>Ga0105248_10000843_pt1 | contig 34503 bp, 27 predicted proteins | sample KBSS34metaG_FD_81524 | JGI IMG/M metagenome (GOLD analysis project Ga0105248, IMG submission 81524) | Switchgrass rhizosphere microbial communities from Kellogg Biological Station, Michigan, USA - KBS S3-4 metaG | ecosystem: Host-associated > Plants > Roots > Rhizosphere > Soil | place...
CTGCGCGTTCGACGCCGAGATGTTGCTGACGACTGAAAATGAAGCCATGGAAACCGTTCCTCCTTGAAGTTGCGGCCGGCGTCCTTGCCGGCGCCGGGCAGCTGATTTGCCGCCGCGACAGGTAGGTAATCGGGACCGCGTCTGGTTTCTTGAACCGCCCCACAGGGTGGCAGGCTTCTGGCTCTAACGGGGGCGAGGAGACAGCGATGTCTGAATGCGTGCTCGACGGTGTGCCGACACCAGTCGATTCAGCCTGCAAAACATGGGACGGATTGCTCGCAGACCTCGACCGGCGGCTCTCCGCCGAAGGCCGGGCAGTGACGGTAGTCCGATTCGGGGGTGTCGACCAGCCGTCATTCCGTGAGGCTGACCGCGCCGGACAGGATCTGGCCGTGATCAGCCGGATCGACGTCGAGTCACTCGATGTGCGGTCGCTTCTGCGGAAGACCGTCGGCGTGGCCGAGGATGGGCTGGCGGTGCTGGCCGGAGGATCGCGGCGGGTGGCCGAAGCGTTCCGAGGGAACAACCTCGAAGACGCCAACCTGCAACTGATTGGCTTCCTCGGAGCCGTCGGTCATCTGACGACGCTGACCGGAGCGATTGGCCAGGCCGGGGGCGTCGATCTTTCAACGCTGACGTGCGGTTCGAGCACCGCGGCGAAGGCTATTGACCGCGTCGCTTCGACGCTGGGGGCGCTCGTCACCCGGCAGCAGGCGAGAAACTGGCCGGCCGTTGCCGACGGTCTCGAGCATGAACTGGCGCCCGCCCTGGCCGGATGGCGCGATGTCCTGGATGCACTTGGCTCGAGGTGCTGCGCATGACGGTCGGTCTGAATCTGTCAGCGACCCATGAGCAGACGGCCGAAAGCATTCGATGAAGCCGCAGCAGAAATCCAGAACCGATGTCACGTCGGTCGTCAGCCTGCCGCTCGTGCTGGCGGTGCTGCTCGCGACGCAGTGGCTCGAAGGCGGTCGCATCCGGACGCTCCTCCAGCCGGCCGCGGCACTCATCGTGTTCGGCGGCACCTTTGCCGCGTTGCTCCTGAGTTTTCCGCCTGCGACGCTGCGCCGGGCACTGACGGCGGTGCGCCTGGCGTTTTCGAGTGCGCCGCCCACGGCGCCGGCGCTCATCAGCCGCTTCGGCGATTACGCCGCGCGGACGCGGCGCCACGGAATCCTGACGCTCGAATCCGAGATCGCCGGCGAGCCGGATCCGTTCCTCGCACGCGCTCTGGAACTGGCCGTCGATGGTGTGCCGCAGAAGAACCTGCGGCACGCGCTCGAGATCGACAGCCGCTCACGTGAAGACGCCGACCTGGAATCGGCCGATGTGCTCGAATCCGCCGCCGGCTACACGCCGACGCTCGGGATCCTGGGCGCCGTGCTCGGCCTGATTCACGTGATGGAACATCTGGCCGCCCCCGCGGCGATTGGCTCGGGCATCGCGGTCGCGTTTGTCGCAACGGTGTACGGCGTCGGCGCTGCAAACCTCGTGCTGCTGCCGCTCGCGACGCGGCTGCGCGGCCGCGCGTACGACGCCGCGGTCGCGAGAGAGCTGATCATCGAAGGCGTCCTGACGCTGCAGAAGGGACTGAATCCCCGCATCGTCGTCGCCCATCTCGACGGGTTTGTCCGCGCGGGCGAGCAGCGAGCGCGCCGTGCGGCATGAGCGGGCGCTGGCCCGGCGTCTGACGCGGCGGCAAGGCACCGCGACCCGCGACCGCTGGCTCATTTCCTACGCCGACTTCATGACGCTGTTGTTCGCCTTCTTCACGACGATGTATGCGATCTCCACGGTTGACGCGAGCAAGCTGTCGAGCGTCGCCGTCGGCATGCAGACGGCGTTCGATTCCGCCACGGCCGACGTGCGGCCGCGGACCCCGACGACCCTGCGCGCCGCGCCGCCCGCGGGCCGCGGCATCGCCGGACTCGCTGCCGGGCCCGCCGCCGCCGTGCCCGATGCGCGCACGGAAATCGAGCGGGCCCTTGGCGACATGCTGTCGTCGCATCGCCTGCAACTGACGGCGGATCGTCGCGGCCTCGTCCTGACGATCCCCGAAGCGACCGCGTTTCCCGCCGGAAGCGCCGACATGTCTCCGGCGTTCGAGGCGGCGTTGACCCGCCTGTCCGACGCGCTGCAGCGGCTGCCCCACGGCGTCCGCGTCGAAGGACATACCGACGACATGCCCATTCACACGCCGCAGTTCAGCTCGAACTGGGAGTTGTCCACGGCGCGCGCCACCCACGTCGTCCAGTTCCTGATTCAGCGGGGCGCACTTGCGCCGGGGCGCCTGTCAGCCGCCGGCTACGCCGAGTTCCACCCGGTCGGCGAAAACGCCACTCTCGAGGGGCGCGCTCACAACCGCCGTGTCGACGTCATCGTGCTCAACGCCGCGACGAGTGCCGCCGAGGAGCCGCCGGCGAATGATCCGAATCGATGAAGTGGGCCGTCATCCAGCCACCAGGTCGTCGGGCCGCATGATGGTGTTGCGGCTCGCTGCCGTGCTGTGTCTCACCCTGCTCGCCGCGCGGACGGTCGGCGCGGCAGAGCAGTGGCCGGCGGAGCGTGACGCCGTGATGTTCTTCAGCCTCATCGGTGTGGCGTTCGCGCTGGCCGCGATCGTGGCGGTGCGCGCGGCCAGAACGGACCATCGCCTCAGGCGGCCGGCCGGTCCCCGCTCGCTCGAGTCCGCTGGTGGACTCGACCTGGTCCTGTCTCCTGCCAGCAGCGGCGCCTGGCGCTGGGACATCCAGACCGACATGAGCACGCGCGACGCCGCGCTCAGCATGATGCTGGGCCTCGATCCGGTGGCGGGGATCGAGAAGCTCGACGATCTGTTCGCTCGCATCGTGCCCGAGGATCGGGCGGCGACCCGCGAGGAACTCTCACGCGCCATTCGCGAGCGAGCCGCGTACTCTACCGTGTACCGGATCCTCCGCCCGGACGGATCCCTGCGCTGGTTACGTGGCGAAGGCCGCGCCGTCTACGACGCGGCCGGGAACGCGACGCACGTGAGCGGTGCCATGCGGGACACCACCGATCGCCATGCGTCCGATACGTTGCTGCGCGCGTCGGAGGAGAAGTTCGCCAAGGCCTTTCAAGCCAGCCCCGATCTGATCGCCATCTCGGACGAGGGAGGCGGCGGGATCATCGATGTCAACGAGCGCTTCTCGGCGATCACCGGTTATTCGCGCGCCGAGGCCCTTGGCCGCAGCATGACCGATCTGGGGCTCACCGACGGTTCGCTGCGGAACGCTCAACTGGCGATTGCCCGCGAGCCGGGATCGTTTCGCGATTTCGAATTCGAGCTGCGCCGCAAGGACGGCCGGCTGGTGACGATCCTCGTCTCCGGCGAGATCATCGAAATCGGCGGACACCGGCGTCTGCTCACGGTCGGCCGCGACATCACCTCGACCAAGCGGGCCGAAGAGGCCCTCCATCGCAGCGAATCGAAGTACCGCGAGCTGGTCGAGAACGCCAATGACGTCGTCTTCAAGGTCCTTCGCGACGGCACCTGTCATCCGATGAATCGCGCCGGCAAGGCCATTGCCGGATTCGTCGTCGACGGCGAGCGCGGCGTGCACCTCGCCGACACCGTCGTCCCCGAATACGCCGAGACCGCGCGTCGTCAGATCGAACGGGTGCTGGCTGGCGACGACGTGCCGGTGTTCGAGCTCGACGTGCTCGACATCTTTGGCGCGCGCATGCGGCTCGAAGTGAACCTGCGAGCGATTTGGAAGGACGGCGCGGTGATTGCCGGCCAGGGGATCGCGCGCGACGTCACCGTTCGCACCAATCTCGAGCAGCAGCTGCGCCAGGTGCAGCGGATGGACGCTGTCGGGCGCCTCGCGGCAGGCATCGCCCACGACTTCAACAATCTGCTCACGGTCATCCTCGGGAACTGCGAGGTTGGCGCGTCGGCGCTGACATCGTCCGACCCGATGCGCCTGACCTTGGGTGAGATCCGCGGATCCGCCGAACGCGCCGCGACCTTGACGAGTCAGCTGCTGGCGTTCACCAGGCAGCAGATCGTTCAGCCTCGCGTGCTGGACGTGAACGAGGCGATCGCCGAGATCCGGCGCACGCTGACGCGTGTGATCGGCGAGCACATCGACGTCCGGTTCGATGCGGGGACCGATGTCTGGCACGTTTGCGCCGATCCCGGACAGCTTCACCAGATCATGGTCAATCTCGTGTTGAACTCACGCGACGCCATGCCCGACGGCGGCCAGTTGACGATTCGGACGCGGAATTCTCAGTTGGTGACGCCGCACGTCGAACGGGGAGCGAGCGTGCCGCCCGGCGACTACATCGAGATCCGGATCCGCGACACGGGCGCTGGTATGAGCCCGCTGACGCTGGAGCGCCTGTTCGAGCCGTTCTTTACCACCAAGGAGATCGGCAAGGGTTCCGGCCTGGGTCTGGCCACCGTGTACGGCATCGTCAAGCAGAACCACGGGTGGGTGTTTGCGGACAGCGTGCCTGGCGTCGGATCCACATTCAGGATCCTGTTGCCGCGCGCCGACGCAGCCGTGACCCCCGCTCCGGTCGAGGCGCCGCGCCGTGAGGCGTCGCCCGGACGCGGCACCGTACTGCTCGTCGAGGACGAGGATGAAGTCCGGGAGCTGATCGGCGTGTATCTCACCAGCCATGGCTACACAGTCGTGGCCGCCAGCAGCGGCGAAGATGCGCTCGATCGCATGAAAGGTTGTGCGGAAGCGCCCGTGCTGCTGGTCAGCGATGTGGTCATGCCGGGCATGAACGGTCGCGTGCTCTCGGACCGCCTGCGGGTCAGCTATCCACGCCTGAAAGTGCTGTTCGTGTCCGGGTACACCGATGATGCGGTGTTATCGGACGGCGCGCTGCCGCCCGCCACGCATTTCCTGCAGAAGCCGTTTGCGCTGTCAGCCCTGGTTTCAAGGGTCAGCGACATCGTCAGCGGCGCCTGACACGCCGCTTCGGCCCCCGCGTCACGTTCCCTAAGGATCGGCCGCGCAGGGCGCGGTCCGATCGGATTCCGGCGGTAAAGGCGCCAGTTCTCAGGATTTCCGCGTGAGCACCGTCTGGGTCGCCCGCTCCGCCGGCGGCATTTCAAGGAATGACTGCCTGGGGCCGATTGATAGGCCGAATGAATCCTTCTCCGACGCGAAGCGGTACCGACGATTGTCTGCACCGGCTGACGAGCGCATTCTCCGACAACGCGATCGCGACGTCGGCGGCGTTGCAGGCCCTTCTGGCTGCACTATATCGCCGCGATTCCGAGGGCCTCGCACACGCACACCGGGTGGCGCTGCATTCGCTCAGGATCGGCGAGGAGCTCGGGATGAGCCATCGCGAGCTGGACGAGCTCGAACGTGCCGCGTGGCTGCACGACATCGGACGTCTCGCGATCCCCGACCCGGCGATCACCACGACGAACGCACTGGACGGGACCATCGAGCGGCGGCGCGGCGACCAGGTGAAGGCGGTGCATACGATGACGAGAGGCACACCGTTCCTGCATCCGGCCGCCGAGCTCGTGGTCGCGTCGCGCGAATACTTCGACGGTTCGGGACAGCCGAACGGCCTGATGGGATTGAACATTCCAGTCGGCGCGAGAGTGCTGCACGTCGCCGACGTTTTCGACGCCCTGTCGTCGTTGTGCATGGCGTTGGCCGATACGATCGAGCCGGTCAACAGGGAGCTGGTGTGCTGGTCGGGGTCGCGGTTCGATCCCGAAATCGTCAACGCCTGGCTGCGTTGTTCGGACGGCGCGCCGCCGGCGCTGATTCCCTGGTTGGCCTCCCGCGAGCAAAGGGTGTTGAGAACATGCTGCTGATCGTCGGCGCGTTGGTCGTGATCGGCTCAGTCGTGGGCGGATATCTGATGGAGGGCGGCAAAATTCTGCTGCTCAGCCAGCCTGCAGAGTTTCTGATCATCTGCGGCTCGGGGATCGGCAGCCTGTTGATCTCCACGCCACCAAGCGTGGTGGGCAAGCTCGTCAAGCAGATTCAGGCGCTCTTCGGGACGGGTGTGACGCGGGCCGACTACACGGATCTGCTGTCGATGATGTATCAGCTCTTCCGGGTGATCCAGCAGACGGGTGTCATGGCTCTCGAGTCGCATTTCGAAAACCCGGCTGAGAGCCCGATTCTGTCGAAGTACCCGACGTTCATGAAGCGGCACACCTCGCTGGCATTCCTCGGCGACTCGGTGAAGGTGATCATCGTCGGCGGCATGTCGCCCCACGACCTCGAGGCGCTGATGGACGAGGACCTCGAGGTCTACCACGCCGACCACGCTCGCCCGGCGGCGACGCTGAACCGGCTCGGCGACGCGCTGCCGGGTCTCGGGATCGTCGCCGCGGTGCTGGGCATCGTCATCACCATGGGCGCCATCGACGGGCCGCCGTCCGAGATCGGCGAGAAGGTCGGCGCCGCGCTGGTGGGCACGTTCCTTGGCATCCTGCTGTCGTACGGCTTCGTGCAGCCGCTGGCTGCGAGCCTCGAGCAGCGTGCCGCGGACGAATCACGCTACGAGCAGTGCATCAAGGCCGGCGTGCTGGCGGCCTTCAAAGGCTTCCCTCCGGCGATTGCGGTGGAGTTCGCGCGCCGCGTGCTGCCGGACGAAGTGCGTCCGACATTCGAAGAAACCGAAAAATTCTGCCGAGCGTCGCGCGGCGCCAGCGAACCTGCGGCGGCAGCGGCATAGCCATGACGGACCCTGTCCGGCCGATCATCATCATCCGCAAGAAGAAACGCGGGCACGCGGCTCACCACGGCGGCGCGTGGAAAGTGGCGTACGCGGACTTCGTGACGGCGATGATGGCGTTCTTCCTCGTGATGTGGCTCGTCGCGCAGAGCAAGGACGTGAAGGCCAACATCGCCGGTTATTTTCGCGATCCCGGTCTCTTCGATTACCAGAAGTCGAACGGGCTGCTTCCTGGTGGAACCCCGGGCGTGGAAGCGGGGCATGCGCCAAACCCCGGCGCGAAGCCCGACCTGGGCGCCAAACCCGATCGCGCCGCGCACGAAAAAGAGCAGGAGCTCCTGGCTTCGGCCGCCGAACACATTCGGCAAGGGCTGGTGAAGGTGCCCGAGTTCAAGACGCTGCGCGATCAGATTGAATTCACCATCACCTCGGAAGGGCTTCGCATCGAGCTCGTCGAGCGCTCCGGCTCCAGTTTCTTCGACAGCGGCAGCGCGCTCTTGCGTGGCGAGAGCGAAGGCATGCTCGTCGTCATCGCCGCCGAGCTGGGAAGACTGGTCAACGATGTCGTGATCGAAGGCCACACCGACAGCCGTCAGTATTCGAGCGGCGAGCGGTACGGCAATTGGGAGCTGTCGACCGACCGCGCCAATGCGGCGCGCCGCGTGATGGAAGGCCGTGGGCTCCACCACCAGCAGCTGCGCACCGTGCGCGGGTTCGCCGACACCCAACTCCACGTTCCGAAGGATTCCCTCGATCCGCGCAACCGCCGGATTTCCATCGTCGTTCGCAGCCAGGCCGCGGCGAGCCTCGAACAGGCGGTTCAATCGGCGCACTGAGGCGACACCTTCGTTCGCCCGATCTGACCGGCACGTCCAAATTGATCCAGGTCGGCCGCCCACCCTCATCGTCCAGCACATCCCTCCGCTGTTCACCAAAGCGTTTGCGGCTCGACTCGACGGCATCTGCCGTGTGCATCTGATCGATGCGGCCGGTCATGCGGTGATCCAGCCGGGGGACCGTCTGTGTTCGGCATGCCGGAGGCAGCAATCGCACGGGTCGATTCATGAAGGCTGGACATGACACGTCCGACAGGATGGACTCAAGCGGCCGCGAGACTCGCCGATTGTTGAAGGGTGAGCGTCAGCCATCTCGTATCCCTCGGTCTCAACGCAGATCGGTGTGGTGCACAGCCCATCGCGGAAGCAGAAGCCGCCATCTTTCGGCGCATTCTCTCCGACGCGCTCGAGGTACTGGCCAGTGTGATCGAGGCCGGCGATTCAGTGCCGCCCGATGTCGGCGCGACGCTCACCGACTGCCGCGGGGGCATATCGGGCGGGCTTTCAGGTGTCGCCGTCGATCCGCTCGCGGCGCTGTGCTTCAGGTCGGTGAGACGCCTCACGTCGCATGCGCGCGGATGCGCGACTCTTCAGCGGGCGCAGGTGACGGCCCTCGTCGCCATGGTGCGCGACACGGTGGCGACCATCGCGGGGAGCCAGATCAGCGTGGTCGAGACACTGACGGAATCGGCCGAACGCGTCGATGACATCGCCCGCCTCGACAATCTTCAGGAGATCCAGGCGCGCCTCATCGAAGAGGTTGGGGCGCTCAAGCGTCTCGCCATCGAGCGGCGGCAGTCATGGGAACGGACTTTCGAGGAATTCGCAGGACGGCTCACGGGGCTCGAGACGCAGCTCGACACGACGCGTCGCGAAGCGACGACCGATCCACTGACGAATGTCGCCAACCGTCGCGTGTTCGACCGTCTCGTCCGGACCTGGATGGAGCCGCACCATCCTCCGTTTGTCCTCGTCGTGACGGATGTCGACGACTTCAAGGCCATCAACGATCGCCACGGACACACTGTCGGCGACCAGGTCCTCATTGCCGTAGCCGCGGCGCTGACTCAATCGGTCCGCCCGGGCGACCTGGTCGCGCGTCTCGGCGGCGACGAGTTCGCCGTCCTGGCGGCCCCGCTCACGTTGCAACGGGCGCAGACGCGTTTCGAGGACATCGTCGGCGCGATCGCGTCCGCATGCCGGCCGTTCGTCGGCGATGCATCTACGCCCACGGTCAGCATCGGTATTGCCGAGTACTCGGCGGGCGACACGGCGGAAAGCCTGCAGCAGCGCGCAGACCAGGCCCTGTACGAAGCGAAACGGAGTGGCAGGGGCAGGGTCGTCGGTAAACCAACCCCGTTCATTCGCGACCTGGTGCACCAGGGTCGTCGGGCGCACCGCCCCGGATCGAAGACGCCATGAGACGCGTCCCGACCCGACAACTCAGGACCGGCGATCGGATCGGTCGCGACATCCTCTCGGGATTCGACGAGTTGCCGCTGTTGCGCGCCGGCATCCGCGTATCGGACAGCTACCGGCGGTCGCTACTGCGCGCGAACATCACGTCCGTGTGGGTGGACGATGGGCTGTCGGAGGGGATCGAGCCGTTGGACGTCCTGGGCGAAGACACCAGACGCCGCGCCACGGCGGCCATTCACAAGGCATTCCGCGATGTGTCACGGTCGCTCGTCGGCGGCACCCTGGCCGTCGAAACCGTGCACGAGATGGCCGATGTCGTGGATCTCATCTGTGCCGACGTCGCGGCGAACGTCCATTCCGCGCTGGCGCTCAACGATCTCGCCGCCGCCGACGGATACACGATGAGGCACTCGCTCGCCGTGACCGCGCTTGGTCTGTCGATCGGGTTGCGGGTCATGCAGCGGCAGGGGTGGATCGACCACCAGGGAAACCGGCGGTTCGACGACATCGATCAACGGCTCTCGACGCTCGGCGTCGGCCTGTTGCTGCACGATATCGGCAAGCTGGCCGTGCCGTCGGAGATCCTGAAGAAGAGCGGTCCGCTGACCGAGGAGGAGTGGCTCGCGATGCGTGCCCACCCCACGCTGGGTGCGGAAATCCTCCAGCATGCCGATGGCATCAGCCCGATCTCGCGCGCGATCGTCCGGTCGCATCACGAACGGTGGGACGGCGCCGGCTACCCGGAGGGCAAAGCGGGCCGGGCGATCCATCAATTCGCGCGCATCGCCTCGGTGGCGGACGTATTCGACGCGCTCACCTCGGATCGATCGTACCGTCGTGCGCTGCTGCCGCACGAAGGATACGAGTTCATCGTCAACCGCGCCGGTCGCGACTTCGATCCCGAAGTCGTCGAGGTATTCGCGGCGTCAGTCGCGCCACATCCGCCAGGCACCGGCGTGGTGTTGTCTGATGGACGCTGCGGCATCGTCAAAGAGGTGCGGCAGGGCGCGGTGACCCGCCCCGTCGTCCGGCTTGTGTTGGAGTCGTCGGGTAAGCCGGTCGCCGGGAAGGAACTCGATCTCGCGCTCGCGCCTGGGATCACCATTGTCTCGACCGCCTTCGATCCGTTTGCCTTCCCGCACGAGGAGACGCTTGCGGCGTTCGCTTGTGGGGCCGCCGATTCCGGCCCATTCAGCCTCTCCATGTCCTGAGGCCGCCTTGCCCGACGCGCGGATCGTCTGCGGGCGCCACGTTCGGCCGGCGCAGCACCATGACGAGGCAGGGCAGGTACACCAGCCAGATCATCCAGAAGCCACTCATCGACATCCAGTCGTTGTATGAACGCAGCGGGCCGCTGTTCACGATTGGACCGAGGAGCATCGTGACGATCAGGAGCACGACTCCTTCCTCGACGGTCGTGACAATCAGGAACAGCGGAAGCGCTTCATAGATGACCGGCGTCTGTGGAATGCAACTGAGTCCAAGCAGCAGCCGCGCCTCGGGACGACGCCACCGTAGCGCGGACAGAAGCAGGAGCGGCCCGCCCCAGCGGGTCACCGGCGCACTCATATGCGTGACCGTGGAGAGTTGCGCGAGCCATTCGCGCGGCCACCACGGCCAGAGGACGAGGGTGACGGCCGTGAACCCGGCGGCGATCAGCAGCGCGCGGACATTTGGATAAGCTGCCCAATACGCGAGCGCCACCGACGGTTTACACGCGTAGACGAATCCGAGGAGAGGGAAGACCGTTGCCGCCGTCAGCCACGTTGACCATTGCACCGTCTGCGCAGTCACGGTCATCGGGAACGCCGCGAACACCAGCAGTTGCGGGTTTCGGAACGTCTTTTGGGTCAGAGCCCACAGGAGCAGCGCCGCGCCGATGCCGACAAACAGTGCATCAGCCATCCGCGAAGACACAATCCCGAATGGCATTGCCGCGACCGCGGCTGTCGCCGGCCAAATGAACCGGAACTGGTGGTGTACGGGTCCGTCCGGTCCGATTTCCCGGTACGGGTCGCGCCCCTCCATCAACAGGCGCCCCGCGCTCCAGGGCTGGACGAAATCGGACGGCTGTGAACCGCGTCGCGCGCGGAAGGCATCCTCATAGGCGGCGAACGCCATACCGACGAGAGCCGCCGCCGCAAGGCGCCTCGCCGCCCGATGTCTGAACGGATTCAGCGACGCCATGGGACCCGCAGTACCTATCGAACGTACCCAGCGGAGACTTCAACCGCGCTCAGCGACGCCTCGATCGGCGCGCCATGGATGACACAGCAGGCCCGTCAGTTGACATGGACGGTGGCCGAGGGGCAGTGCTCGCGATGGCGATCGTCTCGTGGTGTGGTTCACGAGAACGCCGTGGCGGCGTGATCAGATTTGTGAACTCTTCACAGTCGCGGTGTGCCAGTTAAAGCCGGCTCGGTGCCAACACCTGAAAGAGTTGTGTTCCGATGTGCCTACAGGGGCAGGAGATGATCGATGCACAGATACAAAAACCAATGTCTGCTCGCCGCGCATGCCTGTGCGATTGCACTGACAATGATCGGCGCACCGACGGCAAGTGCGCAGACGATCGGAACCACGTCGACAAAACCCGCCCCCGCATCGGCACCCCCCCCTGTTCACGGTGACGCACGATGCGACGCTCAAAGGCGACGGGACCGCCGAATCACCGCTTGGGATTAAGGATTCGCCGACGGTCAGCGGATCCCTGACCGTTGACGGTATCGTGCTGGCGGAGCGCATCGTCACCCAGACGAGCGATGTCGCCGGGGATCTCACGGTCGAGGGGTCAATCACGGTCACCAGCAGCACGGCCGCCGCGATAACGGCGCAGGGCGCGGTTCGAACTGGCACCCAGGGTACGGCTGGATCGGGAGTCATCGCGGTCGGTGGCGAGGGGGTGATCGAGGTGGCCGGCGGAGTCGGTGTCATCGGCGTAGGTGGCATCGGCACTCTTCTGCACAGCGGCGCTGGCGTGGAGGGCTTTGGAGCATCGTCGTCGCCCAAAGCAGCGCCTGGCGCGGGCGTGATCGGCTTTGGTGGCCCAAACCTAAGCGGCGGCGACGGCGGCGCCGGCGTGCATGGCAACGGCGGCACCACCGCCAACCGACCCGGCGGAACGGGTGTACTGGCCGAAGGCGGTGATCTTATAGGAGACGGCGACGGCGGTATCGGCCTAAATGCCATCGGCGGCCGCGGCCGCGGCGCCGGCCACTTCACGGGGCCCGGGATCGTTGCAGAGGCCGGGCATTCCGAAAACGGCGCAATAATCGGCGCCGCCGGCGTCTTCAGGGGAGACGTCCTGATCACTGGCCGGCTGGTCAAGGGTTCCGGCTCGTTCAAGATCGATCACCCGCTCGACCCGGAGAACAAGTACCTCTCGCACTCGTTCATCGAGTCGCCGGACATGATGAACATCTACAACGGCAACATCACGACAGACGTCAACGGCGACGCGGTCGTGGAACTTCCCGCGTACTTCGGCTCCCTGAATCGCGACTTCCGCTACCAGCTCACGGCCATCGGCACGTTCGCGCAAGCGATCGTCGCCGAAAAGATCAACGACAATCACTTCCGAATCAAGACCAGCGTGCCGAACGTGGAGGTCAGCTGGCAAGTGACCGGCATCCGTCAGGATGCCTACGCGGAGACACATCGGATCGTGGTCGAAGAGAACAAGCCTGCGCAGGAGCGTGGGTTCTATCTCCATCCCGAGGCATGGGGCCAGCCCGCCGACAGGGGCGTCCTCGACACTCGTCGTCGCTGAGCGCGTCATCTGGGCGAGAGGCGCCCCGCAACGGGCGCGGGCGAAATTGCCCGCGCTCGGAAGAGGATCGCGACATGTGCCGTGATCCACCTGTTCGCGCAACACTGGCGTGATGACGGCCGCACCGATTTCCGTCCGTCTCGCGGGCGCTACGCAATACAGGTGGGTCATCAGCCGTTTGACATGGCCGTCACGCCAAACGGCAGACGCTCTACGTGACTGCAGACAATCCGCTCATTCCGATCCGCAACTCGAATAACCAGCCCGGAACGCCCATCGTCGTCGGAATGTCGCCCATCGCCTTCGCCGTCATGGACTGATCTCCGACGGCGAAGAAGTTCCTCGCGATTCCGACAGCCCTCCGCCGTTCTCCGCCGCCTGCAATCGCGACAGCGAAAGGAATCGGCCGCAACTGCCTATCCGGATGCGGGGGCCGCGCAGTCCATCTCGCGATGGATCGAGGCCGCCCATTTTGTTTGGCAGTTTCACAGGAGGGGGAATGCAGGGCAATGCTCGTTCACGGCGCCGATTGATCACGGGATTCCTGATCGCGGCCATCTGCGCGGCGACGGTGGCGCGGCCGAAGGCCGACACGCCGAAGCCGCAGCTCAGCGACAACCGGGGTGACACCATCCTGGAAGCGCTCGAAACGACCGCGATCAACACCGCATTGGCGCTGACCGGTTTCTTCGCGGATCCGCTGACGTTCACCTACCCGCCGGTGGTCGTGAACGGCCGCGTGCTCAAGCACCCGAAGATTCACAATATCTTCGTGGACGACGATTGGGACGCGCACAATCCGGACGCACCCACCGTCGGGGACATCAATGCCTTCACCCAGGCGCTGGCCTCGAGTCACTACCTCGATCAGGCCGGTGAATATGACGTGCAGCACGCGTCGTTCACCGGATCGCACCAGAGGAGTCTCTTCTGCGCTCCGCTCCAGCCGGAATTCGATCACGCCGAGTTCGTCGAGCTGGTCCACTGGGTCAGCTGCATGGCCGGATTCAATCCGATTCCGGCCCCCGGCGTCCTGCCGCCGCTGAGCGGCGTGCCGTCGCCCGATGACGACACGGTGTACGTCGTCTATCTGCCGCGATCGATGGACATCGTCGACGGCGGCTGCGACACGCTGGGCGGCTATCACTTCTACTCGGCGGTCCCGATCGTCACGACCGTCGACATCGTGATCCCGGTTGCGTTCTCGCAGACGTTTGCGTTCGCCGTCATTCCCACCAAGTGCGCCGAGCACCGCAACCCGTCCGCCACGCGGGCCCAGATTACCCGCGCGATTCAGGCGGTGGCGAGCCATGAGATTGTCGAAGCGGCCACCGACCCGCTGGTCGGCACCGGCTGGATCAACGACGCCGTCATCGACAACCTCCACGGGAACTTCTTCTCGGAAGTCGTCCAGTTGTTCAGCAATATCAATCTGGACTTGAAGGTCGGCGAAGTGGCCGACGTCTGCGAAGACAGCGCGAACCCGCAAAAGGGCCCGCCGGCGTTCCAGCACCCGACGCCGGCACTGAATCTGCTCGTCGACGACCCGTCGGTGGGCGGGCAGATCACGGTCGCGCCGTACTGGTCGAATCAGCACAACGCGTGCGCGCCGTTCGTGCCGACGAGCAAGCTGACACGCGGGAGCCCGGCCTTCGGCCCGTTCGTGACGTCGAGCACGCCGCTGACCATCACCGCGCTCGACGGAACCGATCCAAACGATCAATCGATCGGCGTCGCGTCGATCTCGTACCGCGTCTACCCGACCGGAACGACGCCGCCGGCGTTCACGGTGGCGGCGCCGCCGGTGCAATTCACGATCTCTGGGTCGGATGGCAGCTATACGATCGACATGTTTGCCACGAACAACGACGGGATGGTCGAGGCGGCGCATTCGGTGACGGTCGTGCTCGACAACACGCCGCCGTCGATTAGCATCGTCTCGCCCGAGGCGAGACCGTACACGCATGCCGAGACGCTGACGCTCAGCTTCTCCGAGAGCGACGGCACCGGTTCGGGTGTCGCGTCGGCGATCGCGAGCCTGGACGGCGCGACGACGCTCGCCGGGCACGGGCTGGCGAGCGGGCAGGCGATCAATCTCCTCACGGAACTCGCGCTCGGGCCGCACTCGTTCACCGTGCAGAGCGCGGATCACGTGAACAACGTCGGTCAGTCGTCGGTGTTGTTCACCATCGTCGTCACCGCCGACAGCATCAAGCAGGATGTGAATCAGTTCCTCGCCGCCGGCCTGATCAAGAACGCGGGGCTCGCGAACTCGCTGCTCGCGACGCTGAACGCGGCCGCCGATGCGCGGAGCCGCGGTCAGTGCGGGACCGCGTCGAATCAGTACAACGCCTTCATCGACGCGCTGCGGGCGCAGGCGGGGAACGGCGTCGACGCGAACGCGGCGGCCATCATGATTGCCGACGCGGAGTATCTGATCGCGAACTGTCCGTAAATCCAGAGGATCAGGGGTTTTCGAACCCCTGATCCTTCACGGGTTCGTTCAGGCGTGGGCCGGACCTTCCCGGTTGATCGCGGCCCGAGTACAGGCGTTACGATCAGGTGGATGCATGCACCAAGCCACAGATCGGTGGCGCGCCGGATTTGCGCGCCGTTCGTGATCGCGGCGTTGGCGATCGTGAGTGCCCCCGCGCAGTCAGCCAGGCGGCTCTGGGTGCTTCAGGAGCCGGACCAGATCATCGAGTACGACCTCGTCTCGTCTGCGGTCGTGCGTTCGCAGACCATTCCGCGCCGGCTCGTCGAGCATCCTGAATACCTCAGCATCAACGCCGCCGGCCAGATGCTGTTCCTCCCTCCGCAGGGCGCGCAATGGGCAGCCGGGGAGATGGCCACGGCGGCGGATCGCGCCTGGTTCTGGAATGGTCGTCAGGCGACGGAGTGGCCACTCGCATCGCCGCCACGAACCGGCATGAGCGCCGGCAATCCTACGGTCACCGCCTCGTCGCGTCAGTGGTTCCTCTCTGTTGGAGGTGATTCGCTCTTCCGGGTCGAAACCTCGTTCGAGAAGATCCTGGACAATTCAGGCATCGAGCGTTCCGTTCGTTCCAGCGAACGTGTGTTGCGCACGAGCCTGTCTGGCGACCATCCAGAGAGCCTCGCGACGATCGGACCGTCCGGATGGTGCGAGTGCACGACGGGCGTCTGTTCGGAGAGCTGCCCCGAGTGGTCGTTCTGGGCGCCGAATCGCAGCGTCGACGATTTCTTCCTCGCGACGCGCATGACCCCCGGACAGATCGAATCGACCTACCAGGAGAGCGTGGTGTACCAGCGCTCGAGATCGAGATGGACGCCGAAGAGGCTGCCGCAGCCGATTGCGGTGCCGCTGGCTGCGTCCGAAAGAGGCGACATCCTGATCGAGGCTGTGCCGGACGCTGGATGCTGCGCCTGGGAGAACGAGAGCAGCGATCAGCTGCTGCTCCGGCAGGGTCGCAGAAGCGTCGTGCTGTATGACGAGGCACGACGGTATGACAACCGCAACTACGACGTGAGCTTCTATGTGTCGGACGCGCGGCTCTCCGTCGGTCACACACTCCTGGCCTATACGCTCGTGTCGACAGCGCGGGCGGACGGCGAGATTCGGCTCTCTTCCGACGGGAAGGAGAATGCCGAAGAACTCGCGCGCATCCGGAGAACGATCGCCAATCTTCCCACCGTCGAAATCGTGCAACTGGGAGCGACGCCGCGGACGACCGCGGCCATCGCGCATGCAGGGCTGGTCGGGTGGGCCGGGGAGCGCGAGATCCTCGTCGCGCAAGATGGAACGCTGGCGCTGTACGATCCGCAAGGAGTCAGGCGGCGGGACACGGCCATCCACGTGCGCAGTGCGGCGCATGCGTTCCTGCGGTAAGGCGACCGGCGAGCAGCGGTAAGATGGAAGGTCCATGAAACCTGGCGCTCCGGGGTCGTTTGGCGCGCAGCTCAAGGCGCACCGCGACGCCGCGGGCTTTACGCAGGAAGAGCTCGCGACGATTGCGGGCCTGTCGGTCCATGCCGTGAGCGCACTGGAGCGTGGGGAGCGTCGACGGCCCCATGTCGAAACGGTGCGCGCGTTGTCGGCGGCATTGGACCTGACTGGCGCAATTCGTGACGCGCTCTTCGTGAGCGCGCGGACCCCGGTTCAGGATGCGGCCGATGAACTGAGCGACGCGCCCCTGCCGTTGCCTCTGACCACCCTGCTCGGCCGCGAGGCTGACGTGCAGCTGCTGGGGCATTGGCTCGCTGATGATGCCGCGCGCCTTATTACGCTCACCGGACCCGGGGGATCCGGCAAGACCCGCCTCGCACTGGAGCTCGCCCGTACGAAAGCGGCAGAGGGCGCGGCTCGTGTGCTGTTCGTCCCGTTGGCCGCCATTCGGAATCCGGCGTTCGTCGCGGCGGCGATCGCCGAGGCCCTGGGGTTGTCGGACGCCACTACGCTCGACCTGCCGAGACGGGCACGGGTCGTGTGCGACGATCGCCCGACGTTGCTGGTGCTCGACAACTTCGAGCAGGTCCTGGACGCGGCGCCGATGGTCGCGGATCTCCTGGCGTCGGTCGCATCGCTCCGGGCGCTGGTGACCAGCCGGGCGCCGCTCCGCGTGCGAGGAGAGCGGGAGTACGCCGTCGGACCACTCGCGTTGGAGGCCGGCGTGGACACGATCTCGCCGGCCGATCTCGCGCGCTCTCCCGCGGTGCGGCTCTTCGTCGAACGGGTGCGGGACGTGCAGCCTGACTTTCGTCTCACGCCCGCGAACGGCCCGACCGTGGCGGCGATTTGCCGGCGACTCGATGCGCTGCCGCTTGCTCTCGAGCTGGCCGCTCCGTGGATCAAGGTGCTGGCCGCCGAGGATCTGCTCGACCGGCTCGCGCACGATGTCCTGCGCTCGACCGCCGGCCCGCGCGATCTCCCCGAACGCCAGCAAACGATGAATGCGACGGTCGCCTGGAGTTATCAACTCCTTGGCCCGATCGAGCAGCGCGCGTTCCGCCGTCTCGGCGCGCTGCCGGGTCGATTTCCGATCGAGGCCGCCGCAGCCGTCCTTGCCGGTCGCGAGGGTTCCGCGGCCGGCGGCGACGACGTGCTGCGCACGACGGCCGGTCTGATCGACAAGAGCCTGCTGCTGCGAGCCGAGACCTCCCTGGCGGATCGTCCGCTCTACCGGATGCTCGAGACCGTCCGGGCGTTCGCGGCGTTCGAACTCATCTCCGCGGGCGAGCGCGACGACGCCCTGGAGGGACTGGCGCACTTTTGCACCAGCGAAGCCTCCCTCGCCGCGGTGGGGCTGGCCGGACCCGCGCAGAGCGAGTGGCTGCATCGTGTGCGCGACGATCTCGAGAGCTACCGCGGCGCGCTGTCGTGGCTTATCGAGCAGGGACGTCCCGACGAAGCGTCCGACATCGCATGGCCGCTCATGTTGTTCTGGCTGGTCCGGGGGCATGCCGCCGAAGGCCTCGGATGGTATGAGCAGATCCTGGCCCTGCCGTCCGTTTCGCCCTTTGCCGAGTCGAGAGCGCTCACCGCATCCGGATTGATGTCCTACGCGCAAGGGGAACTCGCGCGGTCACGCACCGTGCTGGTACGCGCTCTGGCGCTCGACCCCGCCGCCGCCGACGAGGATGCCCTGGCACAGGCCGAGCATCTGATCGGGTACGTCGAACATGCCAACGGTAATCTCGACGCGGCCCGGACCCATTTCATGCGCAGCATCGACAGGTTCCAGACGCTGCCCAACCCCTGGGGCACCGGGCATGCACTGTGCGGGTTGGCGTGGGTGGCCGTGGCGACGGGCGATGCCGGCGAGGCTGAACGCCTGATCGATCAGGCCACGCCGCTGCTTCGTCACGCCGGTCCGTGGTACTCGTTGCTCACGCGGTATCTTCGCGCGATTCTGGCGGTACGGCGCGGCGACGCCGACGAGGCGATCGCGGTCGTGCGTGAAAGCCTCACACAAATCCGCGAGCTTCATGACAAGTTCGCGTTCGTGTACGCGCTGCTCCCCCTGGCGTTCGCGGCCGCACTCAGGGGCGACGACGCCTGGGCGGCGCGGATCATGGGCGCCCGGGACGCGGTGATCGAACGAACCGGCGCCGCGTTTGTCGACACATTCGCGCACGATCTCGGGGAACGGGCGGAACGGGATGTGCGAGCTCGCCTCGGCCCGGATCGTTGGGCGCGAGCCTATGCCGCGGGCCGCGGCACCTCTATCGATGCGTTGTTGCAGGACATCGACAGCCGCCTGGCGCCCTCCTGGAACGCCTGAAGGACCTCGACCCGCCATGGGCAGCCGCACGCACTGAGTGCGCGCGCCCATAGAAGACGTAGACCTCACCGGCCCCTGAAATATTCCAGCCGCGAATCCTCTTATCACCCGTCAGTGACGTTTTCGCTGACTGCTGTTTCTGAGGATCCCATGTTGTTCATTCGCCTTGCCGCGATCGTCCTGAGCGTCGTCAGGCCGCCGGCGCCGACGCAGCCCCCCCTTTCGGTTGACATCGTTTTCGGTGGACAGCCCATGCCCCCTCGGCTCGAAGCCGCCGCGATGGCGGAAGTGACCGCCATCTGGGCCCCGTATGGCGTGGATGTCCGCGCGGCACATCCAGACGAACCCGGGAGAGACGGCGCTGTCAGGCTCGCGGTCGTGCCGGTGGACCGCCCCATCGGATCGACCGTGGCCGAGACGCTGGGTTCGATTCGATTCGTCGACGCTGTGCCGGAGCCCAGGATCGCCATCTATCCCAACGCCATCGCCAGCCTCGTGTCGACCGCCCCGTTCGCTGGCGTCGAGCGTGGTGAGTGGCCCACGGCCTTACGCGACACCATCCTGGGACGCGTGACGGGCCGTGCCCTGGCGCACGAGCTCGGTCATTTTCTTCTGCGCTCCCGGCATCATGCGCCGCAGGGACTGATGCGGGCAGAGCTGTTCCTTCGTGACTTGATGTCTTTGGATTGTCGTGCCTTCTTCCTGTCCAGCGAGGACGCCGCGCTCGTTTCGTTTTGGCACGCGAACGAGCGATCCGACTGAACGTGTTCAAGTCTTCCTGCCGGACTCGGCGGCCGCGCGCGCATCATCTGCGTGTCGCGAAGGCCTGCGCGATTTTCACTCCAAGACCAAATGTGTCCGCGTAGGAGATGTTCGACATCACGGACACGACGATCCCGTGCTCGGGGAACGTCGTGAGAGACGCGACCATTCCGCCCAGCGAATCGCCGTCGTGGCCGACCGTCCGCGTTTGTTTACCCAGGAGCTCGACGGTCTCGAGGTTCCAGCCGAGACCGTAACCCGTCTCCTCTCCCGACGGCAGTCGCTGCGACGTCTGGAGCAACTGGACCGTGGCTGGTTGGAGCAGCTTGCCGCTGTTGATCGCGATCGCGAAGCGCACCAGATCGGACGGGGTGGACAGGAATACGCTGGATCCCGCATAGCAGGAATAGTCGAGCGGGCGCATCAGGTCCGGACCGTAGCGGGGATCGGCCGCGAACCTCGGGAAGTAGAACGTCACCCGATTCGCGATCGGCTCGGTCGCGGAGTCGGCCAAGGTGTGGTCCATACCCAGAGCCTCGAAGATCTGCTTCCGCATGAATGAGAGGAACGGCTCGTCCGCGGCGGTTTCGACGGCCGCGCTCATCAGAATCCAGCCGTACCTCGAATAGCGGTAGCGGGTCCCCGGCTCGAACAGCAGCGGACTGTCCTTGAAGTACTGCAGCGCGTCGACCGGCCGCTCGCACCGCTGCGAGAACAGTGGTCCCTCGTCGCCGCCATCGCTTCTGACGCCGGCCACATGCCCCATCAACTGGCGCAGTGTCACGGGCCACTGTTTGTCAGGGAATTCATGCACGTACGTCTGGATCTCATCGTCGAGCTTCAGCCGGTTCTTCTCCAGCAGCAGTCCCACGGCGGCCGAGGTGAGCGCCGTTGACGCCGTGCCGATCCGGAATCGCATGTGCGGGGCGACCTGCACGCGCTGCTCGAGATCGGCCCAGCCAAAGCCTTCGGCCCATACGATGTCGCTGCCGGCACCGACCGCCACCGAAAGTCCCGGGAGGTTCTGCTTGCTGAGAGCCGCGCGGACGGCCTGCCGGCCCTGCTCGATCGCGTCGGCCCACTGTCGCACTGGTGCCGCACCCATGACGGATGGAACGTCCTGCGGGTCCGGGTGCAGCGGCGTCGCGGTGGCGGTGATGTACAGATAAAGCCCCGCAATCGCCGCGGGCACCAGGCCGACGGCCACGACGATCGCCGCGAGCCAGGTACGCGTTCGACTCTTCTTGGCTGTAAACATTTACCCTTTTGACATCACTCTAGAGGTTTACATTCATTATCGTCAAGAACTTTGTATCTAAAAGTAAACCCGCGGCACGTGAGGCTTCTTTCTTCTGATCAAGAGGCGCGGCCGCTGGAATGTGGCGCCGCGACGTGCACAGGCATACAGTTTCCTGGAAGGGAGGCGATTCATGCGCATGTGCTGGCTGGCGGTTGCGATCGCGCTCGTCCCGGTGACGGCAGGCGCGGACGTCCTCACGCGGCGCAACGACAACGCACGCAGCGGCGTCAACTCACAGGAGACCACGCTCACCCACGAGAACGTGCGAACGCGATTCGGCAAGCTGTGGACGCTCTACGCCGACGCGAAGATCATGGCGCAGCCGCTTTACGTGTCGAACCTCGTGGTTCCTCCGGACAGCATCATCGGCGCCACGGCGAAGGCCAGGTGCGCGCGCGGCTGCAACGCCGTCATTTTCGCGACGATGAAGGGCACCGTGTACGCGTACATGGCGGACGAGAAGCCGGCCGCTCAAAGCGACACGCTGCTCTGGGCCCGGTACCTCTCCGACAATGCCGCCTGCCACTGCGGCGCGACCGGCCCGCAAAATGGCAGCGGCGACTTCGACATGTGGGCTGTCGACGATCCGTGGTGGGGCATTCTCGGCACGCCCGTGATCGATCGCGTGGCGAACGCGCTCTACGTCGTCAACTGGACCAACGACAAGCAGTACCGTGTCTACAACCTGAACCTCGCCACCGGGCGCGTGCAGAAAGGACCGGTCGTCGTGCAGGGAAGCGTCAGCGGCGAGAGCTTCGCGCCCAACACCCAGGGCTGGATCCAGCGGCGCAAGCAGCGCGCGGGTCTCCTGCTCTCGAACGGTCTGCTGTATGTCGCATTCGGCGGCGACAACCACGACGCGCTCGCGGGGTGGCTCTTCGTCTACGACGCCGCATCACTGGCGCTGAAAACGATCTGGAGCCCTACGCCGAACGGCCGCAATGGCGGCATCTGGATGGCGGGCGATGCGCCGGCGGCCGATGCCTCGGGCCAGGTGTACTTGCAGACCGGCGACGGCGATCTTGCGCCGGATCAGCACCGCTACGGCGACAGCCTGGTCAAACTCTCGTTCGCCAACGGCGCGATGACCGTGGCCGGCTTCTTCGCGCCGTGCAATCAGATGCTGCTGAAGCAGTGCGATCTCGATCAGGGATCGGCCGGCGCGATGCTCTTCGATCAGTTCGTCGTCGGCGGCGGCAAGGACGGCAAGCTGTATCTGATGCGGCGCGACAAGATGGCCGGCTACAAGCCGGGGCCGTTTCCTCCGCCGGCAGCGTCGTGCGAGCCGGGCGAGCCGCCCTGTGCCGACGGGCCCGACCTGGTCCAGAAATGGCAGGCGTCGCGCGGCCATATCCACGGCGCGCCGTCGGTATGGATGGGACCGAACGACCGGGCGTGGCTGTACGTCATGGGCGAAGGCGATCGGCTCAAAGCGTTTCCGTTCAAGGATGGGACGTTCGATATCGCCGCAGTGAAGCAGGGGGGATGGAAGCAGCCGGCGCTCCACAACGTCCCCGCGTGTCAGGCGGACGCGAATCACGGGATGTGGATGCCAGGCGGGATGCTGTCGGTCTCCAGCAATGGTTCGAAGGCGGGCACCGGGATCGTGTGGGCGCTCGTACCGTCGAACGGCGACGCGAACAGCTGTCGCGGCGTGAAAGGAATGCTGATCGCGTTCAACGCGGAGGATGTCACGAAGGAACTCTGGCGGAGTCAGGCGAAGGACGCGACGGCGTCGGACACGCACGACAGCCTGGGACTGCTCGCGCGGTTCAACCCACCGACGATAGCGAACGGGAAAGTCTTTGTCGGCACGGCGGGCGACGCCGAGCCGCTGCGACGCCACGGGGGACCGCGTCCGGCGCAGGGTCCGGCGACCTACCGTCTGGTGGTCTACGGACTGCGATAACGCGAATGTGTTTCAGGCGATCGAGCGCGCGCTGTCCGGACACCAGCCCTTTCTTCCTCGCACTTTGTATTGCGATCTAAGATCGGAGTGGAGCGGGCCATGAAGAAATCGCCAGCGCGTAACGCTCACGCGGCAATCACGAAGCACCTGGCCCGGCACCAGGTCGAGCTCGACACCGCCAGGCCTGATGCGAAGTCAGGCGAAACCCATATCACCGGCAGAGTGTGGCATCCCGCGAAGATTCCAGGATTCGAGCGGCTCGGCCCGGTCAACGTCGAGCTACCGGTTCATGGACGCCTCAAGGTGGGCCAGAACGGGAAAGTGGAAACGCTCGCGCTCTCGAAGCCGAGCCACGAAGACATCGAAGAGGCACGGAACTATGCCGCGAGCCTTGCGGCCAACGGTGACATCGAAGGCGTGACCGGCCACACCGCCTCCGCCGGCCCGTCGACCCATCGCATCGAAGAGGGGCCGGACGGCCAGCGGAGGCTGACACGAAAGGGCTTCTCAGCGGTGTGAGCAGCCGGCGCCGCACAGGAACCGGACGCGCTGCAGAACCTTCTTCCCGCCGACACGCCTGATGACGTGCGTCGTGTGGTCTGGAGTGGCGCCACCGCCGGCGACCATGCCTCGCTTCGACGCCGTCTTCTTCTTTCCGCCGTAATCGATGCGATCGTGCGCGACGAGCGTTTTCACATACGCGAGCACTTCGGCCTCGGTGTTTTCCGGGTGCGGCATCGAGCCCATCACCGCCGCGCTCCTGCCCGATCCGCCGACGAGCACCGGTTGATGTGTCTCGGCGACAACACCCTTGAGCCCCGGGATGGATGAGAGCGACACCGTGTCCGTCTGCATGGCGCTGACCATCGGCGTGTCGAACTCCCGCATCGCAGCGGTCGTCAGTCTGGCACTCCGGCTGCCGCCGAGTCGCGACATCAGATCCTTTTTGGTGGCGGCTGCCAGCGTCTTACCCTTCGGCGCCGTTCCGGCCAGGTCGATCGATGGCGCCACCATCGCATTCGCACCGAGCAGGATATTGTGCGATTGAAATGCCTTGCTGATGTGATCCCGATTGGCGCCGTTGTGCAGACTCTGGTCCGCCAGCACCATCGCCCGGCCGACCGACTGCAGGAACCGCGGCGTGATCAGCGCGCCTTTCGTGCCGGCGATCAGAATCTTTCCCGCCGTCTGCGCCGCCGTCAGCAGGCTGGCCGGCGTCTTGGACCCGGTCGCCGCGAAAATCCTGGCGATCAGGTTCCAGAAGCAGCCGCTGAACAGCATACCGAAGCTGTGCGCCTCGTTGATAAGCGCGCCAGGGCCGCCATTGGAGGGCAGCGTCTGCGGCAGTTGGTACTGGAAGGTGTTGAACGCGTGACGAGGCTCCGAGGCGTTGTGACCGGGGAAGGCGATGCCAATGGCGCGCGACAATTGTTCGGCGGTTGATTCGACAAAGTTCTTCTTCTTCAACGTGGTCGTGACCGCAAGCAGCTTCTTGCGGGTGTCGAGATCGTTCAGCGCGGTGAGGATCGCGACGCAGTCGCCAGCCGCTTCGTGAAACGCCGCCACTTCCAGGAAGTTGACCGAGAAGAAATCCGGACGAATCGAGTCGACCAGTCCGTGGCCGACTTCGTGCGCGACCACGTCGGTGCTTTCGCCGGAGAAGAACGTCTGGGCGCCCAGCGTCCGGTGGAAGAACGAGAAGCTGGCGCGGTTGTAGAACGCGTTGAGATCGACACCCGCATCAGGCAGAAGCGGCAATTTGCTCCGGTTCCCCTGCCACTTCGTATGCGGACCCGAACTGCCTTCCCACGCCTGGACCGCGGCGATCGCCGCCTCGCGCGACTGCCAGAAGAGGAATTGCGGAGTGCCGGGTGCGAAGTTCCCCTGGGGAAAGGTGCCGCTCAGGGTGAAACCCGATCGACCGGACGGGCGCGTCGGGCGGGCAGGCTGGCTGCGGAGCCCCGGTGCAGTCGGTCCAGCATCCGGATCGTTGGGGATGAAGTTGATCGCCATCTCGACCTCCTTGTGAAGATGTCTCTGCCGTCAGCTGCTGGCGTCGCCACGTTAGACGGACGTCTCACAGGCTTTTCCAGCGGGTTGCGCCGTCTCCCGGTCCGGAGCTTCAACCGTTTCGATAGGCCGAGCGCGGTGCGTCCCGAATAATCACACGGCGGATGAGCCAGAGTCGACAGAACCGGCTAAGAGATTCCATCAGGCCCCATCGCGATCCTCTTCAGAAAATCCGCGGTGGCACGAACCTTCGGATCGCGTCTGAACTCGGGATGCGTGATCAGCCACATGTCGTGAGAGGCCACGGCATCGGAGACGGCGACCAGGTCGTCGTGCCAGCGTGCGACGAAGCGCGGCAAGACGGCGACGCCGACGCCCGCCCGGGCCGCCGCGACCAGCGCGTGGGTGCTGTTGGTCTCCATGTACGCGCCGACCGCCGCAAGGAGCGTCTGAAACCATTTGGCCTCCTGGAGCATCTGGAAGCCGGATGTATACGTCAGCAACGGCACACCCCGCAGCGTCTCGGCGCTCGTGATTCGCCATCGCCGGCCCGCCACGATCGTCGTCGATGCGTACAACGCCAGCGAGGTCCGGCCAATCCGAACGGCCACGAGATCTTTCTGATGTGGCCGCGGCGACTGGACGGACAGTTCCGCCTCGCCGCGCGCCAGGTCGCGCTGCCGCGTGCCGACGAGGATGTGCACGTCGATCTGCGGATGCTGGGCGCGAAGACTGTCGAGGCGTGGCGCCAGCCAGTGCGAGGCGAACTCCGGGGCCATCGCGATCCGCACTCGCCCCGCGATCGCGCCGCTGCCTTCTCGAACGCGCGCCGTCAACGCGAGCGCCGCCTGTTCCATCGCTTCGGCCTGCATCATCGCGTTGCGCCCATGCGCCGTGAGCGTGTAGCCGGTATTCGTCCGGTAGAACAGCGGCACACCGAGAGCTGCTTCGAGCGCGGCAAGACGACGAGAGATGGTGGTGTGTTCGACGTCCAGCCGCCGGGCGGCCGCGGAGATGCGGCCGGTGCGAGCCACCGCGAGAAAGGCCTGCAGGGCATCCCAGTTCACGTTGTGCATTCTTGCACAGCGGATGTGCGAATGTGTCGAGGGCGCGTGGTCGCGCGATTGGTCTAAGGTGCAGCTGATTGGCAGGGAGGACCCCCCATGACCGCGATCAACACGACGTCAGATACCACCACGGGTACGCCAGCCATCGAGGACGTGTGGAGCGTCGGGGACTACGACCGCCTGGCTTCCTACGGCAGCGCCCCCGAAGCGGCGCGTCTGGTCCGCTTCGCGGGTGTGCAGGCCGGCGATCGGGTGCTCGACGTCGGCACGGGCTCGGGTTTGGTGGCCATCATCGCGGCGCAGCACGGGTCGCGCGCCGCAGGTGTCGACCCCACACCGGCGCTGCTCACGAAAGCCAGGGAAAACGCGGCGCTCGCCGGATGCGGCGACATCGAGTGGCAAGACGGCGCGGCGGAGAAGCTGCCGTTCCCCGACGCCAGCTTCGACGTCGTCCTGAGCCAATACGCGCACATGTTCAGTCCCGACCCCGAAGCGGCCGTTTCGGAAATGCTGCGGGTGCTCAAGCCTGCAGGCCGAATCGCGTTCGCCGCATGGACGCCGGATGGTCTCGCGCCGCGGCTGATGGGGCTCACGTTTCGTTACCTGCCGCCGATGCCGGGCGCCGCGCCACCGTCGCCCTTCGAATGGGGCCACACACCAGGCGTCCAGCACTATCTGAACGAACGTGTCCGCGATGTGACATTCGAACGTGCCGCACTGCAATTGCCTGCACTCAGCACCGCGCATGCCCGGCGGCTGTTCGAGGAGACCTTCGGGCCGACCGTCCTTCTCGTCCGCACGCTGTCCAGTGAGCCCGCGCGTCTGGCCCAATGGCGGCACGAACACGACGCCGTGGCGGCAGAATTCCTTGCCGGTGGCCAGCTGCGCTTCGATTACCTGCTGACTCGCGCGATCAAGATTTGATCGGCCGACAGACGTCAGGAGGGCGTCCGTAAATCGTGTCTTGACGCCGATTCAGGTGTGGGCTTCGCGATCGTAGTGAAGATCTGTCGGCCCGATGTAGGTCGACCGCGGACGGATCAGCCGGCCGTCGCGCAGTTGTTCCAGACAGTGTGCTGACCATCCAAGGACGCGTGCCACGGCAAACGTCGGCGTGAACAGTTCCGTCGGCAGCCCCAGACCATGCAGCAGGAGCGCGGTATAGAACTCCACATTGGTGTCAAGGCGGCGCTCCGGTTTGCGTTCATGAAGCACACGCAGCGCTGTGCGCTCGACGGCCCGAGCGAGGTCATAGAAGGCCCGGTCGCCGTCGCTGGCATAGAACTGCGCGGCCGCTTGCGCCAGGACATCCGCACGCGGATCGCGCACGCGGTAGACGCGATGTCCGAAACCCATCAGACGCTCGCCCCGATCCAGCCTGGCGCGGATGACGAGCTCCGCGCGCTCGGGCGTTCCGATCTCAAACACCATCTCGAGCGCGGGACCGGGTGCGCCGCCATGAAGCGGGCCCTTGAGCGCCCCGACGGCGCCCGTGATCGCCGAGATGACGTCGGAGTGCGTGGAGATAATGACCCGCGCGGTGAACGTCGAAGCATTCAGTCCGTGATCGCAGACCGTGTTGAGGTACGTCTCGAGCCCCCGCGCCCGTTCGGCTGACGGGTCGGCGCCGAAGAGTTGCGACAGGTAATAGGCGGCATGCGGCAATTCGAACCGGACCGGGACGGGCGCCTCGCCATGGCGGGCTCGCCAATAGGTGCCCACGATCGTCGGGAACGCCGCGATGGCGGTCATCGCATCGTCGAGCGGATCCTCTTTCCGGCCGAGGCTCAGGATGGGTGCGGCCATGCGCAACGCGTCCATCGGCGGCGCCTTCGCCGCGGCGGCTTCGCGAAGCACGGCGACAGCCGCGCCAGGCAGGGTTCTGCGTTCGGCCAGATCCCGTGCGAACGACGTGTGCTCCGATGCCGTCGGCAGGCGGCCTTTGAGGAACAGATAGGCCACCTCCTCGAAGCTGGCCGACGGGGCCAGATCTTCGACCGCGTATCCGGCCAGCGTCAGGCGTCCGGCTTCGCCATCGACGTGGCTCAGCCGGGTTGACGCGGCGACGACTCCGTCCAGACCATCCGCCATGACTCACTCCTCGAGCGGGCTCTTCTCCCCGGGTAAAGGCTGGCCGGCTGTCAGCGCCGGCCAGTTCTACGCTACGCGAAATTCGGCGGCGATGACCAGGCGGGTTGACGGTCCGATGCCCGCGTCTTCGCGAGCGCAATCGAAAAAAGAATGCCCAGGAAAAAGTCGGGCACGGCGGCTGTCGCTTCTGCCAGCGGGATGCGCGCCTGGCTGTAGAGCACGATCACGGTGATGACGAAGCTGAACTTCTCGATGATGCTCGGGATGATGAGCGGCCGGAATCGCATGGGGTCCGACCCGATGATGAGAAACGCGACCTGCCACGCCATCGCCAGCGAAAAGAATCCGTAGAAGAAGTGGGCGTACGTCGTCGGCGGAGGGAAATGACGTCCGGTGATGTCCACCAGGAAATACAGCGGCGTCAGGACGACGATGCCCCACACACCGGCTGCGATGAAGACATTTCTTGCGAATTTCATACGAGTGCTCCTTTCTGATCGATCGATGAGTGCTTCGCTAGATAGTAGGACAGCGCACGAGGGCTGATGCCCATCAGCCTGGCAGCCTGACGCTTTTCCGTCGACACTTCGAGAGCCCGCCGAATCGTCTCGCGTTCCATCCATTCGACATTCTGGCGGAGCTTGAAAGACGGCACAGCAGGGGTCCGCACGGCCAGAGGCCCGGCGACCGTGACCGCATCGCGGGTGATCGCCGAGCCGGTCGTCAAGACGACGGCGCGCTCGATTGCATTCTCGAGCTCACGTACGTTGCCCGGCCAGTGATACTCCTGCAGCATCGCCATCACGCCTTCCTCCAGCGCATCGATGGATTTGCCGCACCGTGTCGCGTGCTTGTGCGCGAAGAACTCCGCCAGCATCGGAATGTCCTCGAGGCGTTCGCGAAGCGGCGGTACGACGATGGGGATGACGTGCAGCCGATAGAACAGATCGTCCTGGAACCGGCCCGCGCCGACGAGCTGCCGGAGATCGCGGTTGGTCGCGGCGATCACGCGAACGTCCACGTGCTCTGTCCGTTCCGACCCGAGCGGCTCGATCTCGCGCTCCTGCAGCACGCGCAGCAGCTTGCCCTGCAGTCCGGCGCTCATCGTGCCGATCTCGTCGAGAAAGATCGAACCGCGGTTGGCCAGCGAGAACTTGCCTCTCTTCGTGCCGGTGGCGTCGGTGAAGGCTCCCCTGACATGGCCGAAGAGCTCCGACTCCAGCAGGGTCTCGGGGATGGCCGCACAGTTGACTTTGACGAACGGCATGCCACGTTGCGCGCTGCGATCGTGCACGGCTCGAGCCACCAGTTCCTTGCCCGTGCCGGTTTCACCGGTAATCAGTACCGTGCTGCGGCTCGCCGCCACCAGCTCGATGCGACGAACGACGTCGGCGATGATTCGGCTTTGACCCACGATGCCATATCGCTCGAAATGTGGGCCAACTGCCCGCGAGGGCGATCCGTCATGACGGTCTCTCGAAGTCTTCACAGGTACTCCTCACTGAGTCTCGGGACTTGCGTCCCTGGACTGGTCTTGAACAAACGCTCCCAACCCACGATGCCAACCGGCGGGAGGCTGATGTCCGACGTTGGCGCCCGGGGGGTGTGTCGCTGACTAACCTCGCACGTTGCACCGATCCGCTGTCGATTACTCATGGAGCGCTCCGAGAACCTGCGCGAGCCCATCCTCGAGCGTGGGATAACGGAAGCGGAAGCCGGTCCCGCGGAGCCGGATGTTCGAGAAGACGGCATCGGTCTGCAGGGATCCGGCCAGGACGGGACCGGCTACCAGCCGGCTTGCGGCAACGGGCACGTTCCACACGCGGAGCGGACGACGCGCCACGCGGGCGAATGCCTCCGCGAACTCGTGCGTCCGGATCGGATCGTTGTTCACGAGGAAATAGCGGCCGCCAGGCTCGCCGCGCTCGGCGAGATGCACCAGCGCGCGGGCACAATCGTGCACGTGAATCGGCGACACCCACGGTCCGGACGCCCCGAACTGCACCACGCGGCGGCCCGACATGATCGGTTCGACGACGCGCTCGCGAAACCACGAACCGTTGCCGTAGACCCATCCAGGGAACGCGCTGACGATCGGCAGGCCGGCGGCGATGTATCCGTCGAGGCGATTCAGTGCCGGCGCCAGGCGGAGTCCCCAGCCGGAGGCCCGCGGTGTTTCGTCCTCGGTGATGGGCCGCGGACCCAGTGCGCCGTAGCAGAGCGCGTCCGCCACGTACACAATGCGCCGCGTCGCGCCTGCCGCGACGGTGTCGAGCAGGTGCGCGTCGATCAGGACGCGCGCGCGTACGAGCGCCTCCGCGTCTCGTCGAGTCGCGCGGCTGCCGGCCGTCGGGTACGAGGGAAGATGGAAGATCCAGTCCGCCGACGCTTCGTCCTGCCACTGACCCGGCCGGAGCAGGTCGCCCAGAACCGGTACCCCTCCGGCCCGACGTACGCGCTGCGCCGCGTCCGCCGACTGCACGAGGCCGACCACCTGATGACCACCGGAAACGAGGATCCTGGTCAACTCCGTGCCGACAAACCCTGCGGCTCCGGTGATGAATGTGGTTGCCCGTTGGTCGCCCGCCATGCGACCAGTGTGGTGCGCGGGCTCGCGCGCCAACACCGACAATGCCCGTACAGGACCCGTACAACACCCCGTACAAAGAGGAGCGTTAAGATGAAAGGTCCATGAAATCTGGCCCTCCGGGGTCGTTCGGCGCCGAACTCAAGGCGCGTCGCGAGGCCGCGGGCTTCACGCAGGAAGAGCTCGCGACGATTGCCGGACTCTCTGTCTATGCGGTGAGCGCGCTCGAGCGAGGCGAAAGACGCCGGCCCCATGTCGAGACCGTGCGCGCGCTGTCTGCGGCACTTGACCTGACGGCCGCGAGCCGCGACGCGCTGCTCGAGTGCGCGCGGGCGCCGGCTCGCCACGCGGCGGTCGATGAACTGAGTGACGTCCCGCTGCCGCAGGCGCTCACGAACTTGCTCGGCCGCGAGGCTGATGTGAAGGCGCTGCGGGCCTGGCTCGCCTCTCCAGCGGTACACCTCATCACCCTCACCGGCCCGGGTGGAGTGGGGAAGACCCGTCTGGTGCTGGAGATCGCGCGTGCCCTCGCGGCGGAGGGCGCCATGCGCGTGGTGTTCGTCGCATTGGCCGCCATCCGGAATCCGGCGTTTGTCGCGTCGGCGATTGCCGAGGCGCTGGGACTATCGGACGTGGCCGCGTTCGACCTGCCGAGGCGCGCGCGCATGGCGTGCGGCGATCGGCCAACGCTGCTGGTGCTCGATAATTTCGAGCAGGTCCTCGACGCGGCGCCGCTGGTCGCGGACCTCTTGACATCGGTCGCGTCGCTGCGCGTGCTCGCCACCAGCCGGGCTCCGCTGCGTCTGCGTGGAGAGCGCGAGTATGCCGTGGGACCACTCGCGCTGGGCTCGGACGTGGACGCCGCGTCACCCGCCGATCTCGCGCGCGTTCCCGCGGTGCGGCTTTTCGTCGAACGGGTCCGGGACGTCCAACCTGACTTTCGCCTGACGGCCGCGAACGGTCCAACCGTCAGGGCGATTTGCCGCCGGCTCGATGCGCTGCCGCTCGCCCTCGAGCTCGCCGCCCCGTGGACCAAGGTGCTGACCGCCGAAGATCTGCTCCGCCGCCTCACGCACGATGTTCTGCTCTCGACGACCGGCCCGCGCGATCTCCCCGAACGTCAACAGACGATGAACGCGGCCGTCGCCTGGAGTTATCAACTGCTGGACCCGGCGGAACAGCGGGCCTTCCGCCTTCTTGGCGCGTTGCCAGGCCGGTTTTCAATCGAGGCGGCGTCGGCGGTCCTCGCCCGTCGTGACGGCTCCCCGGTTGGCAGCGACGACGCGCTTCGCGTGGTGGCCGACCTGATCGATAAGAGTCTCCTGCTGCGCGTGGGGATTCCGGCGGCGACCCGACCGATGTACCAAATGCTCGAAACCGTACGGGCGTTCGCGGCGCTCGAGCTCGCCGCCGCCGATGAACGTGACGAGGCGCTGGAGGGGCTGACGCGGTATTGCACGGGCGAAGCGTCCCTGGCCCTGGACGGGTTGGTCGGACCTGCCCAGGTCGAATGGTTGGATCGCGTGCGCGACGATCTCGAGAACTATCGCACCGCTTTGACGTGGCTCATCGAATGTGTCCGACCCGCCGAAGCCTCAGATATCGCGTGGAGCCTGATGGCCTTCTGGCTGATGCGCGGACGTCTGGCCGAAGGGCTCCAATGGTATGAAAGGATCTTGCACCTGCCCGCTCTTCCGCGTGTCGCCGAATCCAGAATGCTCGTCGGCGCAGCGCTCATGTGTTACACGCAGGGAGAACTCGGGCGCGCACGCGACGCGCTGGTGCGTGCCCTGGCGATCGCTCGTGACGCCGGCAAGAGCGACGTGTTCGTGACCGCCGACAATCTGCTCGGGCACGTCGAGACCGCCGCCGGCAATCTGGACGCGGCCCGCGACCGGTTCACCCGCACGACCGAGGCGTTTCGCGAGATGGCGATCCCATGGGGCATCGGGAATGCGCTCGGCGGGATGGCCGGGGTAGCGCTCGCGAGCGGCGACGCCAGCCAGGCCGAACGCCTGCTCATCGAGGCCACATCGGCGCTTCGAGCCAGCGGGCCGTGGTTCCTGGCGTCTGTCACGAATCTTCGCGCCATCCTGGCGGCGCGGCGCGGCGACCCGGACGAGGCGATTGCGCTGGCGCGTGAAAGCCTCATCTGCATCCGCGAACTTCACGACAAGTTCGCGTTCGTGTACGCGTTGGCCGCGCTCGCGGCGGCGGCCGTACTCAAAGGCGACGACGCGTGGGCGGCGCGGATTCTGGGTGCTGCAGACGCCGTGACCGAACGCTCCGGGGCCACGGTGGTCGACAAACCGGTGCAAGACGTCAGAGAACAGGCGGAACGGGAGGCGCGTGCCCGTCTCGGTCCGGACCGATGGGCCCTGGCGTACACAGCGGGACGCAGTGTCTCGATCGATTCGCTGCTGAAGGACATCGACCGCGTCTGAGAGGCGCAAGGACCTACATAGACGATCGCGTTCGCTGCAGGTCCGCCTGAAGGCGGACCCACGTACTAGACCGATCCGAACGGGCTCTCTAAAGCCCTGCGCCAGGGTTGTGAAAACCGCGGGCGATGCGGGTCCGTGATCAACGCGAGGCGGTTCGACGATCCGATTTCAGTCGCAGCGCCGACGTCCGGACGTCGCTCGTGCAGCGGAAATTCTCGGCCTGATCGATGCTGCCGTGGCCCGTGTACTGCGCGACTTGCGGATACGGACACAACGGCCTCGTGCGGTCCACGCCGTTGTCCGATGCGTGCGACGCCGTAATGCGAGCGGGCGCGCGGCCGCTGCGCATCCACTGATCGAGCGCGCCGACAGGGTCGAAGAGATCCGGACCGTCGCCGCCCCAGCAGTGGTTCACGCCCGGTTGCATGTACAGCTCGATCGCCGTCCCTCGTCTCGAGTCGCTCGTCGCCTTCAGAACCGCGTTGAAATACGCAATGGTGGCCAGCGGCGGCACCTGCGGATCGGACCAGCCGTGATACATCAGGAGCTTGCCGCCGCCATCGAAAAACGTCTGCAGGTTCGGATCGGTGCGATTGATGATGCCTTCATCGACCCGCAACGCCTGCGGCAGGTCGGTTGCCAGACGAAACGCCCGCCAGTCCCATCCCGCATTCTTGAACACCACGTACTTGAACGGCTCGATGGCGTTGGGGAGCGGTTCGGGACCGGCGAGGCGTCCCCACCCTAATTCGGAACCGGGCTGCAGGAGCGCGGCCGATACGACGCGTCCGGTTGCCGGGTTGACGATGGGCGCGTACATCCCGCGCGCCGTCTCGACTTGAGCGGCCGTCAGGCACGACGGAGCGTCGCCATTCCGGCATTCGAGGATCGCCGGATCGAAGCGACACCTGGACGGTGTCGCGATCACGCCGTCGTCCACGCCGTCGAGCGCGTCGCACGCGTTCAGCGCCGCGCGGTGGATCGCCGGATATTTCTCGGGCGGAATATAGCTGTCGCTGGAGCGGTGCACGAACTCGTTCAATGCCAGACGCACCGCGTGGAGCTGCATGTGCGCGATTGCCGGAGCTCCTGCGATGATCGCGTCGAAATCGCGCGGGTAGCGGATGGCTTCGGTGATGCCCTGGCGGCCGCCCTGCGAGCAGCCGTTCCAATATGAGTGAACCGGCGCTGTGCCGTAGAACGCTTCGACAATGGCTTTCGCGTTGACCGTCATCTCGTGCACGGCGCGATAGCCGAAGTCGATGTACTTGTCGCGGTGGCCGAGCGCGAACGCCATGGTGTTGCCGACGTGGCCGGTGTCGGTCGAACTCGTCGCATAGCCGCGGCGAATGGCCTCGA
>Ga0105248_10000845_pt1 | contig 34441 bp, 25 predicted proteins | sample KBSS34metaG_FD_81524 | JGI IMG/M metagenome (GOLD analysis project Ga0105248, IMG submission 81524) | Switchgrass rhizosphere microbial communities from Kellogg Biological Station, Michigan, USA - KBS S3-4 metaG | ecosystem: Host-associated > Plants > Roots > Rhizosphere > Soil | place...
CCGCCGCGCCGCGCCCGCGCTCGCCGGCCGGCCGGCCGGGCGGCTGGTCGCCGTCGGTGTCCGGCGCGGGCAGCCGCGCGCCGAACAGCGGGTCACGGTCCACATAGACGCGGTCCAGCCCGAGCGGGTCCGGTCGGGACGCGCCGTAGCCGCCGTAGCCGCCGCCCTGGTACCCGTCCGCGGGCAGGTCGCCGGTGTTCAGCCCGCCGCGGGCGTAGCCGCCGCCCATCCGGTCCGGATCGGGGAACGCCGGTCCGCGCAGGCCGCCCCTGGGCACCGGACCGCTCGGCGGCCCGCCGAGCGGAAAGCCGCCGGTCGGGGGGTAGTCGGGCACCTGGTCGCCGGACGGCGGTGCCACCGACGGGTACGGCGGGAACGGTGGCGGGTACGCCGGGGTCGCCGGCCCGTAGGACCAGGTAGGCGGTCCGCCGGGGCCGTCCGGACCGCGGCCCGGGGTGCCATCGGGGGGCGTCGCGCCCGGGAACGCCGGGAAGGGCGGCGGCGACCCGGGCGGTGGGTCACCGAGCCCGGGCCGCTCCCAGGACACCGAACCCCGGGTCTCCGCGCGCCGGCGCTCCGCCTCGAACTGGTCGCGGCGCGTCCGCTCGACCCGGTCCCGCTCGGCGCGCTCCCGCTCGAGCCGCTGCGCCCGCTCGAGCGCGGCCCGGTCCCGCTCGGCCCGCTCCCGGCGGGCTCGCTCCAGCTCGACCCGCTCGCGTTCCATGCGCTCACGTTCCACGCGCTCATGATCGAGGCGCTCGCGCTCGCGCTCACGCTCGGCGCGCTCCAGCTCTGCGCGTTCCCAGGCGGCCTGCTCGCGTTCCGCCTGCTCGCGTTCCGCCTGCTCGCGTTCCGCCCGCTCGGCCGCGGCCCGGTCCGCCGCCGCTCGCTCCCGCTCCGCCCGCTCCCGCTCGGCCGCAACCCGGTCAGCCTCGGCGCGTTCCGCCTGCTCCCGCTCCACCGCGGCACGCTCCACCGCGGCACGCTCTATCTCGACCTGCGCCGCGTCGACCAGAGCCACGTCGACCGGGACCACGTCGGCCGGCTCGGCCCGCGCCGGCTGCGCCCGCACGGCATCCGCCCTGTCCGCGTCCGCCTGCTGGACGCCCGGCTCGTCCGTGCCCGGCCGGTCCGTGCCCGGCTCGTCCGTGCCCGGCCGGTCCGTGTCCGGCTCGTCCGTGCCCGCCGCCGGATCAGTGGTGATCACCCGTTCGGCGAGCAGCTCGGCGAGCGGTCGCGGCGCGCCGACGTGGAAGCCCTGCGCGTAGTCGACGCCGATGTCGCCCAGCGCCCTCGCCAGCGACTCCCGGTCGACGTTCTCCGCGATCGTGTACATCCCGAGCGTGCGGGCGATCCGGACGACGGCGTCGACGAGGGCGATGTCCTGGGCGTTGACGTCGGCCTGCTGGACGAAGTCCCCGTCGATCTTGATACCGCTGAACGGCAGCGTCCGCAGGTGCACGACCGAGCCCATGCCGACGCCGAAGTCGTCGAGGATGAAGCGGCAGCCGGCGGCCGTCAGCTTCGTCGCCAGCCGGCGTGCCGGCTCGATGCTCACCAGCGTCGAGCGCTCCGCGATCTCCAGGCCGAGCCGGGCCGGGTTCACCTCGCCGGCGCGCAGCGCGTCGAGCACGAAGTCACCGAAGACCGGGTCCTCGACCGAGCGGGCCGAGATGTTGACGTGCAGGTACAGCGACCCGTGCGGCCCGTCGGCGACGAGCGCGGCGATGGCCTGGCTGACCACCCAGCGGTCCAGCCGCAGCACCAGCTCGGTCCGCTCGACCGGCTCCAGGAACTCCCGTGGCGACAGCTGCGGCTCCAGGCCGTCGCGCAGCCGGACCAACAGCTCGTAGCCGATGACCCGGCGGGCGGCCAGGTCGACCAGCGGCAGCGCGTCGACGGCGAGCGTCCCGCCCTCCAGCGCGGACCGCACCCGCTGGGTGACCGACACCCGCCGGGCCGCCTGCTCGTACTGCTCGTCGCTGAACAGCCGGGCGCGGTCCCGGCCGGCGCCCTTCGAGTCGTAGAGCGCCAGGTCGGCCTGGGCGAGGGCGGCGGTGTCGTCCTCCACGGTGGCCAGCGGGACCACCCCGATGCTGACCGTCACGCGCAGCGCGAGGTCGTCGACCGGGATCGGCGAGCGGGCGACCGCCTGGCAGAGCCGGTCGGCGACCGTGAGACCGGTCCCGCCGTCGCCGTCCGGCAGCAGCACCGCGAACTCGTCGCCGCCGAGCCGGCCGAGCAGCGCCGCCGGCAGCTCGTCGCGCAGGAGCTGCGTCAGCCCGCGCATGACCGTGTCGCCCACCGCGTGGCCGCGCAGGTCGTTGATGTCCTTGAAATGGTCGACGTCGATGATCAGCAGCGATCCGGCGCGACCGGGCGGGGCGGCGGCGAGGTGCTCGCGCAGCGCCCTCGTGATCGCCCGCCGGTTGTACAGGCCGGTCAGCGGGTCCCGCTCGGCCAGGTGCGCCAGCTCCTGCTGCACCCGGCTCAGGTCCGTGATGTCGTGCATGGTGCCGAGGATCCGCGCGGCCCGGCCGGACTGGTCGAGCACCGCCTCGCCGTTGCACTCGAACACCCGCTCGCCCTGGTCGGCGCGGCCCAGCAGCCGGTGGGTGAAGGTGAACCTGCCGCCGGTCTCGATCGCGGCGCCGACACTGCGGCGGATCGTGCGCCGGCCGTCCGCGGGCATGAGCGCCAGGATCTGGCCGAACTCGACCTTGTCGTCGGCACCGAACCCGAGCAGGGCCATCAGGTTGCGCGACATCGCGACCTGGCCCGTCGCCAGGTCCCACTCCCACGAGCCGGTGCGGGTTAGCGCCTCGATCCGATCGGCCCGCTGCGCGGTCACGGCCGCCGCGGGCGCGGGCGAGGCGCCCCGCTCCGGGAGCACGGGCCAGTCGGCACCGGTCCCGGCGACGTCGCCGCCCTCGGCCGCGGGCGGGCCGACCGGCCGGACCATCGCGACGGTCGCCACGTCGGCGCTCGAGCCCCAGGCGGCCTCGTCCCATTCCGTGGTGCCCGGCCAGTCGGCCTCGCCCGCTGCGGAGTCCCGCTGGTAGCCGGCGGTGACGTCGAACAGCTCGTACATGGTCAGGCCGTCGGCGAAGCCGTCGCCCGGGGAGCTGAGCACCTGGCACCGCAGCCGCAACCAGCGGGCCGATCCGTCGGGCCCCGTCCAACGCACGTCGACCGGGGCGGCGCCCGGCACCAGGCCTGACAGCGGCAGCCGGGCCTCCGCGACTGCCATCCGGGCCCGGGCCCGCTCGGACAGGCCGTCGCCAGGCCCGGGATCGGCGCCGGTCTCCGGACTCACGGCGGGCGGCCGGGGCCGATCGGGAACGGCAGGGCGCGGTTCCGCCAGCTCCGCCGAAAGATCGGGGGGAAGGTCCGGGGGGCGGTCGACGGTGGGCCGCTCGGCGGCGATGTCACCCACGCCGTCGGTTGCGGCGCCCGGGCCCCCGGCGGTGCTTGCGCCGGCCAGGGTGTCGTCGGTGGCGGTGGCACCGGCCGTGTCGGCGGCTCGCAGGCCGCGCAGGGCGCCGGCGGCGTCCCGGCCGGTCGAGCCGAGGCCGACGACCGCGGGCAGCGCCGCGTTGACCCAGACGACCCGACCTTCGGTGTTCACCACCAGCAGGCCGGCCGAGACCGCGTCGGCCACCAGCCCAGTCACCGCGGCGACCAACGCACCTCCCGCGCAGCGTCTGCCGGCCGCGCGACCATCTGCGCTGGCCAGGCCCTTCCGCTCGGCAGTCTAGCGGCAGTCGTCCGAGTACATTCCGTTAGGGCTGTTCGCCGATGGGAAACCGCCACGCGACGTAGCCATTTCCGACGGTCGCGCTTAGCGCAAGAACTGCCTTTCTGAGCGGCCGCCCGGGGCCCCGTGGGCGCCTGCCAATGGGATTCACCGGGAACGGGGCGGTCGTCCCGCGGCCGGCCGGCCGTCCGGCCGGCGGGCGCCGACCTGCCGCGTCTGGTGCGCTCGGTAGCCGCCGGTGGGGCCGTTCCCGCCCGCGGGTGGGTGCCACCCGCGCGGCTCTCGGCGTTCGCCGCCGGCGGGGGAACGCCGGTCGTGGCCCGCCGCCGGTGGGCCCGTCCGGACCGGGCTCAGTCGCCGCCGTGCTTGTGGATCTGCTCGGCGAGGTACTGCGTCGTGCCCACCTGAGCGATCAACGTCAGCTGGGCCTCGAGCCAGTCGATGTGCTCCTCCTCCTCGTGGATGAGCTCCTCGAAGAGCACGGCGGTGCCGAAGTCCGATTTCCCGCGCGCCAGTGTCACGCCCTTACGCAGCGTCTCGACGTTCTCCAACTCGCGGGTGTGGTCGAGTTCCAACATCTCGGGCACCGACTCACCGGTACGCAGCGTGTGCAGGCGTTGCAGGTTGGGGTGGCCGTCGAGGTAGAGCACGCGATGGATCACCTTGTCCGCGTGCTTCATCTCGTCGATGGACTCGTCACGGTAATGATGCGCGAGCGCGCCGTATCCCCAGTTCTCCTGGATCCGATAATGCAGCCAGTACTGGTTGATCGCGGTCAGCTCGTTGGTGAGAACCGCGTTGAGGATCTCGATCACCTCGTCGTCGCCCCGAACCACGCAAGGCCTCCACTCGTCACCGCGCCAAGGGAACGGCCGCTCTCGCGGCGCCACGCGGGCGCCACCATGCAGCGGCTCGACCGGCGCGGGCGTCAGGCAGCCCGCGCCGTACCAACGACCGGCTCAGCGCCGCGGTGACACAGCAGGAGTTCCGAGATCTCTTCGAGGCAGCCGCCGCAGCCCGTACCGGCATCGCAGCGCTCACCGATCTCGTCGGCGTCACGGGCACCTGCGGCGATTACGCTCCGCAGCGTCCGGTCGGTGACAGCAAAGCACGAACAGACCAGCACCGCACCTCACCACGCGGGACAGGCCGGCGGGTTCCCCCGCCGACCAGGCACTTCGGGTTCGTTGTCCGGGTTTCCCGCAAGGGCGTCAACCCTAAGCTAAGGCTTCCCTAACGAATACAGAGTGCCAGTTAGGCTCACCTAACGCAAGCCCACCTCACCGGCTGTCCCACGGTGCGTACATCGTCACAACCCACGCCTTCTGGCGCCCGCGACGCCATCCCGCTCACCCGGCCACGCTCCGCCGCCAGTCCCGCCGACCGGCGCACCCGCACCCACACCCACACCCACACGAACGGGCGGCCGACCCGAAGGTCGCCCGCCCGCCGTCGTGCGCCGTTCCCAGCCGAGCGAGCCTGCTCAGGCCGGGCTCAGCGCCACCGCCGCGTCCGGCTCGTTCACCCGGAAGCTGAGGCTCTGCTCCAGGTAGAGCTCCACGCTGTCGCCGGTGTGGCCCGCGTAGCCCACCGACAGGTCCATGCCGGACTCGACCACGAAGTCGCCGCCGCGCTGGCTGAGCACCACCGCTCCCCGGATGCCCGGCGCGCGGATCACCGGCCCGTCCAGGATGTGCCGCAGGTGGTCGAGCAGCAGGTAGCCGCCATGCTCGGCCGTCTCGACGATCGCCGTGAAGCCGTCCGGCTCGATCGCCAGACCGTACGAGCCCCCGATGCCGGCGTGCCGCAGCATCGCGACCGCCTTGGCGACGGTGGGCGGGTAGCTGTTCGTGTCCACCGGCAGTGACAGTGCCGCGTGCGAGCTCGCCTCGACGATGCCGACGATCCCGACGTCCTGGTAGCCGTGGAAGATCAGCGAGTTCTCGGTCGTCGCCATCGCCCGGGCCGCGTCCTCCAGCGCGGACAGGTCGACGTCATCCGCGCCGCGGTCGATGTCCTCCAGCTCACGGCGGTCGAGGATGAACGGGACGCGCAGCTCGACCAGCGGCTGCACCCGGCGCAGCCGGGCCTGCACGCCGTCGGCCGGCGGCGCCCCGACCGGCGTGGCGCGCCCGAGGGACGTCGCCGAGTACTCCCAGCCGTGCGGGCCGGAGAAGTCGACCAGCTTCCGGCCGGCGAGGTTGACCGTCAGCCGGGCTCTCGCCTCCTCGTCGACCGCCTTCCACGCCTCGTCGGTCAGCGGCGCATGCCCGCGGAGCAGGTGGTTCATTCGCTCTTTCCCTTCAGGCCGCCGATACCAAGTGAGTGCTCCACCGCGCCGGGCGACGTGTCGCCCGGATCCGCCGGCGCCTCGGCCGCGCCGTCCCGGTTCATCGTCCGCGCCTCGGCCTCCAGCACCGGTCCCTCGGCGAACAGGTAGGTGCGCAGCTGCTGATCGAACCCGGGGTCGCGGCGGCGCAGCCACTCCAGTGTCATCGCCGCGTGCTCCTTCTCCTCGTCCCGGTTGTGGGCGAGGATGTCGGCGAGCTCCGGGTCGGTGGCCGCGGAGACGCGCTGGTCGTACCAGTCGACCGCCTCCAGTTCCTCCATCAGCGAGACGATCGCCCGGTGCCGGTCGACTAGATCTGGTGTGAGCGCGTCGGGCTGTTCATGTAGCCCCATGCTCGAGTCCGCCATGAACGTCTACCTACCATGCAGACGCCCAGTCCAAAGACGACGGACGCCGGTTTTCGGTCAATGCGAAGACAACGATGGGTCTATCGCGCGGCAAGTGCCCAGTTGGCGGCAGGAGAGGTAGGCGTAGACCCCTCAGGAGGATGGCTCGACCGAGACCTCGACGCGGCGGTTGGCCGCGCGGCCGGCCGCGGTCCTGTTGTCGGCGACCGGGCTGCCCTCGCCGAGGCCGACAGCTCGCAGCCGGCCGGCCGGCACCCCGCTGTCGACCAGATACCCCACGGCCGCCGCGGCCCGACGGCTCGAGAGCGCCGCGTTGTAGGCGGCCGGGCCCGTGCTGTCGGCGTACCCGGTGACGACCACCGGAAGCGTCCCGGCGCGCAGGACCGCGGCCACCCGGTCGAGCGCCGTGCGATCGGGCGCCGTCAGCGTGGCGTCGCCGTGCGCGAACGTCACGGGATGCCCGCCGGTCGCCGCCGCCAGCGCGGCCCGAGCGGCCAGCTCGTCGCCATCGCCGCCGGCCGCACCAGCCGGCGGCGCCCCAGCCGCGGACGCCTCGCTCGGGCGGCCCTCGGCGGAGTCCGCGCTGGCAGGGCCGGTGCTGGGAGGGGCGCTGCTGGCAGGGCCGGTGCTGGCGGGCGCCGTGGTCGGGGCCGCACCGGCCGGCGTGGCCCCGACGCGGGCGTCGGCGCCCAGCTGGGCGGAGGTGACGCCGTGGACGCGGGCGGCCCGCAGCGCCGCCTGGGCGGCCGCGAGGCTCGGGAAGTCCCCGTGCAGGGTGACCGACGTCCCGGCGACCGTCACGGCGACGTGCGCCGCCCCGGCGCGGCGCACCGCGTCGCTGGCCCGGCGGCTCAGGTCGTTCTCGATCGGCCCGCGGCGCAGCACGACGGCCAGCACGGCGAGCAGCAGCCAGACGAGCACCAGCGAGACGGCGAACACGACCGGCCGCGGACGGGACGGGCGCGTCACGGCGGGCAGCAGCATCAACGGTCTCCGAGCCGGGGACACCCGCGGCGCGGCTGCCGGGGCGTTGGTCGCCGCGAACCGACGGCATCACGACGATGCCGGACATAAACCGCGACGGCGGCAACTGTCGCACATCGCGGGCCGGTCCCAGCTCACGCCACTCCGGCGGACCGGGGCGATTCGCCACCTGTGGGTAGGTGGGGGGGTGCCGATCAGGGGCGCGAGACCACCGCGGGCCGGGCGCGGCCGGCCGGGGAGATCGCCGGGGCCGGCTCGCCGGCGGCGTGCTGGTCGAGCGCGGCCGCGGCGGCCGACGTGCCGGCCGCCGGGTCGGCGACCTCGTCGGCGCCGCCGGGGGTGGGCTGGGGAATCGCGGGGCTCGCGTTCCCGCCCGGCGGCGGGGCCGTCGGGCGGCGGGCCGCGAACCGGCGGGCCGTGCGCCGGGTGAGCGCCGTCGCGGCCAGCGCGGACACGCCCAGCACGGCCCAGCCGGCGAAGGCGTCGAGGATGTAGTGGTTCGCCGTTGCCATCACCACGAACGCCGTGGCCGCCGGGTAGAGAACCCCGAGCACCCGCAGCCAGCGCCAGCGGGCGTTGCGGGCGATCAGCACGCCGCACCACAGGGCCCACGCGCAGTGCAGGGACGGCATCGCCGCGTACAGGTTCGCGACCTTGTCGAGGCCGTGCGGCGCGGCGCTCGCGTCGGCGCTCCACCAGCCCCAGTTACTGAAGTGCGCCATCGTGTCGATGTAGCCGGCGCCCGGCAGCAGCCGCGGCGGGGCCGTCGGGAACAGGAAGAACCCGACCAGGCAGAGCAGTGTCGTGAAGGCCAGGGTCCAGCGGGCGCGCGAGTAGCTGCGCGGATGACGCCGGTTCATCCAGATGATCACCGCTGGCGTGACGATGAAGTGCAGCGTCGCGTAGTAATAGCAGCACGCGATCGCCAGCGGCGGGACGGTCTGCAGCCAGTGGTTGAGCCCCAGCTCGATGTCCAGCCCGATGGCCGCCTGCCACCGGACCAGCCGCTCGCCGGTCCGGTTCGCCTGGTCGACGGAGCCCTCGGCGAAGCCACGGGTGCCGGTGTAGAGGTAGTACACCGCGAGCAGGATCATGATCTCGATCCACCACACGGGCCGGCCGGTCTCCGGGTCGCGCAGCCGCCGGCGCCACCGCTCGCCACGAGCTTCGGGCTGGGCGGGGACCGCGACCTCGGCGTCCGCGGGAGCGGCGGCCTCGGCGGTCGGCGAGCCGGCGGGAAGCGGCACCGCGGCGGCCAGCCCGGTGGGCACCTGGCCGTCGGCCGCGACGGTGCCGCCCGACGGCGGGTCACCTACCCGCTCCGTCGGGACTCCCGTCTCGCCCTGGCCCGTCGACATCCCTCTACTCAACCCGACGCCTCCGACATATGTGCCACCGGGCCCGTCCTTACGGGCGGTCGCGCCCAACCTCACACCCCATGCCCGGCCGAAACGGGCGAGGGCCCGGGCCCGCCGTCCCCGCGAGGGGGCGGCGGGGCCGAGCCCCCGATGGGCCTGCCCGTGCTGGTCGGCACCCGCGGCGCTCCCCGTCAGGCCCCGGGGTGGCTCGGGCCGGGGCTCACCGGCGCCGCGACCGAGCCGGCGTCGCCGAGGGGCAGCGCGCTGCCGGCCGTCCAGGTCGACCACGGTATCGACCAGTCGTTGCCGAGCTGGTCGGTCTCCGGTGGCCGGCCGCTGTTTACCACGTCGACAATGTCGCCGATCTGACTGAACCCGTAGAACCACTGCGCGTCCTCGGGGGCGGCGTTGACGCACCCGTGCGACACGTTGACCCGGCCCTTGTCACCGACCGACCAGGGCGCCGAGTGGACGTACTGCCCGCCGCTGGTGATCTGGACGTTCCACTCGACCTGCTCGTAGTAGTAGTCCGGGTCGCCCTTGGGAATCCCGACCGTGGCCGAGTCCATGGTCACCGTCTGGGCCTTGCCGATGACGTTGTGCGGGCCGTCCATCGTCAGCAGCGTCCGCTTGCCGCCCTTGCCGCCGCTGATCGACATCGTCCGCACCAGCTGGCCATCCTTGAAGACCTTCATGGTGTGCGCGGCGATGTCGACGTGGCTGATCTGCTGGGCGCCGACGGTGAAGTCCATCGCCCGGTCCTTGACGCCGACCTGGCCGCCGCCGACGTCGAGCCCCGCAAGGTTCGCCTCGACGTGGACCTTGGTGCCGGAGGGGTAGTAGTCCTTCGGGCGCCAGCGCACCACCCGGTTCGACGCCCAGCTCCACGAGCCCTCCAGCGGGGGGTTCGTGACGACGGACAGCTTGCGCTGGACGGCGGCCCGGTCGGTCGTCGGGCCGCTGAAGGTCAGCACGATCGGCGTGCCCACGCCGACGGTCTGGCCCTCGACCGGCTCCCAGGACACCTTGAACGGCTTCGCCGGGACGCCGGTGGTGAACGTCGCGTCGCTCGTCGCGGTGCCGGTGATGCCGGTGGTCGCCGTCGTGGACGCGATCACCTTGTACTCGCTGTCGGCGAACAGGCCGCCGGTCGAGGTCCAGGTGCGCCGGTCGGCGGAGTAGTCGCCGAGCAGGGCGCCGGCGTCCGTCTTCTGCGAGGCGCTGGCCGCCCGGGCGACGGTGACCTCGCCCAGCGGCGCGTTGGCGGTGACCACCACCTTGTCGGTGAGGGCGACGCCGTCGGCACCGCTCGCCGGTGTGATCTTGATGCTCGCCGCCGGGGGCGCCGTCGGCGTCGCCACGCCCGAGGGCGCACCCCCACCCGCCGAGCCGCCCGAGCAGGCCGTCACGACGGCGGCCAGCACGACGGCGACCAGCCCGAACAGGGTCCGGCGGATTGTCGCTTTGCGCAGTCGTGCCGGTCTGCCCGCCCGGCTGCCGCGTTCACTCGCGGAGAAGACCATTACTCGCCTTCTTCCGATCTTCAGGATGTCGATAAGCGCGTACGCGCGCAATCTCTGGGACGGACGGTACCCAGCCCGGTGCCATTCGTCGCCCCGAGCAGGTGAAATACCGTTGTCACTCGGGCGACCATCACTATTCGTCGACGGAGCTAATACAGAGAGTCGCGCTCTCCCGGCAATGCTCACGAAGCCCTCCCACGCCGCGTGACCATCTGAGTCGGCCGTCTCCGGGTGCGCGCGCATTCGGCCGCATCAGCCCCGATCGGCCGGCCCCCCAGCCGCACCCCGGAACCTCGCGAGCCCACGCGCCGGCGCCCCAGCAGCTTTCGGCCGCGTCGAACATCCACCACCGCACCGTGATCCGCAGCCCCCGCTGCCGATCGCGAGCCAACGTCCGGCCCGGCGTCCCCCGCGCGACCGATCAGACCCCCGCAGACCCCCCGCGAAGGAATGTCACGCCCGTGAACGATTCCCGGCCGGTACGCATGCCCGCCACGATGCGCTCCCGGCAGACTCCCCACGGCGTCGACCGGTTACCAGGACGGATGCCCGAACCAGAACCAGAGTGCCTCACGAGAACCACCGGGGACATACTCGAATTCCCACGGCCCACCAGGTGCGGGAACAACATCCGCCCGCGCCGCGGGCCGGGTGCCGACGACCGCCCGGCCGCGTCCCGGCATTGTCACGGAATTGGCCTGGATAAAATGCGCGGCGTAGTCACGCCTGCTCTCCGTGCATTGCCACGGCTCGTCCCGCGCCGAGCCGATGATCGGGGAAACATCCGCCGAACGTCGCCGTCACCGCGGCTCGCACCTGGCGGGACGAGGATGGCGACCGGACGGGCCCACGAGGCCGGGCAGAGGAGGACCTGTGGCGATCGTGCTCGGACCGAACCAGTTCGGGAAGGCCGAGGTACGGCTGGTGCACGTGGACCGGTCCACCCCGGTCCACCGGCTCACCGACCTCAACGTGTCGTCGGCGCTGCGCGGGGACTTCGCCGCGGCACACCTGACCGGCGACAACGCGCACATCCTCACCACGGACGCGCAGAAGAACACCGTCTACGCGTTCGCCCGGGACGGCGTCGGCGAGATCGAGGAGTTCGCGCTGCGGCTGGGCCGGCACTTCACCGGCTCGTTCGACTGGATCACCGGCGCCCGGGTCGAGATCGAGCAGTACGGCTGGGACCGCATCCCGGTCGACGGCGCCGGCCACGACCACGCGTTCAGCCGGGCGGGAGCGGAGCGGCGCACCACGATCGTCACGGTCGACGGCGCCGACGCACACGTGGTGTCGGGCCTGGCCGGGCTGGTCGTGCTCAAGTCGACCGGGTCGGAGTTCTGGGGCTTCGCCCGGGACCGCTACACCACCCTGCCCGAGACCGACGACCGGATCCTCGCGACCGAGGTCACCGCGCGCTGGCGCCTCGTCGGCGTCGAGCACGACTACGGCAAGCTGTTTCCCGGCATCCGGACGATGCTGCTGGAGACGTTCGCGTCCGTGCACAGCCTGGCGCTGCAGCAGACGCTGTACCGGATGGGCGAGGCGGTGCTGACGGCGTACCCGGAGGTCGCCGAGATCCGGATGTCGATGCCGAACAAGCACCACTTCCTCGTCGACCTGGCGCCCTATGGCCTCGACAACCCGAACACGGTCTTCTACGCCGCCGACCGGCCGTACGGGAAGATCGAGGGCACCGTGCTGCGTGACGACGCCCCGGCCGCCGACGCCGCGTGGTAGACGACCCCGGACATCTGCTGACGGCCGGCTAGCGGCTCGTCCAGCTGCCCCGGTCCGACCTGGCGCGGCGCGGACGCAGCGAAACCACGTCGCCCGGGGCCAGGCCCAGCCGGCTCGCCGCGTCGCCGTCCCGGACGGCGAACGCCGCCATGCCGGCCGAATCGACATACAGCACCAGCTCGCCCGGCTCGACCGAGCCGAAGGTCACCCCGACCGGCAGGTCCAGCGGCCCGTCCGCGGCCATCGCCGCGCCACGGACCTCCGCCCGCTGACCCGGCACCAGGCCGACGTGGGCCAGCAGGTCGCCGGTCGCGGCGAGCTGCACGTTGCCGAACCGGTCGACGAGCACCACCTCGGCCTCGACCTCCGCGTCGGCGCGGTCCGCCCGCACCTCCGGCGAGCTGACCCGGGCCAGCACGGGCGGTAGCAGGACGATCTCCGCCGGGTCGACCGGGCGGCCCAGCGCCGTCGGCGGCGTGCCGGCCGCGAGCTCTGCGGCGGCCGGCGCGAACACGTCCCGCCCGTGGAACGTCGCCGGCACCCCCGGCCGGGCCGCGAGCGCCACCGCAGCCGTCACCCCGCCGAGCACGGCCGCGGCCGGCGCCAGCAGGCCGTTGTCCGGGCCGACGAGCAGGCCGCCCGGGGTCACCAGCACCACGCCGCGCCGGCTCGTGCCGACCCCGGGGTCCACGACGGCCAGATGGACGGAGACCGGCAGGTAGCGCACCGTCTGGGCGAGCACGGCCGCGCCGCGGCGGACGTCACCGGGGTCGATGAGGTGGGTGATGTCGAGCGCGGTCACCCCGCGGCGCAGCAGGACGCCATGGCAGGCGGCTACGAACCCGTCGGCGAGCCCGTAGTCGGTCAGGAAGCTCACATGCGGCACAGGACCCATGCTCCCTCCCCGCCCGCGGCGGCCCGCCACGGCCGCGCCGGTTGGCCGCCATCGGCACGGCCCGGCGGACGCCGGCACCGGCAGGGCACCCGTTCGCGCGGCTGGCCCGTCGGCAGCCGGGCCAGTTTTCGATCATGAGTCTAGGCACGACGCCGCCGCCCTGGGTTACAACCAGATGACGGCCGCGGTCAGCCACCGGCCGGCGCGATCGCGCCGTCGGCGCGCAGCTCGGCGAGCTGCGCCGCGGTGTAGCCGAGCTCCCCGAGGATGCCCTCCGTGTGCTCGCCCAACGCCGGGACCGGGCCCAGGCGCGCCGGGGTGTCGGGGAACTCCACGACCGGCCGGAGCTGGCGGACGGCGCCGACGGGCGTGTCGACGTCGACCCACCGGTCGCGGGCGGCGAACTGCGGATGGGTGAGCACGTCGGTCATGTCGTTGACCCGGCCGTAGGCGATCCCGGCCGCGTCCAGGCCAGCAGTCACCGCGGCGGTGGGCAGCGCTCCGAGGACCTCGGCGACGATCGCGTCGGTCCGTGCCCGGTTCCGCACCCGGGCACGATTCGTGGCGAACTCCGGGTCGTCGGCCAGCTCGGGCCGGCGAAGCAGGCCGGCGGCGAGCCGGGCCCATTCCCGGTCGTTCTGCACCCCGATCAACACGCTGTCGCCGTCGCAGGTGGTGAATGCGTCGTAGGGGGCGATCGCGGGATGCCCGACGCCGGCCCGGGCCGGGCCGTGGCCGGTGTGCTCGGCGAGCTGGACCGCGTAGCCGTTCCACTCGGTGACCGCCTCGAGCATCGTGAGCGCGAGCGCCGCGCCCTCGCCGGTCCGTTCCCGGCGCAGCAGCGCGACCAGCACCGCCTGGGCCGCATAGGTGCCGGCGGCGAGATCGGCGGCGGCGAACCCGGCCTTCGCCATGTGCTCCGGGGTGCCGGTCACCGAGACGAGACCCGACTCGGCCTGGATCAGCATGTCGTAGGCGCGCCGCCCGGCGTACGGGCCGCCCGGGCCGTAGCCGGACAGGTCGACGGCGACCATCCGCGGGTAGCGGGCGGTGAGCGCGGCGGCGTCGAGGCCGAGGCGGCCGGCGGCGCCCGGGGCGAGGTTCTGCGCGACGACGTCCGCGCCCGCGACCAGCCGCTCCAGCGCGGCCCGGCCCGCGGGAACCTTGACGTCGACGGCGAACGACTCCTTCGACCGGTTCAGCCAGGAGAAGTGGGCGGACAGGCCGCCGCGCACCGCGGCGTCGTAGCCGCGGGCGAAGTCCCCCGAGCCCGGCCGTTCGATCTTGATGACCCGGGCACCGTACTCGGCGAGGTGCCGGGTCGCGAACGGCAGCGCGACCGCGTGCTCCAGGCTGACGACCGTCATTCCCTCCAGCGGCAGCACGCCGGTCACTCTATGGTCACCCGGCGGCACCGGAGCCGGCGGCCGCAGCCGCTCGGCCGGCGCGGATCCACCAACGCGCGGCCGCGCGTTGGTGGATCCGCGCACGAGGGCGGACACTGGAAACGGGGGCGGGACCGCGGCGAGTGGGGCGAACGCGGTCAGGGGACCGCTGTTTGTGCCGGAACGACACCGGTGGGCAGGATGGAGCCACGGCACCCGGCTCGCTGCCCGGCGGGCGAGGTGGACCGGACGGAGCGGAGTGGACGTGCGGATGCGGATGCGGCGCCACGAGCCGGTGCTCATCACGTCGGCCGCGGACCCCCGGCACGTCGACATTCGCCGTCGGCAGGGCCAGTACCTGTTCTGGATGGGCTTCCGCGTGTTGTGCTTCGTGCTCGCGGTGGTCCTCTTCTACGGCTGGCTCCGGTTCGTGGCGGTGGTGTTCGCGCTGATCATCCCCTGGGTGGCGGTGGTCGTCGCCAACGGCGGCCCGGCGCCGGCCCGCGGCCGCCCCGCCGGGTTCCGAGCCACCGACCGTCCGCTCGGCGGCGGCCCGCGCCCGCTGGTGTCGGGCGAGCACCCGGTGGTCGAGGGCGACGTCGAGGGCCACGCCGAGGACGGCTTCGTACAGGGCGGGCCGTACCAGCGCGAGACCTACGCGCCTGGCCCGAAACCCACCGCCACTCCCGACCCCACCCCAGCGCCGGGCTGGTCTGTGCCGCCGCCGGCGGCGCAGACCCCTGCGGCGCAGACCCCTGCGGGCGGAGTCCGCCAGGGCGAACCGCCGGCGCCGCCGCCCCGCCGGCCGGCCGCGCGGTCCGACGTCGGCTTCTTCGGCCCGCGCCGGCCGCCCCGCCGCTAGCCCGCCGCGCGGCGCTCGGACGGGCCTCCCGCCCGCGGCCCGTTGGGCTTTCCCGCTCAAACCGGCAGCGGTAACCCGCCAGGGAGACAAGCGGGAACCACGGGACGATCACTACTGTTCTGTGGGACAACGTTCATGTCGTGGCCGACTGATGGTAGGGGTCTGCGTTCCCAGCCCTGTCACCGTTGCCCTGTGCGCGTAGCGGTGGTAACCGAGTCCTTCCTCCCCCACGTGGACGGGGTCACCAACACGGTCTGCCGCGTGCTGGAGCATCTGGCGGCCGAGGGGCACCAGGCGCTGGTCGTGGCCCCGTCGCCCGGTGCGCGAGCGGCCGGCAAGGCGCCGCGGATCTACGCGGGCGCCCCGGTCCTGCGGGCGCCGTCCGCGCCGCTGCCCGGCTACCCGCAGTTCCGGTTCGCGACACCGTGGCCGAGCCTCACCCCGGCGTTGCGCCGGTTCGCCCCCGACGTCGTCCACCTGGCCGCGCCGGCCGGCCTGGGCGCACAGGCCGCCTATGCCGCGCACCGGCTCGGCGTGCCGAGCGTCGCCGTCTACCAGACCGACCTCGCCGGCTTCGCCCGCCGCTACGGCCTCGCCGCGCTGGATCGCTCGATCTGGCGCTGGCTCGCGACCGTGCACCGGCTCGCCGAGCGCACGCTGGCCCCGTCCTGGGACGCGGTCGACGCGCTGGTCGGCGCCGGGGTGCAGCGGGTCGCCCGCTGGCGCCGGGGCGTCGATCTGGACCGCTTCAACCCGGGCCACCGCGACGACGAGCTGCGCGCCCGACTCGCCCCCGACGGCCAGGTCCTCGTCGGCTACGTCGGCCGGCTCGCGAGGGAGAAGGGCGTCGAGCTGCTCGGCGCGGTCAGCGGCCTGCCGAACACCCGGCTCGTCGTCGTCGGCGACGGGCCGGAGCGGGCCCGGCTGGAGCGGCTGTTGCCCGAAGCGGCGTTCCTCGGCTTCCAGTCCGGCCAGGAGCTGTCGTCGGCGCTCGCGAGCCTCGACGTGTTCGTTCACACCGGGCAGTACGAGACCTTCTGCCAGGCGGCGCAGGAGGCGAAGGCCAGCGGCGTGCCCGTGGTCGGGCCCGCGGCCGGCGGCCTGCTCGACGTCGTCGAGCACGGCCGGACCGGGTTGCACTACCGGCCGGGCGACCCGGCCGCGCTGCGCGCCGAGGTCGCGTCGCTGGTGGCCGACGGCCCGGGCCGCGCGGCGATGGGCGGCGAGGCCCGCGCGTCCGTCGCCGACTGCGGCTGGCGGGCGATCGGCGACGAGCTGCTCGGCCACTACCGCGACGTGCTCGGCGCCAACATCAGCGCAACTGGGGATGGAGACGCCGCCTGGCGCTGACCAGCCCACCGCCGCGTCGCCCGCGGCCGAACAAGCCTCCCACCGCGCCTGGCCGGGCACCGTCGCCCAGCCGGGCCCTTCCCCACGCCCTGGCCGTCCTGACCCTCGCGAGCCGGGATCACCAACCCTGAGCACCAGCCCGTGCGCGGCCGACGAGCCGCCGCCGCGAGCCGATGGAGAGTGGGCCGCATGAGGATCGCGCAGGTCGCCAACTTCGTGGCGCCGACGTCGGGAGGGATCCGCACCACGCTGCGGCACCTGGCCGCCGGCTACGTCGCCGCCGGCCACGAGGTGGTCCGGGTGCTGCCCGCCCGCCGCGACGGGGTGCGGCACGCCGACGGCGTGACCACGCTGATGGTGCGCTCGCCGCTGGTGCCCGGCACCAGCTACCGCATGATCACCGAGCCGTGGCGGGTGGCGGCGATGCTCGACGACGCGGAGCCCACCCATCTGGAGGTGCACGACCGCACCACGCTGCGCCGGCTCGGCCGGTGGGCCCGGCGGCGCGACGTGCACTCGCTGGTCGTCTCGCACGAGCGCGTCGACCGGCTGCTCGGCGCGAAGACGCCGAGCTCGCTGCGCGGGGTGCTGCCGGTGCGGGCCGCCGCCGACGTCACGAACCGCACCCTCGCGGCCGGCTACGACACGGTGGTCACGACGACGTACTGGGCGGCGGCCGAGTTCCGCCGCATCGGCGCGCAGAACCTGCGCCAGGTGCCGCTCGGCGTCGACCTGGACCGGTTCGGCGCCGACACGGCCGACTGGTCGCTGCGGCGCGCGTTCGCCCGCGACTCGGACGTGCTGCTCGTGTCGATCGGCCGGATGGACCCGGAGAAGCGGGTCGACATCGCGATCGACGCGCTGGCCGAGCTGGTCCGCCGGAAGGTCCCGGCCCGGCTGGTGCTGGCCGGCGACGGCAACGGCCGCAAGGAGCTGGAGCGCCGGGCCGCCGGCCTGCCGGTGGTGTTCCTCGGTTTCGTGGCCGACCGGGCCCGGCTGTCCAGCCTGCTCGCCAGCGCCGACGTGGCGCTCGCGCCCGGCCCGGTCGAGACGTTCGGCCTAGCGGCGTTGGAGGCGATGGCGAGCGCGACGCCGGTGGTCGTGCACCACGGCAGCGCGCTGGCCGAGCTGGTCGACCCGCGCTGCGGCCGGGTCGCTGCCGGCTGCGGCTACGGGTTCGCCGACGCCGTCGAGGAGGTGCTGGCGCTCGACCCGGCCGACCGGCGGCTCGCGGCCAGGGCGCGGGCGCAGACGTACCCGTGGTCGGCGACCGTCGACGGCTTCCTCGACGTCCACGGCCTGCCGGCGATGCCGCGCCCGGCCGCCGCGCTGGCGCTGCCCACCGACCCGGCCGGTGCCGGCGGTCGTGGCGGTGGCGAGGCCGGGACCGGGCTGCCGAGGGCCGCCTGATCGACACGCGCGTCCCCGCGGGGGCGGGAAGGCCGCCGGACAACCGGCCGACCAGCGCGAACCAAGGCCTGTCGGGGCAGTTCTGCCGCCGTCCGGGTCCCATAACGACGAGGAAGTGCCTACCGTAGGCGCGTGTGCCCCGCTCTCCTGCCCGCGCCCCGGTCCGGCGTGTTCACCGGCTGGGTGAACGCCTGGCTCGCCGGGCTCGTCGGCGCTGACGACGTCCTGACCCACGTCCAGCGGTCGCTCGGCCCGGGCCAGCACACGCTCGGCGACGAACCGTTGCTGCTCGGCCTGGGCGCGCTGCGCGGCGCGCGGGCCGAACGGCTGCGGCTGGTGCTGCCGGTGCCGGGCGACATATCGTGCCTGCCTGGACCGCCGGCGGTGAACGCCGACGCGCTGGCGGCCGGCGAGGCGGTGCTGGCCATCGGGCCGGCCCCGCCGCTGCTGCTGGTCCCGACCGTGGAGGTGCACGGCCCGGCGGTGGAGGGGGCGCTGGAGTCGGTCCACTGGAAGGTGCTGCCCGCGACCCGGGTGCCGCCACCGCCGATGCCGGTGCGCGCCGCGGAGCGTGAGCTCGCGCAGGCGATCGCCGCGACGACCTCGGCGCTGCTGGACCTGGATGTCGCCAGCGCCCGCCCGCAGGTGCTCGCGCTGCTGCGCGACCGCGCCGAGGAGGAGCCCGGCCCCGGGCTGGGGCCCGGCTACCCGTCCGTGGCGCACGCGCTGCTCGCCCGGGCCGAGCGGCTGCGCGAGCTGCTGGACCTGGCGGCCCTCGACGACGGCGCGGCGGTCACCGCCGCCGAGATCACCCGACGGTCCGACGCGCTGCGGGGCCTGTCGGCGGCCGTCCGCCGCGCCTACGAGGCGGCGTACGACGCGTTCGACCCCGCGCACGCCTCGAGCCCGCCCAGCCGCTGACCGCTGCCGTCAGCCGGCGGGGCGTTCAGTGCGCGACGCACGGCGGCAGGGCGGCCGGGGCGACCACCCGGGCCTGCTCGACGAGATCCGCGCAGCGCGCGTCGGCCGGCCACCGGGTCAGCACCGCGTCGAGCAGCTCGCCGGTGAGCAGCGTGAACCAGGGCAGGCAGCGCCGCGGCTCTGACAGCGCGGCGAGACCGGCGGCGCTGGCCGCGTCGAGGTCGCCCGCGCGGGCCGCCACGACCCCGAGCGACAGCTGGGCCGCGGAGACCCGCATCGGCTTGCGCCGGTCGGCGGGCGGCACCTGGTCCCAGCGGGCGAGCACCTCGTCGGCATAGCGCCGCGTGAGCAGGTCGTCGCCGAGCCACCGGTAGCAGTCCAGGCGGTACGAGTAGATCTTCGGCTCGTCGATGACGAAGTGGTGGTCGGACTCGCGCGGGTTCGGCAGCCGTTCGAGGGTCCGCTCGCCGCGGGTGAGCGCGGCCTCGCTGCCGCGGCGCTCGCCGAGCCGGGCCCAGGCCCGGGCCTCCTGCGCGGCGAGCTGGACGGCGGCGGAGGTGTTCGGGGCCAGCAGCTGGCCGGCGACGGCCAGGTCGATCGCGCGGCGCCAGCGCCGGCGCGTCACGGCGAACCAGGCGCCGAGCTCGAACGCCCAGGCGACGATCTCGTCGTGCCCGGCCTCGCGGCCGACCCAGCCGGCCTGGCGGCGGCTGCGCTCGGCATCGGCGTCGAGGTCCAGGTCGTACTCGACGCACGCGACCAGCAGGGACGTCCAGCCGGACACGGCCAGCAGGTCGCGGCGGGCGGCGGCGGACTCGGTCCGGCCGGCGCGCGCGTTCACGTGGGCGAGAAGCCGGCGGCCCCGTTCGCGGAGTTCCGTGGGTGTGCAGGTGGCGTAGTCGCGGCACAGCTGGGCGGCGACCTCGTGTAACTCCTCGACGGTGCGTTGGTCGTGCATTTCCTCGACCGTTGGGTCGGCCGTCCACTGAGCGGCCGTCGTTCGGCCCATTCCCTGCGTCCTCCTGCCGCGCGGCGCCCTTGCCGCCCGATGACGACTCGGGGAGCCTAGCGCCCGTGGTCACGCCTGCCCAGAGCGGGATCCCCGGCCGCACGGGACTTTCCTGTCGGCGGCACGCCCCCAGAACGTGCCGCCGACAGACGGCAAGAAGCCGACCCCCACTGTCCCCCAGCAGTTAAGGACCTTAGTCCCTAATGCGCGGGCAGTCGAGCCCGGATGACGTCATCACCAGCAGAAGCGCCGGGCTGGTTCTTTGCGCACCCGGACGTTGCGGAACGCGCCAGGAATGCCTCCGAACAGCGCGCGCGCAATCCCCGCAGGCACACGGGCAGATCAGCCGAATCACAATTCGCGGCCCGGCCGGCCGGTGTCCGGCGCGTGGCGATCTAGTTGAGGCGGGGGCAGAAGTGACCGCCCGGGCCGTCGGGCCGCCCGCACAGGACGCAGGAGGGACGGCCCGCCGACACGATGCTGCGCGCGCGTTCGATGAACGCCCGCGTCTGCGGGATCGACAGCCCGACCCGGAGCGAGTCGAGGTCCTCCTCGCTGACCGGCGTCGCCCCCTGACCGGGCGACAGGCCCGCGGCGTCGACGAACACCCGCTGGCCGTCCCAGGAGACGGTCAGCTGGCCGAGGTGGAAGTCCTCCTCGAAGGGCGCCTGCAGGGGCGCGAGGTCCACCTCGATGTCGGCGGCGGCCGGCACGGCGACGCCCTGCTGCTGCCCCACCTGCCCCAGCAGCGCCGCCAGTCCCTCCGCGAGCGCGGTCACCTCGGCCTTCTCCAGACCGATGGTGATCAGCTGCCCGGAGGACGCGGCCTGCAGGTAGAACGCGCGGTCACCTGGCTGCCCTACGGTTCCGACCACGAACCGCTCCGGCGGGTCGAACACGTAACGTTGCATGCCTTGCGCACTCTCCGTCGAAAACGATCTGGAACACCCGACCCGGGCAGCCCGCCCACGGCCGGACGACGCGTGACCGACGATCCGGGTCAGCGGACGCGGTCCGGTGACGGACCCGTCCGCCGCGTCGACCGGATCATCGGCGGCTCGTCACCCAGTATCCCCCGTGCCTCCAACGCCACGGTCGCCGTCAGGATGCCCGCCGGCCTGGCTCGGCTCGGCGTCGCGGCGAAACCGGCCCCGGCCAACGGCGTCGGCGCGGGTGCCCGCCGCCGCCGGTCGTCGGTCCGCTGTCGCCGGCGACGAACAGCAGTCCACCGGACACACGTCGGGCAGCGGCCCCAGACTGCTGAGGGCCGGCCGCGGACCGCCCGGTTCGCGCCGCTCGGCCACCAGCTCGACGATCATCCGGACGAACCGCGGGTCGGCGCCGACCGCGCCGGCCCGCACCGCGATCATCCCGAGCTCCTCGGCGCGGCCCAGCGCCACCCGGTCGAGGTCCTCGATGACCTCCATGTGGTCGCTGACGAAGCCGATCGGCACGATCACGACCGTGTCGACGCCGGCCGCGGCGAGCGACGTCAGCCGGGCGCCGACGTCCGGCTCCAGCCACGGCACCCTGGGCGAGCCGCTGCGGCTGCAGTACGCGACGTCCCAGCGATGGGCCCGGCCGTGCCGCTCGGCGACGCCGCGAGCGACGAGCTCACTCGCGGCGGCGAGCTGCCGCGGGTAGGCGCCGCCGGACGGCCCGCTCTCGACCGCCTGCCACCGCGGCACCGAGTGCGCGACGAACAGCAGCTGGGCGTCGGCCCGCCGGGACGCCGGCAGCGTCTCGACGGCGGCCGCGACCCGGTCGACCATCGGCCCGATGAACCCGGGATGGTCGAAGAACACGCGCAGTTTCACCAGTTCAGGCCCGCCGCCGGGCTGACCGCCCGCCCCGCCGGAGCCGTCTCCCGGCGCGAGGCCGTCGCCATCCCCGCCACCCTCGCCGCCCGCGGACAGCCCGACCAGGGCGTCCGCGAGGTTCTCCCGGTACTGCCGGCAGCCGGAGTAGGAGGCGAAGACCGATGGGACGAAGCACGCCGCCCGCCGGACCCCGTCCGCCCGCATCTCGGCCATCGCCTCGCGAAGGAACGGGCGCCAGTTGCGGTTGCCCCAGTACACGGGGAGCGGCGCCAGCTCGGCCCGCAGCGCCGCCAGCAGCTCCCGGCTCTGGTCATTGATCGGGCTGCGCCCGCCGAGCCGCTGGTAGTGCTCGGCTACCTCGGCGAGCCGATCCGCCGGCACCCCGCGCCCGCGGGTCACGTTCCGCAGGAACGGCAGCACGTCGTCCGGGCCCTCGGGACCGCCGAACGTGAGCAGCAGCAACGCATCCAGCTCCAGGCCGGCCGCCGGCACGCCCGGCGCTGGGGCGACCGGGACTGAACGTTGGCGCATCGGCCCATTCTCCCCCTCCCAGCCATGGGGAAACCGCGTGCCCACGCCCGCGCCCCTGACGAGGCCGACGCCGCCCGGCGAGCACCTCAGCCCCGGCGGCTGCCGGTCAGTGCCCCATGCCGACGCCGCCGTCGACCGGCAGGACGGCACCCGTGATGTAGCCGGCTCGCTCCGAGGCGAGGAACGCCACCGCGGCCGCGACCTCCGCCGGCTCGCCCATCCGCCGGCCGGGAACGCTGCCCACCAGCAGCTCCCGCTGCGCGTCGGTGAGCGCGTCGGTCATGTCGGTGCGGATCGGGCCGGGAGCCACGACGTTCGCGGTGATCCCCCGGGGAGCCAGCTCGCGGGCGAGCGACCGGGCGAAGCCGACCAGGCCGGCCTTCGAGGCGGCGTAGTTGGACTGGCCCGGCTGACCGGACAGGCCGACGACCGAGGAGATGAACACCAGCCGGCCGTAGCGGCGGCGCAGCATGCCGCGGGCGGCCCGCTTGGCGACCCGATACGCGCCGAGCAGGTTCGTGTCGACGACGTCGCGGAACGCGTCCTCGGACATCGTCAGCAGCAGCGTGTCCTTCACGATGCCGGCGTTGGACACCAGGATGTCGACCGGCCCGAGCTCGGCCTCGACCTCGGCGAACGCCTTCTCCACCGACTCCACGCTCGTCACGTCGAGCCGGACGCCGAACATGCCCTCCGGCGCGTCCCCGCCTCGGCTCGCGACCGCGACCCGCTGCCCGTCCGCCGCCAGGGCCGCCGCGCAGGCTGCGCCGATCCCCCTGTTGCCGCCCGTGACCAGCGCGACCCGGCCCTGACCCTCGTTCTCGACCATGCGCCGGATCGTAGCCGCCACCAGCGCCGTGAGGGCGCTGGGCGCCCGGCCGTCCTGCCGGCGACGGGCCGACGGCGCCGCGCACCGCCCCGCCGGCCGGTGGTGAGATGGACACCGCTCACCGTGGGTGGCGCCGGGGACGGCCCTCCCGGGCAACGAGGCACCGCCGCAGCGCGTCCGGACAGTTGCGGGGCCGTCGTCTCGGACACCCGGGCCGGTGCTCGGGCCGGTGACCCGGGGCGGCGGATACGGATCGCGAGTCGGTGGGGGGCCCGTGGTGTACCAGCCGGGGATACGGCGCGTCGAGTACCGGCCACGCGAGCGCCCTGACGAGCCCGGCGACCCGGCCGGGCGCGCCTCGGCGGACCCGGCCGCCGGGGTGCCGGCGGCCCGGCTCCGACGCCCGCCACGGCCTCCCCGGCCACACGAGGCGCGCGGTCCCGCCGGCCCGGACGCCACGCCCGACGCGGACCGCCGGTCCGCCGGGACGGTCCCGCCCGGCGCGCCCTCGCAGACCCCTCGGACGAGCCCACCGACGGCGTTCTCCGGCCCGGCCATGCCCCCGGCGGCCGAACCGCCGGCCGAGCGGAAGCCCGCGGCCGTCCCGCCGCCACCGTCCTCGCCGCCACCACGTCCGCGCGAGCCCGGCCGGCAGCCGTCGCCGGGTACCGGCCTGGCGGATCCCGGCGCGCCGCGGCCGCTGGGCCTGCTGGGGCCGTGCGAGCCGGAACCGCCGTCGTCCGGCCCACGAGCCGTGGTGCCCGGCGCGATCGTCCCCGGCCCTCCCGGCGGCACGCTCGACCTGGTCGCGCTCGCCGAGATCTCCGACCGACTGCTGACGGTCACGGCCGAGACCGCCGCCGCCGGTGAGCGCCGCGGCGAGCTGAGCCGCCAGGCGGCCGACGAGACCCGGTCACTGGCCGCGGCCGCGTCGGCCGTCGCCGCGGTGCTCTGGTTCGACACGCTGCGCACCGAGGACCGGGTCAGCGTCACCCCGCGGGCCGAGCCGCTGCTGGCCGCCGTCCACCAGGTCCTCGAGGCCGCCCGCCCCGCCGACGCACGGGCCGAGCCGCCCGTGGCCGGCCCGGTCGGACAGCCCGGCCCGGCCCGGCTGCCGCCCGCGACGGGCCGGGCCGCGGAGGCGCTGCGGTCGACCGGCGCCGGTCTGGCCGGTCCGAGCGGGACCGTCTGGGGAGCCCTCGCCCGCCGGCTCGCGGGCGCCCGGTTCGACCGGTCCCCCGCCGGCCGGGCCATCTGCATCCTGCGGTACGCCGAGCTGCGGGACGCCGCCGTGTGGGAGGCCGTCGCCGACGAGCGCACGCCCTACCTGGGCGAGCTGCTCTGGGTCGTGCTCGTCCCCGGAGCCGCCGTGGGCGCCGAGGCCGACGGCGCGCACGGCGCGGGCCTGGCCGGGCCCGCCGGGCCGCACCGGGCGGCCCGGATGTTCGACGCCGCCGGCTGGCAGGTGCTCGCCCTGCCGTACGGCCGGAGGCTGGACGGGCTGTTGCGCCGCCCGGGCGGCCAGGCGCTGCGCGCCCGCCTCGCCCGAATGTCCCACGACGAGTACCTCGGCCTGCTCGCCGCGCGGGGATCGGAGCTTCGCCGCCGGCTGGCCGGGCCCGGCGCGGGCGGCGTCGGCATCGCCGGCCTCGCCGACGCGCTCACGGACGGTGAGATCCACGCCGCGTTGCGCGATCTGGGCGGTCACGACCTGGCACTGCTCATCGACGCCCTCGACGAGGTGGCCGCGGACCGGCCGACCGTCCTGTTCGCGCACACCCACGACGCCTGGACGCGCGACGCCGACGCCCGCGGGCTCCCGGCGGCCGGCGGCCGGGCGGGGACGCCCCCGATCGGGGTTATGTCGATCCGCCCGATGAACGCGGCCGGCGGCCCGCCGCCGCTCGGCGAGGCGGCCCGAGCAATCCCGGCGACCCTGCCGGCGGGCTCGCGCGGCGCCCGCCTGGCCACCCACGTGGCCTCGTACCTCGACCGGGCGATGCCGCCCGCGCCGACGCCGCCCCGCCTGCCCGCGGACCTCGGCCCGGCAGGAACAGACAACCCGGCGAACACGGACAGTCCGGCGAACACGGACAACCCGGCGGACGCCGACAGCCCGGGGGAAGCGGACAGCCCGGCGGACACGATCAGCCCGGGGCCGGCGATCGGCCCCGCGGCCGGCGTCGGCCCCGCGGCAGGTACCGGCTCCGCGGCAGGTACCGGCTCCGCGGCCACGACGGGCGAGGCCGCGCGAGCCGACACCCCCCGCGCGGCGCTGACGTCGACGCAGACGGCGTTCGGTGCGCTGCTGCACGGCCTCGCCGACCAGGCGCCGGACGCGGCCGGCGCCGTCGTCACGATCTCGACGCGGCGCGCCGACGCGGTCGTCGCGGGCTGGCTGGACCCGGCCGGCGCCGGGGTCCCGGCGGGCGGGCGGCGTCCCGTCGCCGGCGCGTTCGCCCCGGGGGCGTTCGCCGGCGTGCTGGGCAACCTCGCGGTGGCCTGGAACCGCCAGGGACTGCCGCTGCTGCCGATCGGCGTGACGGACGAGCTGGCCGCCGGCCGGGTCGTCGCCGCCTGGGCGGCCGGCTGCGCCGCCGACGGGCGCTCGGTGCTGGCCCTCGCGGACACGGGAGCCGACCCGCGCCTCGTCGCCCCCGCGCTCGCGCTGGCGACGGGCGGGGGCGGCGCGTTGCCCGGCGTGACCCGGTACGAGCCGGGGTTCGCCCAGGACCTGGCCTGGTGCCTGCTGGGCGCGCTCGGCCGGGCGGGCCGGGCGGACGGCTCGTCCAGCCTGCTGCGCCTCTCGGCACGACCGGTCGACCAGCGGCTCGCCGCCGTCCCGCCGGGCGGTCCTGCCCGGTTCCACAGACGCCGGGCCGTCCTCGCCGGCGGCTACCTGCTGCGCGCCGGCGGACCGCGGCCGGTGCTCACGCTGGTCGGGATCGGAGCGGTCCTGCCCGAGACGCTCGCCGCCGCCGACCGGCTGGCGGCCGAGCTGGGCGCCGGGGTCGGCGTGGTCGCGGTGACCTCGGCCGACCTGCTCGCCGCCGCCCTGCGAGCCCGGGAGGCGGGCCGCGGCGCCATTCCGGGTGGGGCGGCCCCGGCTGACACCGGCGCAGACCCGGCGGACGCGGGCCGCACGGGCGCGGATCCGGCGGAGTCGGACGATGACGGTTCGTGGATCCTCGGCGAGCTGCTCCCGGGGTCGGCCCCGTGCCCGCTCCTCGCGGTCGCGGACGGGGATCCGCACCGGCTCGGCTTCCTGGCCGGCGTTCGCGGCGACCGCCTCGGCACGGTCGGGCCGGCCATGAGTCCAGACCAGGCCGCGACCGTCGGGCCGGGCACGACACCGACGGGCGCGCCGGTCGAGATCGGCGCCATCGTCGCCGCCGCCTACCAGCTGCTGGCGGCCGGCGGCGTCACCCGCTGACCGACGGCCCAACGTCCCAGGCGCGCGTCGAAGTCGCTGTCCGGAGCCGCTCGCGGTAGGCCCGGCGGTCAGCCTATCTGGGCAGGACCTATGGGGCCGTCCCCGCGCATTCCGGCCCCATAGGCCATGGCTCGACGTACGCGACCACCAGCTGCGGCCTGCTCGAAGGGCGGGTTAGCCGTCGCGCAGGGCGAGTGCCTCGCGGCCGGCGGCCTGGGCGCCGGCCGTGTCGCCGATCGCGGCGCGGATGCGGGCGACCTGCTCCAGCGCCCACACCAGGTCGCGCAGGATCTCCGGGCGGTCGCCGACGAGCTGGTGGCGGCGGCGCTCGACGCCGAGCGCCTCCTCGAAGCTCTCGGTCGCGGACTCCAGGTCCCCGAGCGCCTCGCGTGCCCCGGCGACCTTGTCGAGGCCGACGGACAGGTCGCGCAGCACGGTCGGGTGCTCGCCGTACTCGGTGCGCAGCCAGCGGACCAGCGCCAGCGACTCGGCGTAGGACTCGAGCGCGCCCGCGACGTCGCCCTGGTCGTAGCGCATGTTGCCGACGAGGCTCAGCGAGTGGAACAGGGCCCGCGGCACGGTCGGGTCGATGTCGGTGCCACCGGCGACGGCGAGCGCCCGGCGGGCCGTCGTCACGCCCTCGGCGTACCGGGCAAGCGCGCCCGGCGCGTCGCCGCGTAGCCGCAGCATGTCGCCGACGTCGAGCAGGCCGCGGGAGATGTCACGCAGCAGCGGGGCGACGTCGCCGTAGACGGGCAGCAGGCCGCGGCGCACCTCGAGGGCCTCGGTGTAGGCGTCCAGGGCGGCCGCGGTGTCCCCCTGCTGCTGGCGCAGGTCGCCGATCTTCTCCAGCGTGTTCGCGAGCCGCTGCCGGGCCTGCGGCGCGGGGGCGCCGCCGTCGGCGAGCAGGCGGTGGGCGAGCGCGAGGCATTCGGTCTGGATGTCCAGTGCGCCGACGAGGTCACCGAGCGCGGCGCGCGCGGCGCCGGCCCGCTCCAGGCTGACGCCGAGGCGGTGCTCGGACTCCGGGCTGCGGTCGGCCGTGGCCAGGTGCCGGTTGATCCGCAGCGCCTCTTCGTAGTTCTCCTGGGCGGGCGCGGCCCGGCCGTGGTCGAGCAGCGCGTCGCCGTGCTCGATGAGCACGGCGGCCAGGTGCCCGAGATCGGCGACTCCGCTGGTGGCCGAGGCGACCCGTTCCCTGCTGACGGACACCAACGCGTCCAGCGCCGTGAGCAAAGTGTCGAGGTCACCGCGCTCTCGGGCCAGCTTCGCCAGCCGTTCGAGGTTCTGCGGGGTCAGCTGCTGTCCGGTGGCCGCGACCTGACCTGCGTGGTCGTCCATATCCGGAAGAGTAGTAGTAGCCGGGATCCGCCACACTGGCGCCAGCATGTCCTCTTGTGGCGAGTTGAGGACGTGATGACATCCCGCGATCCGAATGTCGCGGGATGTCACCCCATTCCCGCGCACCGAGCAGGCACGAGTGCGCGGTGCGCTTCCCGGCCGTCCGGGCCATGACCTTCCGCACAGCTGGCCCGCGCCGCGGTGACGGGCGTCGCCTTCCCCGTCACCGCCCGCCGCGAGCCGCGAGCTGCGGGCCGCTAGCCGCTAGCCGAAGAAGTGTCCCGGCGGGTAGGCCCGATCGGTCCGGGACCGGGGCATGCCACGGACCGCGTCGGTGAGCGTCCGGGCCGTGTTGACCAACGGCACGTGGCTGAACGCCTGCGGGAAGTTGCCCGTCATCCGGCCCAGCCGCGGGTCGTACTCCTCGGCGAGCAGGCCGACGTCGTTGCGCAGCGAGAGCAGCCGCTCGAACAGCTCCTGCGCCTCCCGGACCCGGCCGGACAGCGCGTAGTTGTCCGCCAGCCAGAAGGTGCAGGCCAGGAACGCGCCTTCGCCGGCGGGCAGGCCGTCGACGGCGCCGTCCTCAGCCGTCGGGTAGCGGTTGACGAAGCCGTCCTCCAGCAGCTCCCGCTCGATCGCGGCGACGGTGCCGACGACGCGCGGGTCGGTCGCCGGCAGGAACCCGACGAGCGGCATGTAGAGCAGCGCCGCGTCGAGCTCCTTCGAGCCGTAGAACTGGGTGAAGGTGCCACGGTCGGCGTCGAAGCCGCGCGCGCAGACCTCGTTGTGGATCTCGTCGCGCAGCGCGGTCCAGCGCTCCACCGGACCGCGCAGGCCCGACTCGACGATGCCCTTCACGGCGCGGTCGGCGGCGACCCAGGCCATCACCTTGGAGTGGGTGAAGTGCCGGCGCGGGCCGCGAACCTCCCAGATGCCCTCGTCCGGCTTGCGCCAGCCGGTCTCGAGGAAGTCCATCAGCTTGGCCTGCAGCGCCCAGGAGTCGTCCCGGCCGTCGACCTGGGTGGCCATCCGGGCGACGTGCAGGGCGTCGAGGACCTCGCCGTAGACGTCGAGCTGGAACTGGTCGACTGCGGCGTTGCCGACCCGCACGGGCGCGGAGTTCTCGTAGCCGGCCAGCCAGGAGACCTCGTACTCGGGCAGCCGGCGCTCGCCCGCCACGCCGTACATGATCTGGACGCGGGACGGGTCGCCGGCGACGGCGCGCAGCAGCCACTCCCGCCAGGCCAGCGCCTCGCTGGTGAACCCGGCGTCCAGCAGCGCCAGCAGCGTGATCGTCGCGTCCCGCAGCCAGCAGTACCGGTAGTCCCAGTTGCGGACGCCGCCGACGTGCTCGGGCAGCGAGGTGGTGACGGCGGCGACGATGCCGCCGGTCGGGGCGAAGGTGAGCGCCTTCAGCGTGATCAGCGAGCGGCGGACGGCGGACTGGTAGAGGCCGTCGTAGGTGCAGCCGGCCATCCAGTCGGTCCACCACGCCTCGGTCTGGGCGATCATCTGGCGGACGGCGAGCGCGGGCGGCGTCGGCTGGTGCGACGGGTACCAGGTCAGCGAGAAAGGGACCGACTGGCCGGCGGACACCTCGAACTCGGCGAAGGTCGCGAGGTCGTGGCCCTCCATCGGCGCCGTGGTGCGCATCGTGACGGCGTCCGGCCCGGCGGTCGCGGTCATGGTGTGCTCGTCGCGGCGGCGCACCCAGGGCACCACGGAGCCGTAGTCGAACCGGATCCGGGTCTCGCTGCGCATCCGGACCCGACCGGTCAGCCCCTCCACCAGCCGCAGGACGGCGTGGGTCCCGGCGCGCGGGAGCATCGCGTCGACGATCCGCACGGTGCCGGAGGCGGTGGTCAGGTCCGTCTCGAGGACGAGCGTGTCACCGCGGTAGCGGCGGGTGGTGCCGATGACCGGCTCGATCGGCCCGATCTTCCAGTGACCGGCGTTCTCGTCGCCGAGCAGCGCGCCGAAGCACGACGGCGAGTCGAAGCGGGGCAGGCACAGCCAGTCGATGGAGCCGTCCCGGGAGACGAGCGCCGCCGAATGGCTGTCGCCGATCAGCGCGTAGTCCTCGATGCGCGATGCCACTACTGCTCCTAGCGCGATGTGCGGCGTCGACCGCGGCCGGGCGCAGCGCAACGACGAGCGCGGCCGACCGGACGGATTCCGCCGGGGTGTGCGGGAAGTTCGGTGCCGCGCGGCGATGGGCGGCGTCAGGAGGCCCTAAGGGCTCACAAGGCGATACAGATTACGAGCCCGGCAGGCGGACTAGGTTGGGGGTATGGCCCAGGCAAGTGGTCCTCGCGTGGGCTGGACCAGATTTGATGTCCCAACCCGACAGGGATCCCCGACGTGACCGCAAGCTCCCCGGTGTCCGAACCGGTATCCGGAACGGCCTCTTCGCCGGCTTCCAAAGACCCAACGGCGATACAGCCTGCACCATCTGCGGGCCGAGCACCAGAGCCAGGTCCACATCCCGACACGGCCACGCCGCCCGCGGGCCCGGCGGGCGCCGCGACGACGCCCGAGTCGGCCGGTCTCACCGCAAGCGCCGCCGGCCCGCGGCCGCGGGCGCCGAGGCCGTCGGCCTGGGTCAGCACCCGCAGCTACCTGCTCGACCGGCGCCGGCGCCCCGCCGTCGTCCTGTGCCTGATCGCCGCCGTCGGGCTGATCGCGTTCGGCGTGTTCGCCATCGTCGCCGGGCCGCCGCCGACCGTCGAGGCCGTCGTCGTCTTCCGGCCGGAGGCGACGGACGCGCAGAAGGAGGCCGTCCGCGCCGCCTGCCCGACCGTCGGCAACGCGGTCCAGGAGCCGCGGGACGCGAACAACCTCGCGTCGACCCGCGCCTACCCGCTGCGCTACAACCTGACCCAGGCCGACAGCGCGGACCGGGCCAAGGTGTTCGAGTGCGTCCAGGGCCAGGCCGGCGTGGTCGGCATCACCACCGAGACCCAGGGCCAGTAGCGCCGTCCCGCGGGCTACCGGGACGCGGGGCCTGAGGCAGCCGGCGCCGCCGGCTCGGCCTCGTCGGACCCGGCGCGGGCCTGCTCGGCGTCGCGGCGGGACTCGAGGACCTCGGCGGGGGTGGGCTCGCCGGCCCGGCGGGCCTGGCGGGCCTGCCAGAGGCTGACGAAGATCGTGGCCAGCACCGCGAGGCCGCCGAAGATGACGCTGCCGCCGCTCCACGCCGACGAGCCGGGCAGGTCGTCGTAGCTGATCCAGAGAATGCCCGCGGCCACCATCGCGATCCCGAACAGGATCGAGCCGGCCGTCGACCAGACCCGCGACGCCGCGAGGTCGGCGAGGTCCGCGGCCTTCTGCCGGGCGGCCTCGAAGCGGGTCCGCGCCCAGTCGTACTCCAGGCCCAGGATGAAGAACCCGAGCGCGACGACGAGGAACCCCGGGCCCGGCAGCACGAGCATCGCGGCCCCGAGACCGAGCACGGCGACGCCCAGCACCGTGATCCCGATCCGCCGTAGCAGGCGGGCTGGCGACCTGAGCACGACTCGCTTACTCCCTCCCGGGCGAACGCCGCCTCCCGCCGGATGCGGCGAAAGGCCGTAGGGCCCGCGGCGCGCCGGACCGCGGGCCGCTCCGTCTCCCGGACGGACCGGCCCAGTCCGCGCGTCCTCTCCGATAGTGCCTGCTACCTGCCCACGAGCGGCGGTACGTACGCACCACGACGACGTCGGCTTGCCGACTCGCCCGCCGCCCGCGCCGCCCGGCCGGAGCGGACGGATCGGTCCAGGTCCGGTCCGGTTGGCACCCACCGCGAGCGGTTAGGGTAAGCACGGGTGACCCAATAACTAGACCGCTCGGCGGCCGGCGAGGCCGGCCGGAGCCGCGCACGGTCGGGCCGCTCGGCACCGTTTCGGCGCCGCCCGCTCGCCGGGCCGGAAGCCGTCGATCTCGCGACCCCTGACCGACGACAGGCGACGAAAGGCGACCACCGTGGACGTCGAGGAAACCGCCCTGCCAGGCATTGGCCTGCGGCACGAGTTCAACACCCGCGCCGGCCGGCGCATCGGTGTCGTGTCCCGCCACAAGGGACGCCGGGACCTCGTGATCTACGACGCGGAGGACCCCGACTCGGTCGCCGAGTCCCTCACGCTCACCGCCGAGGAGAGCGACGTCCTGTCCGAGCTGCTGGGCGCGCCGCACATCGTCGAGAAGCTCGCCGACCTGAGCAAGGCGTTCGCCGGCCTCGTCGGCGAGCAGATCCAGATCTCGCCCGGGTCACCGTACGCCGGCCGGCTGCTCGGCGACACCCAGGCCCGCACCCGCACCGGCGCCTCGATCGTGGCCGTCGTGCGTGACCACCAGGTCCTCGCGTCGCCTCGGCCGGACTTCCGGTTCGAGGCGGACGACGTCGTCGTCGTCGTCGGGACGCCGGACAACACGTCCGCCGTCGCCGACCTGTTCCGCACCGGTTGACGGCGGGACGACGGCATGGACCATACGGCGTCGATCTTCATCGAACTCGGCGGGGTGCTGTTCTGCCTCGGCGTCATCGGACACATCGCCAGCCGGGTCGGGGTCTCCCCGATCCCCTTCTACCTGATCGCCGGCCTGGCCTTCGGCCAGGGCGGCCTGCTATCCCTCGGCGCCAGCGAGGAGTTCATCGAGACCGGCGCCGAGATCGGCGTCGTCCTCCTGCTGCTCACCCTCGGCCTGGAGTACACCGCCGACGAGCTGCTGCACGGCCTGCGCAAGCAGGCGCCGTCGGGCGCTGTCGACCTGCTGCTCAACGCCGCGCCCGGCGTCGGCGCCGCGTTCGTGCTCGGCTGGGGCGCGACCGCCGCCGTCGTCATGGGGGGCGTGACCGCGATCTCGTCATCCGGGATCATCGCCAAGGTGCTCGGCGACCTCGGGCGGCTCGGTAACCGGGAGACGCCGGTCGTGCTGTCCGTCCTGGTGATCGAGGACCTGGCGATGGCGGTCTATCTGCCGATCCTCACCGCGCTGCTCGCCCACCAGACGGTCGCCCGCGGCTCGCTGACGCTCGCGATCGCGCTCGGCGCACTGGTGACGGTGCTGTATGTGGCGCTGAAGCACAGCTCCAAGGTCACCCGGCTGGTCTTCAACCCGAAGTCGGAACGCAACGACGAGATCATCCTGCTGCGGGCGCTCGGGCTCGCGCTGCTCGTGGCCGGGGTCGCGCAGCGGCTGCAGGTGTCGGCCGCGGTGGGGGCGTTCCTCGTCGGCATCGCCCTGTCGGGGCCGGTCGCCGAGGGGGCCCGCGAGGTGCTCACCCCGCTGCGGGACCTGTTCGCCGCGGTGTTCTTCGTGTTCTTCGGCCTGCACACCGACCCGGCGGAGATCCCGCCGGTGCTCGCCGCGGCGTCCGTGCTCGCGCTGCTCGGCGTGGCGACCAAGGTGGCGACGGGCTGGTGGGCCGCGCGCCGGGCCGGGATCGCGACCCTGGGCCGGTTCCGCGCCGGCGCGGAGCTGGTCGCCCGCGGCGAGTTCTCGATCGTCATCGCCGGGCTGGCCGTGTCCGCCGGCGTCAACACCCAGCTCGGCCCGCTGGCCGCCAGCTACGTGTTGTTCATGGCCGTGCTCGGTCCGCTCGCGGCCCGGTTCGTCGAGCCGGTCACCCGGGCCGGCATGCGCCGACGCAATCGGAAACCGACCACCCCCGCCACCGGCGGGCCACCTGTGCTCTAGGTGACGGCTTTGGCAGGATGACGTTCATGAGCGGACTTCTCGAAGGCAAGCGGGTTCTCGTCACCGGCGTGCTGACCGACGCCTCGATCGCGTTCGCGGTCGCCCGGATCGCCCAGGAGCAGGGCGCGACCGTCGTCCTGACCGGCTTCGGCCGCGGGCTGTCCCTCACCCGCCGGATCTCGCGCCGCCTGCCGACGGAAGCCCCGGTCGTCGAGCTCGACGTCACCGACGAGGAGCACCTCGGCGACCTCGCCGACAAGGTCCTCGAGCACGTCGACGGCCTGGACGGGGTGTTGCACGCGATCGGCTTCGCCCCCGAGGCGGTGCTCGGCGGCAAGCCGTTCGTCGACGCCGCCTGGCCGGAGGTCGGCGTCGCGCTGCAGGTGTCGACCTGGTCGCTGGCGGCGCTGACCCGGGCGACGCTGCCCCTGTTCGGCGAGCGCGCGAGCGTCGTCGGCCTGGACTTCGACGCGTCCGTGGCCTGGCCCAGCTACGACTGGATGGGCGTCGCCAAGGCCGGCCTCGCCTCCGCCGCGCGCTACCTCGCCCGCGACCTCGGCCCCCGCGGCGTCCGGGTGAACCTGATCTCCGCCGGGCCGCTGCGCACGATGGCCGCCAAGAGCATCCCCGGCTTCGAGAAGTTCGAGGCCGTCTGGGACGACAAGGCGCCGCTCGGCTGGGAGGTCAAGGACACCGAGCCGGCCGCCCGCGCCTGCGTCGCCCTGATGTCCGACTGGTTCCCCGCCACCACCGGCGAGATCATCCACGTCGACGGCGGCTTCCACGTCATCGGCGCCTGATTCGAAAACTCAGTGAGTCGGCCCCGTTTCGTCACCCAGGTGCCGGAACGGGGGCGGGCTGGAGGGTGACGTGGTAGCCGAGTTGGCCGAGCTGGTCGACGAGTCGGCGGGCGGTGC
>Ga0105248_10000847_pt1 | contig 34381 bp, 34 predicted proteins | sample KBSS34metaG_FD_81524 | JGI IMG/M metagenome (GOLD analysis project Ga0105248, IMG submission 81524) | Switchgrass rhizosphere microbial communities from Kellogg Biological Station, Michigan, USA - KBS S3-4 metaG | ecosystem: Host-associated > Plants > Roots > Rhizosphere > Soil | place...
GGCCTGTTGCGCGTGATTCGTCAACGCGACCGAGTAAAACTCTCCGATTGAATTGTCGCCCGCGAGAATGCACGACGGATATTTCCACGTGATCGCCGAACCCGTCTCGACCTGTGTCCACGAGATCTTCGAGTTCTTTCCCGCACACTTGCCGCGCTTCGTAACGAAGTTGTAGATACCACCACGTCCTTCTTCGTCACCGGCGTACCAGTTTTGCACTGTCGAATACTTGATCTGCGCGTCGTCGAGCGCGACCAGTTCAACTACTGCCGCGTGCAACTGGTTGCGATCAAACTTCGGCGCCGTACAACCTTCGAGATACGAAACGTGCGAACCTTCCTCGGCGACAATCAGCGTCCGTTCAAACTGCCCTGACTCCGCATTGTTGATGCGGAAGTAAGTCGAGAGTTCCATCGGACAGCGAACGCCCCTCGGAATGAAACAAAAACTCCCATCCGAGAAGACCGCGCTGTTCAACGCCGCGAAGAAGTTGTCGTTGGTCGGCACGACCGAACCGAGATACTTTTTGACAAGCTCGGGATAGTCTCTGATCGCTTCAGTAAAGGAACAGAAGATCACGCCATGCTTCTTAAGTTTCTCTTTGTAAGTTGTCGCTACTGAAACTGAATCGAAAACAGCATCCACCGCAACGCCGGCCAACTGCTTCTGCTCGTTCAACGGAATACCGAGCTTTTCAAACGTGCGCAGCAATTCGGGATCGACTTCGTCGAGACTCTTCTTCGTCGCCTTCTGCTTGGGCGCGCTGTAGTAAATCATGTCCTGGTAATCGATCGCCGGATACTTGAGGTTGGGCCAATGCTTAGGCTCAGTCATCGTCAGCCAATGTCGATAGGCCTTGAGCCGAAACTCCAGCATCCACTCGGGTTCGTTCTTCTTCTCGACGATGAGACGAATCGTGTCTTCGCTCAAGCCGCGCGGAATTACATCCGACTCGATATCGGTTACGAATCCGTATTTGTATTCCTGTTTAGCTAAAAGTTCTGCTGTACTCATCACTGCCTTCTAAAATCGAGTGTCTCTTTGCTTGCTGCCCTGAATCTGATGCAGGGCCGCATCAACGTTTGCTTCCGTTCCCAACAATTGCGAAAGTGTGATCTCAGCGAGGGCGTTGTCCACGATCTGGTGCAATTCAATAATCACCGGCCGGATGCCGCAGTCGCCTGTGTGTACACACGCATCGAGCACGCCTGCGTAGCTCTTGCAGTGCGACTCCGCCGGTTCGCCTTCGAGCACGCGTATCACCTGATTCAAGTGAATCTCGGAAGCCGGTCGCGCCAGCGAGTAGCCGCCTTTGATTCCGCGAGTCGACTGGACCAGTCCGGCTTTGCTCAATATCCACAGCAACTTGCCGGCGTTGGCGGTCGAAATGCCTTCGAGGCGTGCAAGCTGCCCGAGCGTCAACGACTCGCCCATGACTTCCGCCCGGGCTAATTGCAAAAGGCATCGCAGGCCGTACTCTTCTTGAGCTGAAATCTTCATTGCACGCCTAAATTGTTAACCGTAGGCATCTTAGTTAATCCTTACTTTTAAGTCAAGATTCACCACAAAGAAGCACAAAAGACGAACGGGTTTGCCCGTTTATTTGTGCCTTTTTGTGGCTACAGTTTGAATTCGAAGTCGATGTAGCCGGCGATACGGGCTGGTCTGTTATTGAAAATCGAAGGCGGGAAGACCCAGCTTTTGGCGGCGTCTTCGGCTGCTGCGCGCAAGAGAGCTGGTCCTTCGGAGTTAGTGATCCAAATTTTTCCGTTTTCGTCGACGATTGCGAATACACGTACGGTCCCGGTTACGTTGTGGCTCTTTGCCATTTGCGGATAACTGGGAGCGACGCGCTTGGTTTCGCGGCCACTCAGCGCGCCGGCGCTTACGAGTTGCGGCTCTGAAACCGCAGCAGTGGTCGCCGATGTCGTCGGTTCTGGGGTTGCTGCCGGTTTTGCTGTAAAGGGATTAGGGATCTTGTTGGTGACGGCATCAAGAGCCTGAGAACGACCCAGCGCGATGGTTTGGAACGGCGAAGAAGCCATCTTCTCTCGCGCCGTCAGATATTCTGTCTGCCACTTGGCCTGGTCGTCGTCGTTACGGGCGAGCTGAAGTCGAACATTAAGGACGTCTTCCAACAACGCGAGCGCGTCGTACGACCGGTCCGCTTCTTTGGAGATCTCCTGTGCCTGCGCGATTATGCGTTCCAGCAACCCTCGAACGCGTTCGAGATCGGTATTTGCCTCGACGGGAAGATTGGTGTCGCTCGTATTGATTCCGTAACTGCGATAACGAGCGAGGTGCAAGCGAATGCCGTTGATCGTCTGGCCAACTGCCGCAAAGTAAGTCCGAATCGACTCATCCTTTTGCGCGGCGCGCGCCTGGAAAGCTTCTTCGAGCAACGCCTGCGATCGTCCGTAGTTTCCGTCTTCGAGATAGATCCCGAGCAGCATCAGCGTGGCAGCGTTGCGCAGCGTGACGTCTTTAACCGAAGCCCGTACGTTTTCGAGCTCGGCGGCGGCCGGTTGCAGTTGATGAACCGCTGCCAAAGCACGGGCACGCTCAATCTTTTGTAACGCGGGATTCGGCGCCGACGCATCTTCGCTGAAGCCGGTGGACTGACCCAGCGTCAATACGGCTGAGATTAGAATAAGAACTGTCGGGAGGGTTCGGTAGATGTACGGGCGAAACGAAAAAGACCTCAAATTGTTTTGAATCTCCCTGAAATACAAAAGCGAGCCTTATGCTCGCTTTTGGTTGGTATCAATTTGACGAGCCTATTATGCCACAAAACCGCACATAAAACACAAAGGGTACGTATTGCCCGAACCCTTGTTCCTCGCTATATCGGTGTTTTTGGCGCTTTTTTGTGCCTTTTGTGGCTCATGGCGCTGTGCCGAGGCTTTTGATGATGCGGTCGCGAAATACGCGTGCGTCGCGTTTGATGGCGGTTTCGTTGAGAGTTAATAAGCGCCGGTTGCGCATGACGATGCGGCCGTTGATGACGACGCTCTCGACGTCGGCGGCTTTGGTGGCGTAGACGAGATCAGAGTAGACGTTGTAGAGCGGGATCTGATTGAGTGTGTCGCGATCGATCACCAGCAGGTCAGCGCGCTTTCCGGTTTCCAGTGAGCCGATCTCTTTGTCAAGATGTAACGCCTGCGCGCCGCGAATCGTGGCGAGCTCAAATGCCTCCTGCGCAGAGATCACTTTCGGATCGCCGGTAAACACTTTGTGCAGCTTCGCGACCGTGTCCATCTCCTCCCACATGTTCAGGTCGTTGTTAGACGCGGCTCCATCCGTTCCCAAACCAATCAGCAGATGCTCCGCCAACATCCTCGGCACAGGCGCAACACCGGACGCAAGTTTCATATTTGACTGCGGATTATGGACCACACCAACGCCGCGCTTTTTCAAAATCTCAATGTCACTTCCCTGCGGCCAGACCATGTGCGCTGCGATCACTCGTTCATTCAGAAAACCGATCCGCTCGAGATAAGCAACCGGACTCGCGCCGTTCGCCTTGACGCTGTCGTCAACTTCGCGCTTCGTTTCGGAAATATGGGTGACAATTGGCGCGCCAGTGCGATCTGAAAACGCGCGCGCCGCTCTGAGATGCGCTTCGGAAACCGTGTAAGGCGCGTGCGGCGCAATCGCAGGCACGATCAGCTCGTGACCTTTCCAATGCGTGACAAACTTCTCGACATACGCCATGCCTTCCGCGTTTGTCTTGTTGTCGGCAACAGGAAAATCGATGATCGTCTCACCCAACACGCCGCGAACGCCTGCTTTCGCAGTTTCGTCTGCAATCGCGTCTTCGAAGTAATACATGTCGCAGTAGGTCGTCGTGCCCCCGCGAATCATTTCGGCCAGCCCGAGGCGCGCACCTACGCGAACAAACTCTTCCGTAACGTTCTTTGCCTCGGCCGGAAAGATGTACTTCGTCAACCACTCCTGTAGATCGAGATCGTCAGCCAGACCTCGAAACAGCACCATCGGCACGTGCGTGTGACCGTTGATTAAACCAGGCGTGATGACTTTGCCGGCAGCGTTAATCCGCTGGCGTGACGTGTATCGAGATTCAATGTCGGCGCGTGGACCCACAGCAACGATGCGACCATTCGCGACAGCAATGCCGCCATCGTCGATAACACGTCGTGTCTGGTCCATCGTAACGATCGTGCCACCGAGTACGAGTAGATCGACTGACTGCCGGCGAGTTTGGGCGGCGACATCTGAAAGCATGGTCATTAAGATCAGGGAAACACAAAGAAACGCGGATTGATACGGATTCATTTTTTCTTCAGAAAACGTGCATCGAAAGCGCGCGGCAGAAGATCGGCGATGTGAAACGTCTCGCGCTGGCCAGTCAGGTTGGCGAAAACGATCGTCGCGCCGCGTGCAAACTCCCAGATGATCTGGCGGCACGTACCACACGGCGGCGTTAACGTTTCAGTGTCAGCCACCACGGCAAGTTCAGTAAAATTACGTTCACCTTCGGACAACGCCTTCCAGATCGCGACTCGTTCCGCGCAAACCGTCAAACCATAACTCGCACTCTCGATGTTGCAGCCGGTGTAAACCTTGCCACTTTCGGTTTTTACCGCAGCGCCGACAAGGAAATTTGAAAACGGCGCCACTGATTGCAAGCGCGCCTGCCTGGCCGCTTCAATCAACGGCTCAAAATCTTCACTCAAAGTTGACCTCCAACAGTTGATAAAGCACTGGCCAACCTCTCGCGAATTTTTCCGCTCAACAGATCGATACTTACGAGATTATGACCACCTTCGGGAATGATTACGTCTGCATGACGTTTCGACGGCTCGACAAACTGCATGTGCATTGGCCGTACCGTAGCGATGTATTGTTCGATGACTGACTCGAGCGTGCGACCACGCTCGTCAATGTCGCGGCGCAAGCGGCGAATGAAGCGAATGTCGTCAGGCGTGTCGACAAACACTTTGATGTCCATCTGTTCGAGCAGCCGCGGCTCGGCAAAAATCAGAATGCCTTCGACGATGACGATGGGTTTTGGTTGCACTAAACGCGTCTCATTCAAACGCGAGTGAGTTTTGAAGTCGTAGAGAGGTAAATCAATAGCCTCGCCTGACTTCAGGCTGCGTACGTGATTGATGAGCAATTCGTTATCGAGTGCGTCCGGATGATCGAAATTCGCGACGCCGCGGTAATCGAGTGGAAGATCGGTGAGATTGCGGTAGTACGAGTCCTGCTGGATGAAAACGACTTCGCTCGCGCTGACTGATTCGAGAATGCGATTAGCGACAGTCGTCTTCCCTGAACCCGTTCCACCCGAAATGCCAATTATCATGCTCATAATTCCCAGCCGCGGATTTCACGAATAAACGCGGATAGATCTGTGTTCATCCGCGAAAATCCGTGGCTAAACTCTCCGATTGATCGCGCCAATGACTCTCTGCAACAACTCCGTAAACGTAGCACGCACGCGATCGCCTGTCGCCATCACCTCTTCGTGATTGATCGGTTCGTCACTGATCCCCGCTGCCATATTCGTGATACACGAGATGCCAAGCACTTCGAGACCCATGTGCCGCGCGACTATCGCCTCGGGAACCGTGCTCATCCCGACTGCATCCGCACCGAGACCTCGCAGCAGATGAATCTCAGCCGGAGTTTCATAACTTGGACCAGACAACGCGCCATAGATCCCGCGTCGCACTTCCACATTAATCGCTTTCGCTTCCTCAACCACCAGTTCCTGCAACTCAGGCGAGTAGACGGTGGACATGTCCGGAAAACGTGGTCCAAATCGTTCCTCATTCGGACCACGCAACGGATTCACGCCCATCAAGTTGAGATGATCGCTGATCACCATCAACGCGCCCTGGGTTAGTTGCACGTTTATGCCGCCCGCGGCATTCGTGAGAATCAACGTTTTGATACCCAGCAAACCAAACGTACGAACCGGAAACGTGACTTCTTCAAGCGAGTAGCCTTCGTAGTAATGCACTCGCCCCTGCATTGCCAACACGGGAACGCTGTCGACTTTCCCGATTACGAGTCGACCGGCGTGGCCCTGCGCAGTGGAAGGCACAAACCCGGGTATCTCTTCGTACGGAATCGCAACCGCTTCCTCGAAGTCGTCGGCAAAACCACCCAACCCACTGCCCAGCACCACTGCGATGCGCGGCTCGACAGTTGTTCGTGACCTGATGATCCTGTTTGCATGTTCGGCGCGTTCGTAAAGACTCGTGCTTGCCATTCGCTCAACCATCTCAAAACCCTCGTCTACTTCTCTTTTTGATAGGGTATACCCAGAGCACGCGGCGGCCGGGACGATCCAATAAAGCCCGCCAGCACCACGATGGTCAAGACGTAAGGAACCATTTGAATGAATTGCACCGGAATATCATCGCCGGATGGCAACTTGAACACGCCCTGCATCTGAATCGAAACGGCTTCAGTGAAGCCAAACAAAAGACACGCGAGCAGCGTTTGCACGGGCCGCCACTTGCCGAAAATCAAAGCCGCGAGCGCAATGAAGCCACGCCCGGCGGTCATGTTTCTCGTGAACAATGACGATTGACCGATCGAAAGATATGCGCCGCCCATACCCGCGAGTATGCCGGCGAGCAGCACGCCCGAGTAACGAATGCGAGCGACGCTCACGCCAGCGGCATCCGCAGCTTCCGGATTCTCCCCGACCGATCTCAGTCGTAGTCCGAATGGTGTTTTGTAGACCACGTACCAGATGCCCGCGACGAGTGCGAGGATCGTGATCGCGATGACAAGCGGCGACTGTGGCAACAGATGATCTTTCGGAATTTGTGGCGTCGATCCTGAAGAAAGAAAGAACGCTCCACTCAACAACCCGGGCATGCCAAGCATCAGGATGTTGATCGCCGCGCCACTGACAACCTGATCGGCTTTGAACTTGATACAACTCAACGCGTAGATCGCGGCGATGAAAAGTCCTGCAAGCATGCCTCCCAGCAATCCAATCCACGGACTCGCAGCACCCATTCCGAGGCTCGTCTCAGCCGCGTGAGTAAGTGCCGCCGCAGTAAAAGCTCCGGCGAGCATTTTCCCTTCGAGCGCGATATTGATCACGCCGGAGCGTTCGGAAAAAAGGCCACCAAGCGCCGCGAGCACTAGTGGCGTAGCGAGCCGGATGGTTGAGGCGATGAGTGAAAGTGTGAAAATGTCTCTCATGTGCTTAAACGTTCCACGGCAGTCTTCTTCCCAATGCCCATTTGAAGAAACCTTCAGCAGCAACGAACAGAATGATCACACCCTGCAACACCTGCACGATGTCTTTGGTCACGTGTTCAGAAAAACCATCGACGTAGATGCCGCCGTGTTGCAGTGCAGCAAACAACAACGCCGCCAGGATCACGCCGACTGGATGATTGCGACCGAGCAAAGCGACGGCGATTCCCGTGAAGCCGTAGTTGTCGGAAAAGCCGTCGTAGTAACGATGACGATTGCCGAGGACCTCGTTGATCGCGACCATGCCCGCCAGTGCGCCTGATACCGACATCGCCAGAATGATCTGTTTGCGAATCGAGATGCCGCCGTATTCCGCCGCGAAAGGATTGCTGCCTGTTGCACGTATCTCGTAGCCCCACTTTGTGCGCCAGAGAAACAGATAGACCAGTAGACAGCAGAGCAGCGCGAGAATAAAGGCGAGGTTCAGCGGTATGCGTTCGGGAAGGCCGGGGATGAACCTGCCGAGATGAGGGATGTAAGCGCTCGGTCCAATCGGTGCTGTTTGCAGGATCGGATCGCCGGGTACTTTGTAGTGATACTGAGTGAAGTAGCTGACGAGTGCGACCGCGATGAAGTTCAACATGATCGTGTTGATAACTTCGTGCGATCCAAACTTTGCTTTTAGGACTCCCGGAATGGCGCCCCAGAACGCGCCCGTAAGTATGGCCGCCGCAAAACACATCGGAATCAACAGCCACGAGCTCGAGTTGGCAAAAGTGATCCCAACCCACGCAGTCGCAAACGCCGCGATATAGAGTTGACCTTCGGCGCCGATGTTGAAGAGACCGCAACGAAAACCAACGAGGACTGCGAGCCCGGTGAAGATCAGCGGCGTCGCATGAAAGAGTGTGTAGCCGATACCGTCGGGCCACGAAAGCGCGCTGCCTAACAACAGTCGATAGGCAACGATGGGATTGTCACCGACGAGTAGTATGAGAATGCCGCCCACAATGAAAGCGGCCACTACCGCGATCAGGGGGAACAGAAGTTCACGGGCGAGTTTGTTCATATCGGGAACCGTATCCACAGATTACACAGATTTCACAGATTTCATTGAAAACATCCGTGTAGTCTTGTGGGTAGATCTAATGTCCGCGGGTCATTAAAAGTCCAATCTCTTCGAGCGTCGCCGTCTTCGGATCGACTTCGCCTGCAATGCGGCCGTCGTGAATGATCAGCAAACGATCAGACAAACTCGTCACCTCTTCAAGCTCGGCTGAGACGAGCAGGATCGCGCAGCCATCGTCACGTAAGCCGACCAACTGCCGGTGGATAAATTCGATCGCGCCGATGTCGACGCCGCGCGTCGGTTGTGAGACGAGCAGCAGTTTTGGATCGACTCGATACTCGCGCCCGATGATCAACTTCTGTTGATTCCCACCGGAAAGTGAGCGGGCCGGCAATGCGGCATTCGGAGGTCGCACATCGAATGCCTGGATGATCTCGCTAGCACGTCGCTGGACGGCGTTTTCGTCAAGGAAAATTCCGCCCGCCATTGCTGCAATCGGTGGGCGATAGTGCACGCCGAGGATCGAGTTCTCCGCGAGACTAAAATCGAGCAACAAACCGCGCCGATGGCGATCTTCAGGGATGTGTGCGATGCCGAGTTCACGTCTGATGCGTGCGCCCAGCGCGTTGAGATTCCTGCCTTCGAAGTTGATCTCGCCGCTGATGCGCTCAGGATCAACGAGACCCGCGAGCGCCTCGATCAGCTCCGTTTGCCCGTTACCTTCAACGCCCGCGATACCGACGATCTCGCCACTCCGCACTTCAAACGAAACACCGTCAACTCGTTTCGTTCCATTGATATCAGTGACGGAAAGATTCCTGATCTCCAGTTGCGGTCTGCCGACTTCCGCATCGGTCTTCTCGACTCGCAGTAACACTTCACGGCCAACCATCAAGCGCGCAAGCTCAGCGGCATTCGTGTCCTTCGTCTGCACACGACCAACAACTTTACCATCGCGCATGACAGTGACTTCGTCCGATATCGCGAGCACTTCGGAAAGTTTGTGAGTGATGATGATGACTGTCTTGCCCTGCTCGCGCATGCGGCGAAGAATCACGAAGAACTCTTCAACTTCGAGCGGCGTCAGGACCGCGGTCGGTTCGTCGAGGATCAAGAGCCGAGCATGGCGATAGAGCGCCTTCAACAACTCGACACGTTGTTGTTGGCCCACTGATAAGTGTTCGACTGGCTCGTTTGGATTGACTGCGAGTTTGAACTCTTCGGACAGCTGTCTGATTTGCGCGGCGGCGCTCTTGAGATCGAGCGCAAGCGCGGTCCCCGGCTCCGCGCCAAGCACGATATTCTCGGCGACTGTCATCGTCTCAACCAGCATGAAATGCTGGTGGACCATGCCGATACCGAGTGCGATTGCATCGTGAGGCGATTTGATGTCACGCGGCTGGCCGTCAACTATGATCTCGCCACTGTCGGCGGTGTAAAAGCCGTAAGCGATACGCATCGCCGTCGACTTACCCGCGCCATTCTCACCGACGATGGCATGGATCGTCCCCGGCTTAACGACGATATTCACGTTATCGTTAGCGAGAACATCGCCAAACCTTTTGGTAATATTTCGGAGCTCAAGCATTAAGCGAGGTAATCCGTCTTTTTCTGTGTAATCTGTGGCTAACTGCCCATCGCGTCCGTGACCTTGATCTCCCCATCAATGATCTTCTTCTTCGCGGCTTCGGCTTCCTGCTTTGCTTCGGGAGAAATAAGATCTTCGTTGTTTTCATCCATCGCGTAGCCCACGCCGTCCTTGTCGAGACCAAAAACGTGCAGCCCGGGTGAGAACCGGTGGTTCACCACGTCCGTGACGATGTCGTAGACCACGTTATCGACGCGCTTCACCATGCTCGTGAGTACAAAGCCTGGCTTGACCATGTTCTGGTTTGAATCAACGCCAATCACGAAATGCGTCGCGCGACCATTCTGTTTTCCCTGTTGCTCGACCGCGTCGAAAGCGCCGAGCCCTGAATTGCCGGCGGCCGTGAAGATCACGTCAGCACCTTTACCAATCTGGGCCAACGACAGTTCCTTGCCTTTGCCTGGATTGTTCCAGGCCCCATCAGTAACGCCCACGTAGTTTTCAATTACACGAATGTTTGGATTCACGGATTTCGCGCCTTCTTCATAGCCTTTGGCGAAACGATGAATCAGACCGATATCCATGCCGCCAAGAAAACCGATGGTGCCGGTGCGCGAAGCTTTGGCAGCAAGTATGCCAACGAGATATGAGCCTTCGTGTTCCTTAAAGACGAGTGATGCGACGTTTGGTAGTTTGCTGACACCGTCGATGATTGCGAACTGAATGTGCGGATAGTCTGCGGCCACCTGGTCAATGATTGGCTGTTGTGCGAAGCCAACGCCAATGATGAGATCAAAATTGCGTTCGGCAAACGCACGCATCGCGGGTTCGATCGCGTTCGGCGTGCCGGGCTCGATATCGCGTAAGACAATCGGAAGATCCTTTGCGGCTCGCTGCACGCCCTGCCACGCAGCCGCGTTGAACGAGCGATCGTCTTTACCACCAATATCGAAGACGATGCCGACCTTGATCTTTGATTTGTCTTCGGCGGCGGAAGTCCCGCCACAGCCGGAGAGAAGGAGGGCCGCTAAAAGAAGAACTCCCGCAAAGGCGCAAAGGCGCAAAGTGTTTTCCCTGGTTTTTCTTTGCGTCTTTGCGCCTTTGCGTGAAAAATATTCTTGGTATTTCATTCGTTGACAATTTCCTTTACTAACTGTGGCAGTTGCGCTGGTTTGTCGCCGACCTGATACGCAGCCTGAATGCGGCGCGCGGCTTCAGCCGCGGCGGTCGCGTTGGCGCAGTAGACCACACCGATCGCCTCGCCGGCGCGAACCTGATCGCCTAACTTCAACTCGGAAGTAAAACCAACTGTGGGATCCACTGTGTCTTCGATGCGCACGCGCCCGCCGCCGATTGCCGCGATCGCGTGACCAATCTCCGTGGTGTCAACTTTGTTGATGAATCCTGAGCGCGGGGATTCTACCTTAACGGTTTCGCTTACCAAAGGCAGAAAATCATGAGGCGCGTCGCAAACACGCGGATCACCGCCCTGGGCCTCGATATTGCTTTGCAGGCATTCGAGCGCCTGGCCCGACTCGACAACTTTCTGTAAACGCTCGCGCGCGGCCTCGATTGTCTGATCCACGTTTGCCAGCACGAGCATGTGTGCTGAGAGTTCGAGCGACAGATCGAGCACCGGTTGCGCCGCTTCATTCGCTTCACGGCGCAGAAGCTGGACGCACTCCATAATTTCCAGCGAGTTACCCACTGCGCGACCGAGCGGTTGATTCATGTCCGTCAGGAGCGCACGCGTCTTGATACCACACGAGTTTCCGGTACTCACAAGCGCATGGGCCAACTCTTTCGCACGCGCCTCTTCACGCATGAACGCACCGTTACCGACTTTCACGTCGATGATCATCGCATCGAGACCGGCCGCGCCTTTTTTCGAAATGATCGAAGCCACGATCAAAGGTATCGCTTCGACGGTGGCCGTAGCATCGCGCAGCGCGTACATCTTCTTGTCGGCAGGCGCAAGCTCCGCAGTCTGTCCGGCCATAGCGTAACCGACCTGGTCCAGCACCTTTTTGAACTCAGTGGCGCTAAGCGCCACGCGGTATCCGGGAATCGACTCGAGCTTGTCGAGCGTGCCGCCGGTGTGACCGAGTCCGCGACCCGAGATCATCGGCACACAAACTCCGCACGCAGCGACGAGCGGCGCGATGATGATCGAAGTCTTGTCACCAACGCCACCAGTCGAGTGTTTGTCTGCTTTTGGTTTCGGAATGTCGGAGAAGTCGAGGATGTTGCCGGAGTTGAGCATGGCCTCGGTCAGGGCCTGCTGCTCGGCGTTGTTCATGCCATTGAGGTAAATGGCCATGAGGAGAGCGCTGACCTGGTAATCGGCGATGCGGCCATTGGTAACTCCCTCGATGAAGAAATCGATCTCTTCACTCGATAGACTCAGCCCGTCTCGCTTTTTTCTTATGACGTCCTGTGGTCTCAAGCTGCTTTCCTTAGTTGCTCTCCATAAGCACAACGGCCTGGGCAGTCACAGCTAAACCCTGCCCCACCGCATCGAGTCCCTCACTCGTCTTAGCCTTTATACTCACGCAGCTTGCGTCGATACCTAACGCACCGGCGATGTTTGCGCGCATCGCATCGACGTAACTTCTGAGTTTTGGCTTCTCGAGCAAGATTGTCGAATCAACGTTAACCACGTGGAGACTGCGTTCACGCGCCAACCACATTACCCGTGAAAGCAGTTCAAGACTATTCGCGCCACTCCACTGTGGATCCTTATCGGGAAAATGAACTCCGATATCTCCTTCACAAAGTGCGCCGAGAATCGCGTCGGCAATCGCATGCGCGAGCGCGTCGGCATCCGAGTGACCATCCGCGCCGCGATCGGAAGCGATCTTCGCACCTCCGAGCACAAGCTCACGCCCCTCAACCAGCCGGTGCGTATCAGTGCCAATCCCAATCCGTAACATCCGTCTAATCCGCGGCTAAAATCGCTTCCGCGATCGCAAGATCTTCAACGGTAGTGATCTTAATATTACGCGCACTTCCCTCAACAATGCTCACGGGCCTGCCTAGTTGTTCGACGAGCGCACTCTCGTCAGTCAGCGACGGATCGTTTACATCAGCGTGCTCGTATGCCTCGCGGAGCAACTCGTAACGAAAGCACTGCGGCGTCAGAGCGCGTCGCAATAAACTCCGATCGAACGTCTTTACGACTTGCCGCTCGCTAACTTGCTTAATCGTGTCAGTAACAGGAGCGACGAGTATCGCAGCGCCATCAACTCCCGCTGCCGCAACCGTGCTGTTTATCTCGTCAACTGTAACAAACGGCCGCACACCATCGTGTACAGCCACGATTTCAGCCGTGGCCGATCTGATCGCCATCAGCCCGCGTTTGACCGAATCCGCTCGCGTCGCTCCGCCGGGAACTACACGCGCTAACTTCCTCACGTCGTATTTCCCAGCGAGCGAAAGGAAGCCCGCAGATTCCGCTGCGGGCAGGACGAGGATCACTTCGTCAATACTGTCACACTCCTCAAACACTTTGAGCGTGTGAAAAATCACCGGCTTTCCCGCGAGCAGCAGAAACTGCTTGGGCCGATCGCTCGCCATCCGGGTGCCAGCGCCGGCAGCGGCAATGATCGCAATGTTCATGAAGAGAGATAGGAATTCGTCAGCAGCGGCGTGCGGGCGTCAGCTTTCCGTTACGGGTTCGCTTTCCGATATCCGCACCGGCGCCGGAGTATTGCGCGAGTCGCGTGCCTGGCGTCGCGAAGCGCCGTTGGTGCGATGGATGTCGCTGTGTCCGCCATTTTCCGCTTCTTCCCAGAGACGGCCGAAGATCATCTTGCCGGCAGTAGTCTGCAAAACGCTGGTCACCGCAATGTCGGCGTTCTTGCCGATTAAACGGCGCGCATTGTCGACCACAACCATCGTGCCATCGTCGAGATAGGCCACGCCCTGATTGTATTCCTTGCCTTCCTTCAGGATGAAAACCCTCATTGCCTCGCCTGGGAGTACGACTGGCTTGAGCGCATTTGCCAACTCATTAATATTGAGCACGCTGACTCCGCGCAACTGGGAGACTTTGTTCAAGTTGAAATCGTTCGTGACGATCACGGCGTCAAGCTGTTTACCAAGTTCGATCAACTTCAGATCAACTTCGCGCACTGATGGGAAGTCAGTCTCGACGATTTGAATGTCGAGCGAACTGTTGTTCTGAAGCCGGTTGAGCATGTCCAATCCGCGGCGGCCACGCTGACGTTTTGATGAGTCAGGAGAATCGGCGACCTGCTGCAACTCGCGCAGGATGAACTGCGGAATGATCAGTGAACCAGTCAGGAATCCCGTCTCGGCAACATCCGCGATGCGCCCGTCGATGATTACTGACGTGTCGAGAATCTTTAGATCGCGTCGCGCAACTTTGTCACTGAAGATACCGCCGAGGGCTGAGAGCTCGAGATAGTCGCCCTTTGCAGCGCCGACCATCAATCCGACATAGGCCATGAAGAACGTCAGCGCGAGCGTCAAAAACGTTTTCATCTTGGGATCGAGCGCGTCCGATTCCTGGCGGCTGATCAAAGAGCCAATCAGGTACGCGCCAATGATTCCCAAAATCGACCCGACCGCCGCGCCGATCAGAGTCTTGAGGGTGGCCCTGCGGATCCGAAGCTCGAAAACGATGATGCACAGAGCGATCAACGCACCGGCTCCGGCTGAAATCCACGGATCATCGCCTGCCGGTTTTAGCTTGTAACCCGCGATCACCAGAACTGCTGTAAATATAAGTCTTATTAAGACGACATCGGCCCGCATGACAAAAGGCATACTATCATGCCGCTATCGGCAGCGTCACGGAAATCCTTGGCAATTAAGCCATTTAGAGTTTAAATAAGGCCATGCAAAAAGTAGTCCTACTCACTTTGATCGTGGTTATCGGTCTCCTCAATACTGCCTTTCAGAAGAGCTCGTTGAAGTTCACCGTGCCGGCCGGCTGGATCGATGAAGAAAGAACGTCCAGCATGCGCGTAGCGCAATATCGTTTGCCGAAGGCGGCAACGGACACCGAAGACGCTTCGCTCGTCCTTTATTACTTTGGACAGGGCCAGGGTGGTTCGGCGACAGCGAATGTCGAACGCTGGGTGAGCCAGATGAAGCAGGCGGAGGGTAGTTCCGCCAAACAGGAGAGTTTGGAAGTAAACGGCTTGAAGGTTACGACGGTGGATGTTTCGGGAACTTATGTTGCGGAGACTGCGCCGGGCAGCGGCACGTTCCATAACAAGCCGGGTTATCGTCTGCGCGCGGCGGTAGTGGAAACGCCGAATGGATCTTACTACGTGAAACTCGTCGGACCTGAAAAGACAGTAGCGCAGTGGAACGAATCATTCCTGAGCTACATCAAGTCGTTCGAGTTTAAGTAAAGCGGTTCATTTGTAACGGTAAGTAATGCGTCCGCGCGACAAGTCGTAAGGCGACATCTCAACACTCACGCGATCACCCACCAGAATCCGGATACGGTTCTTCCGCATCTTGCCGGAGATAGCGGCTAATACTACGTGTTCACTGTTGTCGAGTTGGACTTTGAAGAAGGCGTTGGGTTGTTTATCGATGATGGTGCCCTGTGCGGGGATTAGATCTTCTGCTGCCAATTAAATTCTCCTCGGCTGTGGGTTTCGCGACGCGCCACAATAACACGCCGGCATTCCCGATTGCCAATCAGCAATAATTTGAACCTGTTCAAAAAACTCTTGACACCCTCCGCCAACGAAGCGTACTCTGCCGTTAGTTGAACGTGTTCAAATTCAGCTAAGGAGGCTGACCATGACAATCCCAATAAGCACATACCTGATTTACCTGGCCATTAGCATCGCGCTGACTATCTGGGTGGGTCGTACGCTCCACAAAAATGGCCGCGTGTTCCTGGTCGACGTCTTCCACGGCAATGAAGCCCTCGCCGACTCCGTCAATCACCTGCTCGTCGTCGGCTTCTATCTCATCAACTTCGGCTACGTCAGTCTGGCCCTGAAGCTCGGCTACACCATCGAAACTGCCGAACAAAGCATCGAGGCCCTCTCGTTCAAGGTCGGCATGGTGCTCCTCGTGCTCGGCGGCATGCACCTCTTTAACCTGTTCGTTTTCAGCCGCATGCGACGACACACGAACGTGCGTCACCATCCGCCGATAGAGCCGGACGAGTTCACTCCAATCCAACAAACAGCCCAGCAGGAGGCCTGAGATGCTGTTTCTAACCGTGCTTTACGATCCTGAGTGTGGCCTTTGCCGGCGCGCGCACGAGTGGCTTGCGGAACAATCCAAGCTCATCGAACTCAACTTCGTGCCCTGCGCCTCAGAAGAAGCGCGCAACCGCTATCCACAACTCAATCACGATCTGACAAAGAAAGATCTGACAGTGATTGGCGATAACGGCGCGGTCTATTTTGGTCCGAAAGCATGGCTGATGGTCCTGTGGGCACTGACTCGCTATCGCGACTGGTCCTATCGACTAGCCTCTCCCGAGTTGCTGCCCACTACCAAACGAGTGGTCTCGCTGATCTCACAAAACCGTTACCAGATCAGCCGCGCCACCGGACTAACCAGATAAGGGGCCGATGAAGGTGACGAATAAACAGAAGGCGGTGAAGACGGTCAAAGGCGATCAGACCAAGGCCCTGATCCTCGAGACTGCCCTCGAGATGTTTCGCGAGCGAGGCTACGACGAGACCACGATGCGCGCGGTGGCCCAGAAAGCCGGCGTGTCGCTCGGCAACGCCTACTACTACTTTCACTCGAAGGAATATCTCATTCAGGCCTTCTATCAACGCCTCAACGACAGTCATTTCGCCGCCGCTCTGCCCGCGCTCGAACATGAAAAAACGTTGAAAGCACGCCTGCTCACGATGATGCGAACCAAGATCGAGACCATGGATCCGTATCACCAGTTTGCAGGCGTGCTCTTCAAAACGGCGGCCAATCCGCGCAGCCCGCTGAACCCTTTCGGGGATGAGAGTGATCCGGTTCGCGAGGCCAGCATTCAGCTTTGCGAAAAAGTTCTGGACGGCGAAAAGGTCAAAATCCCGAAAGACCTGCGCGCCGAGTTGCCTTACCTGCTGTGGGTTTATTCGATGGGTATCGTGCTCTTTTGGATCCACGATCAATCACCGAAGCACCGTCGCACTCATCGCCTGATCGATCACACCGTCGATCTGCTCGATAAGTTGATTCACCTCGCGAGCAATCCCTTCATGCGACCGCTGCGCAAGCAGGCGCTGCGTCTGGTGAATGAGATCAAGGAAGTATTACCTGATGGCAACGACAATGAAAGCGAGGCGCAACGTGATCGCGAGTGAGCGACCGCCATACATCTACGGCGAGATTCTGTCGCGCAGCCTGTATTACTCACTAGCATCGGAAGTCCCCAGCGTGGGACGATTTCTTTCGCAAGGCGCTGCTGTTGGAGCAATGCTGTCCTTCTTATGTCCGGTAATCGGCATGCTTTCTCATCCTGAGAATGGTTATAACTTTCTCCTCGCCGCTTACCTCCCGGTGTTCATGGGTATCGGAATCTTATACGGTGTATGCGAAGGAATCATGATTTGGGCATGCACCTATCTCGCCGGTCATCGACTCAACCTTGTTGTTCGCTCGGTTATTGGCGCAGTGATATTTGTTGTAATCACCTTTGTCCATGGTTTTCTTTTTGCGGAGCCCTCACCTTACGCCCAAAAAGAGGTTTCACTAACGGATTATCTGTTCTCTATCGGTTGTTACGCCGGTTTTGGTCTGGTCTTTGGCTTAGCTACTGGGTCGAAGTTTCGGCCGTTTTACGAACTTCTGAGAGGGAGAACTGACGAGCGATGGCTGGTAATGAATGGCCTAACAGGTTTGTTTTTACGTGTCGTCGTCACTTTCTCGCTGATGGAATCGGTTCTGATCCTGATTTTGAATCTGCAAGGAAACTTCGATCGCAAAAAGTTCACCTTTTCAGTAATCGCTGTCAGCCATTTCTTTGCTGCGGTGGTGATTGTCTTTGCTCGCATGCCTTTCAGGCTGCTCTTGCCGTTAGCGATCGTTATCAATTTCCCCATCGTTGCCTTGATTGCCGACGTGCTTAAACCGGAGGATGTTGAGAATCGAACTCTTACCATTAGCTATCTCGTGCTTTGGGCCGGTTTCCTGTCATGCCGCGTAGGAGTGCCGCAGACAGCTCTCTCATTTGTGAAAAAGAATCTCGCTATTGGTGAGGAGTAATCCAATGAAGATCGCAATTACTGGTGCCACTGGTTTCGTCGGCAGCCATCTGACTGCGCGACTGACCAGCGAAGGACATGAAGTCGTTCGACTAGCGCGACGCACGCGCTCCGAAGATGCTGATCTGGTCGTGAACAGTCTCGATGACATCAACCAACTGACTGAAGTGTTCACAGGCTGTCGCTCAGTTGCACATTGTGCGGGTATCAATCGCGAGATTGGCGATCAGACTTACAAACGCGTTCATATCGACGGAACGCGAAACGTGGTCGAGGCCGCGAAACGCGCGGGTGTCGAAAAGATCGTGCTGGTCAGTTTTCTGCGTGCGCGGCCTGACTGTGGTTCGCCGTATCACGAATCAAAGTGGGCCGCGGAAGAGATCGTGCGCAACTCAGGTCTCGACTACACCGTGCTCAAAGCGGGCGTGATCTACGGTCGCGGCGATCATATGTTGGACCACCTCAGTCACGCGCTACACACGTTTCCTGTTTTCGCCACAGTTGGCTTGAACGAGAAGAGTACCCGGCCGTTAGCGATCGAGGATCTGGTACACGTGATGCGCGCAACGCTGATTGATCGACGGATGAAACGACAGACGATCGCAGTGCTTGGCCCGGAAGAGATATACCTGAGCGAAGCCGTGCGACGTGTGGCGGAAGTCGTTGGTAAACAACCGCTGATGTTTCCGCTTCCGGTCGTCTGTCATCAATTGATGGCGCGCTTATGGGAGTTGACCATGACAATTCCACTCGCGTCTGTGGCCCAGGTTCGCATTTTGTCGGAAGGCGTGGTGGAACCAGGGTCGCCCGTCGTCCCGTTGCCCTACGATCTCGTCCCCACGCGTCGCTTCACTACCGATCAAATCCGCAGCGGGTTGCCCACACCACGTCCATTCTGTGCCGGCGATCTTCGATTGTGTTCGTAAAGGAGAGTGAGTGATGAGCTCAGTATTCGACATTTGGAGGTGGCATGGCCGGATTGGTCGAAGGCGTTATCTCATAACGGGTCTGGTCCTTTTCGCTCTGAAACATAATATCGATCGTCTGCTCGCAACACTGTTTGATTACCCCTGGGGTCCCTTCAATTATCTGGTGTTTTTCTCACGTGGCAACGGCATTGCGGGGTTAACATCCCGAGATGCGTCGTTCTATGCGCTACTCGTGGCGGTCGCGCTGCCGTTCATCTGGATTGGAGTAGTCCTGACTCTGCGCCGACTCAGAGATGCAGGCATGCCGCTGTCGCTGGTAATCCTGTTCTTCATTCCTCTTATCAACCTGATCTTCTTCGTCATTCTCGCTGCAATTCCGGGAAGCACGACATCTGATAGACCTTCGCCTCTCTCCACACGACTCGGCCATATAATTCCGGAAAGCGAATTTGGAAGCGCGGCTTTTGGAATACTCGCAACAGCCTTCCTGACCGCGGTGGAAGTTGTATTCTCAACAAACGGTCTCGGCAACTACGGCTGGGGACTCTTCGTCGGCATTCCGTTTTTTCTCGGACTCAGCTCAACTCTGATCTACAGCTTTCACAAGCCGCGACCACTGCCTAATTGCCTGCTGGTTGCGACTATTTCGACAGCACTCGTTGGAGCGGCTCTATTTGCCCTCGCTATTGAAGGGTTCATCTGCCTCCTGATGGCGCTCCCGCTCGCACTCGCGCTCGCCTTGTTTGGCGCGTTTATCGGATACGTGCTTCAGAGCCGCCCGACTTTCGCGCCCAGTACCTTGAGAGTTGTGTCGGCCGGTTTTCTCTTAATACCTGGTTTGATACTCGTCGAATACGGTGTAGATGAAACGCCGCCACTCTACAAAGTAACCACCTCGGTTGTTATTAAAAGCGATCTGGCAACTGTCTGGACACACGTAGTTACCTTTTCGCAACTACCGCCACCGACCGAAGCGATCTTCAAGACTGGAATCGCATATCCGATTCGCGCCGAAATTCAAGGTCGCGGCGCCGGTGCAGTGCGGCATTGTATATTCTCGACTGGTCCATTCGTGGAACCGATTACTACGTGGGATGAACCTCGTCTTTTGCAATTCGATGTTTCTGAACAACCGCGAGCGATGGAGGAGTTGTCACTCTACAACGACTTGCGACCGCCGCATCTGGAGAACTACTTCATCGCGCGCAAAGGACAGTTTGAATTGAAGTCGTTGCCGGACGGCGTCACACTGCTGGAAGGAACCACGTGGTATCAAAATCGATTCTGGCCCGCGCCCTACTGGCGCCTGTGGTCTGACGCCATTATTGAGAACATCCATAATCGAGTTCTGCTGCACATCAAATCGCTCGCTGAAAACGCGCCACAAAAAGGCACATAAGGCACAACAAAGAAAAAAACTGAGTAAGTGAAAATCATTTTTGTGCCTTTGTGCTTTTTTGTGGCACTCTCTGCCGCATGGTCCAGATCGCGATCATCGGCGGCGGCATTGGCGGGTTAACAGCGGCGCTCGCACTGCGGCAATACGGCTTTGAACCTGAAGTTTTTGAACAAGCTCCCGCATTACTGGACGTCGGTTCGGCCATCGCACTCTGGTCCAACGCGATGCGCGTCCTCGATCGTTTGCAGTTAGCCCGCGAGATCCTCGAGCACGCAGGCCTGCTGGAAGAAGTACGCTGGCTGGACCAACAGGGACGCTTGATCAACCAGGTGCGCATTTCCAGCGAGCGCAGATTTCCGTCCGTGGCGCTACATCGTGCTGACTTGCAACACGTTTTGTTACAAGCACTTCCCGAGAGTTCGATACATCTCGGACATACCCTCGTCAATTACCAGCCACGAAGTGATCGCATAATCGCTACATTTTCCAATGGCCAAACCATTGACGCTGACTTCCTGATCGCCGCCGACGGCGTTCACTCACGAGTTCGCGCGCAGTTCATCAACGACGGCGATCCGATTGAGCGCGGTTACACCATCTGGCGTGGAATATCGCCGGCGACTCCCAGCGCGATACCACCCGGCACGGCGCTCGAACTTTACGGCCGCGGCAAACGCTTCGGTATTGGTCCAATCGGACTCGGACGACCGGGTTGGTGGGCCACAGTCAACAACAGCAACACTAACGATCTCTCAAAGCTGTTTGCCGGCTGGTATCCACCAGTGCTCGAACTAATCGAGACGACACCGCCATCTTCGATCCTGAAAACCGGCGCCTTCGATCGTCTTCCAGTTCGAAACTGGGGCGACGGACGTATGACGATGATCGGCGACGCGATTCATCCGACCACACCCAATCTTGGACAGGGTGGTTGTCTGGCGATGGAAGACGCGGTCGTGCTGGCGAGATGCTTCGAGAAGTACGGCGCGAACGAAGAGGCTTTACGACGATATGAACGCTGCCGTTACAAACGCACGACCATGATCAGTCGTTACTCGTGTTACTACGGCAGGGTCGGACAATGGGAAAACGTGTGGGCCAGAGCGGCGCGCAGAACCGCGCTGGCGCTCGTGCCGGAAGCCCTCGCGCTGCGCTTGATGCAGATCTTCTTCGACTACGACGCCACAAAAGCTGATGTTTGAGTATCCACAGATTACACAGATTTATTTCAGTTTAATCTGTGGATGGACTTAGTTGCTGGAACCGGGCGAGGCGCCAGTAGGATTTCCCTCGATATCGATCATCGTGATCGGCGCTATGTTCGTGGCCTTCAACGGAGCTTCGATCACCGAACGATCTCCAACGATCACAATCGCCAGATGATTTAGATCAATGTACTTCTTCGCCACGCGCAGGAGATCTTCTTTCGTCACTGCCGACACGTTCTTCGCGTACGTTTGGTAGTAATCATCCGGCAAGCCTTGCACGACGAGTGAAGTGATCGCATTGCTGATCGCTGAAACAGAAGCAAAACGTTGCGGCAGTCCCTGAATCAGCGACTCCTTCGCCGTCTTGATCTCTTCGTCAGTGATCGGTTTCTCGCCCACGATTCCCTTCAACTCGTTCATGAACTCGATCAACGCTGCATCAGTTTTGTTAATGAAGATCGAGCCGCCGGCGCGAAAAGCACCGGGCCCCTTGCCGTATCCGAAGTTTGAGTTTACGCCGTAACTGTAGCCCTTCTGCTCGCGAATGTTTGCGTTCAGTCGAGATTGAAACTGTCCGCCGAGAATCGTGTTCAGCACCTGCAGGGCGAAGTAGTCGGGCGTATTTCGCGGTGGACCAGGCAGTCCAATATTGATTACGGCCTGCGCCGCGCCCGGCTTATCGACGAGGTAAATCTTCGCGGGCTGAAGTTCCGGCAGCTTTGGATAATCAAACGACGGTTTCTCGCCGCCTTTGGACCATGCTGCAAGAGCTTTCTCAACTGCAGCTTTGGCTTTGACTGGAGTGGTATCGCCTACGACAGTGATGATCGCACGGCCGGGCTGGAAATAGGCTTTGTGAAACGCAACCACATCGTCGCGCGTGATCGCTTTCACTGAAGTCTCCGTGGTGCGTTGTCCATAGGGATGGGCAGCGCCGTAAAGGATCTTCGCAAACACCTGCGCGCCGACTACTGTCGGTTGATCTTTCGCTTGTGTCAGGTTAACGAGTGTTCGGCCACGCAAACGTTCGAGAGCGTCCGCCGGGAACGTCGAGTTGAGCATCATGTCGGCGACGATCGCGAGCGTTGCGTCGAAGTTTTTTGCAGTCGAAACGAAGTTAACTGAGCCTTCTTCGGCACTGACGTTTGCGCCGACGCCGGTGCCAAGCAGTTGCAGCGCGTCAGAGATCTGATCGCCGGTTTTAGTGGTGGTTCCTTCGGTGAGCATCGATGCGGTCATCGAAGCAACACCACGACGAGCAACCGGCTCAAACTGGTTCGAGCCGCCAACAAACGTAATTGAAAAAGAAACCAGCGGTAGGTTGTGCCGTTCAGACACGATCAACGTAGCGCCGTTGGACAACTGAGTCCTGGTCCAGGTCGGAACGCGCAGCACTGGAGTTTGGCCGGGCGCGGGAACCTTGGTGCGATCAAGTGGCTGCTGCGCGAGCGCAGCGAGATTCGCGAGGCTAATCACGATTGCCGCCGTGAGAGCAAGAACTTGTCGTCTCATCATTTACCTCCTCGTCCGTTGCCGGTGACAACACTGACCGCTTCACTTTCCGCTGCTTTCGACGCCTGATCGCGTTTGCCTTTCGGCACAACGCTCAGCACGATGCGCGAACGCGTCAGATACTGCGACGCCACGCCCTTCACGTCGGCTGCCGTCACTGCCATCGTCTTCTGATAGTCGTCGCGGAACTGCCCCGGGTTACCGTAAAAAATCGCGCCATTAATAAGTTGATTCGCTTTGCCCAGATTCGATTCGAGTCCGCGCAAAAAGCTCAGTTCGAGTCCGCTCTTTGCCTTTTGCAACTCTTCCGCGGTTGGGCCTTCACTGATGAACTTCTGCAACACCTGATCGACAGAAGTTTCGAGTTCAGTGAGCGTCGCTTCGGGTCGCGGCACTACCACGATTTGAAACACACCAACGTCTTCATCTGAGTCTTGAAAACCAGCAACCTGCGACGCCTTTTGCGTGTCGTAGACCATTGCTTTCGTCAGACGCGCGGTGCGCGAGCCTGAGAGGATCGAACTCATTACGGAAAGCGCGTAGTCATCATCATGCTTGAAACCGACGGTTGGCCACTGAATGTAAAGCCGCGGCACCTGCACGCGATCCTCATAGACCAGACGTTTGCTCGACGCGAGGTTGCCGAGTGGAACCTTTGGCCGTTCCAATGGTTTGCCTTGCGGCAGATCGACGAAATACTTCTGAATCCAGGCTTTGGTTTGAGCCGGATCGAAGTCGCCGACCACCGCGAGCGTAGCGTTGTTGGGTGCGTAGTAGAGCCGGAAGAACGCTTTCACGTCTTCCTCAGACGCGGCGCTGAGATCGGTCATCGAACCAATCACGGGCCATGAGTAAGGGTGATTCTTCGGATACATCGCGGCTGAGAAGATCTCGCTCACGCGCCCGTACGGCTGATTGTCGTAACTCTGCCGGCGCTCGTTCTTGACGACGTCGCGCTGTGCGTTGAGTTTCGCGATGTCGAGTTTATCGAGTAGAAAACCCATGCGGTCTGCTTCCAACCACAACGCTGATTCGAGATAGTTGGAAGGAATAGTCTCGTAGTAGTTGGTGCGATCATTGGTCGTCGATCCGTTGTTGCCACCGCCGACGCCCTCTGTGAGTTTGTCGTGCAGCCCGTAAGGCACATGGCCCGAACCGGTGAACATCACGTGCTCAAATAGATGCGCGAAGCCGGTGCGTCCCGGCATCTCGTTCTTGGAGCCGACGTGATACCACACGTCGACAGCGACAGTCGGTGTGGTGTGATCCTCGGAGAGAATCACTGTGAGACCGTTTGGGAGTTTGTAAGTTTCAAATGGAATCTTGATGGAGTCGGATGAGGCGGGGTTCTTCTTCTGTCCCAACAGCGGTTGGGACAAAGAGATCATCAGAACCAGGCTCAGGACTGACAGAGTTTTATTCACAACAACTCCTTTCGCGTTGTCTGGTTTTGTCCGGACTAAAGGTGTGCGGGCGTATCCTATGAGGGTCACACATCAGTGTCAACAGAGCGACGGGGTTGTACGATTTCTTGAACTACGATCTACTTTGCAGACGAACAGGATTTTTAAGTCATGAATTCAGACTTCGGTATTTCACTTTGATCGATAATGCTTTTGAGCGTACCGCGTGCAAGTTCCGCGTGGTTTGGAACCGGTACTGTGATGCTTCTGTCAGTAAGTTGGCGCCGCATGATGATATGGCTGCCGCTCTGTCTCACTAGCACGAAGCCATGTTTTGTGAGGATCTTGCATACCTCGCTGCCCGAGAGGACCCGCAGTTTAGGCATGTGCGAGTTCCAGCCGCTTGACCTTCACGCCGCGATTCAGCCGGCGCTTAATTTCAGCTTCGTCCGCTTCCTCCAGAAGTAGTTCGACTGCTTCTTTTATCATCGCCTCAGCCTCTTCGAACGAACGACCCTGGCTGGCAACTCCCAGTTCCGGACAAGTGGCTACGTACCACTTGCCTTCCTTTTCGATGACGGCAGTTAACTTTGGTAATTTCATCGAGAAGATTATATGAGCGATGCTTATCCGTGTCATCCGTCCGGTTCTATGGCAATATCTGGATCATGCAAGCAATTCAAGTTTCGCAAGTAGGTGGGCCGGAGGTGCTCACTCCGACAGACCTGCCCGTTCCTTCGCCTAAACCAAACGAAGCGGTCGTTCAGATCAAAGCCTCGGGTGTGAACTTTATCGACGTTTACTTTCGCGAGGGGCGTTACCCGACGCAACTTCCGTTTATAAACGGACAAGAGGCTGCGGGTGTCGTCACCGAGATTGGAAATGAAGTCACAAATGTTCAGCCTGGCGATCGTGTCGCTTACACGAGTGCGTTGGGAAGCTACGCCGAGTACGCAGCGGTGCCCGCGAATCGTTTAGTGCATATTCCTGCTGAACTCGACTTCGAACAAGCAGCGGCGGCAATGCTGCAAGGTATGACGGCGCACTACCTGCTTTACAGTTCCTATCCGTTGAAGCAGGGTGAGACTGCGTTGATACACGCCGCGGCGGGCGGCGTCGGATTGCTGCTGGTCCAAATGGCGAAGAAGATCGGCGCCCGTGTGATTGGAACTGCCGGCACCCCGCAGAAAGCACAACTCGCGCGCGACGCCGGCGCCGACGAGTGTATCGTCTACAGCGAAGCAGACTTCGAAACGGAAACGCAGCGACTGACAGACGGCAAGGGCGTACACGTTGTTTACGATGGCGTCGGCAAAGCGACGTTTGACAAAGATCTCAACGTGCTGCGGCCGCGCGGTTATCTGGTTTTGTTCGGCGGCTCAAGTGGTGCAGTGCCACCATTTGATCTAATCAAACTCTCGCAAAAAGGATCGCTCTTCATCACCCGACCGACACTCGCTCATTACACTGCTACGCGCGAAGAACTCGAGTGGCGCTCAAATGACGTGTTGCAGGCAATCGTCCGCGGCGAACTAAAACTGCGTATTCACAAGGTCTATCCGCTCGCGGAAGCCGCCCAGGCGCATCGCGATCTCGAAGGCAGAAAAACTACGGGCAAATTATTGCTGAAACCCTAATCCGCGTTCATCGGCGTAATCTGCGGCTCACTTTCTGCCGGCCGCCTCGACGCTACGCGTCGGATCAGCGCCCTCCCACTTAACGTCCGCGGTGGGCCCGTAAGTCGAAGGCACGCGCTTATCGAGTAGCCGCAGGTAAACAGTCAACTGAGTACGATGATGCGCGGTATGCAAAACACGGCGCCAGAAGATCCAGATGCGTTCGCGCTCAACGTCGAAAAACGGAACGACTGTTAACCACCATTCCTGATTCTGATCCGCCAAAAACTTCAGACGAGCACGTGATAAGTCGAGCATGCGCGTCGCGTAAGCCTGCGGTGTGCGCGTCTCCGGCAGAACTTCTTCGGCCGGCGGCTCAGGCAATCCGAGAAACTCACCAAAGAACCGGCGTTCAGAAAGTAACTCGTGCTCAATAATCTCGCGAACAGTACTCGAACGCCCATGCGGCCGGAAACTAAGATCATCCTCACTGAATTCCAGCCACACCGAATTCAGCTTGTTGGCCTCACTGCCATATGTTTTTAGCAGATGCTGAAAGATCGCCGCCGATGCCCGCGGTATTTCCGAATCGCCAATGCCTTTATCATCGTAGTTCATGATCCTTCTTCTCGCGTATGAAGTAACGTCGCGCAGCTACCAGTGCTACCAGCGAAGCTGTCCCCAGTAAAAGCTCAACTCCCGATATGTCAGGCGTCACCATTTTTCTCGCAACCACAAAAATGATCACCTCGATCGCCGCACCCGCGCGATGAAACAGCAGTAGTAGACCAAGCTCCGCGGCAATCGCCACCAAAAGAATACTCTGAATGACGTGGTGCAATACGTCGTACTCGTTTCCGGTTCGACGCCAGAGCTGTGGAAAATCTCGAATGAGAATGTCGACTGCAGCGATCGCGGCCGCAACTACGATCACGACGGCGAGGAAGGAAAGAAACAGGTGAATTCCGTTTCCTACATACCGGTCGAGGAATGTCTCAATCGCCGGCGTCTTTCCGGTTCGGGCCGAACTTGCCGCTGAGTCTTTGCTTTCTTCAGGCATGTTTAGAAAGTGAAGATCGCGGCAAACTCCGATCTGATGTTGTGCGTAGTAAAACTCGGTATACCTCGAAACAGTGGCATCGCGCCGGCATGATTATCGGAGCGCGTGCGGTAATAACCCTGCTCGTAAGCGAACGTCACCCACTGGTTCCATTTGTATTGAAGATTGCCGGAGAACAGATCGCTGCGCGCGCCCCGTCCACCAAAGCGCCGGGCGTCGCGCGCGGTCACCTGATCGTCTCCGTAATAAAGGTAAGCGGTCCATCCGGCGTTGCGTCCTTTTGGATCTGCGTCGAAGATGCGCGAGAGTGGAAAGCCGATCTGAACGAAGCCACCCTGCGCGCGCGCAGGTCTTTGTGGCGCCACGACGGGAACTCCATCAAGCAGACCAAAGACCACTGTTGACGCTCCGTCAATCGAAGTGGTTGTCGCTGTCGCAGTCAAACCAGCCGTGTCATTGAAATTCGAAACGAACTGTCCGGCGAAAAAGAATCGCAGATCTGAGCCGGCGTAATACTTGCCGACAAGCGTAACGAAATGTGTCGGCAACTGGATTTCTGCTGAGTAGCCATTGCTGCTGCTTCCGACTTGTGCGCCATTCGGAAATGCGTTTCTGAATACGAGCGGCACATTCGCGGCCGTAACGATCGCTTCTCGTCGAGCATGTTCGAAACTCACAATGAATTGAGCCGGGGATACATTCGCCGCCTTATCGAGCTGCCACTGCAACACTGCTCGACCCTGGATGCCGGGTTGTTGCGAATCCACTCCCTGACGCTCGCCAAATGCCAGTTGGTTGGTTACGTCACTGGGCAGATTTCCAAATGCCGGGAGGACGATTGCAATTTCTGGTTCGAATTTAACCGCGCGAGATCCACCGAAATTATGTAGCAGACCAAAACGAGCTTGCGGGATCCGCGTATACGCTGCGCCGTAACCGTTTCCACCGAAGTTTGTATTCTCAATCATGTTGGGCATGGTCGAGGAAACAAATGGTGACCAGTCCTGACCAAGGAGGACAAAGGCACTGTCGTTCTCACCAAATCTGCGATCGATTCTTACCCATGCGAGACGAATAGAAGGTTGACTCGAGCGAATCGACGAGATGTTGCGATTAGCCACGCGCGTGAAGTCGCCCTCGAAATCGAATTCGATCTTGCCGGTGAGCTTTGTCTTCGGGGCTACGTCTAACCACTCGAAATTCGCGCCCAGGCGGAGGCCACGCGCTCGAAGGTGAAACTCCGGTGAATTGTGTGGTCCTGTGTCGGCAGCCAAAAGCGGCAGTGGAAAGTCATTTCCCTGCGGCGACGATGAGTCGTGAATTATGCTGGTCTTGAAAATGCCATAAAACTTCAAACGGGCGCCGGTGCCGAGTTTGATGTCTGGTATTAAGCCTTCACGTTTCGGAGCGTCGATGCCCAGCAATCGCACGGGAGCAACTGCGGCTATCGTTGGTGGTGGCGTGGCTTGCGGTGTGGCTGCCGGCGGTTCTGAACTGCTCGTTTTGTAATCGGCAGTCACGACTGCGACGTTCGCGTTCGTTGCCGGGCTATTCGTTCGCGTCGCTTCAAATTCCGTCGCCGAGATCACGCCTTTGTCGCGGAGCAGCACCGCAAGACGATCCCGTTGTTCGGCGGGCGATGCGTTAGTAGTAATGGCGCGGGCTTCATCCGTCGTAATCACACCTTTCGTCACAAGGATACGCACGAGCGGATCGGTGGAATTATTGTCCTGTGCAAGGGCGGTCGGTATGGCCAGTAGTGCAATAACGCAGATTAGGGCAACACGTAAAAGCATGTGCATGAGAATTCCTCCTGTTAGTGCTGCACAAAGATCATCTGGGCGCTCTTCGCTCCGGCTTCGCCGCCCGATGTGAGGCAAGGCTATGCCTTGCCGTAGCGCCCTCTTGGTATTTTGGGGCTATGCCCTCGATTTGGGCTCAGCCCAAACATATTTCTTAGAAACCTGACGGCAAGGCATAGCCTTGCCTCATATCGGGCGGCGAAGCCGGAGCGAGAACGCCCAATGGTTTTTTGTACAAAGTCGATTATCACTTGTTAGTGGGTCTCAACCCTGATCGCGTGCGTCTTGATCGCGTTCCCACTCCTGGATGGCCCGCTCGCGATCAGTCATGCGACGTCTCTCACGCTCGTAACTCTCACGAGCATTGCGGCCTGTTATGGCGCGATACCACGCGGGGTGATGAGTCCAGGCCCACTTTTCCGTGACTGTGCCGTTTGTCATGGCGCGAAATGTGCCGGGCTGTGCTGCCGTTCCTTCGTAGATATGAATGACGAAACCAGCGAGCATGACCAACCCCGCGATATCGTGAATCACATAACTCACTGCGACGACCCAACGCGGGGTGAGATTGTCAAACCACATCAAAATGCCGGTGATGAGAAACAACACGGCACTTATCACAATGGCCCAGAAATAAAGCTTCTGACCACCGTTGAAAAATCCAACGTCTTCCGGCTCAACCCTCTCAGTATTTGTCGCGTACTGTCTGATACGTTTCATCCAGCGAGTGTCATCCTTATTCCAGACCATTGGCGTGAACCAATTGAGAAACTGAAACAAGAAGAAGACTTCGAACAAAAGACCAAACCACGGGTGCAGAAACCGCGTCATGGGCCCGCCACCAAAGAGCGGTGTTAGGAACCGGTAGAGCCATGGCGAATAGATAGCGAAGCCTGAGAGCAGCGAGAGAATAAAAGAGATAGCAACCAGCCAGTGCAGCACGCGCGTATAAACGGGATGCCGCAGAAGCTCGCCGCGATGAACGACGGTTTGGCCTATGCGCTCAACCTCGCGCCGCGCACGTTCGTCGAAACGATCAACGGAAGTACTCATGGCTGCTCCTTTCGCTTCGCCTCGACTGGGTCGGGTCGTGATTCAATAGGCGGGACTTCGGGTTGCGGCAGCTTTGGACCAACGGTTATGCGATGGAAAAAGACCGCCAGCACTCCGAGACCCGCCAATAACAGACCCGTGGGTTTCGCGAGCCATTTCCAATACGTGTAGCTCGGCGGTATCACCGGAGTCTTTGGCAAGCCGTACCGCTCGGGATTGTTGATGTCGTGCAGCACATAGATGACGTGAGTCCCGCCGATTGAAGGCGGATCGTAAACGCCTGCGGCAGCGAAGCCTGAGTGTTCCTGTAATTGTTTCGCGCGCAGCCCCGCGATTTGGACCATCTCGTCTTTAGTGCCAAAGTGAAGACAACCAGTTGGACAAGCCTTGATACAGGCGGGCTCGAGACCCTGGCCCACTCGATCAGAACAAAGCGTGCACTTGTAAACCTTCCTGGTTTTTTCGTTGAACTTGGGAATGTCAAACGGACAACCTGAAATGCAGTAGCCACAACCAATGCAGTTTTCCTGCTGGAAATCGACTATACCGTTTTCATATTTAATGATGGCGCCGTCGGCTGGACACGCGCGCAAGCAGCCCGGATCTTCACAGTGCATGCACTGGTCTTTGCGCATCAGCCACATCAAATTTCCGTCACGCTCATCTTCGGCAAACTTGATCAGGTTCCAGTAGTTCCACTCCGTCGACGGCATGGTCTGATACGTGTCATTGAACGTTGTTTCGCGAAACGGATGATCGTTCCATTCGACACACGCGACCTCGCATGCCTTGCAACCAATACAGGTGGTCACGTCGATGTATTTGCAGACCTGAACGGCGCGCTGAGTTCCCGCTCCAGGCACCGGCCCCGGATGGGCTGAGATTTCCTGAATCTGAAATGTCCGTGGATTACTCATCTCATCCTCTCCTTAGCTTTGCTCAAAAAGCTCCGCCTTCTCACTTGGACACGGTCAGTACCACCTCGCGATAGCGGGTGGGTCAACCATCCGCATCAAAACCCACCCGCTACCGCGAGGTGGTACTGACTGCTTCCAAGTGAGACCCCTTTTAGGCAAAGCCGCTCTTCCTTCCTATGCTTTCTCGATCTTCACCAGGAAGCCTTTGAACTCAGGTGTATACGCATTCGGATCGATGGCGGCCGGAGAAAGTTGATTGGCCGTCATTAGCGAAGTCTTGCCTTCATCCTCAGCAATGCCGCGATAGCCCCAATGAATCGGAATGCCGATCTGATAGGTCTTCTTTCCATCGATCATCATCGGCTTGATACGCTTAGTCACCATGGCCTTGGCAACGTAGATGCCGCGAGCGCTGCTGACTTTAAGTTTCTCGCCGCCCGTGATTCCCATCTCATCGGCGAGTTGCGCCGGAATTTCAATGAACGGTTCCGGCACGAGTTGCACGTTCATCGGATTGTTCTTGGTCCAATAGTGGTAGTGCTCGGTCAGACGGTAAGTCGTGCAAACGACATTGAAGCCCTGCTCCGGCGTCCCGAGCTTATCCATATCGGATTTGAACTTCTTCGCGACCGGATTATTTGATTGTTGCGGGTGAAGCGGATTCGCAATGGGGCTCTCGACGGGTTCATAGTGTTCCGGAAACGGACCATCCGCGAAAGCTGCGAGCGGCGCAAAGATGCGCCCCACACCTTCCGGGTTCATTATGAACGGCCCCATGTGGTCCGCCGGTTTCGAATCGACTTTGAAATCGGGGACGTCATTGCCGAGCCATCTCTGTTGCGCTTCACTCCACCATACTTGTCTACGTTCCATGTCCCACGGCTTGCCCAAGGGATCGCATGACGCGCGGTTGTACATTACGCGACGATTTGCGGGCCATGACCAGGCCCAGTTCTGATAGATCCCAAGTCCGGACGGATCGTCAGTGCCTCGTCGTTGCATTAAGGGACCAGCTTCAGTCCATGAACCGGAATACAACCAGTTGCCGCACGCGGTCGTGCCGTCGTCGCGCAGCCACGCAAATCCGGGCACTTGTTGTCCGGCCTTGATCGTTACTCCGGGCTGCGCGTTGTCAGTGAGATCCGCCAAAGCTTTGCCATTGATTTCCTTTGCTACTTCAGCCAGCGAAGGATTCGTCGGAGTTACATAAGACCAGGAGAGGTTCAGGATTGGATCGGGAAACTTTCCTCCCTCCGCCTGATAAAGTTCGCGCACTTTCAAAAAAATGCGCGCGAGAATTTCCTGGTCCACTTTCGCATTTCCCGGCGGTGGAACAGCGACATACTTCCACTGCAACCAGCGCGCTGAGTTAACGAACGTGCCATCTTTTTCAGCGAAGCCTGCGCCAGGCAGACGATAGACAGTGGTGTTGATCTTCTTCATATCGTCTTTGGTGATGCCGGGCGAGTTCCAAAACTCCGCCGTCTCTTCCGGATAGATGTCACAGACGACCAGAAAATCCGCCTTCTTTAAAGCCTCGATGTTCTTGTGGGAATTGGGACCAATGGCCACACCGTTCATGCCAAAGGCAAACAGGCCTTTCACTTTGCCGGCATACATCTCATCCCACATTTCAGTCCAGGAAAACTTGCGATCGATCTTCGGTAAAAATTGATAGTTGAAATCGTTCTCTTTCTTTGCTGAGTCGCCGTAAAGAGCTTTCAGGAATGACACCATGAATGCTGGTGTGTTGGACCAGTAGTTGTATGAATCCCATTCCGCCGGCTTTGAAACGGTAGGTGTAGTGCGCTTGAGAAAAGTCGCGAGGTCAACGTCGGCGGGAGCCGGAATCTTCAAATAACCAGGGAAGATGTCAAAGACGCCGCCCATATCAGTGGCGCCCTGGATATTTGAATGACCGCGCAATGCATTCACGCCGCCACCCGCACGGCCAACGTTCCCGAGAAGGAGCTGCAGGATTGCAGCCGTGCGGATGATCTGCGTACCGGAAGTGTGCTGCGTCCAGCCGACCGCATAAATAATCGTTGCTGCTTTCTTCGTATCACCGTTCTTGCGAATCGAAGTGAACAAATCAGCGGCTTTAAGAAACTGATCTTTCGGAATGCCGGTGATGCGCTCAACCATTTCCGGCGTGTAGCGCGAATACTGCTGCTTCAGGAGTTGGAAGACAGACCGCGGATGCTGCAATGAAGGATCGTAAGCAACGTTGGGAGGCAGCATTGGAGGTGGCTTGGGCCCGGCTTGCCCGGATGCCCCTGGCCCACCAGCGGCTTGATGACCACCGCCTTCAGGACCTTGTTCTGTTTTTTGTCCACCGCTATTTCCTCCTGAGGCGCCTTGCCCGTTTTTCGCGGGCTGCGGGTTCGATGATGCGGCGGCCGCTGCGGTCGCAGCCTCAACCTTCCCGCCTTCCTCATAGTTCCACGTTGTTTTGTCGTAGGTTGCGCCGGCTGTATCGAAGCCGGAGAACAAACCATCGTCAGGAAGTTTGAATCCGTCTTTAACGATGAATGCCGCGTTGGTGTAGTTGATCAGGTAATCCTTCGCGAGTCGATCATTTTGAATCGCGTAGTTGATCACACCGCCCAGAAACGCTATGTCACTTCCTGCCCGGATTTGCAGGAAGAGATCAGCAACCGCAGCCGTACGCGTGAAGCGCGGATCGACAACGATCATCTTTGCGTTGCGTGTTTTCTTGGCTTCAACCGGCCACTTGAAGCCACAAGGATGGTTCTCGGCTGGATTGCCGCCCATGATCAACATCATGTCGGTGTTCTTGATGTCGATCCAGCCATTCGTCATTGCGCCGCGTCCAAAGGTGGGCCCCAAACTGGAGACCGTTGGACCGTGTCAAACCCGGGCCTGCGTTTCGAAATAGCAGACCCCCAGGCTGCGCATCGCCTTGACCGCGAGGTAATTCAGCTCGTTGGTGTCAGTGCATCCACCTGTCCAGCCGATAGTTTCGAGACGATTAACTGTATTGCCTTTTTGATCTTTCTCGATGAACGTGGCGTCGCGAGTCTTCTTCACCCAACGGGCAATGTCATTGACAGCATCGTCCCAGGAGATGTCTTCCCAGTGATCGGAGCCCGGTCGTCGCACTTGCGGTTTCAGCAAACGGCGTGCGCTTGCGATGTCCTGCTCTAGTGACGCGCCTTTCGGGCACAGCGTGCCGCGATTGATTGGGTGATCGGGATCCCCTTCGACGTGCACGACCTCCGGTGTTGCGTTTTTCGCTTTATCACCGAGGGTGTGAATGATCACACCGCAACTCACCGAGCAGTAAGGACAGGTGCTGCGCGTCTCCGTCGTACGCGCAATCTTGAGTCCCTGAGTTTGCGCATACACGGGCGCCAGCTTGAAACCAACAACAGAAACACCTGCACCGCCGACGACAGAAGCCTTA
>Ga0105248_10000851_pt1 | contig 34362 bp, 28 predicted proteins | sample KBSS34metaG_FD_81524 | JGI IMG/M metagenome (GOLD analysis project Ga0105248, IMG submission 81524) | Switchgrass rhizosphere microbial communities from Kellogg Biological Station, Michigan, USA - KBS S3-4 metaG | ecosystem: Host-associated > Plants > Roots > Rhizosphere > Soil | place...
CCGGCGTCTGGCCGCCCCAGCAAGGCGCGCCGGGGAAGCTCTTGTAGCGGGCGTTGTTGTAGGCGGCGGTGGCGCGCAGCACGAGCCCATGGACGGCAGGCGGGGCCCACTCGCCCTCGGCCTCGAGGCCCTTCACCGTCGCCGAGGCCGCGTTCTCCGTGATGAACACGATGTGCGGCGCGTCGAAGAAATCGATCTGCAGGTCGGTGTATTCGTAGTCGTAGGCATCGAGCGCCAGGCGAACCGTGTGGTCGGCCAGGGACCCGCGCAACCCGCCCTCGAAGCCCTTCACCTTTTCCGGCGAGAAGGCGAGGTTGCTCACCGACGTCGTCACCGAGTCGAGCGCGCTGCCGGAGAAGCCGCCCGACTTGTAGCCGTGCTTGTAGGCGACGAAGGCGGTCCAGTCGGCGGAGGGCTTCCAGGTGAGCGTCGCCTCGGGCGACAGGTTGTCGAAGGTCTGGTTAGCGGCCAGCACGTGGTCCTGGCGGAAGGCCGCCTGGAACGGCGCGATCACGTAGGGCTGGGTGAAGGTCGAGTCCTTGGTCTCGTGCGTGTAGCGGGCGCCCAGGTCGAGCTCGACGTCCGGCACGATCTTCCACTGGGCTTGCAGGAAGCCCGCCAGGGTGTTGCCGTCGGTGTGGGAGACCTTCTCGAGCGTCACGTACTGGTCGGTCGCCGGAGCGGCGGAATTCGCCAGAGCGCCGGGGAAGATGATCTGCTGGTGGAATTGAAGCTTGGTGCTCTGCAGGAAGACGCCGGTCATGAAGTTCACCGGCCCCTCCAGCTTGGTCTGGGCGCGGATCTCCTCGGAGAACGCCTTGTATTCAGAGCGTTCGAAACCCCAGGTGCCGCCGTCGGCCGCGCCCGTGAAGTCGTAGTCGCCGAGGAAGTAGTTGACGAAGTGGTGCAGGCCGCTGACCGAGGTGATGTCCACCTTATCGCCGGTATAGACCGCATCGGCGCTCAACGCGTAGGCGTCGTAGTCCTGATAGAGCTGGCCGCCGTGGCGGTTCAGGATCGGGTTGGTGGCGGCGATGTCGGCCGGCACGGGGTTCTGTTCCATTTTGCGGTCGGCGCCGCAGGTCTCGGTCGGGTTCACCTGGGTGTGCCCGAGCGGGCAGGAGATCAGCTCGTAGTTCCAGGTGGCGTCCTTGGTCCGGTAGCGTGTGACGCCGCCCTTGACCGTCAGGCTGAACTGGTCCGACGGCGTGTACTTGGCGGTGAGCCGGGCCGAGAAATCCTTCTCCTGCGGCAGGTCGCGCACGGGCGCGGGGACCGCGTGGACCGTGGGGGCGAAGCCCTTGGCGACATCCAGGGTGGTGAGCGTCGTCGCCGGGGCGATGTTCTCCATGTAGGCGCCGGTCTGGTCCGAGTAGCGGACCGCGAGACGCAGGCCGAACTGGTCGGTGACCGGGCCCGAGACCACGCCCTCGAAATTGGCCGTTTTGCCCTCGAACTCGTAACCCGCGCGGGCGACCGCCTCGAAGTGATTGCCGGGGTCGGCGGAGCGGAACGAGAGCACGCCGGCGGTGGCGTTCTTGCCGAAGAACAACGCCTGGGGCCCGCGCAGCACCTCGACCTGCTGCATGTCGAAGAAGCCTTCGTTGATGATCCGGCCCTGGCCGTAATAGACGCCGTCCAGGTTCACCGCGACCGACTGCTCGATGCCGATGGAGGTGAAGGTCGAACCGATGCCGCGCAGGCTGATCGTGGCGCCCGAGCCGGAGTTGCCGCGCACCACGCTGAGCTGCGGGATCGAGGCCGAGATGCCCTCGATGCTGCGCAGGTTGAAGTTGTCGAGCTTGGCCTGCGAGATGGCCGTCACCGCGACGGGGATATTCTGGATGTTCTCTTCGCGCTTGCGGGCGGTGACGATCACCTCCTCCAGCGCCGTCGGTGCGGCCGCCGCGGCCGCGGCGTCCGCCGCCGAGGCTGAATGCGCGCAGAGCAGGGCCGCGGGAGCGGCGCACAGCAGCAGCAATCCTCGTGACGCGCTACGCGCGCCTTGTGTTCCGTAGGTCATCTTGGTTCCTCCCCCAGAGGTGTCGTTTTTTGTTGTTGGGATGCGGCGGTCGGGCCGCGTCAGTCGAAGACCGGCGGGAATGGCCGGCCCAGCTGTTCACCGATGCGCGCGCCGCCGTATTCGCCGGCCGAGATCAGCCGCAGCCGGTCCATCCGCCAGCCGGCTGGGGTGCGCACGAAGCGGTTTTCATAGCGGCCCCAGCGGTGGCAGTCGGCGGTCATCGGATAGCCCGTGAACCGCTGCCAGGAGTACATGTAGCAGTTGAGGGTCACCCGATCGGGCGCCTCGTAGACCAGCTCTTCATTGGCGATGTGATGGCTGCCGCTCACCGTCACGGCCAGCGCGCCGCACAGGAAATCGGTGAGCGCCTGGCGGCCGTGCAGGACGTAGTCGTCGCTGCCCGGGATGAAGGTGGCGACGCAGTCGTCGACGAAGAGCGCCGCCATGGCCACGCCGTTCAACTGATCGGCGTGCCGGCAGTAGGCGTACATGGCTTCGAGGATATCGACGCGGTCCTGCAGCTTGCGGACCTGCGCTTCCAGCGAGGCTGGTGGGGCCGCCGCGGGGCGGTCCTGGAGGGCCTGGGACATGGGGATCACCTCACCTTCAGCCAGACCGTCTTGGTCTGGGTATAGTGTTCGAGGGACGGCGCGCCGAGGTTGCGGCCGTAGCCGGACTGTTTGACCCCGCCGTAAGGAATCGACGGGTAGACGCGCTGATAGGTGTTGACCCACACGGTCCCGGCGCGGATCGCCTGGGTCATGCGGTGGCCGCGGCCGAGGTCGCGGGTCCACACCCCGGCGGCGAGGCCGAAGTCGGTGTCGTTGGCGATGGCGACCGCCTCCTCTTCGGTGTCGAAGGGGATGACCGCCATCACCGGCCCGAAGATCTCCTCGCGGGCGATGGTCATGCGGTTGTCGACGCCGGTGAAGATCGTCGGCTGGTGGAAATATCCGGCCTGGCCGTGGCGCGCGCCGCCGAGCGCCACCTCGGCGCCTTCCTTGCGGCCGAGCGCCACGTAGCGGCTGACCCGATCGAGCTGGTCCTGAGAGATCAACGGACCCATCTGGGTGTCGGCGGAGAAGCCGGAGCCCAGGCGGATGTCGCGCGAGTTGGCGACCATTCGGGCGACCAGCTCGTCGTGGACGCCGCGCTGGACCAGCACGCGGGTTCCGGCGGTGCAGACCTGGCCGGAGTGGCCCCAGACGGCGCCGGCGGCGGACTGGGCGGCGAGCTCCAGGTCGGCGTCGTCGAAGATGATATGCGGGCTCTTGCCGCCCAGCTCCATGCTGACTCGCTTGAGCGTCGGGGCGGCGGCGGCCTGGATGCGCCGGCCCGTGTCGCCCGAGCCGGTGAAGCCGATGGCGTCCACCATGGGATGTTCGACCAGCGCCGCGCCGACGATCTCGCCGAGGCCCTGGACCACGTTGACCACGCCCGGCGGAATGCCGGCCTCCAGGCACAGTCGCGCGGCGACGATCGCCGCCAATGGAGTCTGTTCGGCCGGCTTCAGCACCACGCTGTTGCCGCAGGCGAGCGCGGGGACGATCCCCGCCGGCGCGGCCGACGGACCATTCCAGGGCGTGATCACGCCGACGACGCCGACCGGCTCGCGGATCTCTTGAACGACGACGTCCGGCGGGCAGGCGGGCGTGGAGCCGTGCAGCTTGGTGGGCCAGCCGGAGTAATAGGCGATGGCGTCCTGGCCAAACTTGACGATGAATTCCGAGTAGGCCCGCACCAGGCCGCCATCGATCACGTCGAGATCCATCAGCAGGTCGCGATTGGCCTCGATCAACTCGCCCAGGCGCCGCAGCCGGCGCTCCTTTTCGAGCGGCTCCAGGTTGCGCCAGCGGCCATCGTCGAACGCCCGGCGCGCGGCGCGCACGGCGCGGTCTACGTCCTCCTGTCCGCCAGCGGCGCAGCGGGCGAATTCGCGGCCGGTGGCCGGATCGATGACCGCGAAGGTCTCGCCCGAGGCAGAGCCCACCGTCTCGCCATCGATCACATGGCCAAAGCCACCTTCGGCAAGAAACGCGCGTGTCGCTGGCGCCAGCGGCCAGTCCTCGGATGTTTCACGGCGTGCGGTGGTCGGTTGCATGGAGAGTGCCCAGGTAAAAGCCTTGGCTCAACGCTCAGGGCGCGAACCTTCGTGCGCTCCGTCCGTGACGAAACGTGACTACGCGTGTCGGATTACTTGCCGGTGAGGGCGCAGGGACTGCAATTCGTTCGGCAGTGACTTGCCTAGGCGCGGCTTTCGCGCCACTAGGGTGTTCGGGGATGATCCTTCATATCGGGTTTCCTCGTCTCGTTATTTATTATCATGATCATGATCTAACCGCTGTTATATGACAAGCGTTTTATTGAGGTGTCAATGCCGGTTTTCGTGGATCACGACGAACGTCGAGCACAGGTGGTCGCGGTCGCCTCGCGGCTGATCGCCGAGGCGGGCCTGGACGCAGTCACCGTGCGCGACGTCGCCAACGCCGCCGATTGCAGCACCGCGATCGTCTCGCACTATTTCCACAATAAGAAGGAGCTGCTGTTCCTCACCTACCAGGCCAGCATCGACCGGGCGACGTTGCGCTGCGATGCGGCCTTAGGTCCGGACGGCGACGACCTGAAGGCCTATCTGGCGGAGATTATGCCGCTGGATGAGGAACGCCTCATCGAGTGGAAGATATGGCTGGCGTTCTGGGCCAAGGCTGTCGCCGATCCCGAGATCGCCGAAGCCCAGCGCATCTGCGTCCGACGCACGCGGCACAACATCACCAAGGTCCTCAACGCCCTGCAAGCCCGAGGGGCGCTGATCCCCGACCTGGACATGCAGCATGAGGTTCGCCGCATCCTCACCCTGATCATGGGTATGGCGGTCCAGGTGATGTTCGATCCGGAGGACTGGCCGATCGAGCGGCGTCACAGCCTGATCGACACCGAAATTCGCAAGCTCTACCGGCCCGACCGGATTCCCGCGGACATCGCCGTCGCGGCGCCCAGGCGTGGCGCGCGGATGGCGTCTGTCCAATAGCCCGGGACGGCCGGGCCTCAGGTCTTGGTCCGATAGTCGCCGAACGCCTCGTCGCGCGCCGAGAGGCCCTTGGAGACGTCCTCGCGAATCTTGCCGAAGGTCTCGCGGCTCGATGCGGTGGTGAGCGCCAGGGCCTGGATTTCGGCGCCCGCGCGGATCGCCGCGCGCAGGCCCATGATCTCCATGGCCCGGTGGACCGAGCGCTTGTTCATCTGCTGCACGTCGGTGGGAATCTTGGCGACCCGCTCGGCCATGGCCAGCACGCCGGCCTCCAGCTCCGCCGCCGGGAACGCCCGGTTGGCGAAGCCGACGCGGACGGCCTCCAGCCCGTCGATGGCGTCGCCGGTCAGCATCATCTCCATGGCGGGCCTGAGGCCGCAGAGCCAGGCGTGGAACTGGTTGTCCGGCGGGCTCATCATGCGCACGGGCGGGTAGCCGATCTGAGCGTCCTCGGCGACGTAGACCAGGTCGCAGGCGGTCGCGAGTTCCGAGCCCCCCGCCAGGCACCAGCCATGCACCTGGGCGATCACTGGCTTGGCCAGATCCCAGACCCGGAAGCAGCCCTCCACCACGTGCCGCGACCAGTGGCCCGCGCCGCCGGCCGTGTGGAACGGGTAGGGCGGGCGAGTTCCGCCGCCCAGGTCATAGCCCGCCGAGAAGCAGGTCCCGGCGCCGCGCAGGATGCTCACCCGGACCTCCGGATCCGCATCGGCCGCCTCCAGCGCGGCGAACACCTGCGCGCGCAAGTCGTTGGAGAGAGCATTGCGCTTCTCCGGCCGGTTGAGCGTCAGCCGCCGTACGAACGGCGCGGGGTTATCGATCAGCAGGATGTCGGTCATGGTCCTGTTCTCTCCTGGAGGTCGTGGGCGGGCGCCAGCGGCCCGGGCTCGTTCGAAAAGTCGCGCTCCGAGCCGGGGCGCCGCAGGGCGCCGGCGGCGCGGTGCGGCTGGTAGGTAAAGCAGACGCCCGTCCGACCCATAGCGGCGGCTGTGGGGAAGCGGTCGACGTCCATGGCGCGCGCGGCGGCCAGCCAGACGGCGCGACGCAGGATCAGCACCGCCTCGGCCGTCTCGTGGGCAAGGTCGCCCAGGTTGCGGGTCCGGAAATCGTCCGGCCGGCGGCCCGCGCAGGCGGCGGGTTCGACGATCACGCCGTCCTGCAGCCGCCAGGTCAACCGGGGCTCGCCGTCGCACTGGAGCTCCGCGAGTTGGGCGCCATTCTGCGGGTCGACGACCACGGCGTCGTAGCGGCGGGTGCTGGACCCGCGCGCCGCCTGGGTCACCGCCAGCCCGGCCATCTCGAACATGTGGGTGCATTGCTGGAGGGGATCGCTGAAGCGGTAGATGGCCAGCGGGTCGGTCGAGAGCGGCAGTCCGGCCAGGGCTCCAAGCGCGCTGCCGGCCAGCGGACAGCTGGACCAGGGATAGCGCACGGCCAGGCCGCTGGCGGCGGTCACCGCGCGGCCATCGTGCGCCACGGTGACGACGAAGTGGTGGAAGTCGTCCTCGATCTCCACCACCGCGCGTCCCGGCTCGGCGACGATCTGGATCGCGCGCCGGTAGCCCGGGCTCATACGGTCGCGGCCAAGAGTGGGGCGGCCGCGGCCAGGATGGGCGTGCGCCTTGGCGGCTCGCCGTAGAGCGTCGTGCGCTGACGCAGGCTGCGTCCGGCCGACGCCGCGACCCGCTCCAGATCGGCGACGGAGGTCTCCTGGCCGTGCGCCGCGCCGGCTGCGCGGCTGATGGACTCGTTCATCAGCACGCCGCCCAGATCGTTGACGCCGGCGGCGAGGCAGGCGGCGGCGCCATCGAGGCCCAGCTTGACCCACGAGGTCTGGATCGAGCCGATCGCCCCATGCAGCGCGAGCCGCGCGACCGCGTGCATCAGCACGGTCTCTCGCCAGGTCGGCCCCTGGCGCGCCTGACCGCGCAGGTAGACCGGCGACTGCATGTGCACGAAGGGAAGGGGGACGAACTCGGTGAAGCCACCGGTGGCGAGCTGGAGCTTGCGGATCGCCAGCAGGTGCTCGGCCCAGTGGTCCAGCCGGTCCAGGTGGCCGAACATGATGGTGGCGGTGGTGTTGAGGCCGATCCGGTGGGCGGTCCCGACTACCTCCAGCCACTCCTCGGCGGTCACTTTGTCGGGGCAGATCTGGGCGCGGACCTCATCGTGCAGAATCTCGGCGGCGGTGCCCGGCAGGGAGCCCAGGCCGGCGTCCTTCAATCGGCGCAGGAAGGCCTCGACCGGCACCCCCAGCGTGGACGCGCCCTGGCTGACCTCCAGCGGCGAGAAGGCATGCACGTGCATGGCGGGCTCGGCGGCCTTCACCGCCTCGAGGATCGAGACATAGGTGTCGCCGGTGTAGCGGGGATGGATGCCGCCCTGCAGGCAGACCTCGGTCGCGCCCTTGGCCCAGGCCTCGCGCACGCGCCCGGCGATCTCGTCGAGGGGCAGGTCGTAGGGTTTGTCGCGCGTGCCGGCCTTGGTGGAGGTCTTGGAGAAGGCGCAGAAGCTGCAGCTAAAGGTGCAGATGTTGGTGTAGTTGATGTTGCGGTTGACGACGTAGGTGACGGTGTCGCCGTTGATCTCGTGGCGCAACCGGTCAGCGGCCTGGACCACCGCGTTCGCCGCCCCGCCGCGGGCCTCGAACAGCCGCACGATCTCGCCGGCCTCCAAGGTTTCGCCGCGCGCGGCCTTGGCGAGCACGCGATCAAGCGCGGACGAGGCGACCACGGCCGGCGGGCCCAGGGGACGGGCGGGCGAACCCGGCGCAGCATGGGCCACGCCCGGGCTCCAGTCGGAGTCGCGCGCCAGTCCTTCCGAATCGGACAGACGGCGGATTGCCTTGGCGACGCCAGGATCGAACCAGCACGCGGCGTCGCGCACGAACGCCGGATGCGCCGTCAGCCGCTCGACAAGCGGTCGTCCGGCGGCGGCGCAGTCGGCGGCAAGCATCTCGATCTGCGGCCAGGGCGCCTCGGGGTTCACGTGGTCGATGGTCACCGGCGAGATGCCGCCCCAGTCGTCCAGGCCGGCGGCGATCAGTGCGCCGGTGCGGCCTGGGTTGAGGTTGGGCGGTGACTGCACCGCGACCTCGGGATCCAGCACCAGGCGCGCGGCCGCCACGGTCCAGATGAGCTCGTCCTCGGACGGTTCGGGCGATGCGGCCATACGGGTGCCGGCCTTGGCGCGGAAGTTCTGGACGATCGCTTCCTGCAGGTGGCCGTGGGCGCGGTGGAGGTCGCGCAGAGCGATGAGGGCGTCGAGCCGTTCCGCGTGGCTTTCGCCGATCCCGATGAGCAGGCCACTGGTGAACGGGATCGCCATCTCGCCGGCCGCGGCGATCGAGGCGAGACGCACGGCCGGATGCTTGTCCGGCGAGCCGAAGTGCGGCCCGCCGCGTTGGCAGAGGCGCTCGCTGGCGCTCTCCAGCATCAGGCCCATGGAGCCGGAGACCGGCCGCAGCAAGGCATAGTCCTCGGCGGTCAGCACGCCGGCGTTGATGTGCGGGATCAGGCCCGTCTCGCGCAGCACCCGGCCGGCGACGTCGGCCAGGTAGTCGACGGTCGTGGCGAAGCCCAAGTCCGCCAGGGCTTCGCGGGCAGCGGGGTAGCGCAGCTCCGGCTTGTCGCCGAGGGTGAACAGCGCCTCCTTGCAGCCGGCCGCCGCCCCGGCGCGGGCGATCTCCAGCACTTCGTCGGGCGAAAGGAAGGCGCTGGTCAGCCGCCGCGGCGCCTTGGCGAAGGTGCAGTAGTGGCAGACGTCGCGGCAGAGCTGGGTGAGGGGGATGAACACCTTGCGCGAATAGGTGAGCCGTTCCGGGCCGCGTCCGTCGCGCACTTCGCGGCTGGCGGCCGTGAGCTCGTCGAGAGGCGCGGTCAGGAGCCGGCGGCGCAGATCATCGTCGCTCATGCCGCGGCTCCGGTGTCGAAGATGAAAGCGCGGGCGAGGGCCGCGGCGCGACCTTGCGCCCGCGAGGACGCCAGGCGGTCGAGGTCCTGGGGCCGGTCGAGGTCGAAGCCGAGCCCGGGGAGCGCCGGCGAGCGGACGGTGGCGCCCAGCGCCGCCGCCGCCGCGCAGTGGCGGCGGAAGCTGTCCGGGCCGAAGGCCAGCGGCAACGCGAGCGAAGCTGGCTGTACGATCGCCCCGGTTCCGCCGTCGGAAAGCGCCGGAGCGACGACGACGGCGCCGTCTTGCGAGGCGGCCGCCACATCGGCGAGTTCGCGCGCGGTCAGCCGGGGCAGGTCGCCCGGCAGCAGCGCCAGGCGCCCGCTGGGATCCAGCCGGCTCAACCTTCGCCGAGCGCCTTCGAAGGCGGCGTTGAGACCCAAGGGCCTGGCCTCCAGCATGACGACTGCGCCGGCCTTGGCGGCGATGCGCGCCAGCTCGGGCGTGGGGGTCGCCACATAGGTGCGGCTCACGACGGAACAGGCCGCCAGCGCGTCGAGCATGTCGGCCAGCATGGCTTCGGCCAGGGCGGCGCGGCGCAGCGGCTCGAGGCGGCCGGCGAGCCGCGACTTCGCCTCGGGGCCTCCGCGCGCGGCGATGACGACGCGCAGGGTCATAGGGCGGCGCGCCTCGTTTGGACCGGCCACGCAAGCTCGGCGGCGAAGGCCAGGGTTTCACGCGCCAGGCGGACGCGGTCGTCGTCCGTGTGCATCACACTGTCGGTCACGAGAGGCTCAAGCGAAAACGCCCGCAGCGCGGCGGCGTCGTCGCGGTCGGCGGTGTCGATCACCAGCCCGTCGAGCAGGCCGCCGTAGTGCCTGGCCACCGCCAGCACGCCCGGCGTGACGCCGAGCTCGGCCATGAGCTTCGCCGCCGGTCCCTTCAGCGCCTGTCCGCCGATGATCGGCGAGACCGCGACGATGGGCGTCGCCAGATCCGCCAGCGCCTTGCGCACGCCGGGCGTGGCGAGGATCGGGTCGATGCTGAGGTAGGGGTTTGACGGGCAAACGATCACCGCCGCCAGGTCGCGCCGCGCGAGCGCCGTCTGGAAGCCGGCCGACGGCCGCGCGGATGCGGCGCCTTCGAAGCGTACGCCGGTGGCGACCGGGCGGCATTGCTCGCCGACGAAATAGCGCTGGAAACCAAGTTCGCCGTCGGCGGTCTGGATGATGGTGCGCACCGGCTGATCGGACATCGGGATGACCGGATGGCGGATGCCCAAGGCGGCGGTGAGCGCGGTGGTGACGTGCGACAGGCTCTCGCCGGCCGCCAGCCCTCGGGTGCGCTCCACATGCATGGCCAGGTCATGGTCGCCGAGGTTGAACCAGGCTTCACCGCCGAGCCGCTTCAGCGCGGCCATGAAGTTCCAGGTTTCGCCCGCCAGGCCCCAGCCGCGCTCGCGGTCGGAAAGACCGGACAACGTATAGGCGACCGTGTCGATGTCCGGCGAGACGTGCAGGCCCAGGTGCTCGAAGTCGTCGCCGGTGTTGACGAGGATGGTGAGGTCCTCCGGCGGCAGAATCCGAGTCAGACCGAACGCCAGCTTTGCCCCGCCGACCCCGCCGCAAAGCGCGATGACATGTCCGCTCATCGGAACAGGTCCTTCTCCAGCGGCCGCAACAGATCGCCGATTCCGGCCTCCTCGTCGGCGTCATAGGCCGCGCCGCGCACGACGGCGGCGGGCGTACCCTCGGCGGCCTCGCCGATGACCAGGGAGGCGGCCGCGGCGATCTCGTCGGCGACACCAATGACGGTGGCCTGCAGTTCGCGGCCGAAGAGGTCGCTCTCGCCGCGACGATCGCGCAGCGGCTTCATGCCGGCGACGCCGATGGCGGCGCCAGTGGTGCCCATCCGCCATGCGCGGCCGAGACTGTCGGAGATCACCACCGCCAGCCGCACGCCGAACTCCGCCTGCAGAGCCTCGCGCAAGCGCCGTGCGCTGGCGTCCGGATCCTTGGGCCAGAGCAGCACCGCGGGGCCGCCCTCCGACGATACGTTGGAGGCGTCGATGCCGGCGTTGGCCAGCACGTGGCCGGTGCGGTGGCGCGCGATGATCACGCCGGGCACGACACGCATGAGCTCCGTCGCCTCGGCGGCGATCAGCTCCACAACCGCCGGGTCCTTGTCCGCCCTGGCCGCCGCTTCGCGCGCGGCGGCGCCGGGGGTTACGGACGCAAGGGGAACGGTGCGGTCTTCGACCTTGGAGACGACTTTCTGGGCGACCACGATGACATCGCCGTCCTGCAGTGGTTCACCCGCGTCGGTGATGGCGGTGATGAGCGCCTGGCCGAGATCATCGCCGGCCGCGAACAGCGGCAGGCCAGTGATCGCGGTGACCGAGAGGCTGGCGGGGCGCTCCGGCGCGTCCTTGCGCCGCCCGGTGATGCGGACGCCCGATTGGGTGAGCTTGTAGCGGCGGTTGAGCTGGATCAGCACCGAGGTCATCGCCTCCGCCGCCGCCGAATTGGCAAGCGGTCCCACGTGCCAGCTCTTCAGGCCGAGCTCTGCCAGGACCGCGCGGACGCTCTCCACCGCCTCAGCGTCGTCGCCAGCGACCAAAACGTCTCCATCCACCGCGCCGCCCGCGGCCAGCTTCTCGGCGCCGATGGTCTGCAGAGCCGACACCACGCGAACGCCGTCGCCCAGCGCCGCCTGCGCCTCGACCGCGGCGGAGCCGGCGGCCGGCAGCTGCACCGTGCCGACCTTGGGCGGACGCAGCGGGACCGTGGCGTCGATCAGGATTTTGCCCTGGGCGGCTGCGCGGACCTGCGCCAGGGTCTCCCCATGGGCCGCATAGGGAACCGTAAGGACGCAGATTTCGCCGTCCGAGGCCGCCTCGGCGAGACCGGCGCCGCTCACCGCCCCGCCACACCGCGCCGCCAGTTCCGCCGCAAAGGCCTGAGCCTTGGCGGGATCGCGCGAACCGATCGTCACTGCGTGCCCGCCGGCGGCCAGCCGGGCGGCCAGCGCCGCGCCGAGCGCGCCCGTCCCGCCAAGGATCGCGAACCTGGTCAACGCCAACTCCCTCCGTCCCGGCGGGCCGGGATCTTGGCGAAGGCTTGCACGCCTCCGCGGATTTTTCTCTGGTGACTATAGACTCTTATAATCATCATGATCAATATGACTGCAACGATAAGAAGGAGACGCGCATGGGAGAAGCGGCGACCGCGCCAGTCCGGCCAATCGCAGACGGCCTGTTCGAGATGGTCGATGGCGCGCCGCGCCTTGTCGGCGGCATGCGGCGGGCCGACGGCAAGGTGGTCTTTCCCAAGCCTCACGGACCGGAAGGGGAGCACTATGATGCCGTGCGCCTGTCACCGGAAGGCACGCTGTGGTCGTTCACCGTCCAGCGGTTCCGGCCCAAGTCGCCCCCCTACGCGGGCGATGACGACGAGAAGAGCTTCAAGCCGTACGCACTCGGCTACGTCGAGCTGGCCGGCGAGGTGATCGTCGAGACCCGCATCGACACCGAAGATTTCGCCGCCCTGCGCGTGGGCATGCCGATGCGCCTGACCCTGACGCCATTCCGCAAGGTTGGCGGCGAGGTGCTCAGCTACGCCTTTCAGCCGGCCGCCTGAGGGAGATCGCCATTACTGACGTCCATATCATCGGGGCGGGCATCCACCCCTTCGGCCGCCATGACGACAAGACCGGGCTCGATCAGGGCGTGTTTGCCGCGCGCGAAGCCCTGGCCGACGCCGGTCTTGACTGGAGTCAGATGCAGTTCGGCGTCGGCGGCTCATCGGCCGCGGGCAATGCGGACGCGGTGCTTCCGCGCCTCGGCCTGACCGGCGTCCAGTTCATCAACGTGGCCAACGGCTGCGCCACCGGCGGCTCGGCGCTGCTGTCTGGCTACTGGGCGATCAAGTCCGGCGAGTTCGACCTGGGCTTGGTGGTCGGCTTCGACAAGCACCCGCGCGGCGCCTTCAATCCGGATCCTGCCGAGTGGGGCCTGCCGGAATGGTACGGCGACATCGGGCTGATGCTGACGACCCAGTTCTTCGGCAACAAGATCAACCGCTACATGAGCCTGCACGGGATCACCCAGACGACGCTGGCTCGAGTGGCGGAGAAGGCGTTCCAGAACGGGGCCAGGACGCCGCACGCCTGGCGGCGCGAGCCGGTGGGTCTGAACACCATTCTGAATTCGCAGATGGTCTCGGACCCGCTCACCAAGTTCATGTTCTGCTCGCCGGCCGAGGGTGGCGCGGCGCTGATCCTGGCGTCGGACCGCAAGATGCGCGAGCTCGGCCTGGCCGGCCCGAAGCTGCGCGGCGCCGCGGTGCGGACGCGCGTGAACGGCTCCTTCGAGGTGTTCTCCTCATCGCTCGACGTGGAGCGGGGCCCCTCGCCAACGCAGCTCGCGTCGAGGGCCGCCTATGACATGGCCGGCGTCGCCCCCTCGGACATCCACGTCGCTCAGATTCAGGACACCGAATCCGGCGCCGAGGTCATGCACATGGCGGAGAACGGCTTCTGCGCGGATGGCGAGCAGGAGAAGCTGATCGCTGAGGGCGCCACCCAGCTCGGCGGCAAGCTCCCGGTCAACACCGACGGCGGTTGCCTGGCCTGCGGCGAGCCGATCGGCGCCTCGGGCCTGCGGCAAGTCTACGAAAACGTGCAGCAGCTGCGCGGCCGCGCCGACGGCCGTCAGGTCGACGGCGCCCGCCTCGGCTACAGCCAGGTCTATGGCGCGCCGGGCCTGTCCGGCGTCGTGATCCTCGAGGCCTGATCCCAACCCCACGTCCCGGAGCCAAGCCCGTGATCTTCGAACACAGCGACAAGACCAAGGCGCTCATGGCGCGCGTGCAGCGCTTCATGGATGAGCACATCTATCCGAACCTGGAGACCTACCAGCGCCAGGAGCACGAGGGGAATCGCTGGAAGGCGGTGCCGATCGTCGACGAGCTGAAGGCGAAGGCCAAGGCCGAGGGCCTCTGGAACATGTTCATGCCGCCGCACAGCGGCCAGACCCACGTGGACGACAGCTTCGTCTTCGAAGGCGTACAGCTCACCAACCTGGAGTTCGCCGCGATCGCCGAGATTCTCGGCAAGGTCGGCTGGGCGTCGGAGGTGTTCAACTGCTCCGCGCCCGACACCGGCAACATGGAAGTCCTCATGCGCTACGGCACGCTGGCGCAGAAGGAGCGCTGGCTCACGCCCCTTATGAACGGCGAGATCCGCTCGTCCTTCCTGATGACTGAGCCGGCGGTGGCGTCTTCTGATGCGTCGAACATCGAGACCCGCATAGAGCGCGACGGCGACCACTACGTGATCAACGGACGCAAGTGGTTCTCGTCGGGCGTCGGCCACCCGCGCTGCGCGGTTTACATCCTCATGGGCAAGACCGATCCCGGCGCACGCACCCACAGTCAGCAATCCATGATCCTCGTCCCGGCCGGGACGCCTGGGATAACGATCGAGCGCGCCCTGCCGGTGTTCGGCTATGAGCACGCCAGTCATGGCGGGCACATGCAGGTGCTGCTGGAGAACGTCCGCGTGCCCGTGGAGGAATCCCTGCTGCTGGGTGAAGGCCGCGGCTTCGAGATCGCGCAGGGACGGCTCGGGCCGGGCCGCATCCACCACTGTATGCGGATCATCGGCGCCAGCGAGTTAGCGCTGCAGAAGATGTGCGTGCGGCTCCTGTCGCGGGTGGCGTTCGGCAAGGCGCTCAGCGAGCACTCGATCTGGGAACAGCGCATCGCCGAGGCGCGCATCGACATCGAGATGTGCCGCCTGCTCTGCCTGAAGGCCGCCTACATGATGGACGTCGCCGGCAACAAGAGCGCCCGCGCCGAAATCGCCATGGTCAAGGTCGCCGCCCCGCGCATCGCCTGCAAGGTGATCGACGACGCGATCCAGGCGCACGGCGGGGCCGGTGTCACCGCCGACTTCGGCCTGGCCGAACTCTACGCGTCCAACCGCATCCACCGCATCACCGACGGCCCTGACGAGGTGCACGCACGTACGATCGCGCGGATGGAACTCGGCAAGTACGCCCCGACCAACGCGCCGCGCCAGGTCGCGGCCTGACGGGGAGCGCGACATGGACGCCGCGAGCGACGATCGCGCGTTTCGTGCGCAGGTGCGAAGCTTCCTCGAGACCGCACTGACCCCGGACATCCGCGCCGCCCAGGCGCGGCAGGCGGGCGTATTCTCGGAGGGCGACCTCTGCCGCCGCTGGCACAAGGTGCTCCACGAGCGCGGCTGGGTCGCGCCGGCCTGGCCCAAGGAATATGGCGGCCCCGGCTGGACGCCGATGCAGAAGTTCATCTTCGCCGACGAATGCGCGCGCGCAGACGCCCCGGTGCTGCCGGCCATGGGCCTGCAGATGTGCGGTCCGGTGCTCATGCGTTACGGCACGCCGGAGCAGAAGGCGTTCTTCCTGCCGCGCATGCTCTCGGGCGAGCACTACTGGTGTCAGGGCTATTCCGAGCCGCAGTCGGGGTCCGACCTGGCCTCGCTGCAGACCCGCGCGGTGCGCGACGGCGACGACTATGTGGTGTCGGGGACCAAGCTGTGGACGACCCACGCCCACTTCGCCAACTGGATGTTCCTCCTGGTACGGACGAACCCGGAGGTGAAGCCGCAAGCGGGGATCAGCTTCCTGCTGACGCCTATGGACGCGCCCGGGCTTTCCGTACGGCCGATCATCTCGATCTCCGGCGAGCATGAGGTCAACCAGGTGTTCTTCGACGACGTGCGGGTGCCCGCCGCGAACCTGATGGGCGAGGAGAATCAGGGCTGGGCGGTGGCCAAGTATCTGCTGGAGTTCGAGCGTGGCGCCGGCGCCCAGGCGGCGCGCCTGAAGATCATGCTGGATGGCGCGCTGGAGATCGCCCGGTGCGAGGGCGGCGACGATGCGGCGTTCCTTGGACGCTGGAGCGCGCTCGATATTCAGCTGCAAGCGCTGGACCACGCCGAGCGCCAGGTGGCGGCCACGCTTATGGCGGGCAAGAGCGTCGGTGACACCATCGCCTCGCGACTGAAACTCACGGCCAGCCACCTGCTGCAGGACATCACCGAACTCGCCGTCGAGGCGCTGGGCCCCTACGCGGCCGCCGATCAGCGCGAGGCGCTGGGCATGGGCGCGAACCAACCGCAGGTCGGCCCCGACTACGCGCTCACCCCCATGGCGAAGTACCTGAACAGCCGCGCCGCGACGATCTACGGCGGCTCCAACGAGATCCAGCACAACATCCTGGCGCGCGTGCTACTCGGCGCTTGATTATCATCACAATCATCATCATAATCTAGCGCAACAATGAGATCGACCGCTGGAAGCCCCGGCGGCGGCGCAGGCCTCGGATGAGGGCCCCAGGAGGAAAAGACGTGAACGCGATCGTCAAAGAATTCAAAGTCATCGACAGCGACACCCACGTCATCGAGCCCTACGATCTGTGGACGACGCGCACGCCGAAGAAGTACGCCGACCAGGTCCCGCAGGTTCGGTGGGACGCGAGCATGAACGAGGACGCCTGGTATTTTAACGGCGAGCGCACGGGCGCGGCGGCCGGTGCGGCCATGGCCGGCTGGCACGAATATCCGCCCAAGCGGCCGCAGAAGCTGGAGATGGTCGACCCGTCGCTCTACCAGAACACCGCGCGCCTGAAGAAGATGGACGAGTACGGGATCTACGCCCAGATTCTCTATCCGAACGTCGCGGGTTTCGGGGCGGGCAAGTTCCTGGGGCTGGGCGACAAGGAGCTGATGCTGCTCTGCGTCCGCGCCTACAACGACTGGCTCACCGAGTGGGCGAGCGTCGCGCCCGACCGACTGATCGCGCAATGCGCCCTGCCGTTCTGGGACCTCGACGAGACGGTCAAGGAGATGCAGCGCTGCGCCAAGCTCGGGCACAAGGGCGTGATCTTCTGCGCCGAGCCGGAGACCTTCGGCCTGCCCAAGCTGACCGACCCGCACTGGGACCGGCTCTGGGCCTGCGCCCAGGAGCTGGGGATGCCGATCAACTTCCACGTCGGCGCCGGGGACATGTGGTACTTCGACATGATGCATCCCTCGGTGAAGCCGCACGCGGCGTTCGCCTCGATGGGCGCGCTGTTCTCGCTCGACCTGGCCCAGACCATTGCGCAGCTGACCTGCGGCGGCGTCTGCTATCGGTTCCCCAAGCTCAACTTCGTCGTCGTCGAGAGCGGCGTGGGTTGGATTCCCTATCAGCTGGCCAGCCTCGACTACCAGTGGCTGAACTGCGGCGCCCACAAGGAGAACCCGGAGTACAAGCTGCTGCCGAGCGAGTTCTTCAAGCGGCAGATCTACGGCTCGTTCTGGTTCGAGAAGAAGACCCTGAAGCCGACCATCGACATCATCGGGGCGAACAACATCCTCTACGAGACCGACTTCCCGCACCCTACCAGCATGAGCCCCGGCCCGGCCACCTCGGCCACCTATCCGGCGCTCTACATGGAAGAGGCGTTCGAAGGGGTCGCCCGCTCCGACGTGGAGAAGATCGTCCACGGCAACGCGGCCCGCATCTATCATCTCGACTAACCTCCCCCGAGGAACCTGCGGCCGGGTTCGCCCGGCCGTTCTTTCCCCGCGGCCGGCTGGCGGCGCGGGGCGGCGACGGGAGGCGACATGGCCGACTATTTCGATTTCAGCGGCAAGGTGGTGCTGGTCACCGGCGGCAGCCGGGGCCTTGGCCATGAGATGGTCAAGGCGTTCGCCGCGTGCGGCGCGGACCTGATCATCGCCAGCCGCAAGCTCGAGGCCTGCGAGGCGGTGGCCGATGAGGTGCGGGCGCTGGGTCGCCGCGCCCTGCCGATCGGTTGCCACGTGGGTCAGTGGGACGCGCTGCCAACCCTGGTGGAGGCGGCCTACGACACCTTCGGCAAGGTGGATGTGTTGATCAACAACGCCGGCATGGCGCCGACCGCGCCGCGCTCGTCGGAGGTCTCCGAGGAGCTCTTCGACAAGACCGTAGCCGTCAATTTCAAGGGCCCGTTCCGGCTCTCGGCCCTGATCGGCGACCGCATGGTGGCGGCCGGGTCAGGCGCGATCGTCAACGTCTCCAGCCTGGCCGCTGAGAAACCCAGCTCAACCTATCCCGTCTATGCCGGCGCCAAGGCGGCGCTGAACATCATGACCCGCGACCACGCGATGGAATTCGGGCCGAAGGTGCGCGTCAACGCCATCCAGTGCGGCCCGTTCTGGACCGACATCGCCAAGAGCTGGCGGGAGGAAGCCGACCGCACCTCGCCGGCCGCGGCTGGCCGCATTGGCCGGCCCGAGGAGATCGCCACCACAGCCCTCTACCTGGCCAGCGACCGGTCGAGCTTCACCACCGGGGCGGTGATCCGCCTCGATGGCGGCGTGCCCTAGGAGCGAGCGATGAGCGAGCCTGCCCGCAAGTATCTCGGCGAAACCGTCGAGGTGAAGCCTGCTCACCGGATCGACGAGGCGCGGCTGGCGCAGTTCCTGGGCGACACCGTCGTGGGGTACGCAGGTCCGCTGGCCCTGCAGCAGTTCGAGGGGGGACAGTCGAACCCGACCTACCTGCTGACCACGCCTGCGGCCAAGTACGTCCTGCGCCGCAAGCCGCCGGGCGTGCTGCTGAAGTCGGCCCACGCCGTAGACCGCGAGTTTCGCGTCATGCGGACGCTGTTTGAGACCGGGTTCCCGGTTCCCGAGCCGCTGGCGCTCTGCGAGGACTCAGAGGTGCTGGGCACGGCCTTCTATGTGATGCGCCACGTGCCGGGCCGGGTGTTCCTGATCAGCGCCATGCCGGACCTGGGCCCGGCCGAGAGGGCGGCGGTCTACGACTCTGCAAACGAGACCTTGGCGCGGCTGCACAGCCTCGACCATGTGGCGTTGGGCCTCGAGGATTTCGGCCGTTCCGGGAACTACTTCGGCCGCCAGGTCGGCCGCTGGAGCCAGCAGTACGAAGCCTCCAAGACCGAGGACATCGCCGAGATGGATCGGCTGGTGGAGTGGCTGCCCAAGGCGCTGCCGCCGGAGGGCGAGACCCGGTTGATCCACGGCGATTATTCGTTCCACAACCTGCTGATCAACCCGGCGGAGCCGAAGGTGGCCGCGGTGCTCGACTGGGAGCTCTCCACCACCGGCGATCCGATGGGCGACCTGACGTACCACGCCATGGAGTGGTACCGGCCTCACGACGGCGATGCGCGCGGCACCCTGATCGACCAGGACCTGGCGGCCCTGGGCATCCCGACGCTGGAAAACTACGTGCGTGTCTATTGCGAGCGCGTGGGCCGCCGCCCGCCGGCGAATCTCGGCTTCTACAAGGCCTTCAACCTCTTCAGGGTGGCGGCGATCGTGCAGGGCATCGTCGGCCGCGCCATCGCCGGCAACGCCGCGGCTGAGGGGGCGAGCCGCCAGGCCGCTCGCGTCCGCCCGCTGGCCGAGGCCGCCTGGGCCTATGCGCAGGAAGCGGGAGCCGTCGCATGATCCCCTCCGCCCAACGCCACTGGCTGGTCGCCGAACGCCCGGTCGGCCGTGAACTGAAGCCCACCGACTTCAGCCTCGCCGATGCGCCCGTCGCGGCGCCGGGGGGCGGCGAGGTTCTGGTCGAAACCCGCGTGCTGAGCTTCGACCCGGCCCAGAAGAGCTGGATGGAGAACGCCGCCAGCTACAAGCAGCCGGTGGAGATCGGCGGCGTCATGCCGGGTTCCGGCGCGGGCGTGGTGATCGCCTCGGGCCACCCCGACTTCGCGCCCGGCGATGCGGTGGTCGGCGACTTCGGGTGGCGGGAATATCCGATGCTTGCCGCGGAGCACCTGCAGAAGGTTCCTCCCGGCGTTAGCCTGGAGGCGGCCCTGTCGGTGCTCTGGGGTACAGGGCGCACGGCCTACCTGGCGCTGATGAAGATCGGCAAGCCGGTGGCCGGCGACACTCTGGTGATCTCCGGCGCGGCCGGCGCCACCGGCTCGCTTGCAGGACAGATCGGCAAGATCGCCGGCTGTCGGGTGATCGGCATCGCCGGCGGTCCGGAGAAGTGCGCCTGGCTGACCGAAGAACTGGGCTTCGACGCGGCCATCGACTACCGCAGCGAGAAGGTGAAGGCCCGTCTGCGCGACCTCGCCCCGCGCGGCGTCGACATCTTCTTCGACAACGTCGGAGGCGAGATCCTGAACGACGTCCTGGCCCGCCTGGCGGTGAACGCCCGCGTGGTCATCTGCGGGGGCATCTCCCGCTACAATTTCGACCCCCGCAGCCCGCAGATGCCCGAGGGCCCACGCAACTACTTCAACGTGGTCTTCACCGGCGCGACCATCCAGGGCTTCCTGATGCCGCATCACGAACGGAACTATCCGCAGGCCGACGCGCGCCTGGTCGAATGGCTGGCCGATGGCCGCATAAAGGCGGCCCCCGACCTGCAGCGCGGCTTCGAGAACGCGCCTGCGGCGCTGATGCGCCTCTTCGAAGGCAAGAACCGCGGAAAGCAGCTGTTGCAGCTAGGTCACTAACCGGCTTCCGCAACGGCGCCCTGCAACTGAGGGTCGATTGACATTCGTATAATCATGATGATGATCACCCTTTAATAACAACGTGTGGGAAAGACGCTTAGGATGGCTCGGGCCGCGCAAGCCGCGCGGCGCGCGGCAGTGCGGATAAGTCTGTTCCGCCCATCCGCCCCGTTTGCCTGGGGTGTCTCAATCCCGCCAACCGCCACCCGCTCAGCGGGACGAACGAGAACAATGGGGAACGAGGCATGCCTGGAAGAACCGCCTTCACGAAGGCCAAGCTCAATCATCATGCGGCGCTGGCCGTGCTGGTCGTCGCCGGGGGACTGATGTCCAGCCCGGCGCTGGCCCAGGTCGCCAAGCCGGCGACCGCAGCCGCAGCGGCCAGTGACACGGCCGCGGTCACCGAACTGATCGTCACCGCCACGCGGCGCGAAGAGGCGCTCAGCCGGGTGCCGATCGCGGTCACCGCCATCGACGGCGAGGCGGTCAAGGCCGCGCACGTGGTCAACTTCAGCGACGTGCCGTCGCTGGTCCCCGGCGCCGCCTTCATCGCGACGAAGGGTCAGAGCACGGCCAACGTGATGATCCGGGGCCAGTTCGTCACCAATGACGCTCCGGCGCTTGAGCTACCGGTCGCCATCTTCATGGACGACATCTATTACGGCTCGCTGGCCTCCTTCGACGCCGACTTCTTCGACGTCGGTCAGATCGCGATCCTGCGCGGACCGCAGGGCACGACATTCGGCCGCAACGTGGTCGGCGGGGCGCTGCAGATCACCAGCAACAAGCCGAAGCTGAACGACCAGTCGGGCGAAGTGAACCTGACGCTTGAGACCTACAATCGGCACAACTCGTCCGGTGTCGAGACGCAGGGTTACGTCAACCTGCCGATCAACGAGCACGCCGCCGCGCGCCTGGCCTACAGCGTGCGCGACGTCGACGGCTACATGCACAACATGGTGACGGGCAACAACCTGTCCGACCAGAAGAGCTACGCTATCCGCCCGTCGCTGCTCTGGGAGCCCACTGACGACTTCAGGATCAACGCCTTCCTGCAGTTCAACCACGAGAACATGTTCGCCAGCGGCTACCAGTTCTTCGGCCAAGGCGCGCTCGTGGCGAAGGAGAAGGCGATCTCGTCCGATCCCTGGGACGCGTTCCAGGACGTGGACGGCCACAATCGGCGCGACATCTTCGCCGGCCAGGTGCGCGCCGACTGGGACCACAGCTTCGGCACGCTCACCGCCATCACCAGCTACCGCTCGCTTAACTCCGACTATCTGGACGACGGCGACAACGGTCCGCTGCCGATGAACAACAACTCGATCAACGCCAGCCGCGAGTTCCAATTCAGCGAGGAAGTCAGGCTGACCTCGCCCAGCAGCCACAAGTTCGAGTACGTGGCCGGCGCCTACTACAGCTTCGAAAACCTGCGCAAGGCGATCTCCTTCGGGTTCAACGGCACGGTGCCGGGCCAATTCCTGGGCGTGCTGACCAAGGGCGCCTTGCAGAACGAGACGGTGACCGGCGACGCGCACGTGAACTCGATCGCCCCGTTCGCCGAGGGCAAGTTCCACGTCACCGACCAGGTCGCCGTGACATTGGGCGGCCGCTACACGGTCGAGGACAAGAGCGGCTACACCAACCACGCCAACGGCTCGGTGTTCTACGGCGCGCCGTTCAACGCCAGCTTCTCGAAGACCTGGAGCGCGTTCACGCCGCGGGCCATCGTCGAATGGACGCCCAACGACGCCATGCTGTTCTACGGCAGCGTTTCAACCGGCTTCAAAGGCGGCGGCTGGTCGCTCACCAGCACCAGCGCCGCGGCGGCCGTGAAGCCGCTATCGCCGGAGAAGAGCACCAGCTACGAGGCCGGCGCAAAGGTCCACCTGTTCGATAATCGGCTGTCGATCAACGCCGACTACTATCTGGCGAACACCAACAACCTGCAGGTCCGGACCCTGGTCGCCGGCGTGCTCACCGACACCAATGCCGGCTCGGAGCGCGCCAAGGGCTTCGAACTGGAGGCGGTCGCCACGCCGATCGATCACCTGCGGCTCGGCCTGAACTACGCCTATAGCTATCCGATCTACTCGTCCTTCAAGGGCTGCACCGCGACCGGGTTCGACTGCACCGGCAACCCGATCCCCTATGTGCCGAAGAACGACGTGAAGGTCATGGCCGACTACACCTGGGACGCCTTCGACGGGTCGCTCACCGCCCATGCCGACGCCCAGTGGGCCAGCTCCACCCAGGTCTCGGCGCTGGGCTATAACGCGCCGGCCAACGGCGGCCAGCCGATCGGCACGACGCACACGGCCAAGGACGGAATCCTCAACGGCTACCTGGCTTACCAGCCGCAGAACGCCAAGTGGCGGGTGCAGCTCTGGGCCAAGAACCTGACCAACCGCTGGTACATGGCGGCCCCGTCCAACTACTATTTCTACTTCCTGACGACCGCGGAGTTCGGCGCGGGCCTGCGGGAAGTCGACCGCGGCACGATCAACCCGCCGCGTCAGATCGGGGCGACCTTCACGTACAGGTTCGAGTAGTTTTTGGGATCCGACGGGCCGCCGATCAGGCGGTCCGCCGGATCCGTCCCCGACGCCGGTTCGCGGCGTCTGTCAGCTTAGGCCAGGCCGCCAATGCCCAAGTCCAGCGCGCGTGAGCCATCCCTCCGCTACAGCTGGTTCGCCCTGGCGATCCTCTTCGTGCTGGCGCTGTCCAACTACATCGACCGCACGATCCTCTCGATCATGCAGGTGGCGCTGAAGCGCGACCTGCACCTGACCGACACCCAGCTCGGCACATTGACGGGCCTGTCGTTCGCGATCTTCTACACGACGCTCGCCCTGCCGGTCGCCAGGGTCGCCGACCGGGTCGCGCGGAAGTATGTGCTGGCGGGCGCGCTCACCGTCTGGACCGTGATGACTGCGCTCAGCAGCCTGGCCGGGGGCTACGTCTCCCTGCTGGCCTGCCGGGTCGGCGTCGCGGCGGGGGAGGCGGGTTGCGTGCCCGCCACCCATTCGCTGATCTCCGACTACTTCCCCCGCCACCGCCGCGCGACGGCCATGGCCATCTGGGGGCTGGCCCTGCCGCTGGGCGGCATGCTGGGTTTCGCGGTGGGCGGGCAGCTCACCGCCGCCGTGGGGTGGCGGCGCGCCTTCCTGCTGGTCGGGCTGGGCGGCCTCGTGTTGGTCCCGATGGTGCTCATGTTCCTGATCGAACCGAAGCGGGGCCGATTTGATGGCGCCTCGGCCGGCGAAACCTCCGCCCCCGCGCGGACCACGTCGGCGTCGCTGCGGCTGCTCTGGAACCTGCGATCCTACCGCTACCTGGTGATCGGCGAAGCGCTGCAGGCGTGGGCGCAGAACGGCATGATGTCATGGAACGCGCCCTTCTACAGCCGCGTCCACCACATGCCGCTCGCCGAGCTCGCCACCTGGCTCGCGCTGATCACTGGTCTCGGGGGCGCGGCCGGCACCTTCCTCGGCGGGGCGCTCGCCGAGCGGATGGCGAAGACCGACATCCGTTGGTACATGCGCGTGCCCGCCATCGCCGCCTTCCTCACCGTGCCGTTCGCGCTAGGGCAGTACTTCGTCGGCGACGCCCACCTGTCGCTGATCCTGGCGATCGCGCCGGCGATCATGGTCAACGTCTACATGGCGCCCGGCAACGCGGTCTCGCAGTCGCTCGTGCCGGCTGACATGCGGGCCTTTACGTCAGCCGTGTTCGTGCTGGTCGTCAGCATCGGCGGCCTGGGGCTGGGCCCGACGGTGATCGGCGTGCTCAGCGACGTCCTGATCAATCGCTTCGGGCTGGGTGAGGCCTCGCTGCGCTACGCCCTGCCGACGGTGGTCGTGCCGGCCACGGCCGCGGCGCTGCTCTTCTGGCGCTCCAGCGTCCATCTGCGCGCCGAGCTGAAGCCGTTGCATCGGGACGCCGAGGCGGCCGGTCCACCGGGTGCTCAGGAGGGCTTGCCCGAGGTCGTCTCGCCCGCCCGCTGAGCTCGCCTCAGCGCCACTGCACCTTCTCGCCCACCTTGCGGGGCCAGAACGCTTTGAAGTCTTCGACGATGTGACGCAGGTGCTCGCGCGCCAGCCGCTCAGCCAGCACCTCGTCGCCGTCGATGATCGCCTCGGCCATCTCTCGGTGATCGTGGACGATGCGCTTTTCCAGTTCGCCGCGTTCAATGGTGGTCAGCACCTGCTCCGTGACGATGAAGCCGACCGATTGGAGGACCAGGGACAACACCTCATTGCCGGCAAGGTCGGCCATGATGTCGTGGAACCGCAGGCCCTCCTTCACCGCCCAGGAGTGGTCCTCTTCCAGGAAGGGACTGAGCGCCTCCTTGACCCGCGCGCGGTCGGGATTGCGGGCCGCCAGCCGGGCCAGCGCCGGCTCGGTCTCGATCCAGGCTTCCAGGAGTTGGTCGTAGGTGGCGCCCGCCATGTGCAGGTGCAGGGTGAGGGTGCGCGAGAGGTTGCCCGGCAGGACGCGACCGACGACGGTGCCGGCGCCAGGACCCGGCCGAATGGCGATCAGGCCCTGGACTTCCAGGAGCCGCAACGCCTCGCGCAGCGACGAACGGCTTACGCGGTACTGTACGAGCATCTCGGCTTCGAGCGGCAGGCGGTCGCCGGGCTTGAGCTCCTGGGCGACGATATCGCGCACGATCTCCAGTGCGACCAGTTCGGACGTCTTCAGATTGCGCCGGGCGAGATCCCAGTTCACCGGCTTGCGCATGGTCCGATCCGCGCTGTCCTTCTCTTCCGACGCCATCCGCCAAAGCCCTCCCGTGCTCCCGGAAGGAGCATCGCCTCACGCCTTGCTCGCAGTCGCTCCATGACTTTGCAACCCCTGCAGGCCCGTTGCGGCGAGGTTGACACAATCTGGCGCGAGTTCATAATGATGATTATAACGGACACGTCGGCCCGGGGTTCGCACCTGGGCTGAAATCGAGATCGTCCGGATCCAGGGAGAGCGCCGGTTGCGGCGCCAGATTTGACCATGCCGAGCCCGTCTGGCGCGCCTACGTCATCCTTGCACGTCGGAGGCCGTAGACCTGGCGCACGGCAGGGTCCGCTGGCTGGCGTTCGGGTCACCGACTTCTGCTGGATGGGCGTCGGCGCCTGCGCCACGCGACTCCTGGGCGACTTCGGCGCCGAGGTGATCCGCATCGAGGACCGCAACCGGCTCGACATGCCCAGGCGCCTGCCGATCTACAAGGGCGAGGCGCGCACCTATGGCGAGGAGGACGCCAATCCCGATCCCAACAAGGGCGGCCTGTTCAACAACTACAACCGCAACAAGCTTGGCGTGACCATCAACATGCGCTCGCCCAAGGGACGCGAGCTGGCCGAGCGGTTGATCGCCTCCTCCAGCGTGGTCACCGAGAACTTCGCGCCAGGCGTGATGGAACGCTGGGGCCTGACCTATGAGCGGCTGCAGAAGCTGCGGAGCGACGTGATCTACGCGCGCATGAGCGGCTTCGGGCATTCCGGCCCGCACGCGGAATACCGCAGCTATGGTCCCGTCGTGCAGGCGGTGAGCGGGCTGTCGCACATCAGCGGCCTGCCGGGCGAGGAACCCTCCGGCTGGGGACTGTCGTACATGGACAACGAGGCCGCGTTCTTCAATTCCTCGGCGCTGCTGACGGCGATCTATCATCGCAACCTCACCGGCCAGGGCGCGGAGATCGACGTCTCCGCGGTGGAGGCGGGGATCAACCTGCTGGGCCCGGTGTTGCTCGATGTCTCGGTGAACGGACGCTCGACGCGCGGGTCCGACTTCCCGACCGGCAACCGCCTGGAGCATCCGGACGCTGCGCCGCACGGGGTCTATCCTTGCGCTGGAGACGACCGCTGGATCGCGATCGCGGTGTTCAACGACGAGGAGTGGCGCGGCCTGACGGCGGCCATGGGTGATCCGGATTGGACCGTCGAGCCGCAGTTCGCGTCGCAGGCGGCTCGGTTTGGCAACCAGGACGCGCTCGACGCGCGGATGGCGGCCTGGACCCGGGACAAGGACCGCCACGAGTTGATGCACCGACTACAGGCGCAGGGCGTCGCCGCCGGCGCCGTCCAGACAGCGCAGGACACCAACGACCACGACCCGCAGATCGCCAGCCGCGGCCTCTTCTTCGAAATGGACCATCCGGTGATCGGCGAGGCGCGGTTCGAAGGCACGCCGATCAAGTTCTCGCAGACGGTGCAGGAGAACTGGCGCTCCGCGCCGCTGCTGGGCGAGGACAATGAATATGTCTTCAAGACCCTGCTTGGCATGGACGAAGACGAGTATGCGGCGCTCGACGCCGAAGGAGTGTTCTGATCATGGGCGCTGACGCCGGCGGCGGGCCAATGCCGCATCCTCTGGCCGGGCTGAAAGTCGTGGAAGTCGCCGAGGATATCGGCGGCGAATTCGCCGCCATGCTGCTGGGCCAGATGGGGGCTGCGGTCACCAAGCTCGAGCCGCCGCAGGGATCTCCGACGCGGCGGGTCGGTCCGTTCGCCGGCGCCAACGCGGGCCCCGACACCAGCCTGACCTTCTGGTTCTACAACGCCAACAAACAGAGCGCCGTCGCCGATCTCGCCACGGCCGCCGGCATGGCGACGCTTCGGCGGCTGCTCGCCGAGGCCGATGTGTTCGTCTCGACGCTGCAGCCAGCGCGGCTGGCGGCGCTTGGGCTGGACCTTGCGACGCTGACCGAGGAATTCCCGAAACTGATCGTGCTCTCGATCACCGCCTTCGGCCTGACGGGACCCTGGGTCGACTACAAGTCGTCGGACCTGGTGGCGCTGGCCGCCGGCGGACCGCTGATCAGTTGCGGCTATGACGACCACAGCATTCCGCCGATCCGCCCAGGCGGAAACCAGGGCTACCACACGGCAACCAGCTTCGCGCAGATCGGCGTGATGCTCGCCTTGCTGGAGCGCCAGAAGACCGGTCGCGGCCAGCTGGTCGACGTCTCGATGCACGAGGGCTGCGCCGTCAATGTCGAGCTCGCGAACCCCTACTGGTTCTATCCGAAGGTCAACGTGCAGCGGCAGACCTGCCGCCACGCCCAGCCGTCGCCGACCCAGCCCGCGTTGTTCCGCTGCGCCGATGACCGTTTCGTCTACTTCGCCTTGATCCTGGCGGATCCCAAGCCTTGGGCCGCCCTGGTCGCCTGGATGGAGTCGAAGGGTATGGCGGCGCAGTTGAGCGAGCCTGAGTTCTCCGATCTCGCCTATCGCCAGGGGCGGTTCCACGAGGTGCAGGAGCTGGTGGAGTGCTTCTTCCTCGTTCAGACGGCGGAGGAGGCGTACAAGGACGGCCAGGCCGCCGGACTGCCGATCGGCGTCCTGAACGCGCCGGAGGACCTGTTCTCCGACGAGCACCTGCAGGCCCGCGGCTTCTTCACGCAGGTGGAGCATGAAGGCATCGGTCCCGTGACCTATCCCGGCCCCATCTACCGCTTCTCCTCGTTCGGCCAGGCGCCGCGGGTCCGCGCGCCGAACCTTGGCGAGCATACGGCTCAGGTGCTGGGCGGATCTGGTGAACGGCCGGCCGGCGCCCTGGCGGAGGTGTCCCAATGATCGACGACGATATGGCCTTCGCGGGCCGCGACAAGGCCGCCGTGGTCGGCATCGGCCAGACCGCCTTTTCTAGGGACTCCGGGCGAAGCGTGCTGTCGCTGGCCACCGAGGCCTCGCTGAAAGCCATCGCCGACGCTGGCCTGACGGTCGACGACATCGACGGCATCGTGCGCTGCGAGCAGGACACCGTGCGGCCCTACAGCCTGGCCGCGGCTCTGGGCGCGAAGAACCTCGCCTACTGGGCCGATACAGGGCCGGGCGGTGTCGCGCCCTGCATGATGATGGGCCTGGCCATGGGCGCGGTGATGACGGGGCAGGCCAAGGCCGTCCTGGCGTTCCGCTCGTTGAACGGACGCTCGGAGACCCGGCTTGGCGGCGGCGGCCAGCGCATGGAGGCCGAGCTGGTGGGCGGCTTCGGCAGCTACGACGAGTTCTACCTGCCCTACGGCTTGCAGACGGCGGGGCAGACCTTCGCGCTGATGGCGCGTCGGCATATGCTGGAATACGGCACCACGCCCGAGCAGCTGGGCGCGGTGGCCATGACCTGCCGCGAGCACGCCCAGGCGACGCCGCACGCCATGATGAACGGCCGTCCCATGTCGATGGACGACTACCTGGCCTCGCGGATGATCTCCACGCCGCTGCGGCTGTTCGACTACTGCCTGGAGAGCGACGGCGCCTGCGCCGTGGTGATCACCAGCGCCGAGCGCGCCCGCGACCTGCCGAAACCACCGGTGCTGATCCGTGCGGTGGCCGGCGGCGCACCCCGCGACCAGCGGCCCGGCATGATGTTCCCGGTGGTCACCCGCGAAGATATGACCGAGCTTGGCGGCCGCCAGGCCGGGACCGAGCTCTGGAAGCGCGCCGGGGTCGGTCCCGGCGAGATGGACATCGCGCAGATCTATGACTGCTTCACCATCAGCGTCATCCTGCAGCTGGAGGCCTACGGCTTCTGCGCGAAAGGCGAGGGCGGGCCGATGGCGGCGTCCGGCGCGCTGAAGAGGGGCGGGAGCCTGCCGATCAACACCGGCGGCGGCCACCTCTCGGAGGGCTACGTCCACGGCATGAACCACATCGTCCAGGCCGTGCGGCAACTGCGCGGCGAGGCCGACATGCAGGTCGAGGGCGCAGAGCTGTGCCTTTGCACCGGAGGCCCGCTACCCGTGGGCTCCAGCGTCGTCTTCCGGAAGGCCGCGTGATGGGCGCCCATTCGCTTTTGCCTTACGCGGAAGACCGCGAGACCGCGGGGTTCTTCGAGGCCGCCGCGCAGGATCGTTTGGTCTACCGCAAGTGCGACGACTGCAGCCACGCCCTGCACCCGCCCACCGACCACTGCCACCACTGCGGCGGCTGGAACACCGCCTGGCATGACGCCAAGGGTACGGGGCGGCTGCACAGCTGGACCACGGTCACGCACCAGATCCACCCGGACTTCCCCGCGCCCTACACCCTGGTGGTCGTCGAGCTCGACGACGCGCCGGAGGTGCGGCTGATGGGACGCCTGGACGGTGCGCCGGAACTGGCCCCCGACATGCCGATGCAGGTCTGGTTCGAGCGGCTGGGCGACGGGCCCGTACTGCCGCAATGGAAGCCGGCCCCGGTCAATTGATCCAGAGGAGCGCACCGTGAGCCGCAAGCCGACCTACGGAATCACCACCTACAACTACGAGCCGCAGGACCTGCTCAACCTGGCGCGCCACGCCGAACGCCTCGGCTTCGAGGGGCTTTGGTTCGGCGAGCACTATGTGATTCCGCGCACCTACGCCGGCCACCATCCGTCGCGCACCGATACCCCCAAGGATCAGAACGACACCCGCGACAAGACCATCATCGGCGACGACGTGCGCATCTACGATCCGTGGTTCCTGCTGGGCGCGGTGGCGGGCGCGACGACCCGGCTGAAGATCGGCACCGCCATCTGCATCGTGCCGATGAATAACCCGCTGATCCTGGCCCGCCACACCGCCACGGCCCACGACGTCTCGGCCGGCCGCTTCCTGCTGGGAACGGGCGCGGGCTGGCTGAAGGAGGAGTTCGACGCCATCGGCGTGCCCTTCCACGAGCGCGGCGCGCGGCTCGACGAGACCATCGAGATCCTAAAGAAGGCCTGGGCCGGCGGCTATTTCAGCCACGAGGGCAAGCATTTCCGCTTCGACGAGCTGCAGATCTCGCCGCATCCGACCAAGGTCCCGTTGATCTGCGGCGGCAATTCCGGGCCGGCGCTCCGGCGCGTGGCGGAGGTCGCCGACGGCTGGATCAACTCAGCCATGGTGACCCTCGACGAGGCCAAGGCGCTCCGCGACACCATCGAGGCTGCGCGAAAGGCGCGCGGCACGGATCAACGCCCCTTCGACTATTTCGTCCGACCGCATACTGTGGAACCCGAGGATGTGGGCGGCTTCGTCCGGTCTGGGTTCGAGAATATCGTCCTTTGGGGACCGAACCTGTGGCCCAGCGACCCGGCCATATCCCTCGATATCAAGGTCGCCGGCCTGGAACGCGTGGCGCGCGACCTGGGTATCGGCGTCAGGGTTCCTGAGGGAGTGGATTGATGGAATTGAAGCCAGGCTCGCGCTGGAAGAGCGCCGTCTGTGATGGGGAGTTCGTCGTGGTCCGCCCGCCCTCCAGCGGCGGCGTGCTGGCCAGCGGCGGCGAGCCAGTGATACCGCATGGCAGCGAAAAACCCGCCGGGGGGTCGCCGTCGCCTGACCACGCCGGCGGCAGCGTGCTGGGCAAGCGCTACACCGACGTCGAGAGCGGCCTCGCCGTCCTCTGCAGCAAGGCCGGCGCGGGCTCCCTCTCGCTGGACGGCCGGCCGTTGGTGCTGCAGGAAGCCAAGAAGCTTCCCGCCTCCGACTAGGCCCGCCATGCACACCGCCCTGCTTCTTGAGATGGCCGCGGACGCCTTCCCCGAGCGCCTGGCGCTTGGCGAGCGCGCGGCCGGCGTCACCTTCGCCGAGCTGCAGGCCCGGGCGACCGCTGGCGCGGCCTGGCTGGCGGCGCAGGGCGAGGGCAGCGTCGTCTTCCTGGGCCTCAACGGACCGGCCCTGCCGGCGGCGGTGTTCGCGGCCGGCAAGCTCGGGCGGCCCTTTGCGCCCCTGAACTATCGCGCGCCCGACGACGACCTGCGTCGCCTGCTGGCCCGAACGGCGCCGTCGGTGGCCATCGTCGACGACGACATGATGCTCCGCGTGGCGGGGGTCGAAGGCGTGACCATCGTCACCCGCAGCGCCTTCGAGGCGGCCTGCCTGGATGCCGGTCACCGCGCCGCCGAGCTGGCCGAGACTGACCCGGACATCGCCGTCCTGCTCTTCACCAGCGGCACCACGGGCGAGCCCAAGGCGGCGGTCCTGCGTCACCGCCACCTGGCGTCCTACGTGATCTCAACCGTCGAGTTCATGGACGCGGAGGAAGACGAGGCGGCGCTGGTCAGCGTGCCGCCCTATCACATCGCCGGGATCTCCGCGGTGCTGACCGGGGTCTACGGCGGCCGGCGCATCGTCCACATGCCGGCCTTCACGCCGGACAGCTGGGTGGAGACCGCCGCCCGCGAGGCGATCACCCACGCCATGCTGGTGCCGACCATGCTGGGCCGCGTGCTCGACGTCATGGAGGTCAAGGGCGAGCGGCTGCCGCAGATGCGGGCGCTCTCCTATGGCGGCGGGCGCATGCCGCGCGCGGTGATCGAGCGCGCCTTGCGGCTGATGCCGCATGTGGCCTTCGTCAACGCCTACGGGCTGACTGAAACCAGCTCGACCATCTCAGTGCTGGGTCCGCAGGATCACCGGGACGCCATCGCCTCGTCGGACCCGCAGGTCAGCCGCCGGCTGGCGTCGGTCGGCCGGCCGCTGCCGGGCCTGGAGTTGGAGATCCGCGGCCCGGAGGGCGACGTCCTGCCGCCCGGCGAGGCTGGGGAGGTCTATGTCCGCGGCGAGCAGGTGGCCGGAGAGTATCTCGGCCGCAAGCTGCTGACCGAGGACGGCTGGTTCCCGACAAACGATTCCGGCTGGCTGGACGCCGGCGGCTACCTGTTCATCGAAGGCCGTCTGGACGACGTGATCGTGCGCGGCGGCGAGAACATCTCGCCCGGCGAGATCGAGGACGTACTGCGCGCCCATCCCGGCGTCGGCGACGTGGCCGTCGTCGGCATTCCGGACGACGAGTGGGGCGAGCGCGTGGCCGCCGTGATTGCGCCCAAGGGGCCCGAGCCCACCGCGCAGGAACTCGCAGCCTGGGTGCAGAGCTGGCTGCGCTCGACCACGACCCCCGAGACCTGGGAGTTCCGCACCGAGCTGCCCTACAACGAAACCGGCAAGCTCCTGCGGCGGGTCCTCAAGGAGGACCTGGCGGCTCGCGCCCGCACCGTGGCGGCCTAGGTCCGGTGGGCGGCGCGGCGCCCACCGCCGAGTCCGTGCCCGACGCCGGGCTTGTGGTGATCGAAGCCGCCGCCGGACGCCTGGACGCGCCCGAGGTCGCGCCGGGTGTGGTCCTGCTGGGCCTGCATCGGACCGGGGCGCGGCCGCGGGAGATCCCGGACCGATTCGACATCCTGCTAAGCACCGACCCGGAGGCGCCCAGGCCTTGGGTGGCCGTGGGCGCACAGGCGGCGGACGCCGCTGTCGATGAACTTCGCGCGGCCGTGGCCAGGACACCGATCGCCGCTGCGGTCGCCGCCCAGGTGCTACGCACGTCCGCCGACCTGGCGTGGGAGGCGGCGCTGGTCGTGGAGTCTCTGGCCTATTCCATGTTGCTCGCGGGCGGCGAGTTCCGCGCCTGGCGGGCGGGGACGCCGGTGCGGGGGCGGCCCTCGACGGGGCGGCGCGTGGAGCTGGCGCGCAAGGACGGCGCACTCCTTGTGACCCTCGTCCGCGCCGAGGCGCGCAACGCCGTCGACGCGCGCATGCGCGACCAGTTGGTCGAGGCGCTGGAATTCGCGCTGATCGACCCGGAGGCGGGCCCGGTGGTCCTGGGCGCGGACGGCCCCGCCTTCAGTTCGGGCGGCGACCTGAACGAGTTCGGCGACGCGACGGACGTGGCGTTGGCCCACGCCATACGCCTGCAGCAGGCGCCCGTGCGGCTGGCGCACGCGCTGGGCGAGCGGCTGGCCGCGCGCCTGCACGGCGCCTGCGTCGGCGCGGGCATCGAGTTGCCGGCCTCGGCGGCGAGGGTGACGGCCGCTCCGGACGCCTGGTTCCGTCTGCCGGAAGTGGGTATGGGCCTGATCCCGGGAGCCGGCGGCACGGTGTCGATCCCGCGCCGCATCGGTCGCCAGCGGACCTGCTTCATGGCCATCTCCGGCCGGGACATCGATGCGCGCACGGGCCTGGCGTGGGGCCTCGTCGACGCCATCGAGCCGGGCGGGCCGTGACTTCCCTCGACGCCGCTGTTCAGGTCCTCGCCGCCGAGCTCGACGCCGGCGCCCGAGCCGTCACCGGTCGAGGCCTGGCCGTCCATCCGCAGGTGCTGACCGAACGGGCTCGGCTCCTCGGACTTCCCTCGCCTGGCGAGCGCTCGGCCAACGGGTCCTGCCAGATGGTCCGGGCGGCCGACGGCTGGCTTGCCGTCAACCTTCCGCGCGAGAGCGATCTAGAGGCCGTGCCGGCGTGGATCGGCTGCGACCTGGAGGCCGATCCTTGGACGGCGATCAGCGAGGCTGCGAGGACCGAAGCCGCCGAGCGCCTGGTCGACGACGCGCAGCGCCTCGGCATGCCGGTGGCGCGGGTGGGCGCCGTGAAGGCCGCAACGCCTGCCGCCCCGCTGCTTCGCCTTGCGCCCGGCGGCCCGCGAAGACGGGAGCGCCTGTGCGTGGTCGACCTGTCCAGTCTCTGGGCGGGACCGCTGTGCGGCGGCCTCCTGGCCGAGGCCGGCGCCGAGGTGCTCAAGATTGAAAGCGCGCGGCGGCCCGACACGCTGGCGGTTTCCTCGCCGGCGTTCTTCACGCGCCTGAACGGCGCCAAGGCCTGCCTGGCGCTCGACTTCACCGCCCCGGCCGACCTGGCGCGGCTGGTCTCCGAGGTCGCGCGGGCGGACGTGTTGATCACCAGCGCCCGGCCCCGGGCCTTCGCCCAGTTGGGGTTGTCCCCCGAGCAGGTCTTTCGGCGCAATCCACGCCTCGTCTGGGTGGCGATCACCGGCTACGGCTGGGCGGGGCCGCTCAGCGATCGTGTCGCCTTCGGCGACGACGCGGCTGCCGCTGGTGGCCTCGTCGACGGGACTGGCGAGGCGCCTCGGTTTCTTGGCGACGCCTTGGCGGATCCGTTCACCGGCCTGGCCGCCGCGGCCGCCGTCTTCCGGGCCCTGGAGCAGGGCGGCGGCCTGTTGGCGGATGTCGCCATGGCCCGA
>Ga0105248_10000853_pt1 | contig 34296 bp, 32 predicted proteins | sample KBSS34metaG_FD_81524 | JGI IMG/M metagenome (GOLD analysis project Ga0105248, IMG submission 81524) | Switchgrass rhizosphere microbial communities from Kellogg Biological Station, Michigan, USA - KBS S3-4 metaG | ecosystem: Host-associated > Plants > Roots > Rhizosphere > Soil | place...
GCCGCGCTCGTGCTGCCGTTCGTCGAGCCGACCGGCTACGGTCTTGGCAAGAGTGGGTGGGTGAGCGCTCGGTTTCCGAAACCGACCGCGGCACCGGTCGGGATCCTCAAGGCGTGGATCGAAGAGAGCTACCGAGCCGTGGCGCCGAAGAAGCTGCTCGCAGATCTGGAGCAGGAAAATCGGTAGATCTCGTTGTGAGTCGTTAGTCATTAGTCGTTAGTCCCTAGCCGTCGGGTCTTGACGCTCGAACCTCCGAAGAGGCTCAGACCAAGATGGCTAACGACTAATAGCTAACGACTAATAACTCGTCCCTACTCCGACCTCAGGGCCTCCAGCGGATCGACGCGCGCGGCGCGCAGTGCGGGGATCAGGCTCGCCACGACCGCGATCACGAGCAGGATCGCGCTGACCGCCACGAACGTGAGGGGATCGCGCGGCGCGACGCCGAACAGCAGGCCCTCCATCAGCCGCGTCAGGAAGAGCGCCGCGGCGATCCCGGCGGCGATGCCGGCGCCGGCGTAGAGCACGCCCCGGCGGACGATGAGCCCGAGGACGTTGGCGCGCGAGGCGCCGAGCGCCATGCGGATCCCGATCTCGCGGCGCCGCCGGCTGACGAGGTATGCGAGCACCCCGGCGACCCCGACCGCGGCGAGGACGAGCGCGAGGCCCGCGAAGATCGTGAGCAGCGTGCCCGTCAGCCGCGGCGTCGCCATCGACGCGTCGACGACGTCGGTCATCAGCCGCACGTTGGCGACCGGGAGGCGCGGGTCGAGGGCGCGCACCTCGGCGCGGATCGGGTTGACGAGCCGCATCGGCTCGCCCGCGACGCGAAGCACGAGCGTCATGCCCCGCGCGGCGTCTCCCTCCCGCGCCCGCGGGAACTGCGCGTACGGCACGAAGAACTTCTCCTTGATCGCGGCGGTCACGCCGTTGTGGCGCTCGTCCCTCACGAGGCCGACGACCGTCATCCACGGCCGGGTCGTGGCGGAGCCCATGCGCATCCGCTTGCCGATGGGGTCCTGACCCGGCCAGTACGTCCGGGCGAGCGTCTCGTTGACGACGGCGACCGGAAGGGCCTCCGCCGTGTCGCCGGCGGCGAGCGTCCGGCCTCGCACGAGCCGCTCGCCGAGCGCCTCGAAGGCGCCGTCGGAGACGACCTGCCAGTCGCCCTTGGCGTGATTCCCGGGGCTCTCGACGTAGCCCTCGATGTCGAGGCCCCAGTCGCCGATGGAAGCGGCCAGCGGGAGCGAGCGCACGAGGCCCGCGGCATGCACGCCGGGCAGCCCCCGCACGCGATCGAGCAGCGCGCGGTAGAACGCGACCACGGACTCCGGGGTCTTGTAGCTCGCCTCGGGCGGGCGCAGCTGGAGCGTCAGGACGTGCTCCGGCTGGAAGCCGAGGTCGACGTGCAGCAGCGCGTCGAGGGTCCGCAGCATGAGCCCGGCGCCGAGGAGGAGCAGCACGGCGAGCGCCATCTGGACCCCCGCGAGGGCGGCGCGCAGGCTCTGCCGGCGGAGGCCCGCCGAGGCGTTCGCGGATCCGTCGCGCAGCGACTCCGTGAGGTTCAGCCGCAGGGTCTGCAGGGCCGGCGCGAAGCCGAAGAGGAGGGTCGTCAGGAGGCTCAGCGCCGCGGCGAAGAGCAGCATCCGCGGGTGGATTCCGATCGGGGCGAGCGCCGGAAGCCCGGCCGCGCCCTTCGCCGCGATGATCTTCACGCCCGCCCACGCGAGCAGCAGGCCGAGCGCCCCGCCCGCCACCGCGAGGACGAGGCTCTCCGTCAGGAGCTGGCGGATCAGCCGCCCCTTGCCCGCGCCGATCGCGGCGCGCACGGCGATCTCGCGCTGGCGTCCCTCGGCGCGCGCGAGCAGAAGGTTGGCGACGTTGGCGCACGCCATCAGCAGCAGGAACCCGACGGCGCCGAAGACCAGGACGAGCGCCCGGCGCGCGCCGCCGCGGATCTCCTCTTCGACCGGCACGGCGAACGCGTCGAACCGCATCGCCTCCGGATACAGACCCGCGCGCGTCGAGGCCGCGGTCAGGGCCTTCAGCTCCGCCGTGGCGCGGGCCGCGGTCGCGCCGGGCGCCAGCGTGGCGGCGGCGTAGTAGCCGTGGTTGCCGTGGTCGCCCTGGGAGAAGTCGACCTGATCGGGGACGTACACCTGCGTCGGCTCCGCCGCGTCCTCCGTGAAATCGGTCGGCAGCGCGAACCCGCGCGGCATCACGCCGACGACGCGGCGCGCAACGCCGTCGAGCTCGACGACCTGATCGACCACTTCCGGATCGCCGCCGAAGCGGTTCTGCCAGACGCCGTAGCCGAGGACGATCACCGGCGGACCGCCCGGGCGGTCCTCGGCCTCCGTGAATCCGCGCCCGAGCTGCGGCCTCGCGCCCAGCGTCTCGAACGTGTTGGCCGTGACCCCGGCGACGCCGACGCGGACGGGGTCGGCTCCGCCCGTGAGATTCGCCTGGTCGATCTCCCACGCCGCCACGCTCGCGAAGCTCGGAATCGCTCGCCGGTAGTCGGCGACCTCGCCCACGGCGACCCACGTCTTGGGGAAGTCCTTCCAGCGGCTCCAGACCATGACCCGCCGCTCGGGCTGCGCGTACGGAAGCGGCGACATGAGGACCGCGCGGATGACCGAGAAGATCGCGGTCGTGGCGCCCATCCCGAGCGCGAGCGTGAGGATCGCGGCCGCCGCGAACCCCGGCGAGCGCCTCAGGCCGCGACAGGCGAACCGAACGTCTGCCAGGAAGTCTTCCACGATCCTCCCCCGCCGCGGTGAATGCACCCGGCCTTGCGAACTAGGACGCGCCCGCCGGCCGAAGGTTCCGCGCGCGTTTCTAGACGGCGCCGGCCGACCTCTTCTGGTCGAAGAAACGGTCGATCGCGCTCTCGAGCCGTGCGAACGTGATCGGCTTGACCAGGTGATCGACGAAACCGGCCGAGAGGCTGCGGCGGATGTCCTCCTCCATCCCGTACCCGGTCACGGCGATGCCCGACAGACCGTAGCGCTCGCGCAGGTGTGTCATGAGCTCGAGGCCGTTCCCGTCGGGCAGCCCCAGATCCGAGAGGACGAGGTCGAAGCTCTGCGCCCGCGCGGCCGCCAGCGCCTCCCTGACCGAGCTCGCCACCACGACCTCGCACGCGAGCTCCGAAAGCAGGGCGCGCGCCGCCCGGAGCGTGTCGATGTGGTCCTCGACCAGCAGGACGCGGCGCCTCTCGAGCGCGAATCCGCGGACGGGCGGTGCCACGGGCGCCGGAGCCGGCACCTGGCCCTCGATGGTGGGGATCTCGAGGCGGAAGGTCGCGCCGCGCCCCTGGCCGCCGCTCTGGGCGGTCAGCGACGCCGACTGCGCCTCGGCCAGGGCGCGCGAGATCGAGAGCCCGAGGCCCAGCCCGCGAGTGCTCGGGCCCGCCTGCTCGAACGGCTCGAAGATGCGCCCGAGGTCGGCCGGTTCGATCCCCGCGCCGCTGTCCTGCACCTCGACCGCGATCCGGCCCTCGTCTCCGGACACGGTGCGGAGGCGGATCCGTCCGCCGGGGGGCGTGAACTCGACGGCGTTCTTGAGCACGTTCCAGAGGATCTGCCGCAGCCGCGACGGGTCCGCTTTGACGTCCACCTCGGCCAGGTCTCCGTCGCGCTCGATCAGGACGCCCTTGGAGGCCGCCTCGCGCTGGCAGATCTCGATCACGCTCTCGAGGACCTCGGTCAGCCGCACGGGCTCGAGCCTGACGCGGAGCTTGCCCCGCGCGATCCGCGTGAGATCGAGCAGGTCGTCGATCAGGCGCGCCTCGAGCTCGGCGTTGCGGCGGATGACCTCGAGCTGCGCTCGCACCGCGGGCGGCAGCGACGCGTTCTTCTCCAGGACCGACGAGAGCGCGAGCACCGGCGTGAGCGGCGTCCGGAGCTCATGAGACAGCGTGGCCAGGAACCGGTCCTTCGCCTGGCTCGCCGCCTCCGAGTCCTCGCGCGCCCGACGGCGCTCCGCGGTCGCCGCGCCGAGGACGAGGAAGGTCGCCGCGGTGACGCCCATGAAGGCCTGGAGGTCGAACAGGCCGAGCTCGATCGTGCCGCGGGCGAACGGGCCGTGGCCGCGCTCGGTGCCCCAGAGGGCGACCGCCGCCACGACGAACGTCGCGAGCGCCGCGCCGCGCTGCTCGAAGCGGAGGGCCGCCCAGACGAGCAGCGGCGCGAGCAGCGAGGTCAACCCGCCGCGCGTCGTTCCGAAGAGGAAAACGCTCAGACCCACGAGGCCGATCCCGAGCGCCATGCCTTCGATCATCCGGGGCCGGCGCGACGAGGCCTCGCGCGACGGGATCCACGTCAGGAGGAGCGGTGCGACCACGAGGTCGCCGATCGCGTCGCCGAGCCACCACGCTCCCCAGGTCTGGTAAACGCGCTCGGGGGCCACGACACCGGCCAGCGCCAGACTCGCGACTCCGATCGTCGCGCTCACCGCGACGCTGCCGATCGCGGCGAGAAGGATCAGGCCGACCGCGTCGACGACGCGATCGAGCGAGCGCCGGAAGTCCGGAATCCGGCGGAGGGCCCAGGCGCCGAGCACGGCCTCGAGCGTGTTGCCGGCCCCGATCGCGAGCGCGACGAGGACCGGAGCGCCGGTCCAGAGGTTCGCGACCGCCGCCCCGACGAAGATGGCGGGCCAGAAGCGGGTGCCCAGGATGAGAAGCGCCGCGAGCGAGAGGCCGCTCGGCGCCCAGACCAGGGTCGCGAACACGTTGATCGCGTGCCGGCCAAGACCGAACCGCGCGAGCAGCACGTAGAGCGCCGCGAGCAGAGCTCCCCTGGCCAGGTCCGCCGCGAGGACGGACCCGGAGCGACGAAGCGGCTGCGCGAGAGGATCCACAGCGCCTCCTCGAGGTCAGGACGCTGCGGAAATCTTAGACCCTGGGAGCGGCCGCGGTCACGTGTCGATGGACACCGGCGTCCTCGGGCATGGCGTTGGCGCGGCGAACCAGCGCGTCGAGACTGTAGATTCCGCCGCCGTAGGCGGCGATGAAGAGGAACGGGAGGCAGTAGAGGATCGCCTTCTCCCCGCCGTTGACGATCGGCCAGAATCCCTTGGGGGCGTGGGACATGAAGTAGGCGACGGCCATCTCGCCGGACGCGAGGAAGGCGGCGGCGCGCGTCAGGAGGCCGACGGCGATCAGGATGCCCCCGAGGAACTCGATCACTCCACCCGCGATCATCAGGGGCTTGTCCGCGGCCGGTCCGCCGAACGCCCCGAACAGCTTCTGGGCGCCGTGGCAGACGAAGAGCGCTCCCAGGATGAACCGCATGAGCGCATAGGTGATTTCCCGGTGGCGGGCCTGCGTGGCGTGCATGGCTCCTCCTTCCCGGCGAGAGGATGCGAAATCGGTGCCGCCACGGCGGGGTTCCGCAGGGCCCTCGACAGCCCCCGGGGAGGGCCGGAATTTGCGGGACCCCGTAATCTTCGCCGGCCCGGGGCCGTCTTTAGGAATGACACAAGGCGCCGGATCCGTTTCCGGCGGCCGACGAAAGGAGCGACCACACGATGAACCGGTTCCCACGTCTCTTCGCCATGGCCCTGATCGGATTCGCCGGCCTCGCCGCGACCGCTTTGGCGGGCGGCCCGGCGGATTCTTCGAGCAGCGGCTACGGCCACGCCGGGTGGCACGGCTTCGCCGCCCGACACTTCCAGAAATGCCTCGCCTCGGCCGGGCTCTCGACCGAGCAGCAGGCCGCCGTCGACCAGATCCAGTCGGAGGCCCGCCCGACCTTCCAGGCCGGCTTCGCGGCCCTGAAGGCCGCCGAGGACAAGCTTCGGAACGACGTCGCCAGCGGCGCCGACAAGAGCGTCCTCGGACAGGACGTCCTCGACAAGCAGGCGGCGATGGACAAGATGAAGGCCGACCACAAGGAGATCCACGACAAGCTCCTCGCCCAGCTCCACCCCGACCAGCAGAGCGCCGTCGAGTCGTGCATGCAGTCGCCGTCGCACGGCCCGAGGGGCGGCGCGGGCATGTCGGAGGCTCCGACCCAGTAGTCCTCTCCTCGAGGTCTCGACCACGGCCTGGACCTGAGCCCCACGCGTCCAAAGCGGGTCCAGGCCGTTTTTTATCTTCCGGCCTGGTGTCGAGACCCCGGTGCCTCGGCTAGTCGGCGGCCGGACCCACCTGAAACTGCTCGATCTTCCCGTCGGGCATGTCGCGCTCCCAGATCTCGACGATCCGCTTGGGGTACGTGACCTTGAAGAGGCGAAAGGTCATGCCGCCCCTGTCGTTCTGTCGAGTCTGCTTGAGCTCGGTCGGGACGCCCAGCGGCGAGAGGCTGCCGGCGAAGTCGTCGACGGCCTGCTCGGTGAAGTAGGCGTTGGCGTTTGCGGTGAAGAGGGAGCGGTCGATCTTGCCTGCCTGCAGGCCGGCCAGGATCTCGCGGGCCCGCTTCTCGCTCGCGGCGACCGCGTCCCGCTTCTCGAAGAGGATGGGCGCGAGCCGCTCGGCGATTCGCTGGGGGGCGACGGTCTCGCCGTTCGTCAGCACGGTGATCGCGGCGCCGTCGTCGGGGAAAACGACGTTCTGCGACGTGAACCCCGACACCGCGCCGCCGTGCGCGAGGGCGCGATGTCCGCCGATCTTCTGGACGTCGAGGCCGAGACCGTATCCGGCCGCGAGGCCGCTCTTGAGCAACACGTCGGTCTGCATCCGGTCATAGGACGCGGGCTTGAGCAGACGGCGCTCGAGCATCCCCACGTTCCACCTGGCCAGATCCTCCGCGGTCATCGCCAGCTCGCCGGCCGCGAAGAGCCAGCCCTTCCCCTCCTTCGGCGCGGGCCGCGGCGGCCCGAGCGCGTAGCGCAGGTATCCAACGGGATCGCTCTCGGTCAGGCGATCCTGGTCGATGTTGACGACGCTGTTCATCTGCAGAGGCTTGAAGATGCGAGCGGTCAGAAACGGCAGCAGCTTCTCGCCGCTCGCCTTTTCAAGGATGACGCCCGCGATGACGTAACCGGTGTTGCTGTACTGATACTGCGTTCCCGGCTCGAAGTCGAGCGGCTTCCGGGCCCACCGGGTCAGGATGTCGGCCGCGGTGACGGGCTGCGACATGAACGGCGGCACGAAGTCCTGCGGCCAGTAGTCCTGGTAGCCCGAGGTGTGCGAGAGGAGCTGGCGGACCCGGACGTCTGCGGCGCGCGTCAGGTCGGGCACGAAGCGCGAGACCGGATCGTCGAGAGAGAGCCTGCCCTCCTCGGCGAGCATCAGGATCCCGGTGGCGGTGAACTGCTTGCTGTTCGAGCCGATGCTGTAACGCATCTCCGACGCGGCCGGGACCCTCGGCGACAGCTTCGCGTCGCCGTAGGCCTTGACGTAGGCGATCTTCCCGTCTCTCACGATCGCGATCGACGCGCTGGGCGTCCCGGTCGCCTCGAGGATTTCCGCGGCGGCGCGGTCGACGCGCGCGCGGAAAGCCGCGTCGTCGGAATCGGGAGCGGGCGGAGAAGCCGCGGCGGCACGAGCCCCGAAGGCCAATCCGAGAACTCCGACCGCGAGAGCGATCCGCGCGAGTGGTTGCCCTCTCATCCTTCCTCCTTCGATCCTCGGGATCTTCTAGGGTCGGGATTGTAGTTTCTTCTCGACCCCTTTCTCCTGGACCGCCGCGAACTCCATCCTCAGGAACTCCTTGACGCCGGGACCGCCCGTCAGCGCGAGCGAGAGGGTTCCGGCGCTCTGTCCCCGGACGCCGAGCGCAAAGTCCAGGAACGGGCAGCACCGCGCCTCGAGGTCCACCCACTCGGCGATCTCGACCACGCAGACGGGATCGCCCTGGGCATCCGTGGGCAGGCGAGACAGGTCCAGCGCGAGCTCCCAGCCGTCGGGCAGCTCGCGGGTCCCGACGACCGCTCGCTGGAGCATCGCCGTCAGCTTCTGATGGCGCGCGCGCTGCGCGGAGGAGAGCGCGTCGAGCCGGCAGACGAGCGGCTCGTCGAATGCGGCGTCGAGATCCGGGGATGGGCCCGCGCAAGGCGCGAGCGTGAGCAGGGACAGCACGAAGGGGGCGACGTTCATGGCGTTCATGGCGAGTCTCCTTTCGAGACCCACGCTAGGACTTCAAGTACACTTGAGGTCAAGGGGATTCTGCGAATGACGATCGGCGAGCTTTCGCGGCGCACGGGGCTCTCCCCGTCGGCCATCCGCTACTACGAGGAGGAACGGCTGATCCCGCCGCCGCGGCGGAGGTCGGGCCGGCGGGACTTCGACGCCGGCGCCCTGTCGCAGCTGGTCGTGGTCCAACTCGCCCGCGACGCCGGGTTCTCGATCGCCGAGGTCCGCCGTCTCGTGACCGAGTTCGGCCGAGATCGCTGGCGGAGGCTCGCGGAGCGCAAGCTCGGCGAACTGCGCTCGGCCGCCGAGCGTCTGCGCGTCATGACCGGGCTGCTGGAGAAGCTCCTCGAGTGCGAGTGCCCGGACATCGAATTCTGCGGGCGTGCAATCTCCCGCTCGCGGGCGCGCGCCTCGCGGACGCACCGCCCCTAGTTCGAGCCCGGAAGCCCCGCAGCCACCCGGCGCCTAGCGATGCGGGCCCGCGCCGAGCGGCGCCGCGGCCGGCGTGCCGTTCGATCCGATGTTCGGCGCCGCGGCGCCCGGCGAGCCCGCGGGGGCGAGCACCGGCGTTCCGTTCGGGCCGATCAGCGGCGCCGAGGCGCCCGGCGACCCGACGGGCGCGAGAACCGGCGTGCCGTTCGGCCCGATCACCGTCGCCGTCCCGCCCGGCACGCCCGGCGGCGCCAGCACGGGCGTTCCGCTCGCGCCGATGAGCGGCTGCGCGGCGGTGGCCGTCGAGCCGAGGATCGGCGTGCCGTTGGCGCCGATGAGGGGCTGATCGGAGGAGGAGATCGGCGTGCCGTTGGGGCCGATCGTCGGCGGATTCCCGCTCATGATCGGAAAGCCGTTCGGCCCGATGGTCGGCGGCTCGCCCGCCAGCACCGCCTGCGCGGCCAGAGCGGAGCTCGAGGCCGGCGTCACCATCGGCTGGCCGTTGGGTCCGATCGTGCCGGGCGGGTAACCGCCTCCATAGGCTCCGACCGGCGGCTGGCCGTACGCGCTCATTCCGGCGGCGGCCATGGCGCCGTTCCCATTCGCGTTGGCGTTGGCCGGCTCGAGCGGGTGACCTCCCGTCACGCCGACGTCCACGATGTCGCCGGGCTGGAGCGGCTGGGCCGGGGCGTCGACCAGGATCCTCTCGGGCCTCTCCCCGCGCACGAGCGCGTCGATCGTGCCGGGCCCCTCGGAAACGTCGGCGCTCGACGCCGTCCGGGCACCCTGGATGGTGACGACCTCCTCGGCCGGCACCCCCGTCAGCGCGCCCGAGGACCCCTCGTGAAACGTCACGACCGACCCGCGCTGAACGGGCCGATCCGCCGATACGACCTCACTTCCATCCGCCAGCGTGATCCGGTAACGCGCGTGGACCGCGGGCGAGGCCGCCGTGGCCAATGCCGGTACCATCGCCGCACAAAGCGTCAGTCCTAAGAAAGACTTCATGATCGACCTCCCGTGTCACCCTTCATCAATTCAAACTTCGTTCCAACGCCCGGGGTTACGCGGCGCGTCCGTGACACTTTGTCCCTCGAGACGCCGGCGCGCCCTCTCCGTCGGAACTGATAGAAAGGGCTCATGAAGAATCGCCTCGGGCATCTCCTCGCGTCTCTCGGCTTGTTCACCGCATGCACGACGACTCCGCCTCACGGCCCGGCGCCCACGATGGCACCGTCGGCGACGCCGAAGGCCGCGGCCTCTTCCGCGGCGGTCTTCTCGCCCTCGAACCCCTTCGCCGCCCGGAGCACGCTCCCCTTCGAGGCGCCGCCCTTCGACAAGATCCACGACGGCGACTACGCCCCGGCGATCGAGGAGGGCATGCGGCGCCAGCTCGCGGAGATCGCCGCGATCGCGGACGACCCCGCGCCCCCGACGTTCGAGAACACGATCGTCCCGATGGAGCGCTCGGGCGAGCTGCTCACCCGCGCCTCCAGGGTGTTTTCCAACATCACGCAGATGGACACCAACGACTCGCTCCAGAAGATCAAAGCCGACCTGGCGCCCAAGCTCGCGGCGCACCAGGATGCGATCTTCCTGAACCCGAGGCTCTTCGTTCGCGTTCAGGCCGTTTACGAACGACGCGATGCGCTCGGCGCCGAGGAGAGATACCTGGTCGAGCGCACGTATCGGGGCTTCGTGCGCGCGGGGGCGAGACTCTCCGACGCCGACAAGGCCGCGCTGACCCGCCTCAACCAGGAGGAGTCGAGGCTGACGACCGAATACCTGGACAAGATCCTCGCGGACACCAACGCGTCGGCGGTCGTCGTCGACGACCGGTCGCAGCTCGACGGGCTGAGCGAGGGCGACCTCGCCGCGGCCGCGGAGGCGGCGAAGGAGAAGGGTCTGACGGGAAAGTGGGTTCTGGCCCTGCAGAACACGACCCTGCAGCCGCCGCTCCTCTCCCTCAAGAACCGCGCACTGCGCGCGCGGCTGTTCGAGGCGTCCATCCGTCGCGGTCAACACGGCGGACCGGACGACACGCGCGCGATCATCCAGCGGCTCGCCGCGGAGCGTGCCGAGCGCGCGAGGCTCCTCGGGTTCCCGAGCTTCGCGGCGTACGTCCTCGACGACGAGATGGCGAAGACGCCCGAGAACGCGCTCCGGCTGATGACCGGCCTCGTGCCGGCCTCCACGGCGAAGGCCCGGCAGGAGGCCGCGCGCATCCAGAAGGTCATCGACGCGGATCACGGCGGCTTCGCGCTGCAGCCGTACGACTGGGACTTCTACGCCGACCGGGTCCGCAAGGCCGAATACGACCTGGACGAATCCCAGATCCGGCCCTACCTCGAGCTGGACCGCGTCCTGCGCGACGGAGTCTTCTTCGCGGCGAACCGCCTCTACGGGATCACGTTCCGCGAGCGCACGGACATCCCGGTCTATAACCCCGACGTGCGCGTCTTCGAGGTGTTCGACGCGAACGGTCAGCCGCTCGCGCTGTATTACGGCGACTTCTTCGCGCGTCCCAGCAAGCAGGGCGGCGCGTGGCAGGACAGCTTCGTCGAGCAGAGCGGTCTCCTCGAGACGAAGCCCGCCGTCGTGACCGTGCTCAACTTCACCAAGCCCGCGCCCGGGCAGAAGTCCCTGATGTCTTTCGACGAGGTCACCGGGCTCTTCCACGAGTTCGGACACGCGCTGCACGCCATGTTCGCGAGCGTGCGCTACCCGACGCTCTCGAACGTCCCGCGCGACTTCGTCGAGTTCCCGTCCCAGATCAACGAGCACTGGGCGCTCGAGCCGACCGTCTTCGCCAACTACGCGAAGCACTTCGAGACCGGCGCGCCGATGCCGGCCGAGCTCGTCGCGAAGATCAAGAAGTCGAAGACCTTCAACCAGGGATACGCGACCACCGAATACCTGGCCTCGGCGCTGCTCGACATCGCCTGGCACGAGCTCCCGGCGGGCTCGCCGGCCCCCGACGCCGACGCCTTCGAGCGCGAGGCGCTTGCGCGCTTCGCGGTCGACCTTCCCCAGGTCCCGCCCCGCTACCACACGAGCTACTTCTCCCACATCTGGACGGGCGACTACGCCGCGGGTTACTACGCGTACCTCTGGAGCGAGCTCATCGACGACGACGCGTACTACTGGTTCAAGGAGAACGGCGGAATGACGCGCGCGAACGGACAGCGCTTCCGCGACAGGATCCTTTCGCGCGGCGGAACGCAGGACGTCGCGGCGATGTACCGGGCGTTCCGGGGGCGTGATCCCGTCGTCGAGCCGCTGCTGGAAGAGCGCGGCCTGACCGCGCCGCCGGCGTCGAAGCCCTGAGCGGGACGGCGCCGACGACGCCACCGGGCTGCGCCCGTTGGGTCGACCGCGCTGGAACGAATCTTGCGGCGTCTCCTTTCGAAAGGAGACACGATGCCCGACAAGGACGATCAGGAGGCGCTGAAACGCGCCCACGAAGACAAGCGAGAGGGAAAGTCGCCCTCGACTCAGGCGGGCGAGTTCGTCCACGAGGAGATGGACCACGTTCGGAAGGGAAAGCACGGCGCGCGATCGACGAAGCAGGCGATCGCGATCGGCCTGTCCAAGGCGCGGAGGGCGGGCGTGCACCTGAAGGCTCCGAAGCGCGGCGCGGCCTCGGCCGCGACGCGCAAGAAGGCCCGCCAGGACTCGCGGCGCTCGCACCGCAAGTCCTCGCCCTCCCGGACCCGCTCGCGGGCGACCTCGAAGGCGCTGCGCCGCGAAGGGCACTCGGCCGCGAGCCGCGCCTCGCTGTCCCGCCAGGCCCGCTCGAGCGCCCGGCGCCGGTCCGCAACCGCGCGGTCCCGCTCGGCGAAGAAGGCGGCCCGCACCCGCAAACGCGAGTCCTAGCTCGCCGGGATCGCGGAGGGATTTTCTCGACCGGGGAGTGCAATCCCCTGCCCCGCCGCGCCGTTCTCCCTAGAGGATGGTGAGATTGTCGGCCGCCCGCTGCGGCCTTCTGCGGCTCGGAATCGCGGCGCTGTTGGGGGCCGCGGCGTCGAGGGTTCCCGCGCAGGATGGCGTCTGGAGCATCGCGGGGCCTCCCGGCGGAACGGCCTACTGCCTGGCCGAGGACCCCTCCTCCGACACGCTCTACGCCGGAACCGACGACGGGGTCCTCGCCGGACGGCGCGACGGCGAGTCGTGGACGAAGGCGAACGGCGGCCTCGCGGGACTCCGCGTCCAGGCGATCGCCATCGACCCCTCGCATCCGCGGACGCTCTACGCCGGCGTCGTGACGCCGGGCGGCGTGCCGAGCGCCGGGATCTTCAAGAGCGACGATGCCGGGGGCCACTGGACTCCGATCGACGGCGGCCTCGTCGATCCGACGACCGGCGTCTCGCCGCTCGACGTCTCCGCGATCGCGATCGACCCCACGAATCCGTCGGCGGTGGTGATCGGCACCCGCTTCAGCGAGATCTTCCGGAGCACCGACGGCGGGGGGACGTGGACGGCGCAGACCACGACCGGCTTCGCCCAGGGACTCGTGACCGAGGCGCTGCGCTTCGACCCGTTCGACGCGACCCTCGTGTATGCCGCCACGAACCTGGGGTTCGCGGTCAGCACGGACGGCGGCGTCAGCTGGGCCTTCGCCGGCGACGCCCTCGTCGGCTTCACGGGCCTCGCCGTGGACCCGTCGACGCGGGGCAATTTGTACGCCGCGAACCCCGGCGGCGGCGGCGTCTACAAGAGCACCAACGGCGGCGTGAACTGGACCCCGATGAACAACGGGCTCTCGGTGTCCGGCGCCGTTCCCCCGGTCGGCGTCGTGGAGGTGGACCCGAACGACGCACGTGTCGTGATCGCCGGCACCGCGGGCGGCGGCATCTTCGTCAGCCTCGACGGCGCGGCGACGTGGGCGCCGGCCGCATCCGGGCTTTCCGGCGCCGTGGTCGACTCGCTCGCGTTCTCGAAGGCTTCGCCCACCGCCTTCGCTGGCACGCACGGACTGGGGGTCTTCCGCAGCACGGATCTCGGCTCGACCTGGTCGGCGTCCAACGTCGGCTTCGACGCGAGCCTCGTCTCGGCGGTAGTCGCGGATGCGCAGACGGCGGGCCGTGCGGTCGCCGGAGCCTATGACGGCGTGCACGTCACGACGGACGGCGGACTCGATTGGTCCGCTCCCACCACGGGTCTGACCGCTCCGGTCTCCTCCATCGCCGACGGCGGCGCGGGCACGCTCCTCGCGGGAACGATCGGCGGCGGAGTCCTCGCGAGCCACGACGGCGGCTCGAGCTGGGTCGCGAGCGCCAACGGCCTGAGCGACCCGGACGTCGGGGCGATCGCCGTGGACCCGTCCGACTCCCGCACGGTCTACGCCGGGACCGCGCGCCCCTACGACGGCACCAACTCGGAGCGCGTCTACAAGAGCGCTGACGGCGGCGCCACCTGGACGCAGACGAGCCTCGATGCGAAGGACGCGACGATCTTCGGCATCACCGTGAACCCCTCGCAACCCGCCCAGATCGCCGCCGTGTCGCCGGGCGCGCTCGTGTACTTCCAGAGCAACGACGGCGGAGCGAACTGGTCCACGATCACGCCCAACCCGACCTGCGGCTCCGTCAACGCGGTCCTCTACGACGACCCCGGCGGCGCCGTCCTCGTCGGGGCCGGCGGAGGAATCTGCCGCAGCACCGATCACGGCAACACCTGGGCCGCGATCTCCGTGGCGCCCGGCGCGTCGGTGGTGACGTTCCTCGCCGATCCGTCGGATGGCGCCGGCGGCGGCGCCATCTATGCGGGCACGGAGCCCCTCGTCCCGGGCGGAACCGGCGGCGTCTTCCGCTCGACCGACGCCGGCGTCACCTGGACCGCGGTCGGCAGCGGCCTGGAGGCGGAGTCGGTGCACGCGATCGCGCGGGATGCATCGGGCGACCGCCTCTACGCGGGACTCTTCGGCGGCGGCGTCGCCACGCTCTCGCTCTCCCCGTCGTCGCGATCTCCGATAGAGTCCGTCGCGCCCCCGGGATCGCCGCGCCAGCCGCCGCGCTGACGCATACCGCGGAGGGCGGAGGGAGACGCGATGAAGAGACAGGCCACGGCACAGTGGCAGGGAGACCTCAAGACCGGAAAGGGATCGCTCACGACCGACAGCGGGGTGCTGTCGCAGACGCCGTACTCGTTCTCGACCCGCTTCGAGGGCGAGAAGGGGACGAACCCCGAGGAGCTCGTCGCCGCGGCGCACGCCGGCTGCTTCACGATGGCGCTGTCGGCCGAGCTCGGGAAGGCGGGCCTGACCGCGAAGAGCCTGCGGACGACGGCCGCGGTCTCCCTCGAGAAGAACGGGGGCGGCTGGGGCGTGACCGAGTCCCACCTCGACCTGGTCGCCCAGGTGCCGGGGGCCTCGCAGGAGGCGTTCAAGGCCGCGGCCGAGACGGCCAAGGCGAACTGCCCGATCTCGAAGCTCTTGAACGCGCGGATCAGTTTGAGCTGGAAGCTGGAGTAGGGGCGGGGCTCGCCCCTGCCCGGCGGCCGCAAGGGCTGCCCCCTACGGTTCCCGGCCGACCCCGAGCGCATCCGCCACGCGGTTGATGTAGTTGAACCACGCGGCGATCAGCGTGATCTGAAGGATGCCGCGGTCGTCGAACCCCGCGGCCCGGAGCCTCTCGTGGTGCGAGGGAGTGATCCGCGTCGCGTCGCGGGTCAGCTGCTCGACGAACTCCAGCATGACGCGGTCGCGCTCGTCGATCGGGGCGCTGCGGTAGTCGCGGCGGATCGCCTCGACCAGCTCCTCGTCCAGGGTCACCCGACGCAGAAACTCTGCGTGAGACTGGATTCAATAATGGCAGCGGTTCGTGACCGAGACGACCGTCGTGATCATCTCGTGCTGCCGCCGCGTCAGGGGAAGGTCCGGAGACATCAGCACCCCGAAAGTGGCGAAGGCATGGAAGAGGGCGTCTGGGATCAGCGAGTGCGATGCGGCGATCCCGCCGGCCTCGTCCGTGATCCCGGTGGGCTGCGCGTACTCGCGCGGATAGAGCGCCCGCTCGCCCTCGAACGCCTCGCGGAGCTTGCGGTCCGCCTCCGCGGGCGGGATGGTCTTGATCCAGGTCACTCGGCGAGGCCCCGCTCGGCGGACCGCGCGATCTTCCCGCGCCGCGAGAGCATCCCGTAGACGGGCAGGCCGATCAGCATCAGGACGAATCCTGCCAGAGCGGGAACCGGACGGGCAAGCGCAATGAGCACGACCACCGCGAAGACGAGCAGCACGAAGAGCGCCGGGGTCGCCGGGTAGCCCGGGGCCCGGGTCACTCCGGCCGCGGCCGAGCCGCTCCGCCGGCGGACGACGGCGAGGCCCGCCGCCGCGAGGCCGACGAAGACCATCGTCGTGCACATGAAGAGCGCCACCACCTGCGCGAAGCTGCCCGTCAGGACGAACACGCTCGCGATCGCCGCGAGGAGCGCCGTCCCGCGCACCGGCGCTCCCGTCCGGGGATGGAGCGCGGCGAGCTCCGACGGGAAGAGCCCGTCCCGGCCCATCGCGACGTAGAGCCGCGGCGCCATCAGGAGCAGCGCCATGACGCTCGCCGCCGCCGAGATCGCGACCGCCGCCGCCAGCGCGCGCGCCCCCGCGGCGCCGAACAGCGCCTCGCCGGCCCGCCGCGCGAAGCCGGCTCCGCTCGTCGCCTCTTCGACCGGCACGAGGTACACGAACGCGAGCGTGGTCAGGGCGTAGATCGCGGTGACCGCGGCCACGCCGAGCACGAGGGCGCGCGGCAGCTCGCGACGCGGGTCCCGCATCTCCCCCGCCACGCGACTCGCCTCCCAGAATCCGCCGAACGAGTAGAACGCGCCGATGAGCCCCAGCCCGACGGCCTCGGCGAGCGGCGGCGCGCCGGACCGCCGCGCGAGCCACGGCGAGAAGTGCGACCAGCTTCCGGCGCCGATCGTGAACGCGCCGACGACGACGCCCGCGATGGCGAGCGCCTTCACCCCCGTCAGGACGTTCAGCGCGCGCGAGCTCGGGCGGAGTCCCACCATGTCCGCGAGCGCCAGGATCCAGACGGTCGCGAGTGCGAGCGCGCGCTCGTGCCCGGCCGCGGCCGGCCAGAGCACGACCAGGTACGGAGCGACGCCGATCGCGAGCGCCGCGGTCACCCCCGGATCCATGACGAGCAGGCACTGCCAGCCGTAGAGGAACGCGACGCGGCCGCCCCACGCCTCGCGCAGGTAGACGTAGAGGCCGCCCGCCTCGGGAAAGCGCGACCCGAGCTCGCCGAAGGTCAACGCGCCGGCGAGGACCAGCGCGCCGCAGGCGAGCCAGAGGCCGAGCGTCAGGGCCGGCGAAGCCAGGGCGCCGATCAGCTCCCCGGGCGTGAGGAAGATGCCGACGCCGATCGTGTGTCCGACGACCAGCGCCGTCGCCGACCACAGTCCGAGCCCGCGAGGGACACCGTTGGAAGTGGCGATGGGCGGAGTCTACCCTCCGGATGGCCTCCGGATGGGCAAAACACCGGCGCCTCGGAGCCGTATGGAGATCCGGCCCTCACCTATGCGAATTGGAGGAGAACTATGCGACGCCGGATTGGGATTCGGATCGACACCCGTGTCTCCGCAGGGATTTCCGTTTTCGCCGCCCTCGTCCTCGCGGCCGTGGCCTCCGTCCCGCTCCACGCCGCGACGACCCTCTCGTTGCCGCCCAACGGCGACAACCCGCAGGCGTCGGTCGCCCAGGCCCTCGGCCCGGTCCGGGTCACGATCGACTACTCGAGCCCCCGGGTCGTGCGCGGCCAGAACGACCGCAAGGGCAAGATCTGGGGCGATCTCGTGCCGTACGGGATGTCCGACCTCGGCTTCAACGGCTGCAAGGACTGCCCCTATCGCGGCGGCGCCAACGAGAACACCGTGTTCACCGTCAGCCACGACGTGAAGGTGCAGGGGCAGCCGCTCCCCGCCGGCCGCTACGGCCTTCACTTCATCCCGGGCGAGAACGAGTGGACCGTCATCTTTTCGAAGGACGCCGACGCCTGGGGCAGCTTCTGGTACGACCCGAAGCTCGACGCGCTCCGCGTCACCGCGAAGCCGGCCAAGACCGACTACCACGAGTGGCTGACCTACGAGTTCACCGAGCGCGACCCCGGCAAGGTCACCGCCGCGCTCGAGTGGGACACGCTCCAGATTCCGTTCACGGTCTCGGTCGACGACGTCAACGCCCTCTGGGTCGAGGGCCTTCGCCGCGAGCTCCGGGGTTCCGCGGGCTTCTTCTGGCAGAACTGGCAGCAGGCCGCGGACTTCTGCGCGCAGCACAAGACCAACCTGGCGGAGGGCCTGACGTGGGCGGAGCGCGCGGTCTCCGACCCGACCTGGTCCGGGGGCGACGAGAACTTCGGGACGCTGATGACGCTGTCGACGCTGCAGCAGCTGAACGGAAAGACCGACGAGGCGAAGGCGAACTTCGACAAGGCCGTCAACCACAAGACCGCCACCCCGATCCAGATCCACGTCGCGGCGCGGCAGCTCCTGACCGACGGCAAGAAGGACGAGGCCGTCCGTCTCTTCCAGTTGAACGCGAAGAAGTTCCCCAACCAGTGGCCGGTCCACGTCGGGCTCATGCGCGCCTACTCGGCCACGGGCGACACGGCGAAGGCGCTCTCGGAGGCGAAGCTCGCGGTCGCGCAGGCCCCCGACGCCGGCAACAAGAAGAACCTCGAGGGCCTGATCAAGAGGCTCGAGTCGGGCCAGGACATCAACTAGCCGCGTTCGCGTCGAAACCCCGGGGGGCGGCCGCGGCCGGCGCGGCTGCCCACTCGGGGATTCTTCGTCCCCGCGGGCCCGCGCAGCGTCGCCTCCCCTCCCCCTCCGGCAACCGCTGGCAAGGATCTTGCGGCTTTTTCGGTGGTGCCATGCTCCACGATCGCCGCGAAGGCGGCCGCGTTCTCGCACGGAAGCTGAAGGCATTCGCCGGGCGGACGGACGTCGTCGTCCTGGGTCTCCCCCGCGGCGGCGTTCCGGTCGCCTACGAGGTCGCCTCGGCGCTCCGCGCCCCCCTGGACGTGTTCCTCGTCCGCAAGCTCGGCATGCCGGGAGCCGCGGAGCTCGCCTTCGGCGCCCTCGCGAGCGGCGGGCTGCGACTCGTCGACGAATCGCTCCTGCGGCGCTATGGGGTCTCCGCGGAGGAGGTCGAGCGCATCGCGGAGCGCGAGCGGCGCGAGCTCGACCGGCGCGAGCGCGCGTACCGCGGGGGCCGTCCTCCCCTCCCGCTCCGGGGACGCGTCGTCCTGCTCGTCGACGACGGTCTCGCGACCGGCTCGTCGATGACCGCGGCGATCCTCGCGCTGCGCGGCGTCGCGCCCGCGCGCATCGTGGCCGCGGCGCCGGTCGCTCCGCCCGACACGTGCGAGCGCCTGCGGGAAATCGCGGACACCGTGGTCTGCGTCCTCACGCCCGACCCGTTCGAGGCGGTCGGGCGGTGGTACCGGGACTTCGACCAGACGACCGACGAAGAGGTCCGTGAGCTCCTCGCGCGCGCCCGGGCCGAGCGGCCCGAGGAGAGCGAATCCCGTTCGGCTCCGGCCGTGGAGGCGGGATGAGCCCGAACGGCGCGGCCGCGGACGCCGTCATCCTCTGCGGCACCACTCGCGCCGTCGAGCCCCTGGAGCGCCTCGCCCCGGTGCCGGCGGGCGAGGCCCCCGAGACCTATCCATCCGCCCTATAGAAGAGGAAGAAGAGAAGAGGAGACACGATGACCACGGAAACCCGAGAGATCCCCCGCGAGTCCTGGATCGAGTTCCTGGATGGCTTCTCCCGCCGGCACGAGGGGTGGCTCGTAGACCTCGAGGTCCTGGGCGCCGTGGGCGCGCAGACCGAGGCGCACGATCGTCCGCTCGAGGGGATCTCCTCCGAGCACGCCGGCCGGCGCATCGCGATCACGCTCGGACCGAGCGAGCGGCCCGCCGAGCACATCGTCGAGAGCCCGTCGCACCTGCGGGTGCAGGAGGAGGGAGGCGCCGACCTCTCTCTCCAGATCGAGTCCTCCGCCGGCGAGACGACCCTGCTCTCCTTCCGGTCGAGCCTGCCTCCCGAGATGGTGGACGGGATGCTGTCGGGAGAGCGGAGTCGCGAGTCGGCGCGGAAAGAGAAGACGCCGGCGGCGCACGCCGGCGAACACGAAGGAGGAAAAATGAAGAGAATCGATCTTTCCCTTCCGGAGTTCGGATTCGTCGTGGCCACGCGCGCGGCCCTGGGCGCCGGCGTCGGCCTCCTCGCGACCGGCCGCATGTGCCGCCGTAGCCGCCAGCGCCTGGGCCTCGGGCTCCTGACCCTCGGCGCGCTGACCACGATTCCGGCCGCATTCCTGCTGTTCGGCCGCCGCTCGCCGACGGGCCGGGGAAAGATGGCCGCGGCCTGAGTCGGTGGAATCCGAAGCGGCGGAGATCTCGAGCGCCCGCGACTACTACCGCCGGATCCTCCCGTTCTACGAGAAGGAGTCGGTCGCGCAGGCGCACCTCGCGTTCTGGCGGCGCATGGCGGAGGCGCACTCCCACCGCCGGATCCTCGAGATCGGCGCGGGCCTCGGAAGAATCACCGCGGAGCTCGCCCGCGTCGGCGACGCCGTCGGCCTCGACGTCTCTCTCGAGATGCTGTCCGCGGCGAGACGCCGCGCGGGATCCGCGGAAACGCGGCGCGCCGGTTTCGTCGCCGCGGACGCACGCAGGCCGGCCTTCGGAGCCGTGTTCGACCTGATCGTCGCGCCCGGCGATCCCCTCTCCCACATGACGACTCTCGCGGACCGCCGCCGCGCGCTTCGCACCGTGGCGCGGCAGCTCGCTCCCGGCGGCGTCTTCGTCCTCGACGGGCTGTACCGGCCGCGGGACGCGGTGGCGATGCCGCGCCGCCGGATCCCGCACCTGCGGGGCGTGCTGAGGATCGAAGAGCGCTGGATCCCGATCGGACGCGAGGAGCTCTGGCACGCGCGCTACCGATACGAAGACCGGCGGGCCGACGGGGAGGTGCGCACCGAGACGGCCGCGTTCCTCGCCCGCGCCTGGAATCCCGCGACGATCCACGACCTCTTCGCCGAGGCCGGGCTCGCCATCACCGAGACGTGGGGAGGCTACGACGGCCGGCCCTTCCACGAAGACTCCTCGCGCCGTCTCATCGTCACCGCGCGTCTCGTCCCGCACGTCCGTCGCGCGTTGCCCGTCCGGACGTCTGGCACCCGCCCCGAACCTCTGATAGAAGAGATCCGACGACCTTGATTAAGGAGAACGCCATGAAGAAATCCCGGCTCTTTGTCCACGCCACCGTCGCCGCCGCCGTCCTCGGGATCGTGGCGTGCTCGTCCACGACGTTCGACTCCACGTGGCGGGCGCCGGATGCTCGCCCGCTGCAGCTCTCGGGCAAGAAGGCCGTCGCGATCTTCGTCAACAAGAACATGACCCTCCGCCGCACCGCGGAGGACGCGCTGGCCCGCCAGATCTCGGCCCACGGCGCGCAGGGAGTCGCCGCGTACACGATCTTCGGCGACGAAGACATCCGCGATCAGGCCATGGTCCGGGCCAAGCTCCAGAGCCTCGGCTTCTCCGGGATCGTCATCATGCGCGTCGCGGGAAAGGAGACCCAGGTCAACTACGTGCCCGGCAGCTACTATGGCTCCCCTTATTACCGAACCTGGGGCGGCTACTGGGGCTACGGATGGGGCGCGGTCTACGATCCGGGCTATCTCTCGGTCGAGAAGGTCGTGAAGATCGAGACGCTCGTCTACTCGCTCGACCAGGACAAGCTGGTCTGGGCCGGCGTGAGCCGGACCGTGGACCCGACGCAGGTCGACTCGTTCGTCACCGAAGTCGCCAAGGCCTGCGCCGAGCAGATGGAGAAGGACGGCCTGATCCACGCCTAGGCGTCGGCGAGATCGATGATCAAGGGGCGCCTTCGGGCGCCCCTTTTTTCCGGGCTCGACCGATCACTTCGGCGCGGCGAGAGACGTCTCGAGAAAGGCGCCGCACCGGCTGAAGAACGCGATGACGTTCTCCCGCCGTGACATCGAATGGCCTTCGTTGTCCGCCACGAGGTATTCGACGGGAATGCCCCGCGTCCGGAGCGCGCGGACGACCTGATCGGACTCGGGTCGCGGCACGCGCGGGTCGTTGGCGCCCGCGTAGACGAACAGCGGAACGGAGATCCGGTCGATCTGCTCGATGGGAGATATCGTCTTCAAGAATGCGGCGTCCTTGTCGAGATCGCCGAACTCGACCTTGAAGACCTCGCGTATCGTGCCGTTGGTCGTCCGCAGGAAGGTCGCGAGGTTCGCGACGCCGACGAGGTCGACGCCGGCCCGGAAGAGATCCGGCCAGCGCTCGAGCGCGATCAGGACCGTGTACCCGCCGTAGCTGCCCCCATAGACGACCATGCGCTTCGCATCCGACCAGGGCTGGGCGGCGGCCCAGCGCGCCGTCGTCTCGATGTCCCGGAAAGCGTCGAGCCGCTTCGGCCCGTTGTCGGCCATCTCGAACGCGCGCCCGAACCCGCCGGAGCCGCGGACGTTCGGCTCGACGACGGCGTAACCGAGCCCGGTGAAGAAACGCACCGCGGGCGACCAGCGGATCGCGGAGGATCCCGAGGGGCCTCCGTGGTAGGCCACGAGCACGGGCCGCCTCGCGCCCGCCGCGCCCGCGGCGCCCGCCGGCAGGTAGACGTTGACCGGAAGTTCGAGCCCGTCGAACGCGGTCACCTCGGCGATCGACGCCGTCACCTTCGGCAAGGCGTCGAGCGACGGGCGCGGCTCCTTGCGCAACGCCTCGGCGTGGCCGGTCTGCGCGTCGATCGCGTAGATCTCGCGGGGTGCATTCGGCGTCGACCAGGTCGCGGTCAGGCGCTTGCCGTCCTCCGCGAAGTCCACGATTCCACCGGAGCCCATCGGAAGGCCGACGTCCCGCACCGGCCTTAGCGTCTCCGCGTCGAGCAGCCTCACCTCGGTGTGGTTGCCGGCGCCGAGGGCGACCGCGACGCGCGCGCCGCTCTTCGCGACGGCGATCCGGTCCACTTCGGCCGGAGTGGCGTGAGCGTATCGTGCGAGCTCCCGGCCCGAGGGATCGAGAGCCAGCACGACGGGCCGCTCGCCTCCCGCGTCGGTCGACACGTAGAGGCGCTTGCCGTCCGGCGAGAACCGTCCCTCCCAGATGGTGGCCTTCCCGGCCGAGGCGCCGGGGTAGACCGGGACCCCGGTTCCCTTCGCGAGGTCGAGAAGGAGCATCGTGCAGTCGGAGTCGGTTCGGATCCGGAGCCACAGACCCCAGCGGCCATCGCGGCTCACGTCGGTCAGCTCTCCCGGCACCGTGTCCTCGAAGATCTTCTTCTCGAGCGCGCCGGCGGAGAGCTCGAGGGCGTACGCGGCCGAGCCGGTGTCGGTCTTCGCGCGCGCCGAGTAGAACGCGGTACCGGGACTTCCATCCGGAACGTTGGGCGAATCGCGCCGCAGCCGAGCCCCAGGGGTCAGCTCGACCAGCCCGCTTCCGTCGAGTCCGACGCGGAAGAGAGACCAGTTCTCGTCGGCGCCGACATCCGACCGGAACAGGACGCTCTTTCCGTCCGCGAGCACGACCGGCGCCGTGATCCGCTCCGTCGTCTTCACGAGGCGCGTTGCCGGAGCGTCCGGCCGTCCCGGGTCAGCGGCGTAGAGCTGGGGAAGGCCGTCGCGATTGGAGATGAAGACGACCGTCTTTCCGTCTCGCGAGAAAACCGCCTGCTCGTTCTCGAATGCGTCCACGATCGCGCCGATCGACTTCGCGAGCTCGGCCACGCGAGGCGAGACGGCGGGAAGATCCGGCTGGACGAGCGGGGGGGCCGGCTGGGCGACGCCCGCGGCGGCCACAACGGAGAGAGCGACAACGGATGCGAGGAGAAAAATGTTTCGCGTTTTCATCGCTCGATTACATCATCGCGGCACGCCGGCGACGACGGCCGATGGAACGCTTCTTGCGATATTGGCCTCCCGGAGGCCGTCATGAAGGTCGTTCCTCTCGCTCTCTCCATCGCCTTGGCCGGGAGCGCTTCCGCGTTCGCTCAGGAGAACCGAGAGCGTCCGGCACCCGCTCCGCCCCCGCCCGCGCGGCCGGCGCAGGCCGTCCCCCGGCACATCCCCGCGCATGGTCCCCAGCCGGCGAAGCCTGCCGAACGCGGCGCCCCGGCACATCCGGCCGAGCCACCGCACGCCGAGCCGCCCCACGAGGCGGCGGGTGCCCGCGTCCGCCCGCACGTCGAGCCCGAAGGCGACCGCTGGGTCGGGCACGACTTCGACCGCAACGACCGGCGCTCTCACCTCGACCATCCGTTCGAGCACGGCCACTTCACAGGCGGCTTCGGTCCGAACCATGTCTTCCGCCTGGCGGGCGGCGGCCCCGGGCGCTTCTTCTTCGGTGGATTCGCGTTTGCGGTCGCACCGTTCGACGTGGCCTACTGCGACGACTGGCTCTGGGGCAGCGACGAGGTCGTGATCTACGAGGACCCCGACGATCCGGGCTGGTACCTGGCTTACAACGTCCGGCTGGGCACCTACTGCCACGTGCAGTTCCTCGGCGCGGCCTGACGGAGGCTAGCCGTCTTGCGGATCGGCAGGGACTGCGATCTGCTCTCGGAATGTTCATCGGGCACTACGGCGTCTCCCTCGCCGCGAAGCGCCCGTGCCCGCGTCTCTCGCTGGGCCTGCTCTTCCTGGCCGTCCAGCTGCTGGACGTCCTCTTCGCGCTCTTCGTGCTTCTGGGGATCGAGGGACTCCGGATCGTCCACGGCTTCACCGCCTACAACCCGTACGACCTCTACCGGATGCCGTACACCCACAGTCTCCTCGGAGGGCTCCTCTGGTCGGTGGCGACGACGCTCGTCGCGCTCGCGGGACTCCGGCGCCTGCGCTCCCGCGACCGGCGGATCGCCGCGGCGGTCCTCGGTGCGGCGGTCTTCTCGCACTTCCTGCTGGACGTGCCGATGCACACGCCCGACCTGCCGCTCGGCCTCTCCGCCGATTCGCCCCGGATCGGGCTCGGGCTGTGGAACCACCGCTGGGCGGCGGTCGCGACGGAGCTTCTCGTGCTCGCGGCCGGCGGAGCCGTCTACCTGCGCGCGACGCGAGCGCGAAGCCGCCGGGCGGTTCTCGGAACCGCGGCATTCGCAACCTTGCTCGTGCTGACGGCGATCGCGACGCCGCTCATGCCCGATCCGGCGAGCGACCGCGCCTTCGCGATCCGGGCGCTCGTCGTCTATGCCGTGCTCGCGGCGCTCGCGGAGTGGCTCGATCGCTCGAGGGAACCCCGCCCGGCCTGAAGGCGTTGGCCGGGACCTTGCACGTCCGGGACTCGGGGCTCGAGGAGGCCGCATGTCCACCCCATCCATCGAATCCACGCGCCGCCGGTTCCTGGGGCTCGCGCTCGGCACAGGCGCGGCCGCCGGCCTGCTGGTCTCGGGCTCGGCATCCGCGGTAACGGCCGAGCCGGAGCCGAAGAAAAAAGAAGAGGAGGAGGTCGCCCCGGGCGAGGACCTCATGCGCGAACACGGAGTCCTGAAGCGCGTGCTCCTCGTCTACGGCGAGGCGATTCGCCGCATCGACGCCCGCGCCGACCTGCCGCCGGAGCCGGTCGCGGACGCGGCCAGGATCATCCACGACTTCATCGAGGAGTACCACGAGAAGCTCGAGGAGGACCAGCTCTTCCCCCGCTTCCGCAAGGCGAACCGGCTCGTCGAGCTGGTCGACGTGCTGGACCAGCAGCACAAGGCGGGGCGCAAGGTGACCGCCGAGATCTCGCGGCTCGCGACGGCGAAGGCGCTACGCGACCCGGACCAGAGCCGGCGCCTCCGGACCGCGATGGATCAGTTCATCCGGATGTACGCGCCGCACGAGGCGCGCGAGGACACCGTCCTCTTCCCCGCCTTCCGCGAGCTCGTCCCGGGCCACGAATACGACGCGCTGGGCGAGGAGTTCGAGAAGAAGGAACACCAGCTCCTCGGCGAGGACGGCTTCGAGAGAATGGTCGACCGCGTCGCCTCCATCGAGAAGACGCTGGGAATCTACGACCTTTCGCAGTTCACGCCCCGCGTCTAGGCGGTTCGCGGCCGGCGTCGCCTCTAGACGGCGACTTCCTCTTCCAGCCCGACGTCCTTCGGTCCGACCGCATCCTCGTCGCGGAGGGCGTGGTGCGTCTTCGCCACCAGGACGTAGATCGACGGCACGACGAAGAGCGTGAACGCGGTGCCGATGATCATTCCCGTCACGAGCATCGTTCCGATGCTGTTCCGCGCGCCGGCGCCCGGCCCCCGCGCGAAGACGAGCGGCATGTGCCCCATGACGGTCGCCGCCGTCGTCATCAGGATCGGCCGGAGCCGCGTCTCGGCGGCCTCGATGACCGCCTTGATCTTGTCGCGTCCCTGCTCCTGCAGCTTGTTGGCGAACTCGACGATCAGGATTCCGTTCTTCGCGATCAGTCCGACGAGCGTGATGAGTCCGACCTGGCTGTAGATGTTGAGCGTCGTGAACCCGAGGAACGAGAAGAGCAGCGATCCCGACAGCGCCAGCGGGACCGATCCCGCGAGGACGATGAACGGATCGCGGAAGCTCTCGAACTGGGCCGCGAGGACCAGGTAGATCAGGATCGCCGACAGCATGAACGTGAAGAGGAACTTGCTCCCCTCGGTGCGCAGCTGCCGCGACTCGCCGGCGTAGTCCACCGTGAAGCCCTTCGGCAGGATCCGCTTGGCCTCGTCCTCGAGCACCGACAGCGCCTTGTCGAGCGGAACGCCCGGCGGGATGACTCCCTGGATGCGCACCGCGTTCAACTGCTGGAAGCGCTTCAGGTCCCGCGGCTGCGTCGACGTCTTCACCGTCGCGAACGTCGAGAGCGGGACGAGCTTCCCGCCCGCGCCCGTCACGTAGATGTCCTGAAGCTGGCTCGGCGTGAGCCGGTCGGCGCGCTTGATCTGCGGGATGACCTTGTAGCTGCGGCCCTGGATCGAGAACCGGTTGACGTAGTTGCCGCCGAGCATCGTCGACAGGTCGCGTCCCGCCTGTCCGAGGTCGACGCCCTGCGCGCGCAGCTTGTCGCGGTCGAACACGACCTCGGCCTGCGGCTGGTCGTACTTGAGGTCCGAGTCGGCGAACATGAAGAGGCCGCTCTGGTAGGCCTTGCCGACGAGGTCGTTGGCGAAGTCGACGAGCCGCTGCGGCTCGGCGGTGGAGGCGACGACGAAGTCGACCGGGAAGCTGCCGCCGCCCGGTAGCGGCGGGGGCACCAGCGAGATGACTCGGACGCCGGGGATCTTCGAGAGTCCCATCGACGCCTCGACCTGGAGCTGCTGCGTGCTCTTCTTGCGCTCGCTCCACGGCTTCGTGACCATGCCGCCGAAGCCGCCCGTCGGATTCGTGAGCTGGAAGACGCTCTGGTGCTCCGGCATCGCGTGGTAGACGTCGTAGACCTTCTGCGCGAAGAGATTGGTCTGGTCGATGGTCGCGTTGGGCGCCGCCTGGATGACGCCGAAGACGACGGCCTGATCCTCCGTCGGCGCGAGCTCCTTGGCCGAGAACATGTAGAACGGGAACATCAGCAGCACGACGATGAACCACAGGACGTAGACCACCGGCCGGTAGTTGAGGCTCCCGCTGAGCAGCCGCGCGTACGTCGACTTGACCTTCTCGAACCGCCGGTTGATCCAGCCCGCGAAGCCCTTCTCGGCGTCGCCCGCGCGCAGGAGCCTCGAGCCCATCATCGGCGAGAGCGTCAGGGCCACGATGCCCGAAACGATGACCGCGCCGGCGAGGGTGAAGGCGAACTCGCGGAAGAGCGCGCCGGTGAGGCCGCCCTGGATGCCGATCGGGGCGTACACCGCGGCGAGGGTGATCGTCATCGCGATGATCGGCCCGACCAGCTCGCGCGCGGCCTTCAGCGCCGCCTCGAACGGCTTCTCGCCGAGCTGGAGGTGGCGCTCGACGTTTTCGACCATGACGATCGCGTCGTCGACGACGAGACCGACGGAGAGCACGATCGCGAGGAGCGTCAGCAGGTTGATCGTGAACCCGGCGATCAGCATGAGGAAGACCGCGCCGATCAGCGAGACCGGGATCGCGACGATCGGAATCAGGACGGCGCGGAAGGAGCCGAGGAAGAGGAAGATGACGACGATGACGATGAGCAGCGTCTCCGTCAGCGTCGAGAGCACCTCGTGGATGGCGTCCTCGATGTACGCCGTCGAGTCGTACGGAATCCCGACCTCCATCCCGGCCGGCAGCTGCGCGCGGATGTCGGGGACCTCCGCACGCACGCGCTTGATGACCTCGAGCGCGTTGGCGTTCGGCAGCACCCAGATGCCCATGAAGGTCGCGGACTGGCCGTTGAACCGGACGTCCGAGTCGTAGTTCTCGGCGCCCAGCTCGACGTCGGCGATCTCGCCGAGGCGCACGACGACGCCTTCCTTCTCCTTCACGACGAGCTGGCGGAACTCCTCCGAGGTCTTCAGGTCGGTGTTCGCCACCAGGTTGATCGACGTCATCGAGCCCTTGGTCTGGCCGATCGCCGAGAGGTAGTTGTTCTGAGAGAGGGCGTTGCGGACGTCGCTCGGGGAAATGCCGAGGGCCGCCATCCGCTCGGGCTTGAGCCACACGCGCATGGCGAACGTGCGGCTTCCCAGGATGTCGGCGCGCTGGACGCCGGACACCGCCGAGAGCTTGGGCTGCACGACGCGGGTCAGGTAGTCGGTGATCTGGTTCTGGTCGAGGTCCTTCGAGGAGAACCCGAGGTACATCGCCGCGAACTGCTGGTCGGCCGTGGCGAGGTCGATGATCGGCGCCTCGGCCTCCGGGGGCAGGTCGTTGCGGACCTGCGCCACCTTGGCCTGCACCTGCGTCAGCGCGGCGTTGGTGTCGTAGTTGAGCTTGAGGTGGACCGTGATCGTCGAGACGCCCTGGGCGCTCGAGGACTCGATGTAGTCGATGCCGTCGGCGCTCGCGATGACGCGCTCGAGCGGAGTCGTGATGAAGCCTCGCACGAGGTCCGCGTTCGCGCCGACGTAGACGGTGGTGACGGTCACGACCGAGATGTCGCTGCGCGGGTACTGGCGGACCGACAGCGTCCGGATCGCCTGCAGGCCGGCAATCAGGATCACGAGGTTGACGACGATCGCGAGGACCGGCCGCCGGACGAAGAGATCGGTGAACTTCATGGAGTCCTCCCCCGGTCCCCTAGCTGTCTTCCGGCTTCGGCGCCGGGTTGTTGGACGGCTGCGTCGTGTTGTTGACCTGGACCGCCGCGCCCTGGCGGAGCTTGAAGACTCCGGACGTGACGATCTCCTGACCGGGCTTGAGTCCCTCGAGGACGGCGACCTGGTCGCCGCGGCCCGAGCCGAGCTTCACGAACTGCTGCCGGACGCCCTTGTACTCGTGGCCGTCCGGTCCCTTCATCGTCTCGACGACGTACACGGAGTCGCCGTACGGGGCGTAGTTGATCGCCGAGGCGGGGATCGGGATGACCGACGCGGAATTGCCGAGCGCGACCGACGTCGTGACGAACGCGCCGGGCTGCAGCTTCGCCTTCGGGTTGGCGAAGGTGGCCTGGATCTCGACGTTGCGCGTGGCCGGATCGATCACCGAGTTGACCGCGGTCACCTTGCCCGTCTCCTCGATGCCGATGTTCTCGAGCTTGACCTTCACCACGTCGCCCGGCTTCACGCGGACGGCGTCCTGCTGCGGAACGGAGAAGTTCACGTAGATCGGATCGAGTGACTGCAGGGGCACGATCGGCGCGCCCGCCGGCAGGTACTGGCCGAGGTTGATCTGGCGAATCCCCAGGACGCCCGTGAACGGCGCGCGGATCGTCTTGCGCGCGATCGTCGCGCGGATCTGGTCGACGTTCGCGACCGCCTGCTTCTGATCTGCGTCCGCCTTGTCCCAGTCGGCCTGCGCCGAGATGCCCTTCTTGCGGAGGCCGGTCTGCCGGTCGAGGCTCACCTTGGTCCACTCGACCCCCGCCTCGGCGGATGCGAGCTGCGCCTGCTCCTGCTTCGTGTCGAGCAGGACGAGGACCTGGCCCTCCTTCACGCTCTGCCCCGACTCGAAGAGGATCTTCGAGACGAGCCCGGGCAGATCCGCGCTGACGGTGACGCCGTGAACGGCCGCGACCGTGCCGATCCCCTCGATCGAGCCCGCCCACGCCTCGTTCTTCACGACGGTCGTCGTGACCGCCTCGGGCGGCATCTTGAACGCCTTCTGCTGCGCGATGCCCTTCTTGATCTGCCCGTACTTCACCGCGCCGATGGCGGCGATGAACACGAACGCCGCCAGCACCACCAGGAACATCCGCTTCTTCATGCGAGCTAAACCTCCACCTTCAACCCACGATGCCTTCTCGAGAGCGAGCCGTTCCGATTCGACTGCCGCGCTCTAGGAGCCCCACCGCAAAATCTGAGGGTTCGGGGGCGCGGCCTCGCCGGAACCGGCGGCGCATTAGACGGTTACGGCTGCTCCCGCCGAGAGTTTCCGGCCCGGATGAGACCGGAATCCGAATCGGATCGCCTGAGCCATCATTGAGTGTATATGCCTCGGGAGGCGTCCGAGATTCCCCGTTTCGCGGCCCGAGGGCAAATCTTCGCAGTGCACTCGATGTAAAGGGCTTGTGCGCCGGCTGCGGGCGCGTAATGGTATGGATCGTCTGCCCTCTTCGGGTTCGCATTGGTCACATCCCCGTCGCCTCTCTTGAGACGTGTGAGCCAGGCCCAAATCGACATCCGGAACGGTCGTGAATCCCCCGAGATAGGCTCGCCTCGATGAACCGACAGATGCTGTCCGGGCTCACCCTCTTCCTGCTCAGGGTCGTGGTCGCGGTCATGTTTCTCCAGTCCGGGGCGCTCAAGCTGTTCGGCTGGTTCGGCGGGATGCCGGCGGGAGTCCCGATGACTCCGCTGATCTGGGCGGGCGGCACGATCGAAGTCGTGGGAGGCGTCCTGATCGCCCTCGGGCTCCTCACCCGCCCCGCCGCGTTCCTCTGCTCCGGCGAGATGGCCGTCGCCTACTTCTACGGGCACTTTCGCCTTCCCGGCGGCTTCTGGCCCATCCAGAACCACGGAGAGCTCGCCGTCGTGTACTGCTTCTTCTTCCTCTATCTATGGGCCCACGGCCCGGGTCCCGTCAGCCTGGATGCGCGGATCGCGTCCCGGCGATCTCCGTCGGCCGCCTGACCCGCGTCGCTCCGAACGATCCTTGTCGGCTTGTCGATCCGGGATGGCCTCGGCCGTCGTGATAACAGGACGAGAGCCCGGCCCGGACTGGCCATGAAGGGGCGTCCGGGGAAGGCCCAGAGCCGAAAGGAGTTACGAAATGCGGGTGATGGTGCTGGTGAAGGCGAACAAGGACTCGGAGGCGGGCGTTCTCCCGGATCCGAAGCTCCTGGCCGAGATGGGCAAGTTCAACGAGGAGCTGATGAAGGCCGGGGTCCTCCTGGCGGCGGACGGGCTCCGTGCGAGCTCGAAGGGCAAGCGGGTGCGCTTCGCCGGGGGCAAGAAGTCCGTCGTCGACGGACCGTTCTCGGAGACCAAGGAGCTCGTCGCCGGTTTCTGGCTGTGGCAGGTGAAGTCGATGGAGGAGGCCGTCGAGTGGTTGAAGCGCGCGCCCTTCCAGGACACCGAGGTCGAGATCCGGCAGGTCTTCGAGGCGGAGGACTTCGGCGACAACATGACGCCGGAGCATCGCGAGAGGTACGAGAACTTTCGCCGGCAGGCCCAGAAGAAGTCGTAGGGGCGGCCCTCGCGGCCGCACGAGGGCGGGGACGAGGCCCGTCCCTACGATGGAGAGATCGCAGATTGCAGGGAGGCGACGCGGGGCAGGAGCCTCGCGTCGCCGATCTTCCCCGCCGCCGCGGGGAAGGCCGCCGTGGGGCCTCGCCAGCGCAGCGCGTCGACGTCGGAAAAGAGTGGCGCGTCGGCGCGCAGGGTGGCCAGCCGCTTGAAGAGCAGCGCCTCCTCGACGCCGCCGCGGAGGGACTCCGGCGGAAACGCCTCGAGCGGCCCGTAGCGGGCGATGAGCTGGGCGGCGGTCTTGGGACCGATGCCGGGCAAGCCGGGGTATCCGTCCGCGGCGTCGCCCACGAGCGCGAGGTAGTCGGGGATGCGCTCGGGCGCAACGCCGAACTTCGCGACGACCGCGTCCGCGTCGCGGATCTGCCCGCTCTTGCGGTCGACCTGGACCACGCGGCTCCCGACGACGCACTGCGCGAGGTCCTTGTCGGGAGTCCAGATGCAGACCTTCTCGACGCGCGGGTCCGCCGCGGCGATCCGCGCCGCCGAGGCGAGCGCGTCGTCGGCCTCGAGCTCGACCATGGCCCACACGACCACCCCCATCGCGGAGAGCGCGTCCTCGAGCGGATGGAACTGCCGCCAGAGCGCGCGGTCGATGCCCTCGCCCGTCTTGTACCCGGGCCAGAGGCCGTTGCGGAAGGACTCGATGACGTGGTCGGTCGCGACGCCGATGTGCGTGGCTCCGCCCTCGAGCATCTGGGCGGTCATGTGGAGCACGCCGGCGACGGCGCCGAAGGGCCCATCGTTGGCGACGCGGCCGCGTCGCCCGTAGAAGTGGCGGAAGAGCTCGTAGGTGCCGTCGAGCAGGTGAACGATCATTCGCGTCCGAGTCGTGAGGCAACATACTCTAGGCAGAGTTGAACCGTCAGCCCTTCCTCTGCCGGCGCCCCGTCCTCTGGATGGTCGTTGTCGTCGGGGCGGCGCTGCGGATCTACCAGTACGCCTCGGACACGTCGCTCTGGTACGACGAGCTGTCGATGGTGCGCAACCTGGTCCACCGCTCGGAATCGCGGCTGCTCCTCGAGCCTCTCGGGGACGCCCAGGTCTCGCCGACCGGCTTCATGGTCGTCGAGAAGGCGATCAGCCGAGTGCTGGGCGAGAGCGACCTCGCGTTTCGATTCCTCCTTCTGCCCATCGGACTGGCGGCCCTGGTGCTCTTCCTGCCGCTCGCGGAACGGCTCCTCGACGGCTACGCGGTCCCCTTCGCCGTGGCGGCGTTCGCGATTGGGGCGCCGTTCATCCGCTACAGCGCGGAGATCAAGTCTTACGGCATCGACATCGCGGCAACGATCGTGCTGTCCTGGATCGCGCTCCGGCTTCGCGACTCCGACTCGACGGCGGCACGCTGCGTCCTCGGAGGGCTCACCGGAGCGATCCTCGTCTGGTTCTCGCAGCCGGCGGTCTTCGTCGTGGCGGGCCTCGGCGCGGCCTTGCTCCTGGCGTGGGTCCGCGACCGCGATGCGCAGACGGGACGCGCGCTTCTCCTGACCGTGCCCCTCTGGGCGCTGGCGTCGGCGGCCTCGACGGTCGTGGCCTTCCGCCACGTGACTCCTGCCACGCGCGCCTACATGGATCAGTTCTGGCGGTACCGCGACAGCTTCTTTCCCTGGCCGTTCCGGAAACCCGCCGACGCGCTCTGGCTCTGGAATCGAGTGAACGAGCTCTTCCATGACCCGACGGTCCTGCGATACCGCTGGCCGGGCCTCTTCGGGGCGCTGGCCATCATCGGCATGGTCTCGTTGTGGCGCCGCAACCGTTTCGGGGCGCTCGTGCTGCTCGGTCCGTTCGTCGTCGGTGTGCTCGCCGCCGTCGCTCAGCAGTTCCCATTCAAGACCCGCGTGGCCCTCTACGCACTTCCGGTGCTCATCCTCTCGGTCGCCCAGGGAGCGGAGTGGATCCGCCGTCAGGCATCGCGCGTCCACCCCGTTGCGGGCGGACTCTGCATGGCCGCGCTCTTTCTCGTGCCCGCCTCGGCCTTTCTGGAAACCCCGCCGCCCTATTCCGTGGAGAACTTCAAGCCCGTCTTCGCATTCTTCCGCGACCACCGCCGGCCCGGAGACGCCGTCTTCGTCTTTCCTTACGCGATCGAGGCCGTCGAGCGCTATGGCTCCGCTTACGGCCTGGCGCCGGGGGACTACCAGGTCGGGGACTGTTCCCGTGACGACGATCGGGTCTTCCTGCGGGACGTCGACCGCTATCGCGGCCTCCCCCGAGTCTGGCTGCTCGCCGGAAGCGTTCCTTCCATGACCGCCGCCCGCCGGAACGTGGAGGCCTATCTCTCGACGATCGGGACCGCGAGGGAGTCGATGGCCGTGCCGTCCGAGATACCGCTCGATCCGGTGAGCGCCCGGCTCTTCGACCTCTCCGACCCGGCGCGGCTCGAGGCCGCGTCCGCGGAGACCTTTCCGCTGTCGCCGCAGGGTCCCCTGAAACGGCCGTGCGACGAGCGCGTACGGCCGCTGCGCTGACCCGTCACGGGGCAGAAGCCGGGGGATCGAAGATTCCGCCGGACGCTGTCGATTCGGGAGCCCCTCGACCGTCGTACTTATGAGGCGGGGCGAAAAGGCCCCCTCGAAAAGAGACAAGGAGGCCAGCAATGCGATTCCTGATGATGGTCAAGGCGAAGGAAGGCCAGGGCCAGCCGCCCGCGGCGCTGATGGAGGCGATCGCGCAGTCCGGCGCCGAGGCCTCGAAGAACGGCACGATGGTTCTGACCGGCGGGCTCTACCCCGCTTCGCAGGGCGCGCGGGTGCGCATCGACAACGGCAGGCTCAACGTCACGGACGGCCCCTTCGCCGAGGCCAAGGAGGTCGTCGGAGGCTTCGCGATCTTCGAGCTGAAGTCGCGCGAAGAAGCGCTCGAAGCGACGAAGCACTTCATGGAGCTGCATCGCGAGCACTGGCCGGGTTGGGTCGGCGAGACGGAGGTCCGGCAGTTGTTCGACGGACCTCCGGACTTCGAGGCCTTTCAGAAGTAACGCGTCGAGCGCCCGC
>Ga0105248_10000855_pt1 | contig 34244 bp, 22 predicted proteins | sample KBSS34metaG_FD_81524 | JGI IMG/M metagenome (GOLD analysis project Ga0105248, IMG submission 81524) | Switchgrass rhizosphere microbial communities from Kellogg Biological Station, Michigan, USA - KBS S3-4 metaG | ecosystem: Host-associated > Plants > Roots > Rhizosphere > Soil | place...
CAGCATTGGCAAGGCAGATGCAAGCATCGTCGTGACTCCGTACCAGCTCACCTACGACGGAGCGGCCCACACGGCAACCGGCACCGCCACTGGAGTGGGCGGCGCAAATCTAAGCGCGCAGCTAACGCTGATAGCGACGTCGCACACCAACGCGGGCGACTATCCGGCCGATGCCTGGAGCTTTGCTGGCGGCACCAATTACAACGATGCGAATGGCACCGTTCACGACAACATCGGCAAAGCAACCGCAAGCATAGCCGTGACTCCGTATCACGTCACTTATGACGCGAACGCGCATATGGCCACAGGTACGGCGACGGGCATTGCCGGCGCCGACCTCAGCGCGAGTCTGACGCTGACAACGACGACGCACACGAACGCGGGCGATTATCCGGCCGATGCCTGGAGCTTTGCTGGCGGTATCAATTACAACGATGCGAATGGCACAGTGCATGACAGCATCGGCAAGGCAGACGCAAGCATCGTGGTGACGCCGTACCAGCTCATCTACGACGGAGGCGGCCACACGGCATCCGGGACCGCCACTGGAGTGGGCGGCGCAAATCTGAACGCGCAGCTGACGCTGACAGCAACGACGCACACCAACGCGGGCGACTATCCGGCCGACGCCTGGAGCTTTGCCGGCGGCACCAATTACAACGATGCGAACGGCACAGTACACGACAGCATCGGCAAGGCAACCGCAAGCATAACCGTGACTCCGTATCACGTCACTTATGATGCGAATGCTCATATGGCCACAGGAACGGCGACAGGCATTGCTGGCGCCGACCTTAGCTCGAGCCTGACGCTGACAACGACGACGCATACCAACGCGGGCGACTATCCGGCCGATGCCTGGACCTTTGCTGGCGGCACGAATTACAACGATGCGAATGGCACAGTACACGACAGCATCGGCAAAGCGAATGCAGCTGTGACTGTTACAGGCTTCACGGGCATGTATGACGCGACCTCACATGGAGCGTCTGCAACAATCGCAGGCGTGACTGGCGACTCATTGGCTGCCGGCAGCAGTTTCAATCCAGGATCGAGCTTCACGAATGTCCCGGGCGGGTTCGCAAACTGGACCTTCACGGGCGGCAGCAATTACAACGATCAGAACGGCACAGTGGAGATTGTCATAAGCAAAGCAACGGCTTCCGTTGCCGTCACGGGGTACCACGTCTCGTACGATGGCAATGCGCATACTGCAACAGGCACTGCAACTGGAGTTGGTGGTGCGGATTTGAGCGCAAGCCTGGTTCTAACTGCAACGGCTCATACCAATTCTGGAAACTATTCGAGTGATGGATGGAGCTTTGCCGGCGGAAACAACTATAACGATGCCAGTGGCACCGTTCACGACATCATCGACAGGTCCAATGCAACTATCGTTGTGACGCCATACAACGTCAATTACGATGGCGTGCCACACACTGCCACAGGTACCGTCAACGGGGTGCAGGGCGAAACTCTAAACGGCTTGAATCTTAGCGGCACATCGCACACCAATGCCGGTTCCTATCCGGCGGACTCATGGACCTTCACCGATGTGACCGGCAACTATTTCAATGCCAGCGGTACTACAAGCGACAGTATCGCGAAAATTCACGCCACGATCACGGTCAACGGCTTCAACGGACCGTATGATGCAGCGGCACACGGAGCCAGCGGATCGGCTGCGGGCGTTGGTGGTGAGAATTTGAATAGTCAACTCCAACTCGGTGCGACGTTCACGAATGGACCGGGAGGAAATGCACACTGGGTGTTTTCGGGAGGAACGAACTATCTTGACGACAGTGGCGACGTGGCAATTTTGATCAACAAGATTCCGGCGTCCATCAACGTGATCGCCTATGACGGACTTTACGATGGCGCCTCTCATGGTGCTTCGGGAACGGCAACCGGACTTGGAGGCATCAATCTGGGCGGGCTTCTCCATGTGGGTCCGGCGACATTCATGAACGTACCAGGAGGTACGGTGGCTTGGACATTTGACGGCGATTCCAACTACACCGCCGACGGTGGAAGTGTGGACGTGAAGATTGCGAAAACGCACGCCTCCATCACGATCCAGGGCTTCAGCGGTTCGTACGACGGGAATCCACACGGAGTAATCTCGACCGTGTCGGGTGCCGGAGGCGAAAACCTGATCGGTCAGCTCAATGCCGGCGCTTCGTTTACAAACGTACCAGGAGGAACGGCCCATTGGGTGTTCGCAGGCGGAATCAACTACATCGATGAGAATGGGGATGTGGCCATCGTCATCACCAGGGCAGCATCCACGACAACGACACTTGGCGGTGGACCATTTACCTACGATGCCACGTCGCATTCGGGCGGTTCGGGCACGGTGACCGGTGCGGGTGGTCTAAGCACGACCGCGACGTCGCTGACCTATAGCGGCGATCAGGTCAATTCCGGTACCTACTACGTGACGGCGCACTATAGCGGTGATGCCAACCACGAATCCAGCGATGGCGCTGCGATCGAAATTGTGATCGATCGGGCGGCATCTACAACGGTGACATCGGGAGCTGGTCCATTTACATATGACGGTTCTGCACATACCGGTGGTTCCGGTGCGGTGACGGGTGCGGGCGGTCTCAGCACCGATGCGACATCCTTGACATACACCGGCGATCAAATCAACGCAGGGAACTATACAGTGACAGCGCATTATGCAGGAGACGCAAACCACACTCCCAGCGACGGCGCCGCCGTTGCGATTGTGATCAATAAAGCGGCATCGGCCACAACGACGATTGCGGGCGGCCCATTCACGTATGACGGATCCACACATGGTGGATCGGGCTCTGTGACAGGTGCGGGTGGTCTGAGCACCGGTGCGACGTCTTTGACTTACACCGGAGACCAGGTCAACGCAGGCAGTTATGAAGTAACGGCCCATTATGCGGGAGATGCGAATCATGAAGCGAGCGATGGCGCCGCCGTTGCGGTCGTGATCCACAAAGCGGCATCGATCACAACGACGATTGCGGGCGGTCCATTCACGTATGACGGTTCCACACACGCTGGTGGATCGGGCTCGGTGACAGGTGCGGGTGGATTGAGCACCAGTGCGACGTCTTTGACTTACAGCGGAGACCAGGTCAACGCAGGCAGTTACGATGTAACGGCCCACTATGCGGGAGATGCGAATCACGAAGCGAGCCATGGCGCAGCGGTAGCGACCCTGATCCGTAAGGCAACGTCGACGATCAATGTCACGCCATACCATGTGACCTATGACGGGAGTGCACACACGGCGACGGCGTCGGCAACAGGTGTCGGCGGAGTCGATTTAAGTACGGGATTGAATCTGGACGGTACGACGCACACCACGGCAGGGACTTATGTGGATTCCTGGAGCTTCACCGGCGGAGCCAATTACAGCGATGCCACGGGTACCGTGAGCGACATCATCGCGAAGGCGAACGCGCAGGTGACGGTTAATGGATATTCGGGTATGTATGACGGAAATCCGCATGGTGCGAGCGGATCGGCCGCGGGTATCGGCGGCGCCAATATGAACGCACAACTCAATCTCGGAGGAACCTTTCGCGAAGTGCCCGGCGGAACGGCGCACTGGGTTTTTGCTGGTGGCACCAACTACAACGACCAGACTGGTGATGTCGCCATCGTCATTAATAAATGGACGGTGAACGGTTTCTATCAACCGGTTGACATGACTCCGGCTGGCTCACCGATCGTGTGGAACACTGTGAAGGGAGGTTCGACGGTGCCTCTGAAGTTCAATATCTACGTGGGCTCGACCGAGCAAACGAGCATCAGCGCCATCAAGGAAATCCAGATCTTTGACGTCGTCTGCTCAACCTCCGCCGTTGCTGATGTTCCGCTCGAATTTACGACAACGGGAGGAACCTCCCTGCGGTATGACAGCACGGCCCACCAGTTCATCCAAAACTGGCAGACGCCCAAGGCGCCTGGAAAATGCTACATGGCTCGAATGACCGCGCAAGATGGTTCGACAATCTCGAACACGTTCTTCAAGACGAAGTAGACCACCAGTGTTGATGCTCAGGGCCGGATGCCTCCGGCTCCTGAGCATCAATCCGCTTCGGGCCGCCCAGAGTGGAACCTTCCTACAATTCCGAGAAAATCGATCGGCTTTTACATCAGGTCGGAGGAGAACGCACCTCTACTGGCGGTTCCGGGCGCCGCAGAAGTCGAGGGATATGTTTCTGCAAGGGGAAGATAAAGTTCACGAATCTTGCAACTCCGATCCTGAAAGCCGAAAATTGAACGTCTCACTCACGGACTCTTCCAGATCATTCTGACGTTTGGCAGGATGTGAGATGCGCGACGACCCACTGGTAATTCCAGTGTCCAGTTGATGGCCGTTGAGATACACAGCGTTCGTTGAAAACAATTTTTCAGGAGGCCAGTATGATTCTCGTTCGAAACGTTTTTCGTTTGAAGTTCGGCAAGTCTCGAGAAGCAGTTGCGCTCATGAAGGAGGGAATTGCCATTCAAAAGAAGCTCGCATCCGGTATATCACCGCGTCTTTTGACCGACCTCAGCGGTGATTTCTACACCCTGGTCCTGGAGTTGACGGTACCCAGCCTGGCGACCCTTGAAGCGACACAAACCCAGATCATGTCCGACAAGGACTGGCAGGCCCATTATCAAAAGTTCGTTCCACTGGTTGAATCGGGGCACCGAGAGATTTATACGATTATCGAGTGAAGGTCTCACCGCGTCAGGTTGGCGGCTACCGCGGCCAGCGATGCCGCGTCGACGGCCAGTCGCGCACTGCCGTGCCCGTGACGAGCACGGTGACCCAAATCGGCAGTTGCCGAACTTATCAACGTTGCATGGAATCGCGCAGCGGCGCGTAGCGACCTGACGTCGGAACCCGCTGAACTCAAAGAGCACTTCGGTGATCATCAGGCCCAGAAACAGCGGTGCGAAGCGATATCACCCTGGGGTGGCCTGCTGAAGGGACTACCGTTCCAGGGCCCTACCTATAGTGCTCAATGTCCTTCTCATTCTCGGTACAGAAGTATTCCAGGAGATCCTCCTCAGGAAGCAGGGTCGCTTTCTGCGTGTACTTGATTGGCCGGGTATACGTCTTGGGATCCTCGATAGTCACCTCAATCTCCAGGTGTCCCAGGTCCCGTCGACGAAAGCGTTCGGTGACGTGCATTGCATTGCTGTGCGTATGGCCGAGTCGATCGAGCCAGCTCTTCTCGGTAAATCCCACACTATCGACGACAAGCGTATCGCCTTCCCACTTACCAGTCGAATAGCCCATCCATCTCGGTTGTGCGTCCTCCACGGGCTTGCGCGCGTCGAGAAAGATTTGTCGAAAAACAGAACTGTCTTCGTAGAGAACGATGACCACTCCCGGAGTTTGAACGATCTTGAACGGGATGGGTAGATTGGTAATGGCGGGCACCCCGGTGGGTTGACAGTGCGCGGCGGGATCATCCTTGCCCTGGTTCTGCATGCGTTGAGCAAACTGCGCACCAGCCGCCGGTTGGAACGGCACCTCGTTGGGTTTAAAGTCGGCAGTAACATCGACGAAGTAGCGCGGCGCCCCAAACCCGGTGATGCTCTCAACAGTTTGCACTCCAGGAGGAAGCGCGGTGGGATTTATATCCGACTGCCAGACTCCCGAGAGGTCGGGTTTACCGTCTCTCGCCTGGGGTGTCTTCGCTGCGAGATTCGGCTTGCCATCTGGCGTGCGGGGCAAGGTATTGTCCGGAGTCCTGGCCCATTGTGCCGATGCGTTGCTGCCGAGAACAAGAATCAATGCAGTGCAGTAGACGATCGATCTCATGCTCATGTCGCCTCCTTCAGCGCGTGGCTTGCCCTTGACTGGAGCCCGTGAAAAGTTTTTGGCCTGTGCTGACGAGAGTCACGACTTTGGCGTTTGCAATATTGGCCCCACTCTTTGCGCGACTCGCTTCCACACTGACCACCTCGCCGACCTTTAAGGTATTCCTTCCCCAGCCGGCCCGGGTTAACAGATTTGGACTCCCCATCTCGAATCCCCAGTTCTCCACCTTACCTGCACTGTCCTTGACGTCGATGTAGAACCATGCGTGCGGATTTTCCCATTCGACTTTCGTTACCGCACCCGTAAGCTTGACCGGCTTTTCCGCGTCATATTCCGCGGAGAAAGCATGATGAGCCAGCGCCGGCATTACGGCGAGAACCAAACAGAAGCTGAAAAGAAGGATGCTTGAGCGAACTCTCATGGCTAAACCTCCGTCGATCGCGATCCGAATGCGAGCTCGGATCAGTGGATACCAAGAATGTTTCGATGTAACTGTTGCCTTCGCGAAGCGGCATTCTAGCAAGCAGGATGGCTGGCGGCAAGGCGGACGAGAAGACAGGCGGACGAGAAGGTCCGGACTCCAAGAATTTAGCAAAGCTGGTCGGCGGAATTTGAAGGCACCCGCCTGAACGGAGTCGTTCGGGTCGGATCGACCTGTTCGCGTAGTTTCGAATGTACTCAAGGGGTCATGATGAAGTAAGAGACCACCTTCCACTGGCTGTTCTCCTTCGCCCAAACCGTCCAAAGGACGGAGGAGTCCCCAATAGTCTTGCGTAGTCGGAACCCGGCAGCGTAGAAATTTCCATATACTTTTCCAGCCGTGGGTTCTTGAACGTAGAGTTCCTCCCCAGGGTTTCGCCCCTGACATCCTGCCGCTGAGGCCATGTGGTCCGGTACCGAAGCCAGAACGAATGCGCTTGAATTGGAGTGCTTCACAAGTCGAACGTCCGGATGGTATACGGCAGGCGCATGGATCGCTTTATCCAGCTTTTGGACTGGTCCGACGATGGTCACTAACTTCTGCATTCCTGCTTTTATCAGCTTGCCGGCCTCATCTGGTCCGCTGGGAGCCGGCGTATCGTCGTCTCGATACAAATTGGCACAGGGAAAGGCGCGCGGCGAGAGATACTGAAACGCTTCAGCGGGCTGACCGAGTACGAACCATTTATTGAGGAAGTCGGTAGCACTTCGGATGAGGTCCTTGTCTCCTTCAACATAAGCCGGAGCGGGCGTCGCCGTGGAGGCCGCCTCATCTGCCGATGTTGTATCCGGCACGCGGTACTTTTCGAATTCCGGTTCGATATCGTACGAGATCAGTTTCCAGTAGCCGTTTTGTTTTGCCCACAGGGCGGCGACGGTTTCCGTCTGCTGTCCGGCCCGCTTGAATTTGAAAACAGAGGCGACATACTTGCCGAACGATTTGGAGTTGGCGGCTTTCTCCGTCAGATTCGAGGGATCCACCTGATTGATACATTTCATCCGTTCCGCCAGGTCTTCGCGGACATCGTAGAGCATGAATTCCGATTCATAGGGCTGCGGAATCAATTTGCCTCTGGGCCCGGTCAGCCGAACTCCCTCAATCGCATCCGAGACCTTAGCCACCTTCCCAATTTGATTGTTCACGTCTCGAAGCGCCGTCAACGCGGCGAATTTTGCCACTCCTAAATCCACCGGCTTCCCACTTTCCAACTCGCGACACCAGAAAGCACTCTGGGCAAAATAAGAAGCCGCCAGGTCTGGCCTCTGATCCTGCAGCCACGATTTCAGGAAATCGTGTACTGCGACTTCGGGCTTGGCGCTGCCTTTGATTGCGGGCTCACTGGACGGTGCATCCGAACCTCCAGAACTGTTCACAAAAAGCGGCAGGCCCAGAAAACCGCGCCACCAGTTGGAAAGGCCGGACCACGTCTGATTGTGAAGCACATCATTGTCCCCGGCGCGCACATCGGAGTTCGCCGCAGTCAGGTGCCCGTTTACCAGGGAAGCGGGAAACTTGTTGGATCGATAATCGACGTCAATATCGGCGCGCTTGCCATCCTTCGTTGCCGAAACCTGCAGAGAGGGAACACCGTTTCGGCTTCGAAAGCAGATTGGGTAGCCCTTGTGGAAAGTAACATTGTCTGGCGAGCGTGCGAATTCCCGGCTTCTGGCAAGATTCTCCAGCGCGTTGGGTTTCAATACGACATAAAGTCGAAACTGCTGGTCACTCCCGGCGTCTTCAATTTTTCCTGCGACCGTGTCGATTCGCTCAATCAGGGTTATCGCCGAAGGGCCTAAAACGGCGCCATTCTGGTCCGTCAGAGTCGTACGTATCAATGCGTGCGTGACAGCGCCGAATGTCGTTTTCGTGGAGACAGGCAGGTTGTTGTAGCCTTCCTCTGCGGTGAGCGGCTTTTTGACGACTTCGCTGAATCTGCGAAACCAGTCGTCGACAAGTGCCTTCTGTTCGGGTGCCAGGTCCGAGTATTTTGCTCCGGGAATCACTTGAGGAGCGGACGGTTGCTGGGCCGAGACCAATCGCATTAAACATAAGGTGAATACGAGGCCGGACGCAGTCATTACAACCGCACGTAACCAAAAGTTCTTCATTGGATTGTATCGGACGAACGGGAATTGAATGTTCAGCATGGAATAAATTTTAAGCAGAACCTTTGAATAATTCGAAGAGTAATCTCGTTCAACGGTTCTCTTTGGAACAGACGTCTTCATATTGACCCGCGGAGGGAAATGAGGGGACAGTCCCCTCATTTGAATCAGGCCGCTCCGGGGAGGAGCTGGAAGGAATCGAGTACTGACGGATTGGCAAACAGCGCCCATGCCGTCCAATCTCCTCCGCGTGAGGCCAGCTGACGTCGCGCGCTGTAGATCGCTTCTTCCAGCGTCTTGCCTTGCAGCAGGAAATTGTAAAAGCTGCTTGCGAAAGCCGTAGCAGACGTGTCGTCGATGGGACGGATCGGCAGCAGAACGGCTGGTACGCCACGTTTGAGAAGCTTCATCGCAATTGCCGGCGCAGGATTTCCGAAGACAGAGCTGGCCTGATTTCTCCCGATGACGACTAGTTTCACGCCGCTCTCGCTGAGAATCTCTGCGAATTGAGCAATATCGATTGTTTCACTTCCGGATTCTCCCGGAGTGAAGTACACCTGAAAGGATTGGTCACTACGTACCTGTCCGACATAACCCTCAAAGTGCAGTACTTGAGGAGCGAATGCTTTCAGGACGGAAACCATACTTGAAACACTCGCATGATCGCGAAGCAAAGCGCGGTATCTGAGCTTGTCGTTGGATGCAAGTTCCTCCAGTGCGCGAGCAGAAGTGTCCAGGCTCGTTCGCACACCGGATGGCGGGTTCGGTATAACGGTCAGCAATTGAAGCGGCGTCTTCAACGGTGATTTTGGAACATCCTTTTGATCACCATACAAGGCACGGACCATCGAATACCGAGGCTCACTCAGAAGCAGGCCCTGCGCGCCAGGCCCTGGGAGCCATTCCCACGGCAGGTAGTGAAGAGCGATATCGCCAAGCCGCATTACAATTCGTTGCTGCCCTTGCATCTGGTCAAGGAAATGCCCCAGCCATTGGTCGCCCGTTTTACCCAGAGCCGTGTTTTGCAGCAGCAATCCAGCGCGAAGCACGAGCGTTTCGGCGCCCTCGCGTCGGCCGAACAACTCTTTGAGAACCGGCTGATAGGAGTCTTCCGACCTCACACCGATTGTCTGCAGGACTTCAGTCAGGCAATTGCGGATCGAGAACGAAACCTGAAAGGGATCCGGAGGTGTATCTTTTCCTTCGAAACGGATGGTGTAGGCAGCCGGCGTCGCTCCATCCGAAATTTTTTCGCTGGTGTCCATGCGCAGCGTCAACTGAGCCACCAGTGCAGTTTGGCTCGTGGGGGACGGGATATCCGCCTTCTTCGCCGTCATCGATTCGGCCGCCGGGGCCTTGGATGATGGACCCATGTCGACTACAACCGGGGCAAGAGATCGATAACGCCCGAGATCGCTCTCGTTGATTTCGCTGAAATAGGGGCGGAAGCGGAGAAAGCGGATGAGCGACGCATCTGTCTTGCACAGGTCGAAGAGTTCGCGAGCTTCCCTCGCATCGAGATCAACGTCCGACGGCACCTTGCGGTTGACGAGGCAATCTTCGACGAATCCGAAACCCGCATAGTTTCGCATCGCTTGCCGGGAGATATCCGGCCATGAATAGACAAGGCCGTCGAGCTTGGCAAACTTGCGAGCCTCGATAAAATGAGTGCCTACGACTGCCAGCAGTTGAAGATCGGCTTCAATGCCTTCCAATACCGGCCGGACCTTTGCAGTGAGTAGCAACTGCATATTGGTGGTTGTCTGTTGTCGCTCCTCTGCCCCTGCTGGCAGGCGGTTGTCCTCTGGTATCGCTTTCCGCGCCTGCTCGAATAAATCGCGTTCCTCCCACGCAAGTTGGATCAGCTTTTTGGGCGTGCGCGACAAGTATGTAGGCTCGAAAAGTATCTCGCGGATTTCAGCCGTAAGTATTGAGTTCCAGGCATTCAAAGTGTCGCTGGCCGCAGAACTCTCGCCGCGGACATAGTCGCGTCCGTCCCGGAGCGACGCGAGCACAACATACCAGTCGCGGGAACACGCCAGCGTGTAAAGCATTTCCGCAATCGTCTTGTGAGAATCGAGGAGAGTCAGGAATGTTTTCAATCCCTCCCATATCTTCTTCCCCGCATCCAGCAGCGGCGATTGACGAAGCGCCTCGACAACTTCAAGTAGTGTTCCGTTTCTCGAATAGACCATGGTCTGCGGATGCGTCGTGACATCGGCTACCTCGGCAAGTGTCGACAGTTCTGCCGGAGTTGCGCCCTGGAACGGGTCCGTGACAAACAATTCTCTCAAGAGAGGAGCAGTGGTGACCTTGCCAAAAAGCTTTTCCCATTCCTCTTTTCCAAGCAGCGGAGCGAAATCGGGATTAGAAGGAATACCGGACTTCGTCAGCGCTGTCTGGATTTGATCGAGGGCCTGTTTGTACTTTTCGGAATCCGTAAAGAGACTCGCAATATGAAACGGGAATTTCGCATCCCATTGCGCCAGCATGATAAGGCGATTCAGCCACTCAATTATTTCCCTGTCCTTTTCTGGCTTTGTTTTTTCCATAGTCTGCAGCCGCCTATTTTTTGTCTTCGGCGGCCTTAGCCCGTGTCGATGATGGCGAAAATCCGTCCTGCGAAATCGATCCCAGCCTGAAGTTCGAGCCGACCAGCCGCTGAAAGGACAACCGCTGACAATACTGCTTGATGCGCCGAGGATTGGTGCCGGCGATACTTTGAATAATGTCCCCGGCAGGTGTCCAATGGGGATATTGTGCGGCGATCAAACGTTGTGTCTGTTCGGCAGTTCTCGGGGGAACGCGAGTCCTGAATTGGATGATCTTCTCGAGGTATTCCCGTCCCTTGGTCGCAAAATCGCCTTTGCTATCCGCGAACAGTTCCTTGTATCGAAGGCGAAGCCCCTGGGCGATCAATCGTTCGTCGACGGCAATAATGAAGATGCAGCGCGATCGGTTCAGCGCGATCCGGATCGATTCCATGATATCGAGAGCGACGTCCGGTTGAGCGCGATCGAGGTCATCGATGAATACATAGACGGGAACTTCGCCCGCTTCCTTGAGCAAATCATCAAAGCTTTTCTGAAAGTTTTGAAGTGCATCGATGGCCTTGCTGGACACGTCGGTGGCCTGCTCGGAAGAAAATCCGTCCGCTTTCGTGTCAAAACCGAATAAGCCGCGCAAACCTGAAACAAGGGGCGACACGGTAGAGAGCGCGCTAATCGTACCCTGAATCACTGCGGACATCATGGCTTCCTGAGTGAGACCGGCGGTCGGGGTGCGCTTGCTGATACTTCCGTATTCCGTGCTATCCAACTCCCTTACAAACTCTTCATATCTTGTGAGCTTTGGCGGTTCCTTCCGGGCGAAGAAGTCATACGTAAGGAAGCCCACGGTCCGTCCGAAAATTCCATCAAGGCTGCCATTTTCAGGTTCATTCTTGGGAACAGTTTGATCCGCAGGAGTCGTCGGAGATTCTCCTTCCTTTGTCAGTACATCCTTCGCGATTTTCAATATCAGTGCGCGCCAGAGTTTCTCCGACGTCGTATACGGCCACGCTGAAAACTCTACAAACTTGACTCGGCTTGCTCCCTGTTCCAGATGACCTTTCATAAAGTGGACGAGTGTCGTCTTTCCTTCGCCCCATTCTCCGAAGATGCCAATCGTAAAAGACGACTTGAGCGCTTCATGTTGCCTGATGAAGTCTGCAAGCGCCTGGGCATGCTGATTCATATCGAGCAAGTCGCCTGTCGGATTTTCCAACGGGGCGTCAAAGCCGTTGTCCGCTTGTTCTCTCTCGGGAGAATTTTTCATTGTTCTTTCACGATGTTTGTTTGTCGTACAGGCCACTGGATTCGCCCCACCAGGACCAGGAGTAGAAAAATGCCTAGCAGGGCAGCCCCCGCCATATCGAACGCCTGATAACCGAACAGAATCAGGAGAACTCCAATGGCAACAGTAAAAGGCCATGAACTTGTGGCTGCCAACATGCCTGGCCTCGCGCTTCTGGGAATAAACCATCGGACAAGCAGCAGCAAAACCAGAACCGGTATGAAACTCGTAACGAGCAGGATGAACGGTTTGAGGAGGAGATATTCCGCTCTGGCTCGATGGAATTTCGTTTTCGCAGCCGCCTTGATTGTCTGGAGCTCAGCGGTCGCCTTTATCATGCGCATATTCAATTCATCGAGCTCCGTCGTCAAGGTTTGCTCAAGCACTCCGGTTTGGAATTTCTGCCTACTGAACTCCTGGTAGGATTTGGCGGCATCTGTTGGGATGGATGGGAGATTCCTTTTTCCCCTGGCGAGATCGGGATAAAGCTCGGTGTAAGCTCTCAGGTTGGAGTTCAGCGCCAGTTGCTCGATTTTCGTTTCGGTAAGTTTCTTCTGAAAGGCTTTCACTTCCTCCTGCAGCTGTGAAAGTTCGTCCGTCTGGCGCAAAACGCCGTCGCGTTCGAGTATCGATTGCTCGTCGGGCTCCCAGTCGTGAAAGAACTCACTGAGCGTGCGATCCGCCAGCGTCCACAGCCCCATTCCGCCTATCACCAACAAACCAAGCAGGACGATGTCGGCTCCTGAAAGAGGTAATTTCCCGGTGTCTTTCTTTTGCATCGGTTGCTGTGAGGAATCTGCCTTCGGATGTTCAGGGAAAGGCTGACGACACGATTGCCGAACAGTCTCGATCTTGTGAAAGCGGTTTAGCCTAGCCCGACGCGTGAAATGAAGTCAACGCCGAAGGCGGAAGTCTCCGTCGTGCTTCGACGTATCCAGAGAAGGCTCGCGAGAAAGTCCGCCTCGGTTCGTTCATTGAAGTCCATGCGGGATCGCGTTTCTCAACGCCAGGTCTCGCGGATCGCCGTCCATTTTCCCCAATCGATTGGTCACGTAAGCGTAGGCCATGCCGATTTGTGGATCTGCAAATCCAAGCGAGCCGCCGGCGCCAGGTGAGCCGAACGCGCCCGCGTGTCCGAAAGGCCAGGTCTGGCATGTCTTCATGAAGCCCAGAGAAAACTGGATCTCGCCCTTCAAAGCTTCGTCATAGAAACCGTGCCTGGATGGCATCGCGGGTGCAATCAATTCCTGAAGAGTTTCCTGCCGAAGACCGAGCTCCCGGCCTCCCGTGGCAAACACGCTGTAGGCCTGTGCCATGGCCCGCGCTGTGCCCACACCGCCACCGGAAGGGACTTCGAGATTGCGCGAATAAATCCGCTCCTTATCCAGAGGGAGCCACGAACCGGGATTCACAATCAGCGCCTTATAGATGGCGGAATGCGGATTGACTGCGGCCAGCATGAGGCGGAAAGGCAGATTCAGCATCGCTTTTAACGGATTGGATTTCTCGAGAACGGCCATTCGCGAGTTCGGAATCGATTCCGGCAAGCGAATGTAGAACTCCAGCCCGAGCGGCGATGCAATCTCGTCCTGGAAAAACTGACCAAGACTGCGGTGTCGCGGATCCACTCGGCGAAGCAGTTCGCTTTCGTAGAATCCAAGGCTGATGGCGTGATAGGCCTGATGGCTTCCCGGTTCCCATGCGGGTTTTTGTCGAGCAAGCACCATCGCCAGCTTGTCCAGATCCGCCACCACGCTTTTGTCGACCAGTTCCGTGAACGCGAACAGGCCGGCCTGATGAGACAGCAGCTGCCGCACTGTGATTTGGTCCTTGCCCTGCTGCGCAAACTCCGGCCAGTACGTGCACACCCGTTCGTTGTAATCGAGCCAGCCACGCGAATGGGCCACCGCCATCACCATGGCCGCAAAACCCTTTGTGGCTGAGAACACCAGGACCATGGTGTCGTCTTCCCAGGCTTCGCCAGTTTCCGCGTTTCGAATACCGCCCCAAAGGTCCACAACTTTTTCGCCGTGGTGGTAAATACAGCAGGCCGCCCCGAGCTCCTGCCGGAGAGAAAAGTTCTGCGCAAACGCTTCTTGCACCGCTTCAAATCCGGCCTGCACGGAACCGTGAATGGCGAGATGGTTCATTTTGAATTCATCCCTCGTTGGGCATTTTGAGTGCCGGAATGTGTCTGCGTACGACGCCTGGCTTTCATGAAAGTACCCAGATTAACGTATCTCTCACCCTCAGGCCATCTGGCGTTCCACGGCCGCCGCCGCAAATGGTTCTGATATATTGTTGCGCCGGTAAACATAGTGAAAATCACAGACATCCGTGCGACAACCGTTACCGTTCCCCTGGAATCGCCATTGCGCCACGCCAACGGCGTGCACTGGGGACGATTTGTTCGGACGATCGTCGAAGTCGAAACGGATAACGGGCTCATTGGTCTTGGAGAAATGGGCGGAGGTGGAGAATCCGCCGAAGCCACGTTTCGCGCGATGAAAACATACCTTGTGGGCCACGATCCGGTTCGTCTTGAAGAAATGCGATTTCTCATTGCCAATCCCACGGCGTCGCTCTACAACAACCGTACGCAGATTCACGCCGCGCTCGAATTCGCCTGCCTGGATATTCTCGGCCAGGCCTGGGGCGTTCCGGTGTGCGACATACTTGGGGGGCGCGTTCGTGACACAGTTCGATTCGCATCGTATTGTTTTTTCCGTTATCCGCATCCGAAAACAATGGCTGGCGAGGTGCGCACCATCGATCAACTGGTTTCGCACGCGCGTGAACTGAAACAGCGCTTTGGCTTCACCACACACAAGATGAAGGGCGGAGTGTTTCATCCAGACTACGAACTCGAAGCGTACCGAGCGCTCGCCGCTGCATTTCCGGACGACTCGTTGCGATTCGATCCGAATGCGGTGTGGTCCACAGAACAGGCGATACGGTTCGGGCAGGCCATCGAAGGCTTGAACAACGACTACCTGGAAGATCCGGTGTATGGCCTTCATGGCATGCGACGCACTCGCGAGAAAGTGCGTCTGCCGCTGGCGACAAATACCGTCGTTGTGAATTTCGAACAACTCGCGGCCAATGCTCTAAACACGGCAGTCGATGTCATTCTCCTCGATACGACGTTCTGGGGAGGCATTCGCGCCTGCATCAAAGCCGCTGGTGTATGTGAAACGTTTCAGCTGGGGATCGCGGTTCATTCTTCCGGCGAACTCGGAATTCAGCTCGCCACGATGCTGCACATGGGCGCCGTGCTCCCCGGACTTTCATTCGCCGGCGACGCACACTATCACCACCTCACCGATGACATCATTACGGGAGGTTTGATGAAATACGAAAACGGCGCAATCCGCGTCCCGACCGGTCCCGGTCTTGGCGTGAAACTCGATCGCGAGAAGCTGGGAAAATACAGCGAACTCTACAAGCGGCTCGGCAATTATCCCTATGATCAGGACCCGGCGCGCCCGGGCTGGACGGCTCTGATTCCCAATGATCGTTGGGCGGATCCAAAGGATAGCCGTCCGGTGGCTCTACCTTATTAATACCGTGAATATGGCGAACCTCTTTGACTTGACCGATCGCGTCGCTGTAGTGATGGGTGCAACTTCCGGAATCGGTCGATCGCTTGCCATTGGCCTGGCCCAACACGGAGCGACAGTGATTCCAACCGGCAGACGGGAAGACCGTATCCAGGATGTCTGTCGTGAAATCGAAGGCGCCGGCGGCGTAACCATGTGCCGTTCAGCCGATGTCGGAAATCGCACGTCGATCGATGCGTTTCGCGATGCGGTATTGAAACAGTTCGGGCGTGTCGACATTCTGCTCAACGCGGCCGGTGTCACGTTCAAGCAGCCGACGTTGACGGTGACGGAAGAACAATGGAGTTCGTTGATGGATACGGATCTCACCGGCGTGCTGCGCGCCTGCCAGTCCTTCTATGAACCGTTGAAGTCGAGCCGACGAGGCCGCATCATCAATATCGCTTCTCTGGGCTCGTATCGCGCGTTTTACCAGGTGGCCGCGTATTGTGCGGCAAAGTCCGCGGTGTTATCACTCACGCGTGGACTCGGGTGTGAGTGGGCGAAGGACGGAATCATGGTGAACGCCATCGCCCCCGGAGTGTTTCCCACCGAGCTCAACAGCAAACTCATCATGGGCACGCCGCGAGGGAATGAAATCCTGATGCGAACTCCGATGGGACGTTTCGGCAAACCGGAAGAGCTTGTCGGGGCGGCTGTGCTGCTGGCGTCGGATGGCGCAAGTTTTATGACCGGGGAGTGCATTGCGGTGGATGGTGGATATCTGGCATCGGGGGTGAATTTGTGAATTCGAATCGCGGGAGGAAGGTCATGGGCGTTTCACGACGAGATTTCGTTCGAGCAGGTGTTGCAGGTGTCGCGGGATTGTACGCTGCACGCGATGCATTTGCGCAAGCTCCGTCACTTCTGGACGAAGACGGATATAAACTCTGGCTTCGTTTCGCGCCACCGCCTGCGGCTGTTGCAAATCAATACCGCGGCATGATCCGGCGCGTTCTCGTTGGGGGAGATTCGCCGACAACGGACGTCATCTGCAAAGAGATGGAAACTGCACTGGCTTCCATTTTGGACACAAAGATTCCGGTATTGCATTCCACCTCCGAGGACTTCGACGACGGGACACTGGTGATTGGAACTGCTGCGAATTCGTCCGCCATTCGTGGGATTTCCCGTGCCGCGGATCTGAATTCTTCCATCTTTCGTGCGGTCTCCCTCGCTTCCGATCTGACGAAGATCGGCCAGGAAGGATTCATCATCCGAAATGCACGCGCGCGAGATCGATCCGCGATTGCCATCGTCGCCGAAGGCGAAATAGGAGCCCTATACGGCGCGTATCATTTTCTGCGATTGCTACAGACGGGACAGCCGATCGATCGGCTCGATGTGTCCGAGCGTCCGAAAGTTCAGCTGCGGATGCTCAATCACTGGGACAACGTCAACGGAACCATCGAACGCGGCTATGCGGGAAACTCACTCTGGCAGTGGTCCGATCTGCCGGACGTGATCAGTCCTCGCTACGCCGATTACGCGCGTGCCAACGCATCGATTGGAATCAACGGCGCTGTGATCAATAACGTCAACGCCGACATCAAATTCATTTCTGCGGAATACCTTCCGAAGATTGCCGCGCTGGCAGAAGTGTGGCGTCCCTACGGTGTGCGTCTGTACCTTTCGGTGAATTTCTCCGCGCCGGTCACTGCAGGTGGAATGACGACGGCAGACCCGCTGAACAAGGATGTGATTGCATGGTGGAAGGCAAAGGCGGAGGAGATTTACACGCTCATTCCGGATTTCGGCGGCTTCCTGGTCAAAGCGAATTCCGAAGGTCAGCCCGGCCCGAAGGATTACCACCGCAATCATGCCGAGGGCGCCAACGTCATGGCCGATGCGCTCGCGCCACACGGCGGCACCGTAATCTGGCGTGCATTTATTTACGACGAGGATGTGGATCCGGATCGGGCAAAGCGCGCCTATATCGAGTTCACGAAACTCGACGGACAGTTCCGGCCAAATGTTCTGATCCAGGTCAAAAACGGTCCTATCGATTTCATGCCGCGCGAGCCGTTTCATCCCCTGTTCGGCGCTATGAAGCAGACTTCCGTCATGGCAGAGATTCAGGCGACGCAGGAATACCTGGGACAGGCGAAACATCTGGTTTACCTGGGCACCATGTGGAAGGAGTTTCTAGACTCGGATACTTACGCCAAGGGCAAGGGCTCGACGGTAAGTAAGGTCATCGAGGGCGGCGTGTATCCGTATCGCATGACGGGTATTGCTGCAGTGACGAATCCCGGACTCGATGCCAACTGGTGTGGGCATCACTTCTCGCAGTCGAACTGGTACGCGGCCGGACGCCTGGCCTGGGATCCCACGCTTGGCGCAGCGGAGATTGCGGAAGAGTGGACTCGGATGACGTTTACCAACGATATGAAGGCGGTGCGAACCATTCGGGACATGATGATGGGTTCGCGCGAGGCGTTTGTGAATTACACGATGCCGCTGGGGTTACATCACCTGATCGGTGGCGATCATTACGCGCCGATGCCGCAGAATGCCCGCGCACAGCGAAGTGACTGGACGGCGGTGTACTACCACCAGGCGTCGGCGGAAGGGATCGGGTTTGATCGGACGATGAAAGGCGACAAGGCCGTGGGGCAGTACTTCCCCCAGGTAAGAGATATGTTCGACAACCTGTCGAAGTGCCCGGAGATTTACCTGCTGTGGTTTCATCGATGCCCGTGGGACTACAAATTGAAATCCGGGAAGACGCTTTGGGAAGGGTTGAAGGAGAAGTATCGGACGGGGGCAACTCAGGCAGCCGGGTTCCAGAAGACGTGGGAATCGCTGGCGAGTCAGATTGATCCGCAGCGGCACAAGGAAGTCGCGGACCGCCTGGTGATTCAAGTGCGAGACGCTGCAGCATGGCGGGATCAGATCCTGCAATATTTTCAAACCTTCAGCAAGCTGCCATTGTAACGGACCTGTCGGGGAGGTCTATGATCGCCCAAGACGTTTTGAACCTGCGCTTGTAGGCGGTCGCAGACCGCCCCGACAACAATTTGGAGTGTTCATGAAACGATTCGCGCCTGCTCTGTTGATTTGTTTCAGCTTCACCTGTTCAATTTCGCTGACCCAGGTTCAGCCAACATCCATTTACAAGGATCCAAAAGCGCCAATGGATGCTCGTGTTGATGACCTGATCTCCCGTATGACCCTCGAAGAGAAGGTTTCGCAGCTTACCAGCGACTCCCCTGCCATCGATCGGCTTGCTGTTCCCGCCTACAACTGGTGGAACGAAGCCCTCCACGGCGTCGGTCGCGCCGGACGCGCGACGGTTTTCCCTCAGGCCATTGGCATCGCCGCCACGTGGGACACTAACCTCATGTCTCGGATCGCCTCGACGATTTCCGATGAAGCGCGCGCGAAGAACAACGAATATGTGAAGCGCGGAAAGCGAAACATCTACCAGGGCCTGACCTTCTGGACTCCCAACATGAATCTTTTCCGCGATCCGCGCTGGGGCCGAGGGATGGAAACCTATGGAGAAGATCCATACCTGACCGGACGCATGGCGGTTTCGTTCATCAAAGGCATGCAGGGCGACGATCCAACGTATTTCAAGACAATCGCGACGGCTAAACATTTCGCCGTCCACAGCGGACCGGAACCATCGAGACATACATTCGACGCCGTTGTCAGCGAGCAGGATCTGCGTGCGACGTACCTGCCTCACTTTGAGGCGGCAATCAAGGAAGGCGGCGCCTATTCCGTCATGTGCGCATACAACAGCGTTGCGGGCCAGCCCGCGTGCGCGAACACGCGGCTGCTCAGCGATATCCTTCGCAACGAATGGAACTTCAAGGGATACGTCGTGTCGGATTGTGGCGCCATCGGCGACATCTACCTGAATCATAAATTCGTGCCGACGGCCGAACAGGGAGTTACCAAAGCGATTCAGGCCGGATCCGATCTGAACTGTGGTGTGGAGTATACGAACGTTGTGGCTGCCGTGAAAGCAGGGTTGCTGAAAGAGTCGGAAATCAATGTCTCGCTGCATCGACTGCTGCTGGCGCGATTCAAGCTCGGGATGTTTGATCCGCCTGCGATGGTGAAGTACACGAAGATTCCCTTGAGCGAAAACGACAACAAAGCGCATCGCGATCTTGCCGTGGAGACGGCGAGGAAATCGATCGTGCTGCTGAAGAATCAGAACAATGTCCTGCCGCTCAGCAGAGATCTGAAAACCATCGCGGTGATCGGACCGAATGCGGATGACGCGAAGACGCTACTGGGGAACTACAACGGTATTCCGTCGGCGCCCGTCACGCCATTAGCGGGAATCAAGAGTAAAGTGCCGGGCACCAAAGTGGTTTACGCCAGAGGTAGTGATGTCGCGCTGAATATGCCGTACTTCGAGGTGATTCCGTCATCGGCGCTCCCTGGCGGGATGAAAGGGGAGTATTTCAACTCCGCGAACTTTGATGGCATCGCCCATCGTCCCGCGGAGTTGACTTATCCCAGTTCCGGAAAGCTGGTCGGAAACATTCCGGACAATCCAAAACCGGTGATGACGCGCGTGGACCCGAACGTGGATTTCTATTGGTGGGACAGCTCACCTTCGTCTCAGCTTCAGGACGACGACTTTGGAGTGCGATGGGCCGGATTTCTGGAGGCTCCAGCATCGGGTACTTATCAGCTGGGAGCTATCGGCTTAAACGCGTATGAACTTTACGTTGATGGAAAGCAAATCGTGAAGTCGAGCAGCATCCATGGATCTAATTATCAATACGCAGCAGTGACGCTGGAAGCGGGGAAGCGATACCTCATTCGGCTGGACTATCACGAGTTCGTCGGGGACGCCGGCATCCAGCTTGTCTGGTCGCGGCCGCCGGAAACCCGCGCGAACGCTGAAAAGGAAGCTCTCGATGCTGCACGTTCATCGGATGTCGTGGTGATGGTCCTCGGCCTGACTCCGCGTCTTGAAGGTGAAGAAATGAAAGTTCCGGTCGAAGGCTTCGAAGGCGGAGACCGCGTGATGTTGGGAATACCGCAGATACAGGAAGATCTTCTGAAGAAGGTGGTCGCGCTCGGCAAGCCGACTGCGCTCGTGCTGTTGAATGGCAGTGCGGTCGCGGTCAACTGGGCAAAGGACAATGTGCCGGCGATTATCGACGCCTGGTATCCAGGGCAGGCCGGAGGGACCGCAATCGCCGATGTGTTGTTTGGCGATTACAATCCGGCAGGACGATTGCCTGTGACCTTCTACAAGTCCGCCGATCAGATTCCTCCATTCACGGACTATGCGATGAAAGGGAAGACCTACCGGTTCTTCACCGGCGAGCCGCTATTCCAGTTCGGATACGGATTGAGTTACACCACGTACATCTACGGAAACATGGTGGTCCCGAAACAGGTAAAGATTGGAGACTCCATGAAATTATCGGTGGATGTTACGAACGCCGGCAGCCGCGATGGTGAAGAAGTCGTGCAGCTTTATGTAAAGGGTCGAGGCACTCCAGGCGAGCCGATTCGATCTCTTGAAGGATTTCAACGGATCGCGTTGAAGAAGAATCAAATGAAGACTGTGGAATTCACACTGAAGCCGGAACAGCTTTCTCACGTTCTGGCAGATGGTCGTCGCGTTACCGACGCCGGCACGATGGAGATTTCCATCGGCGGGCAGCAGCCTCATGCCGGCGTCACGAACGTCGTCTCCTCTACCTTCCAACTGCAGTGAAACTGGTGCCTGACACCAGTTTCGGGTAGAGGGATTGGTAGATGCGATGGCCGGAGGCGTAGATGGCGGATTCATCTGGGCGGGGTTCGACGGATCCGACTTCGCGGACGGCGGCTTTGCACACGTCGATCACCGACGAATACTCGCCCGTGCCCACCAGCGCCAGAAGAGCGGCGCCATATGCGGATCCCTCTTCGCTTTCCAGCACCGCGACACGAAGCTTGAAGACATCTGCCAGCATCTGACGCCAGAATGCGCTTCGTGCGCCGCCACCGGATACCCGAACAGAATTCACATGCACCCCCATATTCTGAATGATTTCCAAACCGTCCTTCTGACTGTAGGAAACGCCTTCCATGACGGATCGAATCAAATCCGCTCGCCGATGCTTCGCCGTCAATCCGATCCATCCGCCGCGCGCGTTCGCATCCAGATGCGGCGTGCGTTCGCCCATCAGGTACGGCAGCCAGTACAAGTCCTGTGAGCCTGCAGGGGCGGTAGCGGCTTCGGCGGTCAGCGCGTCGTAACTTACCCCGGGCGCAAGATTGTTCCGAAACCATTGCAGGCTGAGACCCGCGCCCTGCGTGACTCCCATCAAGTGCCAGGCGCCAGGCACTGCATGACAGAACGTATGCACGCGCCCGTCCGGATCGTATGCGGGCGACGGTGTATGCACGAAGACCACGCCCGACGTCCCAATCGTGCACGACATGATTCCCGGCTCGACAATTCCATTTCCAACCGCGCTCGCCGCCTGATCGCCGGCTCCTGCAACAACCGGCGTGCCTTCCTTCAAACCCGTCACTGCCGCTGCGGCGCGCGACACTTTTCCGCTTATCTCGGGGGACTCCAGGACTGCAGGAAGAATCCTCCGATCGATGCCCAGCTGATCCGCCAGCGACGTCGACCACTGCCGGCGCACGACATCGAACAACGCCGTGCCGGAGGCATCCGAAACATCACAGGCGTGCTCGCCGGTGAGCTGAAACCGCAGGTAGTCTTTTGGAAGCAGGATCTTTCGAATCCGAGCGAAGTTTGCCGGCTCGTTGTCGCGCACCCACAGGAGCTTAGGCAGGGTGAATCCTGTCAGCACCGGATTCGCGATCGATGCGATGACCGTTTCTTTTCCGACGAGTTTGTTGATGGCGTCGACCTGATCCTGGCTTCTCTGGTCGCACCAGATCAATGCGGGTCGAATCACTTCATTGGCCAAATCGAGCAGAACCAGTCCATGCATCTGACCCGACAGCCCGATACCTCGCACATCGTTTCGTGATGCTCCGGCTGCAGCCAGCACTCCGCGAATCGCCTGCTGTGCCGCGTCCCACCAGTTTTCCGGACGCTGTTCGGCCCACAGCGGACGCTCCATGCGCATGTCTTCGTGTGGGGAAGTGAACGAGTGGCGTACTTTTCCGCTCGCATCCACGAGCAGCGCGCGCGTGCCTCCTGTTCCGACATCGATTCCAAGCCAGTACACGTTAAGAGAACACTTTTCTTCCGCGGTGGAGTCCCAGCAGCAGTTGCACGAGCCGGTGTCCGATCAATTCATGAAGCGTCAACAGTTCCTTGTTGGCTTCCGCAAGCGCATGGCCATCCGTACCGGCAGAGACGCCGGATCCGGCCTTCAGGGCCTCAGTGGCTTCGCGGATGATGGGATCTTCCATCATGTCTCCGGCGATCTCCCACAACGTAATAAAACGATCCACCGCCGTCGGGAAGCTCACGGAGAACACGCCGCGATTGCTTGTGGTACGCAGCGGTTTGAAATCGAGGTTGAAGGGGCCATTGTATCCATTCGATCGCAGCAGCATCAGGACATTGAGCCAGTCGAACGGGTTCACCAGACCGACGCCGATATCCACGTCATGCTTGAGCCTGTAACCGTCGTTGATATCGAAGTGAAACAGTTTGCCGGCCAGCAGCGCCCGAGCCAGCGCGGCGCGCGGCGCGCCTCCCCACATCAGTTCATGGAGATATTCGGGGTTGACGCCCACCATTTCCGGATGCGTCAGCAGTCCCGACGAAATAAAAGCCAGCATTGAATCCGTTGTCGGCAGCAGGATCTCCGCCTGCGGCTCAAACGGCTTTGCTTCAAGGCAGTGTTTCAGCGTCGCGCGTCCTTTTTTCTTTGCGATTTCAATGTCGTGTTCGCAGGCCGCATTCAGCGACTCCGCATACCAGCGAAGTGTCTGCATTTCGTCGATGGCCCCCTGCACAAAGTATCCCAGCGACCCCGGCCAGTACACGGCGAACGACGCGCCGAGTTCGTGTCCGATCTCGACGGTATTCCGCACCCGAAACTTCGTATATTCCCGAACCTCCGGTGCTTCGGCCGCAGGTCCAGCGGCAAATACTTCGTGAAAGAACGTCTCGGTGGTGACCATCGAGCACTTCACGTTGTTCTCTTTCAGAGTCTTCTGGATTTTGCTGACAATTTCCGCCTGACTGTCTTTGCCGAGCTGGCCACTGGGAATCACGTCACTGTCGTGAGTGCACCAGTATCCGATGCCGATCTTTCCAAATTCGCGAATCACGTCTTCAAACGTGACCGGTGTCCGTGTGGGTGCGTAGAATAACGCCTGACCTTGATAGGCTGCGGCCCATTGGGGGCCGGTGATGAAATATTTGCGGCGGATTTCCGGGCTGTAGGCTCCGCCGCACTGTTCTGTGAGACGCTCTACGAGCGCCAATTGCTTATTGGGTGGTACAGGTTGCATGTTCAACAAAATAGTTCAGGCGGTACACATCGACAAGCGATAATTGGCCGCCCTGATGGCAATGTTCATGGTCCACGGAGAAGGAATGTCGAATTTGAAATTGAGAGTGTTGACCCGGATCATGGATTCCGGACTTGTCGCAGTGGTCCGCGCGGATACTTCCGATCAAGCCGCGCGGATTGCGGAAGCCTGTGCCGCCGGCGGCGTCGCCGCTGTCGAGATTACATTCACGGTTCCGGGTACAGCCGGTGTTATTTCGGATCTCGCGAAACAATATAAGAAGGATGAAATACTGATCGGCGCGGGAACAGTGCTGGACCCGGAGACGGCACGTATCGCGATTCTTTCAGGCGCGCAGTTTGTCGTCAGTCCCGCGCTCAATCCCGCAGCAGCCACGTTATGCAATCGATATCAGATTCCATACATGCCCGGCGCGGCAACGCCACGCGAAGTGATCGAAGCGATGGAGTGCGGCGCGGATATCGTGAAGGTATTTCCCAGCGACACGCTGGGACCTTCGTTCGTGAAAGCCATTCGTGGACCATTGCCGCAGGCGTCCCTGATGCCGACTGGCGGTGTCGACATTGGCAATGTCGCGGACTGGATCAAGGCCGGTTGCGTTGCTGTCGGTGTTGGCGGAAACCTCACCGCCAGTGCGAAGTCGGGCGACTATAAAACCATCACCAGTGTGGCAAAACAGTTCATCGAGAAGATCCGCAGCGCACGGGCGTGACCATAACTATGGACAAGAACATCGTTACTTTCGGCGAGATTATGTTGCGTCTTGCTTCACCCGGGGCCGAACGCTTCCTACAGAGCCCGAAATTTGACGCGACGTTTGGTGGCGGGGAAGCCAACGTCGCAATCGCACTGGCATCGTTCGGGATGAGCGCGGTTTACGTTACGGCGCTGCCGGAGAAGAACCCCATTGCGGATGCCGCGATTGCGGAATTGCGCGGCCTCGGTGTTGACACCTCGCAGATCGTTCGGAGGAAAGGCCGCATGGGCATCTACTTCCTGGAAGCCGGCGCGAATCAACGGCCTTCGCGCGTAGTTTACGATCGAGAGAACAGCGCGATTGCACTGGCGAAACCTGGAGACATCAACTGGAAGAAGTCGTTTGAGGGTGCCGGGTGGTTTCACGTGACGGGAATCACACCGGCAATCAGTGGTTCGGCAGCGGAGCTCTCGGTGGAAGGAATGCGTGCGGCGCGGGAGCTTGGACTAACGGTTTCCTGCGATTTGAACTACCGCAAAAATCTCTGGAAATGGGGAACAAGCGCGGTCGGCGTCATGACGGAATTGTCAAAGCTGGCCGATGTCATTATTGCCAACGAAGAAGATGTGCAGATGGCGCTAGGCCTTGGCACGTCAACTCGGGTGGAGTCGGGTGATCTGGACCCGATGCAATACGAGAAACTGACCGATGACGTACTAGCGGCGTACGGCAACCTGCGGGCGATTGCGATCACCCTGCGAGAATCGAAAAGCGCATCGCACAATGGATGGTCGGCGTGCATGAACGACCGAAAGAACTTCATGATGAGCCGTCACTACGAAATTACGAACATCGTCGACCGCATTGGAGCAGGCGATTCCTTTGCGGCCGGCCTGATTTATGGAATGCTCCGGTTCTCCACATTGCAGGAAGCCCTCGAATTCGCCGTCGCCGCAAGCTGCCTGAAACATTCGATTCCGGGTGACTTCGCGCGCTCCAGCGTCGACGAAGTGAACGCGCTGGTTAAAGGCGATGCGTCCGGTCGCGTCCAGCGGTGATGCCGTGAATGGACTTGCCACCATCATCGGATATGTTGCCGGAACATTAACGACAGTGGCTTACCTGGCTCAGGTGCTGAGAACACTGAAGCACAAGAGCACGAGAGACATCAGTCTCGGCATGTATCTGATGCTCTGTACGGGTATCGGCCTGTGGCTGGTTTATGGAATCTTCATTCATTCCTGGCCGGTGATCATCGCGAACGCGGTTACGCTGGGACTTTCCGGATCCGTCCTTGTGATGAAGATCAAGTTTGGATGAAAAGGCCAGATATCGGGTGAGGGTGGCCTGCGCCAGCGGGCCGGATGAGGGGTACAACAGATGCTTCACGTCATCCTCTCACTGGGTTATTCTTCGTGTATGTCCTCCCACCCCACCCATTACTGGACTCTCCTTGACGATGGCCGCATCCGATGCGATGTCTGTCCCCGTCTCTGCAGTCTTCATGAAGGTCAGCGTGGTTTCTGCTTCGTGCGTGCTCGAGAAAATAATGCGATCGTTCTGACCACCTGGGGCCGATCGAGCGGATTTTGCATCGACCCCATCGAGAAGAAACCCCTCAATCATTTTCTGCCCGGCTCATCGGTGCTTTCATTCGGCACCGCGGGCTGCAATCTGGGATGCCAATTCTGCCAGAACTGGGACATCAGCAAGTCGCGCGAAATGGACACACTCGCGTCGCTTGCAACTCCGGAAACGATTGCCGAGACTGCGAAGCGCCTGGGCTGTGAAAGCATCGCGTTCACCTACAATGATCCGACCATATTTATGGAATACGCGATCGACGTTGCCGATGCGTGCCGGCTCGAGGGAATTTCGACAGTAGCGGTAACTGCCGGTTATATGTGTCCGGATCCGCGCGCGGAATTTTATCGGCATATCGATGCTGCCAATGTGGACCTGAAGGGTTTTACGGAATCTTTCTATTCGAAGATTTGCGCGGGCCATCTCGATGCGGTGCTGGATACCTTGCTGTACATCAAGACGCAGACAAAGGTCTGGCTCGAGATCACAACCTTGTTGATTCCCGGCGAAAACGACAGTCCAAACGAAATCGACGGGATGACGCATTGGATCGCAGACAATCTTGGTCCGGACGTCCCACTGCATTTCTCCGCATTTCATCCGGACTTCAAAATGCTCGATAAGATGCCGACGCCCCTGTCGACTGTCCGCCGTGCGCGCGAAATCGCGATGAACAACGGCCTGCGGTATGTCTATACGGGGAACGTTACCGACCCGGAAGGGAGCATCACGCTTTGCGCGAATTGCAAGCGAGGCATCATTGCGCGCAACTGGTATGAAATTACAGAGTGGCATCTGAGCGAAGAAGGGAACTGCCAATTCTGTGGATCGGCCGTACCCGGTGTGTTTCATCCCGTGCCTGGCACCTGGGGCAATCGCCGCCTGCCGGTTTCGATTCGTTAGCTTCCCGCCATTTTTGATTTTGTTCCGGCCATTTCCAGCGGGTACTCTCCTATGCGAGGAGACATCATTGAGCACGAAAATCATTGCGGCGCCCGACCCGAACCCGACAAAGCCGAAGATTAAACTACCCCCGAATGCATGCGACGCGCATTGCCATATTTTCGGTCCGGCCGATAGGTTTCCATACCATCCCGATCGCGCCTACACGCCACCGGATGCAGGCAAGGACGCACTGAAGAAACTGCACGACTTTCTCGGAATCGAACGCGCCGTTATTGTTCACGCCAGCTGTCATGGCGTCTACATGGATGCGACGCTCGACGGCATCGCCACGTCGAACAATAAGTATCGCGGCACATCCATTGTTTCCCCGGATATTACAGACAAGGAACTTCAGCGCTACAACGCGGGTGGTATTCGTTCCGTGCGGTTTAATTTCGTGAAACACCTGGAAAGCGTTCCGGAACATTCCACGGTTATACGCATGGCCGAACGCATCAAGGATATGGGCTGGCATCTGGTGGTGCATCTCGATGCCGAGAATCTGGTAGAACTGTCGTTGCTGCTGCGAAATCTGCCGATTCCGTTTGTGATCGATCACATGGCGCGAGTGAAGACCAATCTCGGACTGGAGCAGCCTGCATTTCAAACGCTGCTGGACATGATGAAAGACGAAAAGGCATGGGTCAAAGTTTCCGGACCCGAACGGCTTTCCGTAGCCGGACCGCCATTCACGGATGCCATTCCCTACGCGCAGGCGCTCATTAAAGTGGCGCCCAGGCGCATTCTCTGGGGGACGGATTTTCCGCATCCCAATGTGAAACACATGCCAAATGACGGACACCTCGTGGACCTTCTTGGTATGATGGCACCCGATCCGGCGACCCTGAAGACGATCGTCGTCGACAATCCAACTCAATTGTATTGGGCCAACTGATACTCATTCTGGATGGAAACTATGCGTTTGTTACTGGGTATTTTGCTGACTCTGCCTGCTCTGTCACCGGTCTTTTCACAGTCGGGGACCGGCCACATCAAAGGGGAAGTGTGGTATCGGCCGTTCGTGGATCGTGATAACAATTTCGACAACGTTGCGGTGCCCAATTGTGAAGTTGTTTTCAGTTCGAGTTCGAATCCGAAGAAAGCGGTCTCCAGTGCCGACGGGCATTTCGAGTTGGATCTTCCAGCGGGTGTCTATAGCGCTACAGCCAACTGCATGACGACGCCGAATTCCTGGGAATTTCATCCGGCAGTTCGTCCGGACTTTGAAGTGAAGCCCGGTTCCACTGCCTTGCTGAATCTCTTGACGCTGGTCAAACGCTCGAAGGCGAACAAGACCGGCGATGGTCAGGAAGAGCCCGAATACAAGAGCGACGATCTCAAAAGCGAAGTCCTGGAATTGAAGACCGCTTCGGGCCCATTGCGAAAAATTGTTGTGCGATTTCTCCGCCGGGAATCATCAAAGGAGCTTGCGGAGTATCAGGGGCGCCGCGACTACCGACAGGATGCTCCGGCGTCGGTCACGTTCAATGCGCTGGCTATCTATTCCGACAGTATCACCATCGAAAAACCGGCAATGACTGTGAAGGCCGTGGGCCACGTGGTGGTCGAAGATGGAAAGCAGCGCCGTCAGGGCAATGAAGCCACCGTTGAATTCAGCGATCCAGATCCGCTATCGACCTTGAAGGTTCTCGGCGCGTCGCGCTAATGAAAGGAAAAAAAGGGCCGACGTTTTCACCCCGCCTCGTACCAGGAACTGCGACCGCGACCAAGCAGCTGAAGACGTCCCGCCTGCACCAGCTGCTTGAGATGCAGCTTGAGCGTGTTCCGGTTGGCTTTCGTCAGTTTGATTGCATCGGTCAGCGTCAACCGGCCGTGCTGTCGCGTGAGTTGAAGCAGCCTTTCGTCGAGCACCGAAAGCGATGACATCAGCTTTTCTCTCTTGATCTTCTCCGCCAGCGAGTCCTTTTGCTCGATCAGGCACAGCAGGAAAAATCGCAGCCAGTCCATCAGGTGCGACTCGTCGCGATCCAGGGTCCCCTGGGCGCTGCGCAGCCCCCGATAGTATTGCTCGCGGTTTTCCTCGATGACACGTTCCAGCGAACTATAGGGCATATAGCTGTAGCCCGTGCGAAGCAGGAGCAGATTGGTCAGCACCCGCGCAAGTCTCCCGTTACCATCCTGGAACGGGTGGATGGCGAGATATCGAACGATAAAGACCGCCACGACGAGCAGGGGATGATGGCTCGTTCCCTGGAGCTCCTGGTTACTCCAGGCCACAAGCTCCTGCATCAGGCGCGGTGTGTCAAATGGACTGGACGTTTCAAAGATAATGCCGACGCTTCTCCCCTTGGAATCGAACGCCTCGACATTATTGCTGATCGTTTTGTAACTTCCCCGATGGTGCTCATCCCGATCTGAAAATTTCAGGAGAATGCCATGCAGTTGCTTGATGTGATTTTCATCCAGCGGAATATCCCTCCAGGAATCGAAGACGAGCCTGGTGGCTTCGGCGTATCCGGCCACCTCCTGCTCGTCTCTCGACTTGAACGATCCCAGATCCAGGTTTGAAAGCAGCAGATCGACTTCGCGATCGGTCAGCTTCGCGCCCTCGATTCGAGTCGATGCGCCGACGGACTCGACTGTCGCAATCTGACGGAGCGTCGCCAGCCGATCCGGTGCAAGGGAACCGAGTGCTCTCCAGGCTCCTTTGAACTCGTCGATGTCGCCGACAAGACGGAGGAGGTCTGGCGTGAGGATCAGGTTTCGGAATGGATCCAGAGGCATACCCGCAATGATACCCGAAAATACCCGACTGCCGATTTGGGTATTTCCGGGTGGGCAATCGGGTATTGCAGGAATTTACCTTGGAGATCGTAGCTGTAGAGTTACTTTAGGGAGGAGTAGGAAATCCGTTCAATATAGGTGGGATAGGGTTTTATATACGCGCTCTCGTTACCGCGGGCGCTTTAGGATCGACATGGCCGATTCGACGGAGGGACTGAGCGTGGTCGCAGACCGCGCTCAGAGAAACGCAGAGAGAAGATGGATGCCTGCTCGGAAGACCGCCGTGGGTCGATCTCCTCGAGTGTTGCTTCAGTTGTGCGGGCTATCTCTTTGTCAGCTCGTCATAAAGGCCGTCGAAAAACGCTTTCTGTTCCATCCACCCGAGGTCGTCGATCTTGACCTGAGTCATGAAGGTGTCTTTGGTTGCGCCCGCTTTGATTGCTGCGTTTCCGCGGTCAATGACGGAGTCGATCTTGGTCTTGAACGCAGCGACATCCGCTTTAGGACGAGGTTCCCCGCGGCCGGGAATCGCCGTTTCAAAATCGAGTTTGAGGATGGCTTCAAGCGATGCCTTCCAGCCGAGAACGCTGCCGCCGTTTGCCCAGTCGACAACGGGATTCGTATCGGTAACCGTGTCGCTGATCATGGCAATCTTCAGGTCCGGAAAGTAGACAACCGTGTCGTCATTGGTATGGGCGTTGCCAAGATGGTGTGCATCCACCTGCACGCCGCCGAATTTCAGGACGTAGTCCTTTGCAAATGTCTCCGTGGGCCGACCGGTAATTTGAGCGGTACGAGGATCGGCCGCCATGTTGGCCTTCAACGCCTCGAGTCCGACGACTTTTGCACCCAGATCCACCAGCGCGCCATTGTTTCCGGTGTGATCCGGATGATGGTGAGTATTCAGGATGTATTTCACAGGCAGCGGACTGATCATCTTCAGCTGCGTATTGAGTGCAGCAAAGATGTTGTTCGTTTCGGTTGAGGGATTCTTTGTGTCGACGACGATCAGGCCGTCCGGTGTAACGCGTACCGCGGTGTTGGCACCGCCACCCGTGATCAGGAAAAAGCCGGGCTTCAGCTGACGCGTCATCTGCGTCTCCGGCGCTGTGCCACGACCTCCGCCCGCCTGCTGAGCGACGGCGATGCCGGTCAGGGTAGTGACAAGCGCGATCGATAAAAGAAATTTCCGCATGATGTCCTCCTCTCGAATGGCGGTGATTCTATCGCGTATCGGGGCTAAGAGCTTGCACGTTGTGAATCAATCGCCGGATAATTCCGCCCATGCATTCCCTGATGTTCCTGATGCTGACAATTGGCCAGGCTTCCTATGTCGGGAACACCGCTGGAGCCGGAAGTTTTCCCCTGGTTCAGGGACAACAGGCGGCCACGCTTTACGTCGATTCTGCCGACTGGCCGGGTGTGGTGCGGGCGGTTGGCGATCTGCAGGCCGATGTCGAACGCGTAACGAGCAGGAAGCCGGCGGTCACGGGCGACAACAGTGGCCTGAGTCACAACGTGGTGATTGTCGGAACTATTGGGAGGAGTCTGGTCATCGACCAGCTGATCCGTTCGAAGAAGATCGATTCGAGCAGCATCACAGGCAAATGGGAATCCTTCTTCCTCCAGACTGTCACGGATCCGCTTCCGGGCGTATCGAGTGCTCTTGTCATTGCAGGAAGCGACAAGCGCGGAACGATTTACGGAATCTACGATCTCTCGGCGCAGATTGGAGTCTCACCCTGGTATTGGTGGAGCGACGTTACTCCCGAGCACAAAGATGCGCTCTTCATCAGGTCCGGCAAATACCAGCAGGGTGAACCGAGCGTCAAATACCGCGGTATTTTCTTCAATGACGAAAAGCCAGATCTCGATTACTGGGTCCGTGCGAAATTCGGCGAGCATCCTACTCCGGGCGGCGGTGCGGGAACCGTCGCCAATTTCAACGGCAAGTTCTACACCAAAGTGTTCGAACTGATTCTCCGTCTGAAGGGCAACTACCTTTGGCCCGCGATGTGGAATAATGCTTTCGCCGAAGACGATCCGGACAATCCGCGACTCGCCGACGAGTACGGCATCGTCATGGGAACCTCGCATCAGGAGCCGATGATGCGGGCGCAGAAGGAATGGGACTGGCATCTCCTGCAACAATACGGAAACTGGAATTTTGCGACGCACGAGGAGGTAATGACGAAGTTCTGGCGCGACGGTGTCGAACAGCGCAAGAACTTTGAAAACATTTACACGATTGGTCTGCGCGGCGAAAACGATACGGCAATGGTCCAGGGGCAAACGGAGAGCATTTCGCTGCTGCAGCGCATTGTGGATGTGCAGCGCAAAATCATCGCAGCTGTCGTGAATCCCAACGTCGAGGCGGTGCCGCAGCTATGGGCGCTATATAAAGAAGTCCAGGGCTATTACGAAAAAGGGCTGCGCGTACCGGATGATGTAACGCTTCTCTGGGCTGAAGACAACTGGGGCGACGTGCGCCGGTTGCCAACGGCTGAAGAGCGGAAACGCGCCGGAGGCGCAGGGGTGTACTACCACTTCGACTACCACGGCGGACCCCGCAGCTACCAGTGGTTGAACACGAGTCCGATTGCGAAGATCTGGGATCAGATGAGTCTCGCCAAAAAGTACGGCGCCGATCGCATATGGATCGTCAACGTCGGTCACCTCAAGGGATATGAACTCCCAACGGAGTACTTCCTGGACCTTGCGTGGAACACGGACCGCTGGACCAATGACAATATCCAGGAGTACACGCGTCTTTGGGCGGCGCGCGAATTTGGCGACCTATATGCGGCAGATACCGCGGATATCCTTGCGAAGTACACGAAGTACAACGGGCGTCGGAAGCCGGAGCTGGTCGATGCCGGTACCTACAGCCTGGTAAATTTTCATGAAGCCGAAAATGTCGTCGCGGACTTCAATGCGATCACAGCGAAGGCGCAGACGATCTTCGAAAAATTGCCAAAGGATAAGAAGGACGCGTTCTATCAGCTGGTTCTCTTTCCGACGAAAGCCTCGGCAAACCTGAATGAAATGTATGTCGCCGCCGCGAAGAATGCACTGTATGCGGCTCAGGGTCGTGCCAGCGCGAATGACTATGCCGAAAGAGCGCGGGCATTGTTCAAGATGGACGCGGATCTGATGACGTACTACAACAAGACCTTTGCCGATGGGAGATGGGATCACTTCATGGACCAATCGCACATCGGCTACACGAGCTGGCAGGATCCGCCCTCCAATACCATGAGCGCGATTCGTCTGACGTCTACGACGGTTCCGCTTTCCGCCGGAATGGGAGTCGCAGTAGAAGGATCGACGACGGCATGGCCCGGCGCTACGGGAGATCCATCGCTGCCGAGATTTGATGCACTGAATCAGCAGAAATACTTCATCGATGTATTCAACAAGGGCCAGGCCCCGTTCGACTTTACTGCGGAGGTGAGCCACCCGTGGATTGTGGTGAACGAAACGAAGGGAACTATCACGAAAGAGACTCGGCTCTGGGTGAGCATCGATTGGAGCAGAGCGCCAAAGGGTTCGACGATGGGCACAGTGAAGATTAGTGGCGCAGGAGGAGAAGTTTCTGTAATGGTCGACGCGCTCGATCCTGAAGTGACGCGGACCTCGCTTCAGGGATTTGCCGAGAGCGCGGGTACGATTTCCATCGAACCCGAGCACTTTACAAACAAGAATGACTTTGGGACGAATCGTTGGATCCGTATTGAAGATTACGGCCGCACGCTTTCCGGAATGCGGGCGGATTCCGTTGTCGATGCTCCGACCGCGACGCCGGGTAAGGATTCACCCCGTCTCGAGTATCGCATATACATTTTTTCTCCCGGTGCCGTCATCACAAACCTGATCCTGGCGCCAACCCTGAATTTCCAGCCGGGTAGAGGATTGCGCCTCGCCGTTTCCTTCGACGATCAGGCACCGCAGATCATCACAGCGGTACCGGAAAACTTCAGTGCGCAGAATGGAAATCAGGATTGGGAAA
>Ga0105248_10000858_pt1 | contig 34169 bp, 32 predicted proteins | sample KBSS34metaG_FD_81524 | JGI IMG/M metagenome (GOLD analysis project Ga0105248, IMG submission 81524) | Switchgrass rhizosphere microbial communities from Kellogg Biological Station, Michigan, USA - KBS S3-4 metaG | ecosystem: Host-associated > Plants > Roots > Rhizosphere > Soil | place...
CAGGCAGACGGCCGTCTGGTGCGACCAAAACACTGGCTGAAGTTTGAGAAGAACACGATGGCCCACGTACCGCTTAAGATGACCATCGAGGAAACGCACCACGAGCTTGCATATGCGTGGGCTCGTTCGTACGACGCGGCCCGCAATGCCGAAGCGGTTCAGGCGATGAGCTATGCCCCAGTAGGTCCGCGGATATTTCACCTCATCACGCGCTTTGCGTTCCGCGCCATCTATTTTCCCCAAACAACCAGGCGAGCATGGCTCAAAGTATTTTTTGAGAACAGGCGCACCGTCTTCAGTCTTGCGAAAGAAGCGATTGGTACCGTGCTGACTTCAAAGAGAAGGAAAGACGATAGCTCCGCTGTGAGAACGCCGCTACCCGTTGATCATTGATGGTTTAACGAGATATCGCAGCCCTGTTATCCGAGTAACCGATCGAACTCATCTTTGACAACTCGATAACACTCGCATGCACTCTCTTCCAAGTTCCGGCGGTTGAGGATCTGTATGCGGCCCCGCGCATAACTGATTGCTCCTACGTCCTGAAGGTGACCCGCAGCAACCGTGACGCCTTCGCGGCGCACGCCCAACATGTCCGCGATCAATTCCTGAGTCATAATCAGTTCGTCAGTGTCCACACGGTCGTGGCTTAACAACAGCCAACGGCAAAGTTGCTGCTCGACTGAGTGAAGGCGGTTGCAAACGGCGGTCTGAGATATCTGGGTAATCAGCGCCTGCGTATAGCGGAGCAACGAGCGTTGGAACTCACCACCCAGGGCAAATTCTGCCTGCAGCACCCTCGCCTTCATGCGAATAGCGTCGCCTGCGCTTTGGACCACCGCCCGGTTGGGCATGGTTCCGCCTCCCATGAAGAGAGCAATCCCCACTACCCCATCATTGCCCGTCAAGCCCATTTCGGCAGTGGCGCCGTTTTCCATGGTGTAAAGCAAAGAGACAATCGCCGTAGTCGGGAAGTAGACGTAATCCAAATGTCCGCTGAATTCGTAGACGACATCGCCAAGTGTAAATGAGATTTGTTGGAAGTTTGGGAGCAGGCGTTCGACTTCGTCTGGCGGCAGAGTGGCCAACAGTCGATTCTTACCGTGAGCTACAGGTCTTGGAGCAACTCGCACACCTAATCTCCACTTTCGCTTGCACTGGCACCCGGAGGATGCCGTTGGTTCTGCAAGTTAGGCAGAGCATATCACGCGTGTGCGTTAGCACACATATGGCCATTTACCTGAAATCGGCGTTTGAGAGTTTACTGATGGTCTTGAGCATGAATTAGACGACGCAGGCGATCGTGGAAGAGCACTTCCATCTTTCTCGGCTCTATCAATCTTGTTACTTCTCCGATACCAAACATCGCATGTGTCATGGATTGTCCGGCACGGTACGTGAGTGTCCTGTCATAGGGCGAAGGGATCTTGCTTGCCTGATGAGGCAAGGTTCGCGAAGCGAGTTTGAACGTGCTGACTGTATCGCACTTCGGACAACTCACACGTGAAATCTGCCCGCGTTTAGTTACAGACGTCACAATGTGTCCACGTTCCTCAGCACACACAACGCAGAACTTATCAATTCGGTCGCCTACCGTGAATACTTGCTTCTCCATTGAGCTTCTCCCTGTCGCGATCGTTTGTACCTCTTAGGTGTAGCGGTAATGTTCAAAAACAAAAGCCTCCGGGCTAATATTCTTACCCGGAGGCTTCGTCTTAAAAGAAAGAGTCGCCGGAATTGTCCAGCAACAGATTAGTAGCGAGAGCGACCGCCGCCATTATTGCGGCCTCCGCCGAATCCGCCGCGACCACCACCGCGATCTTCGCGAGGCTTGGCTTCGTTGACGTTTAGTGTGCGTCCCCCGACGTCATAACCATTGAACTGCTGAATCGCTGCATTTCCTTCTTCTGTCGAAGACATTTCGACGAATGCGAAGCCGCGCGAACGACCCGTTTCACGATCTTCAATAACGTTTACTGATTCGACTGTTCCCGCTTGCGAGAACAATTGCTGCAAATCATCGCTCGAAGTCTGAAACGAGAGATTTCCGACATATAGTTTCATAGACATTTCTGTGTGTACCTTTTCCTGCTTTCAGGAGTGAAAAGAGAAGTCTTGGAACCAGGTGTGCTTCGACGAAACGGAACCGAGCGAAGAAACGAGCGTTCGAATACTCAATTGAGCAACTTCTACGAGTTTGAAAACCAACCTGCCCTCGAATCATCCAAACGCCGAGCTTTCATTAGCACGGGCGCATCACCGTTGACGCGCGAGAGAAGGAGTAGTTAGTAGGATGCGCCCCCTTGAGACGGGGTTGCAATAAGCAACCTCGATCTCGGCACATTGTTTTATGTGTGTTGCCGCACGGACGTAATGGCGATCCAGCCTGTATAGTTAGCACCGAAGCAGAGCACCACTTGCATATGACAACTAACAATTCTAGAACACCGTTGGTCATCAGGTTCATGGACACTAAACCGCGAATGCTGATGGAAATCACCAACACGACCGCGAAGACACTCAAGTCGGTTGAGATTCTGACAGTGTTTTTGAAGGACGACCAAGGTCCTTCCCGCGCGCATATTCGGTTTGACCCTATCAAATCTGTTCAACCAAATGAAAAGGCGGTCGTTTCTCACCGCACGTGGATCAATGGCAAGCCGGCAAGTGATGCACAGGATCAAATCGGACAGCTCGAGGTTGTAGCCGGCGCGGTTAAGCCCTACGTCCTGGATATTTCATGGGAAGATGTAGATGGAAAGACCCAGTTCCAGAGAATTGCGGTCGGCCATTAGATGGAACCATTTATGTCTGTGCTCCACTGCCGCTTACTAGCCTCGTCGTACATGACGCTGCATCAGTAAAGCAACGACGACGACAGTCCGGACATTTGTGTAATACTCATGATTTTATTCCTGTCTTAGTCGTGCCTCGCTTGCGACCACTTCTTGAACATTGCCTGATGAGACCTTCGGGCGAAGGAGCGCTGGACGGATGGTGTTCCGCCGCTGGCTTTGACAGAACCGTTCATCGGTGTCCTGTCATCTGCCTGACCCCCTGAGAGCCATGGGTTGAGTTGCGCCCAGCGTATCGGATCAAACTCTGCTTGTGCCGGCGAATTGCTTTCGCCCTTCGTGTTTTGCATGACGCGGATATCGTTCAAAGAAGTTCTTGTGATTGTTAGCTAAAGCACGTGAAGCCGTCTGTGCGCTAGACCGCTTATGAGCTGAACAAGCTGTTTCAATCGTATGTGGTGTAACGCACGGACACTTGTGTGTGATTAGTCCATTGTGGATCGGGCACAGGTTATTCAACGGTCGGACAAAATTTGTAATGAGGAGAGTACGATTATGTTGTGGGCAATTCTTATAGTGTTGTTACTGCTCTGGTTGGTCGGATTTTACGGCGGCTTCGTCACCACCAGCCTGATTCATCTATTGCTGGTTGCGGCGGTGATAGTTCTGGCACTTAATCTCTTTAAGCACCGAAACCCGGCGTAAGCCAGCGACCAGGAGATCGGACAAGATAATGGCAAAGCAAATAACCCTTGGCGAACAATCCCGTTCAGCAATTTTGCGCGGTGTGAATAAACTCGCCAACACAGTAAAGATCACACTTGGTCCTAAAGGGCGCAACGTCGTACTGGAAAAGAAGTATGGCAGTCCGACGATTACCAAAGACGGCGTGACTGTGGCGAAAGAGATCGATCTCAAAGATGCGATGGAGAACATGGGCGCGCAAATGGTGCGGGAAGTGGCCTCGAAGACCAGCGATGTTGCCGGCGATGGCACGACCACTGCAACCGTGTTGGCCCAGGCCATTTTTCGCGAGGGTGTGAAGACAGTGGTAGCGGGCGCGAACCCGATGGCTCTGAAGCGCGGCATTGATAAAGCCGTCGAGCGTGTGATTCTTGAGATCAGGAAAACAGCGAAGCCAGTCACAGCAGACATGATCGCCCAGGTTGGCGCGATCTCTGCAAATGGCGATGAGACCATCGGGAAGTTGATCGCCGAAGCGATGCAGCAGGTCGGCAAAGATGGTGTTATCACTGTGGAAGAATCAAAGACGATTGAGACGGGTTTGGAGGTGGTGGAAGGGATGCAGTTTGATCGCGGCTACCTCTCACCTTACTTCGTCACTGATGCGGAAACCATGGAAGCCGTACTTGAAAATCCGGTCGTTCTCCTGAGTGATAAAAAGATTTCTTCGATGAGAGATATGCTTCCCATTCTGGAGCAAGTCGCTAAGTTGGGAAGACCGATCCTGATTATCGCGGAAGACATAGACGGCGAAGCATTAGCGACGCTTGTAGTAAATAAACTGCGCGGCACGCTCGGCGTCGCAGCAGTCAAAGCCCCGGGCTTTGGTGATCGTCGCAAGGCGATGCTCGAAGACATCGCGGTTCTTACGGGCGCAAAGGTTATTACCGAAGATCTCGGTATCAAACTGGAAAATGTCATGCTCGAGGAGCTGGGCAGCGCCAGGAAAGTGACGATTGACAATGACACTACAACGATCATTGATGGCGGCGGAGATAGCCAGGAGCTGCAAGCTCGTGTGAACACACTCAAAGCTCAACTCGAAGGTTCTGACTCCGACTATGACCGCGAGAAGCTGCAAGAGCGGCTGGCGAAACTTGTGGGCGGCGTCGCGATAATTCGCGTCGGCGCGGCTACCGAAACGGAACTCAAAGAGAAGAAGGCGCGCGTTGAAGATGCAATGCATGCAACTCGCGCGGCGGTGGAAGAAGGTATTGTGCCGGGTGGGGGTGTGGTCCTGATCCGAGCTGCGAAGGCGTTGGACAAATTTCAGCCCTTTAAGAAAGACGAACCTGCCGGCGATCAGGACGAGCAAATCGGTGTAAACATCGTGAAGCGCGCGCTTGAAGAACCTATGCGCCAGATTGTTGCTAATGCCGGCAAAGAAGGCGCAGTCATCGTCGAGAGAGTTCGATCCGAAAAGAACCCCAACATCGGCTATAACGTAGTAACAGAGAAATTTGAAGACCTCATAGCTGCTGGTGTCATCGATCCCGCCAAGGTAACGCGCAGCGCCCTCCAAAACGCCGCTTCGATCGCCGGATTGATGTTGACGACTGAAGCCCTGATTTCTGAGTTTCAGGAAAATAACAAACCCGGCGAAGTGTCGGGCGGTACGGGCTCGTAAAATAACATCAGCGTTTGAGGCTTATTCTGACAGGGCAGGCTGTAGCGCAGCACCGGTGCGAGACCGCGAGCGTGCAGTGCGGTTTGTAAAGGCGAGATCGTTTATATGCCAGCGTGTGGATTGTCCCTCGCGGCGAATATTGCCGGCCCAATCGGATTCGTAGGTATACGGGCCGAAGAACTCCCAGTCTGTGGGTGTGTAGAGAACATACCCGCCGCGGAAAACCGCATGGGCGACGAATTCTTTGCCTTCCGACAGTAGGGTATAAACGCCTCTCTCCCTTAGTTGCTGCATCGATCGTCTCTCCTTATCGAAATCGGCTGACCTCTGGTCCACCACGTAGTGGGCAGCCTACAGTGCTCTGGCGTATATGTCAAATATGAGATATAGCTTGGATGGACAATATGTTTCATGTATGGTAAATATCTGTTCGAAAGGAACCTCAATGATTGAGATTCGCATCGATCAGCTACTGCAAGCGCGCGGACGAACGTTTTATTGGCTCGCGAAGGAGACAGGTATCAGCCATACAACGTTGTGGCGCTTGAAAAAAGGTAAGGCATTGGGAATCAACTTCATCACGCTGGAAAAACTATGTGAGACGCTCGATTGCCAGCCTGGTGATATGTTCATGTTTATCAACCAGAAGAAGCAACGCACGAGAAAGAGTCTTCGAACTCAAGCGCCGCAGAGATCCGCATCAAGGTAATCAATTGTTCACAACTGATATCGTGCGGAATTTTTAAACGTGAGCAGCAAAGAATATGTCTGCAAGTTAAACGAGCCGTACGCGGGCAATAGTCAGGAGAATGATGAGAACTGCTTCGAGCACGTTCGAGCAATTCACGCTTGGAATTGAAGAAGAGTTTCAGATTGTAGATCCGCATACGCGCGAGTTGCGCTCACACGTTTCCGAAATTCTTGAAGAAGGCAGGATGCTGTTAGGCGAGCAGGTCAAGCCGGAAATAATTCAATCGATGATCGAGGTCGGCACCGGGGTTTGCGCCGACATACAAGAAGCCCGAACCGATATCATAAAACTGCGTGGGGTGCTCTCCACGCTCGTGCGCAAGCAAGGCTTAATGATTGTCGCTGCAGGCACTCATCCATTCTCGCATTGGCAGGACCAAAAGATTTACGGGAATGCAAGATACGAGTCGATCGTTGAAGAGAATCAGATCATTGCACGTTCGCTGCTGACTTTCGGTCTCCACGTACACGTTGGTATTCCGAATCCCGAACGCGCAATTCAAATCATGAACGCCATACGCTACCTGCTTCCGCACGTGCTGGCGCTCTCCACTTCATCGCCCTTTTGGCTTGGCGTACATACAGGTTTGAAATCCTATCGCTCGGAGGTCTTCGCCAGGTTCCCACGCACGGGCATCCCCGATTATTTCGACTCGCGCGGATCATTCGAGCACTATGTAGAGCTACTGGTCAACACTGGTTGCATTGACGACGGTAAAAAGATCTATTGGGATGTTCGGCCGCACCCGGTTTTTCCTACCCTCGAGTTTCGCATCTGCGATATCCCCACGCGCGTTGACGACACGATCGCTATTGCCGCGCTCTTTCAGGCGATGGTCGCTAAAGTCAATAAGCTGCTGGATCGGAATCTCACCTTCCGGCTGCATCACAAAATGTTGATTGAAGAGAACAAATGGCGCGCTGTGCGCTATGGTCTCGATGGCAAGATGATCGATTTCGGCAAGGGAATTGAGGTTCCCGTTCGGGAGCTCATTCGTGAACTGCTCGAGTTTGTTGACGATGTGGTCGATGACCTGCGCTCGCGCAAAGAGATACGACACATCCGCACGATTCTCGATCGAGGAACATCAGCGGATGAGCAACTGCGAGTCTGGCGCGAGACGGAAGATATTAATGCGGTAGTGGATCGGTTGATTGAACTGACAATGGAGAATGTCCCTCGTGAAATAACTCCGCGCGCGTTGGCAGAGGTCTGACGTTCATGACGGCGCGGAAACGTGTAGTGTGCTACAGGAGCAAGCATGGAAACTTTTTATGCAATGAGACGGGCAAATGGCGATTGGTTTGCCGTTGCGGACAAGGACGATCTTCGCATGCCGATCTTCAAGAGCAGCGGCGATGCGATGATAGCCCGTTCGCGCGACTCCGGAATGGAATGCTTTAGACCAGTGATGTTCGATGCGCGCTTACTCGAGGACCTCAGGAGGACCGACGGCGACAGTGCGGCCTTTTTGATGATCGCTGATCCCTCTCGGCACCTGAAGCATGGTCTGCGATTGAGTTTCACTGAGCTGGCTCCGTTAATGATCGACTTAACAAAGAGGGATATCCGCATATGACAATAGGAGCAGCAATAGCAACAGTCGGAGATATTAAGAATGACGGCTATGAAAGCTGGCCGGGAATAGTCTCGCGATTTCAGTTAGTCCTTCTGGCTGGTCGCAGAAGCAAGCAACTTTATAAGGGTGCGCTTCCACGAATTCCAGCCGACCCACTGAAGCGAAGAAATACGAGCATAGCTCTGGAGGAGTTGAGACTAGGGCTTGTGCCTTTCAGTGCCTTTAATCCGAAGGTCTCGCAAACCGCTGATTCTGAGTTGCCGAATGCCGAGTTGGTCAATGAAAGGCCTTAGAGTTTATCTCGATCCTAAGAGATCTGATCCCCGCGGCGGAGGTCTGATCTTCTACAGTCAACGTGCAGGTGGTCCATGTTATCGTTGGCGATACGAAGAGCTACGCGAAAAATGGCTGTGTTCCCGTATGCACGCCGGTGATTTAATACTGACGGAACTCATATCGGCGCCCTGGAAAGACATACCCGCTGCATTAAGGACTACTCTCGACCAACATTATGTGGAATAGCCTTGCCGCTCACCCGTTATGTGGCAGGCGCAGCAATAGTAAGTATTTTCCCTCTCGAAAGTGCTGACATCATATGGTGTCTGTGTGTTAGCGCACAGACAGTACATGAGAGCTTGAGCACCCTACCAGAATCAAAATTACGTACCGGCAAACAACTTCTATTCAGGAAGTTTAAAGTCGGCACCGAAAGTACAATTCCCATGTACGCTTCTCCCGGCAACTCCAAACAACAATCGAACTTGTGACCTACGATTTCTGACGAACAGCTCCCAAACCTACAATTCCTCATGGTGAAATCAAATGTTGCATACCTTCCCCTACACGACAGTGCTGCTGTGCGATGCGAATTCCGAGCGTTTGAACTTAACCTCCCGAGTAGTTATGTCCTGCGGGGCCAGTGCGCAGGAAATTCACGAGGACTTACAAGTTAGCCGCGTTGTTTATTCAACGCGACAGAGTGTCGCCCTGGTGGCTTTGGGAGATTCCGAGCTTCAGGAAAACGATAGCCTGAAAGTAATCCGCCTGCTCAAACTCAAGGGATTCAAAGTAATTTCGTATGCGCCGGGCATTTTCTCACGGCCAATTGCTCTGCGATGCCAGGCTCTGTTGAGTGGCGCCTCACTCTTGTTCGATAGCTCGTCTCCTAGCTTTTCTGACGACCTGCTGCAAGCGTTGACTAAAGTTTTGCAAACTGAGGTCACAGAGCATCTTGAAGAAGAACAGATTAGAAAGCAGATGCAGGATCTCGGTATTGTCGGCGAGAGCTGCAAAATGATGTCAGTTTTCCGCTGGGTCGTTCGTGTTAGCGCGCTGAGCGACTTTCCCGTTTTGATCACCGGCGAAACGGGAACCGGCAAGGAATTGATCGCTAATGCTCTGCACCGTCTGGATGCCAAACGGCGTAACGGCCCATTCATAGTGGCAAACTGTGGCGCCATCAGCCCCGGATTGGCCGAGAGTGAATTTTTCGGCCACCGCCGTGGATCTTTTACGGGCGCTGATAGTGAACGCAAAGGATTGTTTCGCTCGGCAAGTGGCGGAATTCTCTTTCTTGATGAGATTGGCGAGCTAACGGAGTCGCTACAAGCAAAACTGTTGCGGGTCTTGCAGGAAAAACGTGTGCTGGGTGTCGGGTTTGATCAGGAAATTGCAATCGATGTCCGCGTCATTGCGGCCACCAACAGAAATTTGGAAGAAATGGTTTTGACGGGACGCTTTCGTGAAGATCTGTATCATAGGCTCAACGTGTTGTCGGTAAGTATTCCGCCTCTCCGCGATCGTAACGAGGATGTTGGTCCACTGATTCAACACTTTCTGAAAAAGTATGCAGCGCTCAACCAAAACCTGACTAAGCATGTAGACCTCGATTTCGGCAAAGCGCTAATGCGGGTTGACCTTCCTGGGAACGCCAGGCAATTGGAGAATATAGTTAGATCCGAGATCTTGAAAAAGATTGACGATTCCCCACTGAATTTGAGCGACCTGACACCGGCTCTTTGGCGGCAAATCTCCGACACAACGGGACCTTCACATAGTGCCGAATCACAAGCAATATTTGCTGACGAACTCAAGCCTGATACTCAATCCTACTTCCGGACTATTCTGGACGAAAATAGCTGGAACCTTCCTCGATCGATGGAGTACTGCGAGAAGTTATTGTTGCAATGCGTACTTCAATCCGCTCGCGGCAACCAGTCACAAGCCGCGCGTCTCAGTGGCACAACTCCGCGAAGCGTTTACAACAAGCTGCACAAGCACAGACTGAATTGCTAGAACTCACACCCTGTTACGACACAAAGACCATCCACAGTTACACCGAGATTATTCTGCGTAATCTGTAGATGGTTTTATGCCTGCAAAGCGGAAAATAAATTCCACGTCGGAAAGCTTTTTCCGGAAAATGTTTTCCTTGTCCCCAACCTTCCGCGGCTTGGTTCTGCTCGATCCCTTCGGTAATCAACGAAATACGGGCCAGAAGATTTACTCGACGGGCCTGGCATGTTCATTGCGATGAGAGTTCCGACTTTTGAAAGCTGAAGAATATAAGGCGCGAGATGGACAATCGTGGATCTCAAAGACCATATGGTGAATTTTCGAATCTGCGACATCTTCTACCCTGATTGTCAACAAATCCTCTTCCAGCTTCACGGCAATGATGTTTTGCAGGGTCGAGTAATCGATCTATCGGAAAGCGGCTTGGTGGAGGGATCGTTTGTCGAGATTGACGTAGAGGATCTTGCGGAAAAAGTGATCGTACCGCTCGAAAGGATTTTGGGCATTAGTGAATGATCCAGTTTTCCAGCCGGCATGTTGTACCTCGGATTCAGATCGTGCACGTGCGGCGAGGAACGGACGGCACACTGACCACCGCGAAAATAATTGGTCAACTCATCCGCGCAGGCGCAAAGGATTTTTACGTTAGACAGAAAGCGATTGAAATCTTTCGGACTTACCGGGTCGCCCCAAAGAACAGAATGGGTGAAGCGTGTGCGCTCTTTGATTTCGTCAAACGCAATGTTCGCTATACGCGAGACATCTTCAGAGTGGAACTCTTGCACTCGGCGAGAAGAATGCTGGAACTGCGTGCGGGCGATTGTGATGACATGACAATTCTGTTGGGGGCGCTGTTGTTGTCGACCGGACACCCCGTGAGACTCGTACTGGCAGGTTTTAGAAAAAACCAGCCGCATGTTTATTCGCACGTTTATCCCGAGGTCAACGTGAGTGGTCGGTGGATCGCCATCGACGCCACCATGAACAAACCAATGGGATGGTCGCCGCCGGTAGTTTGGAAACGCATCTGCGACATTCGATAAGGAGAACTCTTAAATGCTGTATCAAGACAGACTCACGGGGATGCTGCATGAAGTGCCTGAGGGGCAGGTGCAGGGATGGGGATACGCCGAGACTCCCGAGGGGGTCGGTGAAGGACAAATGGTCTACGACGGACTCGGAAACCCGCTGGGTTGGGGCTTTCTGAAGAAGCTCGTCAAAACGGCCATGCCTCTTGCCTCGGCCATACCTGGTCCATGGGGACTCGTAGCAAGCCGCGCGCTCCCTATGATTAACCGCGCGATGGCGTCGCGCCGCCGCCCGCCGCCACCACCACCACCGATGCAAGACATGACGCCACCACCGCAAATGGAGTTTGACCCGACCGCAGCAATGGGAGAAGTGCCGGCTGGTTATCAACGTCCGGGAATATATAGACCACCCGTACCCCCTCGATGGATTCCCGCCACCCGCGCGCATTGGAGCGCAGGCAGACCTCCGAGCATACAACCGCCCGTAGCGATGGGACCTCCTCCGATTCCTGCTGGTTGGAAACGACCCGCGGTTCCGTATACCGGAGTTCAGCCGCGCCGCGTCTATATGCGATGCGCAGTCTGGCGTGGACCAGGAGGTCTGGTGCCGGTTAATCCCGGACAGCCACCCGTTGCGCCACCACCTGCCGCCGCACCTATGGGTCCAGGTAGATACAGAAGCCGGCGGAGGCGCCGCTAACAACGACTGGCAGGCGAGAACGCGACCACACGAGGAAAGCAGCGGTGGCCTACATTGTCTCGATTCGAGTGCACTCTCCAACACAAGAGTTTGGACCACGTGAAGCGAATCTCGAATCAGCTCGGCAGCTCTTTGAACGTTTTCATTCCTTCGCGCCAGATCGAAATCTGCGCCGCCGGTGTCGCAGGTTGATGCCAAAGGTGTTGGTAAATCTGGGCGAGCTGCGGGGACTCATTTACCGCTCCGATAAAGAGCAGTGTGGGCGGCCCCGAACGTTCATCCACTTCATGGAATCACCGCCGCTGCTCGCGAGCGATGTGCGTGGAAGGCAGTTGTACATAGTGGGTGGTAACTATCGAGTTACCTCGCGAGGAATAGAAGGGTGACGCAGAACAGGGGACTCGTTTCATGAGACGTAAAGATCAGTTTGACGAAGTAATGATCGTCAATCCATGCCAGGGCAGCGCCAATTCAAATCAGAGAGTGAGGCTTATGAGATTTCACAATGTTTTCCCACCCCAGATGGGTGGCTTCGCCGAACCAGAGGCCTACGGTTATTACGCCGAGCCGGAAACGTACGGCTACTACGGTCAACCGCAAGCTTATGGTTACGTTGCCGAAAGCCCGTACCTACCTGCAGCTCAAAACGTTGGCTACTACGGCGAAGCTGAACCGGCCTACGGTTATTACGGCGAGGTTGAACCGTCGCTTAGTTACTACGGTGAGGCGGATCCGCCGCTTGGTTATTACGGCGGAGTCCATCCAGCGTACGGGTATTACGGTGAAGCTGAGCCTGCTTATGGATACTACGGCGAAGCTGATCCGGCTTATGGATACTACGCACAGACGCCGGAGTTTGCCGGATCTGCATATGGCGGTGGGCCAGTCGGCTATGCCGAACCAGAACCAGTTGGTTATTTCGCCGAGGAAACTCCGATGGGTTACTACGGTGAGGAGGCGATGCCGATGGGTTATTACGGACAGCCCGAGATGGTCGGCTATGGCGAAAGTGAGCAGCAGTTTGCTGAGGAGTATCCCGGCGTTGCGGAATACGGCGAGTCGGAAGTTGGTGAACCGGAATTTGCCGGCTACGACGGTTACACGCGAGATATGCCCCCGTCTTTCAATGCGGGATGTCCGCTGCCAACTAACCTCAACGGCTATGAAGGATTTGAAGGTTACACGTCTCCGGCAACCGTGAATCCCACCTGCGACACGATGACGTCGCAGCCGGGAACATCGGCGTCAACACCGGACACGTTCAAGCCGCTGTGGTAACTAACCCAAAGTTGTAGTCAGGAATTGTGACTAATACATAAAAGTAGGAGGATTTGCAATGGCTATCGTACAGGGCATTAGAGAGAAAGTTCATCTGCCGATATACGACTCGCTCTCAGTCGAACCCAGGAAACAACTCAGAGACGCAGAGTCTTCGAGCACTTTAAAGTTCTTCGTTGACGTTCAGAAAAAGACGAAGCTCGAGACAAACCTGCAATCCGCATCACTGCTGCCTCATTACAACACCTTCGAGGCGCGGGCAATGCGAGTTGTGATTAGTGACTTGCCGCCGGAATTTCCAGACGACGTTGACGTCGAAATCACCGGCACTCTTGCCGATGACAAGACGGATGTCCTGACGACGAATGTTGTGCGGGCGATGGAACTTCTGGAGGAGGCAAAAGAGGCAGAGTCCGGAACTACGCCTGTGCAAATCAATAACGGCGAGGAGGTTGACAAGAACGGCGTGGAACTTACCCTAAGCATTAGCGACATCGAAACAGCATTGGACGATCAAAAAGCCGGGCCCCCAAAAGAGCAGGTAAGTAGAAACAACGGCGCCGGAAGTGTCATTGGCAAGCTGATCTACAACACCGTCACTACTCTTTACGTCGGCGAGAAGATCATGATCCAAATGCCCACCTGGTTTTTCCCCGCAGGCGCCGGCCCCTACTCGGAAAGCGGTAACAATACTACGCACGGTGAGCCTTCACCGACTGCTACCTTCCGATTTGCCGAGCCAATTTTCATAGACAAGCAACAGAATTTTCGGGTCGAGATCGAAGTGCCCAACACTGACACTTTGAAAGAGATCCAAAAAATCTATGGTCCACTCAATCTCTGGGTGGTATTGGACGGTTACATGACTCGCGACGTGCAGTAGTTGGACCATCGAGCTGAAGGCTTCGAGGGATAAACGAGATGATGTCGGCACAACAAGCGCGTGCTCGGAATGCAATGCGAACAGCTCCCCCCAGCTTCAAAACTGCGGGAAGCGCTTCGGGATTAGTAATGCCCTTCGACCACGCCGCAACCTTTGATCTCAAGGGGACGCCGGGAAACATCGTTCAGGACGTTATCAACATCAGCAGTGATGGAGCGTTCGTAGCAGTTGCGATTGGCTATGGTTTCGAAGAGGACCGCGGACGCACCGTCGAACTCAACACCCCACCACCCACCGGCAGTATTTTTAAGCCCGGTTCTTTAAAACTTTCGCAAATCCCAATAGCCGCATTGATCGAAGGGTTCCGCATCAATCCACGATTCGAGCGTTTGGTTTTTAACGAGCCGACGCCCGGAAGGCCTCTCAGAGAACGAACACTGTCTGAGATTGAAATTGCTGCCGCACATAGCGACAGGATCATTGAGCGATTGAAACCAGCCGAAGAGATTTCGTTTCTCTTCAGCATCCTTGACAGTGCCACCGGTCGAGAGCTTCAGGACGAACCCACTCACAATCTGGCGTCGCTCGGAAGCAGCGATGGGGCTCGACCGTTCCGCCTGCTGGCCCAACCTCTTACTTTCCAGCCCCGCTCAACTATCAGACTGCAAATCGTAGAGCGCTCTGAGAACGTTCGCGGGACGCTCTTCATCGTCCTCTACGGTTACAAAACCCTGGGCGCGGGAGCATTGCCACGATCCGTGGTCCAGCCTGCCATTAACACGAGTGGACCAGAAGGCCGCGTAATTCCGTTCGATTACGTCGCGACGTTTCCGCTGACCGGCTCGCCGCGTAACCAGATTGAAGCGGAAATACCTATCAACGTCGAAGGGGGCTTTGTAACCACTTCAATTGGTTACGGCCTGGCAGTAGAGAGCCTGGACGTGTCAGTTTCAAATCCTACTAACATTAAGCCGTTAGCAAATCTTACGCTGAGCCAGTTTCCCACAAGTGCCTTGCAGGATGGCATTCGTATTCGTCCGAATTTTCTCAGAGTTGCGCTTAACGGCTCTGGTCTCGGAACGATCGATCAACTCGACCTGATTAATCGAATGTTTGAACGATTAAATCGTCCGGAGGATGTCTCCTTCCGCTATTCGATCTTTGATAGCGGCACGGGTCGTGAGCTGCAAAATCAGCCAATCAACAACATCGCAGGCTTAGGCATTGCTAACGGCGATCGTCCTTTCAAGCAACTTGCGCGGCCCATGTTGTTTCTTCCTCGTTCCACGATTCGCGTGATAGTCGAAGAACAGTTTGGTCGTGGAAATCTTTTCATTGTCTTTCAGGGCTACAAGCGCCTGGGTGGTCTGGCGATGAATCAAGCACCGATCGCAGGAAGGGACGGTAGGCGACGATGACACCCATGGCTCAGCGCAGATTCTCGAGCGGCTCGTCCGGCTCACCTGGAGATCCTCCGGAGAGGCGAGGAATACCTTTCGATTATGCCTTTCGCTATGAACTCCAGGGCAAGCCGGGAAATGTGATCAACAGTCTCGTTACTATCAGCATTGAGGCGACGTTCACCGCCGTGTCGATCGGTTATGGCGTTGTGCCAAAGGTGCAGCCGATTGTTTTTGGTCCAGAGCCGGCGGTTCCATCTCGAGGTGAAATATTTCGGCTCGTGCCTCAGGCCCTCTTGAACATCCCGCTCGGGGATATTTTCCGCGGTCTCGACCGTCAACTGAACGCAACCTCGACAACGCTCAAAGGAGAGACGGGAGCGGACGCGGTATTTAAAAACGGTCTGAAGCTAAACCCAAGCGTCGCCGAACTGGCTCTGCAAGATCCGGAGAAAACGCTTTTGTCGGCCGACATTCTCGCAAGACTATTCCAGGTTGTTGGTTCACCTTCTGAGTTGATTCAGTTCAAGTACGCAATCTTCGACGAAGGTTCGGGACGTGAGTTTCAGAGTGAGCCAATTCTGAACATCGCCGGCCTTGGTTCAGCCGGCGGGGAGCGTCCTTTTCGTTACTTCGCGCAACCAGTCACTTTTCGTCCACGCTCGACTATTCGCATGGAAGTGACAGAGGTTTCAGATTTTCAGGGTGAGCTGCACGTCTCGTTGCATGGTTACAAAGTGCTCGGCGGCTCGGATAGTCCAACGGCCACAGCTCGTGGCGCGACCAGAAGACGCTGATCCAAAAAGGATCCTGGTGAATGAGTAGCATGATTTCTTCGGAACGACAGCAAACGCCGGCGTTGTGCAACGCCTGCGGGATCCCGTTTGATTCGCAATACTTCGACGACTCAAAGGTGGAAAAGGCACCCAAGCTCGGCGAGGAGATTGTGTTGGCCCGGTTTGATCTGCCGGCGCAATACTGCGGAGTACTTTTGTACTTCGCACAGTTTACTGACCGCTTTGCGAAAAACGCCGCTAACATTGACACGCCACAGATCGAGTGGAAGATCCTCGTGAATAATCACGCGCTTTTTCCTTACATGAACCTTCGTCACATCGTGAACCCGTGGGGCTTCGGAAGTTATCCAGTGAATATTCGACTCGACGAAAACTCATCGATTGAATTCGTTGCACGTCGGGTGAAGGAAGGGACACCAAAAGAAGATCCGCGTGTTGTCACCGTCGGCGGAAGAATTATGGGCAGGTTTTGGTACAACGCCTGTTACGGAGACGTTGAGCGCCGTAGCTATTAAATCGGGAAAGTATTTTCGCGTCGATTCACCGCCAGGCAATGCGGTGATAACGCCCGAGCTCGCTCGCGAGTTGGAACACGTTCTCGAGCTTTTCGGACGGAATGCAAAGCGCGAGTGCCAAAACATAGTTGGCATCTTCTTTAAGCCAGGCATCTTCGGCCATCACAAAGTGGGACGTGCCGCGGATATTTACGGGGTCGATGGCGTCGGACTTGATATTTGGAAACTGCGTTGGGACGAGCGATGGCAACACTGCTCACGCATCAGGAATGCAAATGAAAGGCGCTGGCTGTTGGACCACGAGCGACAAACAAATCTGGGATGGCGACTCTACAAAACCTTGCAGACCTATGGTCGCTGGTCTCAACCGTACGGTTATCCAATTCAACTCTTTGGCCCATGGACCAGAAGTGAAGGTCCCTGGAAACCGATAAGCGATTTCCTGCTCAACGCGCACCGGGATCACATTCACGTCGCGAAATGAAGATGGGGAGTGCCAATTAAACGGACCGTCTATTCCTGAGGTAAAGACATGCGCCAGCTTGCAACTCATCGAGGCTTCTTCGACCCGCCCAAAGAATTCGCATCACGTGTCGATTCAAACACATTCGACTTAAATCGAATACTAATGCTCGCACTCGAGAAGGCGCTGGCGCCGCCGATTATCCAGAGCCGCAGTACGTTTCAGCCCATGCGCGTGATCGTGATCAATCCTGGATTGGCTACACAACCGGGCGCCGGTGATCTGGTTAACACTGAACTGCCTCGTTCAATCCCACGCACCTTACCCGCGGTTGCGCAGTTCTCGAACCACGCACGACAGTTTTCCCAACGAGCGGTACGCGGAGAAATCCTGAGTGATGAACATGGGAGACTTTACGAGAAGCTCGGTCGCCAGATTCGTCCCATCCATCAACTTGCAAGTGGTCCATCCGGCGAGGTCCTGGATCTGGTTCCCGCTTCACCCGCGCGGTTGGTGAAGAACGCGACGCCTCCGCGTCCGAATCCGGCGGCTTCAACCGAACCCGTCAGAGATTCGATGGGCGCCGGCGAAAGACAGACGACGAAACCCGCCACCGAAAAATCCCAATTCGCACCGCTCCAGCAAACAAGAGAACAGGTAAACGCGGTCATTCATAGAAAGCTGTTTGCCGATCCCGGGCAATGGCGAGTGGTTTGGTGGGGGGAGTTTAAGGAGATTCTGGCGCGGCAGCTTGCTCATCCCGAAAGGCTTCGCGACACGTATCGCCTGCCATGTTACGTGCAGGTGATCGAAACCGAGCGTGAAGTTTCCATTGCCGAACTGGCGGCAGTCTATAAGTCGGAGAAGGATCATCAAGCACGACTTTACCGGCTCACCGAAGAAGTCGCCGCAAAGCTCGATCTGGTTCTTCCGCTCCGACCTGCTCCGGCGCCGAGTGGGCGACGTGCACCGCATGTTCTGGCTGCCCATGAGCGTGTTTTTCGTCTGCTTGCCGCGAATGATCCAACGATCGACGTGGCAACACTCAAAGGCAAGCAACCCGTTGGGTCGAAACCGGATGAGACAAAAGCGGCAAAGGACGCGATTCCGAGCAGCTTCATGAAAGAGTGGGAATTTAAGATTAGTCGGGAAGAGGCACTCTATGACCTGAGCACCAGGCCGACGCTCGCCGGCGCTATCCGAAATTTCTTCCGGCGTATGCGGATATACAAAACTCGAAACGAGATTACCAAGTGGCAGACACTACTTGCCGGCAGAAGCGGTGACGAGCAGCTTTGGGCCGTGCGCCCGCCCGCCGACATGCTTAACGATCCGTTTGTCTGCGATTGGGCCATCAGGGCCCTCGATCTTGCCGGCTACGATTCACAAAAGATGTTTCGCGAATGGCAAATCTTCTGGCGCCGAAAAAGCGTCTGAGATTTGTCTAAGAGAAGAATCATATTTTGTAGTTTGAAGGATAAGTGAGCTTATGTCGTATTTTTCAAGTATCGAAGATGGATCCTTCGCCGGCGGACCGAGTTGTGGTCCAGGGTGTAGCTGCGGGCCGTGCAAGTCCGGCATGGGCGGCCTTGCTGAATGGTATGAAAGGGAAGAAGCGAGCGCACCAAAGGCGGCAGTTGCTACTACGCGACCAACTCCAGTCCTACGCCGGCCAAACCCGGCATCCCCCTCGCAGGTGAATGGTTGGCGGTTGGGGGAAACTCCGACACTGCGCCACTTTAATTGCCCCGCACCCGATCATGCGGAAATCGAGAAGGCGCTGAACATGTCAATCTTGCAGAGCGCCCCACGTGCTGCACTGGAGAGTGCTTTGCAAATGGCAGTGCCGTGGCTGCACCATGCCGCCTCAAAACTCCAGGTTTCCCCACGTGAACCTGATGTGCAGGCGACCTTTAAGCGTGCTTTCGGCACAACACCTGAGTTCGTGCCTACCTGGCGTAAGCCGAACGACAAATGGGTCGATCGTGGCGACCTCGTGGCCATGCGTCTGCGGGGTGTCGCACGGGTCCTCACCGAAGGCTGGATCAGGTTCTTCTGCTGGGGCCGCCCCTCCTATTGCTCTGAGTGTCCGCACGTACCGCCGTCCTATTTCGCCTGTTCGAGTTATAGAAATCGCTACGTGATCTGCCTGGGACGAAAATTCTGGGAAAACTGGAACCAAAGGAAAACCGACGACAACGCCATTACTCTCCTCCATGAAGGACTACACATTTACTTCGGTCGATTGATCGAACACGAAACGAAGACCCCTTACGGAAATGCTTATTGCTACGAGCGTTACGTGCTGGAAGTAAATCGTCAGAATGTGCCGGGGTTCCTGAATACGGTATGTCCGCCGAAGCCATGAGCACCGTGGGGTTCAGGATGTAAACGTCGAGGATCAGACCATGTACATTTATCTCGGTGGCGCCGGACCGGCGCAACGCTTCCTCGGCGAAACGTCTACAGCCGTGACCTCGGTTCCGCTCACGAAGGTATTCGGCACCGGCGGCACGGCGATGCACCCTTTCAGTGCGGTATGCCGGATCGAAGCGCGCACCGCGAACGGCAACTCGTCCGTCGGCAGTGGTGTGCTAATCAGCCGGTACCACGTCCTGACCTGCGCACACATCCTCTACGACCGCAACGATCCAAATCCGCGGAAGGTCACTGTCCTGCCGAATCACGATGGACCGGACGAAAGGCGGAAACCTATCCCGGCGAACGCCTGGGCGGTAAAGCCGGGCTGGAAGTGGAGCGAATGCCGGACGGAGGATGACGATCTTGCAATCATCCGGCTATCGCGCAGAGCGGACGCGGAGTTCTGGTCCCTCCAAAACTTTAACCCGTCGGTTATAGCAAGTGGCCCCATCACGCTCGCGGGCTATCCTGCATTTTCGCCAGAGGACAAGGCCTACTGGATGTATCAGAGCCAGGGGCGTGTCCTCGGTGGGTTTGGAATCAAGTGCTGCTATGACGCATGGCCCAAAAAGTGTGATCCTCCGCCTTATAGGCAGAAGAACGATTTGATCAGGACGGATTTCGGAGCGGTCAACGATGAGACCAAACTCATCGGGCACACGCTCGACACCAAGGTTTGTATGAGTGGAGGTCCAATGTGGATCTACGACAACAAAAAGCCCATCCTCGTCGCCCTGCACACCGGCGTTATCGACAACGAAACAAAGAAAATGGCTGTCCTGCTCAACAGCTCGGTGCGGATGCTCATTAACAACTGGATGACGCAACAATTTCGCCCGCTTAGCTAACGAAGGTGAGCCATGTATATCTACGATCCTGAATTGTCTGGCGCACAATCCCGACTTGCGGAACAACCGGGGTGCAACTCTTACTACTCTGATCGATGTATCAGCGGGCTTGGGCATGGACGGAGTAGTGGCTCCTACGTGTGGGCAAATGAAGGCTTGGGAGAAGCCCCCAAACAAAGCACTGCGAGTGAAGGCGAAGTGCGCGCTCTCCGCGAATCGCTTAACAAGTGGCGTGCACTAAAAGGCGAGACACTGATTACAGAAACGGGTCCGCTCGGCTCGGCGACGAGGAGGGCAATCTTGGAGTTCCAGGTTGCCAGTGGTCTAAAAAGAAAAGATGGGCTTGACGGCCCGGCGACGCGGGAACGGTTGACGCTTCTACTCGCTATTTTAAAGAACATACCCAGTTCAACAGCGTTCAGCGCGGAGCACCTCAGGCTGATTGGGCTAGTTGGCAGCTCCGGCTTCGGCAGCTTGGACGGACCAACGCAAACCGAGGTACTCAAGCGCATCGATGGTTACCTGAAGTCCGGCACGCTCGTCAACGTCAAGAACCTGACAAACCTGGTGACCGAAACTGGATTCGAACTCTTGCGGCCATCGAGTCAGACCTTGATGCTGCGCCTCCTGGCGGCCCGCCCCGACGACGACTTCCTTGCCTTCCATCTCAGCTTCCTCCCGCGCGCCACCGGATTCCGTAATCTCGGAGAACGTCTTCAGACTTGGGTTCTCACGCGGATTGAGGGTTACCGGGGTAACCGCACCAAGATCGGCAATCTTGTGAACGTGATTACGGTCACAAATGATTTCGATCAGCTCTCGCAACAGACTCGGAACCTGATACTCAGTAGCGTCGCCAATCACGCCTCCGATGTTTCGCTCACAATCAGTTTGCGAACTGCCGCCGATCATAGAGACTTCCGACAGTTGCCGCAGACAACACAAACCGAAATCATTAATCGGATCCTCGCCTACCCCAGGAATTTCAGTAATGTTGACAATCTGATGACTCTTGTGACAACGCCGGGTTTCGACAACCTTGGGTTAGAGGTCCGAGCTGATGTACTGGATCACATATCCTCACGATTCCCGGATGTTCTGATCAATCCCGCCGGTGTAGGGAATTTGATGAACTTGTTGACGGCGTCTGGCTTCGAAAAGCTCCGTGCGGACGTCCGGAATTTCATGCTTGATGTCCAAGCTCAACGAGTCAACAATCCGCAACTCGCGAATGCTCTTCGCGATCTTGCGGCAGACCCAAAGTTTCGCAATGACCATCGCATGGCGACTCAAACGATCCTGAAGGTTAACGACAGTATCCCGTGATTGAGTTTACGGGCCGTGATCGTGGTCCTTTAAATTGGTGGCCATTCATTTGTCGCTTCAGGACGCGATATGGTGCAAATCAATTTGGTTCGCGTGGAACCAGCTTGCACGTTTCTACACCGAAGGAGGTGTTATGTACATTCGAGTAGGTAGACGACCAGAGGAAAACATGTTGAGCGAGTCAAGGTCAGTTACCCTGGCCATGCGTCCAAAGCCATATCTGAGTCTCGACGACTTTCAGATCAACGAGTCGACGCTCTCGTTTCGTCTCAGCGAGATGGTTAACAATCTCGCGAAGGCAGTTATCCAAAGTTTGAATTCGCCCGGTCCAATTGAAGTCATTCGTCTTTTCGGTCATACCGACAGCACCGGTGACGAGAAATACAACTTTGGCCTCGGTGACCGGCGTGCCAGGGCTGTAGCGGCGGCGCTACAGGACAAACTTAAGGGATTTCCGGGTCAAGTAAGAATTGTGGTGGAACCGAGTCCGGGAGAAAGAGACCCAACGGCAGACAATCAAACAGGAGAAGGCAGAGCGCGCAATCGCAGAGTTGAAGTGTTCATCACAACCGCTGTCGTAATCCCTCCAACTAAGAAGCCAATCGTTTTGACGATTCCTCAACTGCCGCCAGAATCAGTCATACGCACAAAGCCGGATCGTTTCTCGCAGACAATGCCCCCGCCACCTCGACCACCGTCTTTAGAGAAATGGCTCGACGAGCAGCTTCGCGGCCCTCTGTCGCCATGGGTACGTCGTCGAATTCGAGACGCAATTTTGACCGGTACCTGCGTTTTGCTGGAGGACGCATTCGGACGAGCAGGAGGGACGCTCAGTGAGAAACAGAAGCAGGAGCTGCGCAATAAATGTCGCGACGCTGCGAAAGGACCGGTTAGATGACCAGGTCTTTTTCAACTGAGCAAGTGCACGGCCGAACTTTCTCGCCTCGTTGCCGCTCCGGAAATCTGTTAGGCAAGCTCCAGACAACCCCAGCTTCACTTGGCAACTATTTCTGGACAACGCGTTTGTCTGACAGGTAGACCGAAGCAAAGACTATGCATATAGTGTAGTGGAGCGAGTCAAATAGTCGCAGCAAGCACCGAATCAACCCATCTCGTTTTTTCGTTCGACTGATCGATGATTCCTGAAGCCATAGCGCACTATCAGATAATCAAAAAGTTAGGCGCAGGAGGCATGGGTGAAGTCTACCTCGCGCAGGATACGAAGCTCGATCGTAAGGTCGCGATCAAACTCATTCGCCCTGACTCGCTCACAAACGAAAATCTCAAGCGCCGATTAGTAAGAGAAGCCCAATCCGCCGCAAAGCTGGACCATCCCAACATCTGTGCCATCTACGATGTTAACGAAGCAGGCGCATTCACCTTCATCGTGATGCAATACCTCGAAGGTGAAACACTCGCGGAGTGTATGGAACGCGAGCCGCTCAATCTCAGCACTACGTTGACTATAGCGGAGCAGGCCGCGGAGGGGCTGGCCGAGGCCCACGCGCATGGCATTGTTCACCGCGACGTCAAACCGCAAAACATGATGCTCACGCAGCGCGGGCAGCTGAAGATCCTCGACTTTGGTCTCGCCAAGCAAATGGTCTCCAGCGACTCAGTAGATGATGAGGCGTCCACAGCGATGCTCTTGAGTAAGCCCGGTCATGTGATCGGCACGATGCCTTACATGTCGCCGGAGCAGGTTCAAGGTGAGCCACTCGGTCCGTCCAGTGACATTTTCAGTCTCGGAATCGTTTTGTATGAGATGCTGGCTGGAAAGCACCCGTTCAAAGATCAGAGCGCCGCCCTCACCATGTCGCGCATATTGCTCGGTGAACCCACTACGACGGAACAATTTAAAACTCAAGTTTCGCCCGCCTTGCAAACTCTCCTGGAAAAGATGCTTCGGAAGGACAAGGCAGCGCGATATCAAAATGCCCAGAGTTTCCTCACGGACCTGAGACAACTGCCGTCGCCGCATGCTGCTGACAACACGCAAACGGAAATCCTCGATATCAAGCCGCGCAAAAATGTAGTCAACAGCATTTTTAGCAAGTCAACGATCAGCAAATGGGCGCTCATTGCCTGTGCCCTCATACTAGTCGTCGCAGTAATTGCGATCAGCGCTTATTTTTCGATACCACGCTCAGAGTCTTTAGCGATCCTGCCGTTCACCTATGCTTCCAGCGATCCGCAACTCATGGCTAACTCCGATCGCGAGTACATCAGCGACGGCATGACTGAAAGCATCATCAACAACCTCTCCCAGTTGACTAACTTGAAAGTAATCGCGCGTAGTTCGGTCTTTCGCTACAAGGGCAAAGATCTCGACGTTCAGGCGATCGGACGTGAGTTGAACGTGCGTTCAGTGGTGATTGGACGAGTCAAACAGGATGGCGACCAGTTGAGAATCGCTGTTGAGCTGATGGATGTACAAGGAAACCGCTCAATCTGGGGCGACACCTATGAGCGAAAAACTGGAGACATTCTGAGCGTTCAAAAAGAGATCGCCAGAAATATTTCTGAAAAATTGCGGCTGAAACTGACTGGAGCCGATCAAACGCAGCTAACTAAAGCCTACACGAATAACGGTGACGCGTACCAGGCGTATTTAAAGGGACGTTATTACTGGAACAAGCGCACCGATGAAGGTTTCAAAAGAGCGATCGTTTTTTTTCAGGAAGCGATAGACAAGGATCCGAACTATTCGTTGGCTTATACCGGCCTGGCGGATTGCTACACTCTGCGAAGTGACTACGGCTTTCTGCCGTCGCAGGAAGGATACGCTCTGGCCAAAGGCGCGGTAACACTGGCGCTGAAATATGACGATAGTCTTGCGGAAGCACACACGTCATTAGCCTCCGTCAAAACTGCTACGGATTGGGACTGGCAGGGAGCGGAGAATGAGTATCGCCGAGCAATCGAGTTGAATCCAAATTATGCGACGGCACATCATTGGTATGGAGCGCAGTTGATCCTTCAGGGCCGAATGGATCAGGCACTCGATGAACTCAGGACAGCGCAACAACTGGATCCCCTTTCGCTCGGAATCAATAAAGATCTTGCAGTCGCCCTGATTTATGCTCGAGATTACGATCGAGCGTTACGACAGTGCCGGAAAACTCTTGAAATTGAGCCATCCTTTTGGGTGATGTCTACTTACATGGCTCAAATCTATGAGCTACAACAAAAATATACGGAGGCCACCGCCGAACTGGAAAGAGCACACGCCGCCGCTCCCCAGGATGGAGAAGTTGCTTACGGATTGGGCCAGGCTTACGTACTGAACGGAAAGAAAAACGAGGCGCTGAAGATCCTGAGTGAGTTGCAGCAGCCAGGGAGTGCGTTTCTCCCCAAGGAAGCAGCTTACCTTTATTCACTGCTTGGTGAAAAAGAGCAGGCGGTTGCGATCCTGCAGAAGGCTGCTGAGAGCCATATCATGTCGGTCGCGGAACTGAAGATGGATCCACGTCTTACTGAGTTGCGTAAAGACGCCCGTGTCAGTGAGATTCTCCGGAAGATTGGACTGTCGCAGTGAGAAAATTGAAGACCGCGAACGTGAACAGTGAAACTGATCACGCTCGCGGTCCTGAATAGGGGAATGCTTGAGCTTCAGTTGGCTGAAGCTATCTCTTTTTGGCTGCCGGCTTCTTGGCTGCTTTTTTGGGAGCGGCTTTCTTCTTGGACTTCTTCTTGGTCGTGGGTTCGCCGCCTTTTAGTGATCCTGCCATGTCCTTTTCCTTTCTGTTAAGAGTTTACTGGTCTCGCATTCTTACTGCGCTGGGCCGACCAGTTCGGACCTGCGCAGTGTATATAAGTTTGTTTTGAGGTTGTCAATAACTTCATTTGAACTGCGTTTTAGTTAATGGCAACAGCTAATGAAGAACTAACAGCACGTAACACCGCGATCGTACGCGGCCTCGACTTTATTTATCGCTTCGGCACTACGCAAAACTGCTTTGCCAACTATGGCAGCTTTCTGATCTGCTGCTTCGCGCTTGTGGCTGCTACTTCCCGCGATGCGAAACTGCGGTGGCTGGGACGCGACCGCGCGAAACAACTCTTACGCCGATGGTCAGATATGTATCCGTCCATGCCCGCCGATGCGAGTTCAGATCTGCTGCACGAGTTTGTGCTCGTCCAATATGCGCAACGCCGCATTGGCTTGCGCGATCCGGCGGTTGCGCTTGCTGTAAAACTCACGGCGCGCAACTTTTCAGCCTTAGATCTACTCGGCTTTGATCCTCGCAAAGAGCCTCCACCTTCTGATCTGCCTTATCCCTGCGATTGCACGTTCCAGAATCCGCGCGGACGCAAGGCCTGTAAGCAATGCAAGCGCCGCTTGCGAATCCGCACCCGCTATAAAGTATGGATGGAAGCGCTGGCCAATACATATGTGGCGGAACGATCCGGAGTGGTTTTTGGAGCCGGATATGAAGACGTGCTGAAGTGGTTACCAGTCATGCGACCATATCCCACTGATGAAGATGACGACGAGGTTCTTCGAGACGCGATCTACGCAGTAACACACATCGTCTATACGCTGAACGACTACGGCACTTATCGGCTGGAGCGCCGGTGGCTGCCGAGTGAGTTTGCTTTCTTGAAAGCGAATGTGGCGAGCGCCTGCAGCCGAAAGGATCCGGAAATATTAGGCGAGTTGCTTGATTCGCTGAAAGCCCTGGGTTTGGGAATCAGTCATCCTCTAATAAACCGCGGCGCCAAATACTTATTGGCCGAGCAAAACGGCGATGGTAGTTGGGGTGACGCGAGTGAGGACAATGTGCGAACGCGTTGTCACACAACCTGGACAGCGATCGATGGCCTACGTACTTATGCCTGGCGCGGCGAGCGCTTGAGCCGCCCTGCCATCAAGTCGCTACTGAATCGATGGTCCATTACCCGCAGTTGAAATTATTCATGATGTTGTCTTTTTTCCATCTGCCCCAGTAGAGGCGGGATATCTCCTGGGCAATGCGACAGGTAGTAAACTGTTTGTCGCCAAAATCGGCGTTACTTAAAACGATAATACCGAGGCTTTCCATTTTCCTCGGGTCAACACTCCTGCCCGGCTTCGGCACGGGCCATCGTGAGCCGCGGGCGAAATAGTTGCGCCAGCCTAACCATTCGCCGCGATGATATTCAGCGCGAGTTTCATAGATGGTAGTAACTGGACCACGTTTACCTTCGACTGTCTTTTTATATTTGCCTTTACGCAGATTCCAGCCGGCGCCGTAGTTCACATGCTTGCCCTTTTTGAGCAATACGGGCGACCAGAGAACATCGCGAAAGTTATACCCTTCGCCGAATTCTTTAGCCTTGTCAGGAAAGCACAATCCCAAAAAATCCATCAGGCTCAGGCTCAATTCCCAACGCAGCATGTCTTTGATTGTGGAGTGGACATTGCCGTCGCCGGTGATGAAGTTGAGCGGAGTGTAGCCAACGGGAACAAAGCGGCCGTTTACGCGATTGTAGCACTTTGCATGATTGACTATTTGCCGGGCGCCCGCAGGGAAACGAGAGGCTTCATCAAACACGTAGGTGTCTTTCATCTCCATGTCTTTAAATAACATCCCATTAAGGTGCTCACTGAGGCGCTGGCCGGTCACTTTCGCGACCAACTCTGCGAGTACGACATAGCCCGAATTTGAATACTCATATTCGGTGTCGGGGGCGCGCGGTAAGAGCTTCTGCGTCGCAATCCATCGCATCACGTCTTTGTTTGTGAGCTCCCTCTTTCTTCTGAGATCCATTTGTGGATACCAGTGATCGGGCCTCGCCATAGCTCGGTCGTACCAGTTTTCATTAGCCCGTCTCGAAGCTACGTAGATGTCGGTGTAAGAGGGCAACGCGGAAGTGTGGTGGAGCAGGTCCTCGATCGTTATTGAGTCAGCATAACGGGGAAGTCTTTTGAAGTACTTGGAGAGGTGATCGTTTAGATCGATTTGCTTGTTGATAACAAGATTAAGAACTGCCAGGGCCGTAAACTGTTTGGACAACGATCCCAGATCGAACACAGTATCGGGTGTTATTCTTGCTCCCGTCTCGAGATCCGCATAGCCGTAGGCGTTAAGGTGTACGAGCTGCTGATTCAACCTGACCGCCACGGCTATACCCGGAAAGCGCTCGCGATCATTTGGGTTGATCAGGTAGGTAATAAGTTGGTCGATCAGGGGCTCCTGGGTCCAGGACTTTGGGTTTACTTGAAAGAACCTGAAGAGGTCTTGCTTTTCTTCGCTACGGACTCTCGAAGCCATTGGCGCCTCCGGGAAGGGGGATTGAATGCAGCGACTGCGACTGCATACTAAGACAGGCGCGCGGGTCAATCAAAGCAGACCTGGCGATGGATGTGGCGGTGGTACGAAGACGCTGCGATTCGAGTAAATCCGATTGCGCTGGTCCAATGTCAAGAAGTTCGTTGATCAACTACTGAGATGTTGGATCCGAAATTAGTGAGGCCTTTGCCTTTGCGAGTTGCTCTTCTGTAATCCCAAAAGCGTCGGAAAGATTGAGCTCACGAAGGACTGCTTTATCGAACATTGCGTTAGCAAAGTTTGTTTTGGTGAAAGTTCCCCCTTCAATGATTGATCCAATTAGTCGAGCCTCTTCTAAACTCGCATAGTCCAAACGAACTTCATAGAGCCTCGCGCCGTATAAGCGCGCTCTATCCAGTTTGGCGCGCATCAGCGAGGCTCCTTCCAATCTCGCCCCGTCTAACCTCGCTTCAACTAAGCTTGCGTCTTCAAGGGTGACTCCCGATAGGCTTGTATGATCCAAACTAGCATGATTAAGTTGTGCCCTATTAAGATTTGCATTTACAAGAATGGCCCGATCAATGTAAGCGTTCTCGAGATTTGCTGACTCGAAGTCCGTGCCATATGCACGCACTTGGTTCAACCGGGCTTCGCACAAATTACACATATTGAGTTTGGCTCCATTCAGAAATGCTTCGGTTAGCGTCGCTCGACTGAGATTAGTACCCGTGAGCACGGCTCTGTTCAGGACGGAATTGTTAAGCCTCGCTCCCTCGAACTGTATGTTCTCTAAATTCGCTGAGCTAAGGTCAACACCTCTTAGATCGATATTTCGAGGAAATCTTTCTGTCGAATGGATGCCAGCGGCGCAAATTCGATGAAGGTAATTAGCAAAGTAGTCGCTGGTAGGTCCAGACGGCGCGAATCGGACCTCGCCTGATCTGAGCGCACTCAACGATTGGTATTTCCGTAAACTCGACCGTAGCTCGCCACTGCTTTGGTCAATGGGATTTTGCACGTTCGTAATAGTTGACATATGGTAGTGAACCATTACGCAGAGGACTAATAACCCGTATCCCAAATGGGAGTCCATAGTTGTCGTTCGAGCTGGAGTCGGAGGGTCGAAATGGAGATCGAAGGGAAGCGCCGTTTCTACTAGATCCAACACCCAAGGTGGTCTGTAAACTAATTCTCTGCGTTTACCAAAATGGGGTTGTGGTCGAAGGTGGACACCTTCTGCCCACCAATCCCACAGATCTGCCAAGCCATCACGTATCTTGCGCCATTGGTCTAAGGATATTCCTTTCGTCGTGGAACCAGCTTCCGGTCGTTTTGCTAATCCTGCCGCCCTCAATATTTCCCATTCGACAAGTGCCTCCAGATGGAAAATGACTTCACGGCGTAGCCATTGTGGCGCCAGTTCTTTTGACAGCTCACACGAGAACTCTAAGCGAGGATCGTCTTCAGAGAAATCTCGCCAATATGGTGTTCTCTCAGGCAAATGAGCCGGGGCCTGTGAACCATACTCTTTCAGGATTTCGATTAGTGATTCCGCGAACAGGTACTCGCGAAATGACTTGTGCGCAAATTCACAGCCGGTATGTCTGAATCCGCCTTTGAAATAAAAGCTGATGAGCAAAGAAGCTAAGGAATAGCTCTTAGTTGTGTCGCTAACCCGTCGATCTAATTCCGAGCCTTCAAGTTTAAGTCGTTTGGACAGTTCCTCGTATGGAATGATGTCCTGACCATGTACGGTCATCGCCGAAGCTGTTTGCCAAAGTAAGGCTCTTAGTTCATTCCCCCTGATTCGATTTTGCTCTCGCGTTTCGTCAGATGAAGCATCGGTCTCAGCCTTGCCCGCACGTTTGCACGTTAGGTTAACGAGGTTGCGGTATAAAGCGGTTGCGTTTCCGATAATGATCTCCGGATCATCGTCCCATGCTGATATGAGCCTCGTCGCCAAATGTGCCAATAGTGGAAGTCCCAAAACACCAAAACTGGGGTTTTGAAGGGAATATTGAAACCCATACTGATATTTACCGAATTCAGATTCATACTTTCGCAGGATCTCCCGAGCTTTTGTGACGTCAAATTCAGTCCAGTAGTCTTCATGATGTGGAGTAAGTCGCCCTTCGTTTACGGCCCGAGAAACTTTTTTAAAAAATCTTGATAACTGTTCGGGGGTAAAAGGACGAATAGTAACTATAGGTGTGTTATCGCGCAAAAAACCGCTGCCGTTAAGATCCATCGAAGGCCTACCCGTCAACACAAGTCGTATCGGAAGTGATATTGTAGAATTGGCGATATATTCGCTTCGTAGCTGGCTGAGCAATGTTTCGAGTCGCTGGCGGAATCCTTCGTTCGATGTGCTTATCTCATCCCAACCATCTATGATTAAGACGTATCGCGAAATCCGAGAATACTTACCTGTACCACTCTCAATAAAGATTCGACCGCCGTTAAACAAATCAGCAGGGGTAGGGGCGATAAGATCTGGTGATCGTTGGTTGTTAGAAAGTCGCACTGCTTGAGGCAGGCTTTCAGAAATGTGTTTGTCAAATCGGAGATCCTTGAATCGCACTAAGATCGGTCTAAGATGGTTTTTCTGTAACTCAATGCATAACCTTAGAGTAAAGGTTGACTTGCCTATGCCAGCCACGCCTTGAATGACAATAGGCTCAGACAAGCGCCAGTCTGCTATTAGATCCATGACCGCGTTAAGCAGAGGTTCGCGTTTTCCAGATCGTTCGGAAAACGGATCGATCCTTTGCTCGTTTGATTCAGACACCGTCCCGACAATTCGTCGAACTTTTTCATCGTAGAGGTGCACGCTGGATTTTGCTTGGTGAGATGCCGTTTCGACATCAGGCTGCTCATCCTCAGATGCTTCTTCTGTAGAAAAAAGCGCTTCCCTAGTTCTCACGCGTCTTAAACGGTCGCTAATGAATCTGGTATCAGGCTGAGCTTCTCTTGGGTTGAGTGTTCCCCAAGAGAACTCTACACAGTCAGTTTCTACATAAACATCCTGTAACGCGAAGGGGGAACGGCCCAACACTGCTGCCTCTTCGAACAACCATCTTTGAAACCTCGCATGCTCAGCAAGAGCTCTGTATGAGAGTCGCTCGAGCCCGGTCTTGAGTTGCAAATACTCCTTGAAGGGTGAGAACCGATCGGCAGTTTCCTTACGAACCAGAAGTTCTTTCAAAGACCCTACAAATCCGTCCTTTACGAGGTGTGTAATCCTGTGTATTTCTTCAGTACCATACCCCACTAGAATAAGCGCTGTTTGCAAAGAGAGTTCAGCTCTCTTGAAGAATTCATGATCAAGAGCGTTCTCTAACGAAAAGCTTTCAAAGTTTACTTCTTCACACGGTTCTAGTAGGCGTAATTGTTCCTTAACTTCTGTGATTACATACTTTTCGTCAACTGGGCCGACTATTGAAGCCAGGACTTCCGCAACCGTACTCTGAAAAGCTAATACACAAGCTATCTGACCTAATTCAGTCGGATCATCGATTTGACCCAAATTCTCACATAATTTTGCGAGGAACTTTGCGGGAGGAATAGCATCACCTGTAAGGTCAAGGACATAGTGTGCCCATGGAATTGATTTTTGGATACCCTCTCGAAATGGATGGACTGCATCCATCGCATCGGATAAGAACTCGCTAATAGTTTTTAATTCAGCGAAGAACGCACGAAATCGCGGAGTGCGTCTGTGTTTAAAGTTCTGCTCGGGAGTATCTGATGAGGGAGACATATTTGCGCCTCTTGTCACTTGCGCCAACCGGTCTTCTTGCGACCATTGGAAGCGGTGAATTTTTGGTTCCTCAAACGCTAATGAGAATGGGTTGATTTTTGGTTAAGGTAGAGATCAACTTAGTTGTCACTTATTCCCAATGAAGATATGTAGTTAGTAAGTATCGGTGAAGTCCACACGTTAATTGCTGTTGATGGCTTCGATGAGCTTCGTCTCAGTTTTCATGGTTTCTGAGTCGCGGGTGCAAGGACGCGCAACGAGTAGCTTATACAACCAATCTCAGACGAACGACAAGTGCTGCTAATAGATCTGCTAACAGATCCAGGCCGGCCTAAGTGGTCTGCACGAGTCATAGTAAACAACTTGACCGAACTTTGCCTTTCGTTTTATACGGAAGGTGCATAAAGGGTTCTTTTAGCGGAAACCAGAAAATTTAGTAGGGTCGTGTCTCATTTTGGTTTCGAGAGTTAGCTGGAATTGAAATGAGGCTACACCCTTGACGATTAATGTCAGCGAACGTTGCATAGAGACGCTTGCGTGGTTTCTTGGGAAAACAAGAGAAATCTCGTTTCTTGGTGGATATGGAAACTTGACCGAAAGAAGCCTCTGAACCGGGCGGACTCAGGGGCTCGAGCGAATGGTACGAAGTGCATGGCCCTGAACTTCATCCCGATGACACGCGAAGATTTGCCGGATGTTGGTCGCATTCAAGAGGATGCGTATCCCGACTATTTTCTCGAGGACCTTTCAGTTCTTGCGGCCAAGCGAGAGCTATGTCCAAAGGGTTGCTGGATGTGCGTGGTGGATGAGACTCCAGTCGGCTACATGTTTTCTCATCCCGGCCATCTCTCCTCGCCGCCAGGGCTAAATACGATGCTCAAAAATAGCCATGCCTCTGCTGGTGTCGATTGCTATTTTATTCATGACGTCGCTGTCATGTCCTCCCATCGCGGTCTTGGCATCGCACGAGCATTCGTCGAGCGTGCCATTCGGGCCGCAATGATGGACGGTCACATTACTGTTGCTTTAGTGAGCGTTCAGGGCTCGCGTAGTTATTGGGAACGACTCGGCTTTCGACCAGTCCCAGGCCCAGAGGAGACACTGAACTACATCAGGCGGTCGTACGGGGAGGCCGCGTGTTACATGGTCAAGCGATTCCTCGCGTCGGGTTAGCTCAACTTTGGGTTTTATTTCGAGATAATAACCGCACTACGGAGGATTGGCAGATGTTCTGGAATGCTCTAGCTGTTATTGTCGCCATTGTCACTCTTCTTTACTCGGTACGCACTTTCTCGAAATCCATGTGGCTCTCTCATTACGCAGATCTTGACAGGATGTACTGGGACTTGCTGAAGGCGGGACTTGAGAAACCGCATCTTCGTCATGCGAATTACACGCGAACGCCGGAGCAGCAACAAGAATACGAGATCTATGCTCACATGGCGTGGTGCGTCGTGGAGAGTATCTTCGATCGAGCAACTCGGGACAAAGAGCTGCTTAAAATATGGTGCTCGGCGATAGAAATCGAGAATCGGCTACATCGCGAATGGTTCGACCGAGAGGACAACGAATACAAATTCCGCCAGGAGTTCCGGCGGTACATTCACACTTCGTTCCCGGTCAGCTCGAGCTTGAACCCGGTCAAGCCGGACGTGATTAAGGGTCTGTCGTGAACAGTGATCAGCAACACGACTTAAACCGGTGAAAGTCTAGTTACGGCATAAAGGCCGCAAAATATTCGCAGACTTCCTGAGCTGAACAGAAGATCATCGCTCAAAGAAGGTGTATGCAGATTTCTCGATAGAGAATCGTGTGGTTGAAAGATGGGAATCCGTAACTAACGCTCACCGACCACACGGTCGGTCTTCCTTTTGACTTACGCTAGCTTAAGCAAATTAGTGATTTATACGCTGACAGAGCGCACGGTTCCAAGGGGTGGTGAATTGGACCATCGGTGAGGACCGCTTTCAGCTTTTCTCGTTTTAGGCGGTTTTTGGCAGAGCGTGACGGTGCCAATAGTCCTTGCTTTTGCAAATCAAAAATTCTGTCCACAAATTGGCCATAAACTGGACTGACCTTGGTTCTCGTTTCAGCCGTCAAAACAATCTCACGTATGAAGTCGTATCACAATATAACTGCCTAACCTTTCCAAAGTTAATACGATCGGCGCTCTGCTCTTCGAATTCTGAGCAAGCCCAGGCAACGCTTAGTAAGCTGAGAAAAGATTCTTCTTTCTCACTTTTCATACCCTCATGGTCGGCATTTTGAACCAGTTGTTGTGCGAATAACTCGCTTCGCTCACGGTTGTTGTAATAACAACGCAACAAATGTATGTAAAAACAACGTCGACGTCTTGATGGCCCTGCAATGCGATACTTAAAAGGAGTGGTAGGCCATCTAGAAGATTCCGCAGTCTGTTTTGTAGGTCATCTGAAGTAGCAGCCTCTATTGAGAGTTGGTGAGCGCGGCACTTCGGCTATCAGCACCGCAACAGTTGGTGGAGTGGGGGGATCAGAGTGAAACACTTAGTGTTGTCCGCGGTATTGATTGCTTTCGTTGGGGTGACTACGTCAGCCCAGTGTAACCCTCCCTTAAAACCGGGCCATTGAAAAGTAGAGGTTTCCGGGCGAGTATGACGCCAGGAGGCCGAATGCGAAAGAGCAAATTCAGCGAGACACAAATCATCGCCATTTTGAAAGCCG
>Ga0105248_10000860_pt1 | contig 34163 bp, 29 predicted proteins | sample KBSS34metaG_FD_81524 | JGI IMG/M metagenome (GOLD analysis project Ga0105248, IMG submission 81524) | Switchgrass rhizosphere microbial communities from Kellogg Biological Station, Michigan, USA - KBS S3-4 metaG | ecosystem: Host-associated > Plants > Roots > Rhizosphere > Soil | place...
CGCCGCCTTGACCATCTGCGCTGCCAGATCATCCGGCCGCATACTCACCAAAGAACCCTTGTTCGCCCGGCCGATCGGCGAGCGCGCCAACGAAACGATCACTGCCTCTGGCACGGAAACACTCCTATCCGGACGAACTCAACTGCAACGTCAGATACCGGTGGAACACAGCCGGGCGTTACCGTAGTCCCGCCTCCAGCCGGCTATGCGCCGACCTGGGCAAGAATTCCATCGATCTGGGCCATCGCAGTCGTCATGCCCTCTTCCATCCCCATCGTTTCGAGCTGCTCCATGGCTTCGCGGGACGGGAATCGCGTTTCGACCACCATCCGCGTACGGCCGCCCGCCAGCTCGGTGAACGTGGCGGTGAAGTACATCGTGGGCATCGACGTGTCCGGGTTGCCGTCACGGTCGGCGAAGCCGTCCTCGACCTCCAGTCGACTGGCCTCTTCGACGGCGAGGACCGACCACCACCCGTGATACTGGTCGCCCTCCGGCCCCGTCATGTAGTACGCGACCTTGCCGCCTGGGCGCAGGTCGTGTTCGGTGACCGTCGCCGGGAAGCTCGGCGGGCCCCACCAGCGCTCCAGCTTCCGAGGATCGGACCACACCTGCCAGACCTGACTCACCGGCGCGTCCCACTCACTCGTCAACGTGAGCGTGAGAGCGGCGTGATCCTTCACAACCTCGGTGACCGGCATGTCGGTTCTCCTCCCAGCTTGGGCTGCGCTGGCCTCACCAGATCGCCGCCACGTACTTTGTCTCCAGATACTCGTCGATACCTTCGAAGCCTCCCTCGCGGCCGATACCGGACTGCTTCACCCCGCCGAACGGAGCGGCCGCGTCGGACACCAGTCCGCGGTTGATGCCCACCATGCCCACCTCAAGGCGTTCAGCCACGGCCAGCGCCCGGCCGAGATCGCGGCTGTATACGTACGCCACCAGGCCGTACTCGGTCGCGTTGGCGATCGCGACCGCCTCCTCATCGGATACGACAGGGATGATCGGTGCCACCGGGCCGAAAATCTCTTCGGTCGCGGCCGGTGAATCGCGGGGCACGTCGGTTAGCACGGTCGCCGGGTAGAAGAAGCCCGGTCCATCAGCCGGCCGACCGCCGAGCGCGACCCGGGCGCCGGTGGCCAGCGTCCGCTCGACGATGTCGGCGATCCCGCCCACTGCCTTCGCGCTGATCATCGGACCGAGTTGCGTCGACGGGTCGCTCCCCGGCCCCACGCGCAGGCCGCCCATCTTCGTGCGGAGCTTGGCGGCGAACTCGTCGGCGACATCGCGATGGACCAGGAAGCGGTTCGCCGCCGTACATGCCTGGCCGCCGTTCCGCATCTTCGCCGTCATCGCGCCGTCGACCGCCGCGTCGACGTCCGCGTCGGCCAGCACCAGGAACGGGTCGTTACCGCCCAACTCCATCGAGGTGGCGACCACCCGCTCGGCGGCCTGCTTCAGCAGGGCGCGGCCGACTTGGGTCGAACCGGTGAAGGACAACTTCCGTACCCGAGGGTCGGCCAGGGCGGCCTCGACCACCTCGCGGGCACGGTCGGTCGTGATGACGTTGAGGACGCCGGCGGGCAGGCCCGCTTCCTGCAGCAGCTCGGCGATGGCCAGCGTCGTCAGCGGCGTCTCCTCAGCCGGTTTGACGATGACGGTGCAGCCCGCCGCGAGCGCGGGAGCGATCTTGCGGGTGGCCATCGCGGCGGGGAAGTTCCACGGCGTGATCAGGAGGCACACGCCGACCGGCCGACGCAGGGTCAAGATCCGGTTGTTGCCGCCTGGCGCCGTCCGCAATTCGCCGGTGATACGCACGGCCTCCTCGGCGAACCACCGGAAGAACTCCGATGCGTACGTAACCTCGGCGTCCGCGTCCGCGAGGGTCTTGCCCATTTCCAACGTCATCAGTTGGGCGAGCCGCTGGCGGTTGTCCTGCATCTTCTGCCAGGTCGCGCGCAGGATCTCCGAGCGGACTCGGGGTGCGGTCGCCCGCCAGCCAGCAAGGGCCTGGCTGGCCGCGTCGATCGCCGAGCGCATGTCATCCGGGGTACCGGCCGGGACCGCGCACAACGCCTGTCCCGTCGCGGGATTGAGGACGTCGAACGTTCCACCGTCGCTGTCTCGCCAGGCACCGTCGATGAAGAGCTGGCGAGGACCACCGGGCGGCAGTGCGTCGGTCATGCGCTTCAGCCTAGGCAGCCGACAACCCGGCCGCGGGTCAGAACGTGCGCGGTAGCCCGAGCACGTGTTCGCTGATGTAACTGAGCGCCAATTCCTGCGTGACCGGCGCGATGCTCATCAGGCGTACCTCACGCCAGTAGCGCTCGACGTCGTACTCCTTCGCGTACCCGAACCCGCCGTGCGTCTGCAGCGCGCGGTCGGCGGCGAAGAACCCGGCCTCGGCAGCGAGCCACTTCGCCATGTTGGCGTGCTCGCCGCACGGCAGGCCCTGGTCATAACGCCAACTCGCCTCGCGGATGACGAGTTCGGCGGCGTGCAGCCTGTTGTACGCCTCGGCCAACGGAAACGCGATCGCCTGGTTCTGGCCGATCGGTCGGTTGAAGACGACCCGCTCGTTGGCGTACCGAATCGCCTGGGAGAGAGCCACTTTGCCGAGGCCGAGCGCCTCGGCGGCGATCAGGATCCGCTCCGGGTTGAGGCCGTCGAGTAGGATGCGAAAGCCCTTGCCCTCTTCGCCGATGCGGTCGCTGATGGGGACCCGTAGTCCGTCGTAACGCACCTCGCACGACACGACGGCGTTACGGCCCAGCTTCGGGATCGGACGGATGTCCACGTGCTCTGGGTCCTGCAGGTCCGCCAGCAGCAGCGTCATGCCATCCGTCGGCCGGTCGCCGGGGCCAGGATCGCTGGTCCGTACCAGCAGCAAGACCTTTTCGCAGAACGGCGCCTTGGTCGTCCAGACCTTGCGGCCGGTGACGACGTAGTGGTCGCCGTCGCGGACCGCGCGCGTCGTGATCCGCGCGGTGTCGGTACCGGCGTCGGGTTCGGTGACGCCGAAGCAGACGTGCAGGTCGCCGCTCGCCACCCGCGGTAGGTACTTCTGCTTCTGTTCCTCGGTCCCATACACGACCACCGGGTTCATGCCGAACACCGAGAGGTGAATAGCACTTGCCCCGTTCATCCCGGCGCCGGACGCGGCGATCTCCTCCATCAGGATCGAAGCGTCGGTGATCCCGCCACCACCACCGCCGTACTCGGTCGGGATCGCGATACCGATCCAGCCCGAGGCCGCGAGAGCGTTGTAGAAGTCCCACGGGAATTCGTGTTCTTCGTCGTGCTTGCGCCAGTACGCATTGTCGAAATCGCGGCAGACCTGCCGTACGGCACCGCGCAGGTCGGCGTAGTCGTCCGCCGGAATCTCCACGTTCGACGCTCCTGTTCGCTCCTCGACCCGACCCGGAGTGGGTCAGGGCCGCAGACCAGTGTCGTCGGAGTCGATCCATACGTCTAATACCTGCAGCTGCCGCCTGTACATACGAAATCGGTATGGTCGAACGGTGACCCTCCGCCGCCTCCGCTACTTCGTCGCAGTGGCGGACGCCCGTTCGTTTACGGCGGCCGCGAAGGAACTACACCTCGCCCAACCGCCCCTGTCCACGCAGGTGAAACTGCTCGAGCGCGAATTGGGCGTCGAACTGTTCCGGCGCGAGCGGCGCACCGTCACGCTCACGCCGGCCGGTGAAGCGCTGCTGCCCGAGGCGAGGTCGATTCTGGACCGGTACGAAGGAGTCGGCCTGATCGCCCGGCGCGCAGCCCTCGGTGAGGTCGGTCGCCTCGCCATCGGCATGGTGCCGTCGGCGGCCAACGGCCCGTTGCCCCGAATCTTGCGTGCGTTCCAGGCGCAGTTACCGGACGTCGAGTTGTCGCTCTCCGAACATCGCCCGGCGGAGTTGCGCAGTGAGCTGGAAGCGAGCCGGATCGACGTCAGCGTCCACTACGTGATGTCCGGAATTTCGGTCGAACCGGCCGCGGAGACCGCGTGGGCGACCCGCGTGATCGCCACCGAGGAATTGCTGGTCGCGCTTCCTGCCGGCCACCGGCTGGCCGCGCTCCCGGCTATCACGGTTGCCGAGCTGGCTGACGAGCCGATGGTGCTGCCCGCCCGCCACGACGGCGAGGGCCTGTACGAGCGCATCAGCGCGCTCCTGGCCGAGCACGACATCGCTCCGCCGATCGCGCAGAAGGACGTGTGGATGTTGCAGACCATCGTCGGACTGGTTGCCGCCGGGATCGGAATCGCGATCGTTCCGGAATCGGCGGCAGTGATTCGCGCCGCCGAAGTCGAGTTCAAGCCGCTCGCCGGATCCGTCGAACCGGTGAGCCTGGTGGCGGTCTGGCGGCGTGACGACGGGAACCCGGTTGTGCGGCAATTCCTCGCCATCGCCGAGCAGACCACGCTGCCGAACGACTGACAGGAATGACCTGCTGGGATGACCGACCCGAAACAGCCGGCCACCGATCCGGCTGCTGAAGGCCGGGACGCCCTGCGCTACAAGGGATCACCATTACTGGCATCTGCTCGATGACCTCCGCGGGTGGGCCGCACGCCGGCCGGCGTTATTCGCTGTCGGTCACGTATTGAGCCTAGATCCGAAGTTTGCGAGCCTTCTTCACCACCCGGCGTTGCGCTTCATCCTGCTGAGCCAGTAAGAGGCCGTAGGTGAAGCCGTTGCGGCCAGGTTCGATCGCGGCTTGCGCCCCGAGTCGCCGAAGGAAATCCATTGCGACGAAGGCATCCTGGTGCTCGCCGAGTATTTCCTGCGCCTGCTTGAAGTGTTTGATGATCGGCTTTGCCTTTTTCCCGATGACCGGCTCGACCAGCTCGGTCGCGTAACGGCCGCGCTTCGCCGCCTTGCGCGCGCGGTGTAGCCCGCTGGCCGACTCGTCGTTGAGCGCCGAGGCGAGCCGCCGAGCGGCCTTACGTCGGGCCTTTTCGCTTCGCGCCACGACCGCACGACGCGTTGGCTCCTCGACCAGTGGGAGGTGCTCTTGCCACGCACGCCACGTCGCCATCAAGGCGAAATACCGCTCGCTGTTCATCGCGTCGGACAGAACGTGTCGGTGATGCAGCTGACCGGTCAGCAGCTCTTGGTGGACGTCGGCGGCGACGGGACCGAGCACGAGTTCGGCAGGCAGCCGGTGGATCGCTTCCTGCATCCGCGCGGACAGGACCTCCCGATCACGGACTTCGCCCAGGAGGCCTGCGTACCAGATGAGTTCGCTATCGAGTTCCGCAGCAGCGGCTGGTTCGAAGACAGCGCCGAAGACCCGCAATGTGCTGCGCAGACGACGGACCGCCACCCGCGTCGAATGAATCGGGTCGTCTCCCTTTCGGAGCGCGATGTCTCCCGCGACCAGGGCGTGGATCTGCTGCTCGACGTACGCGGACAGGGCGCGTGTGCCACCACGCTTGGCACCCGACCGGGCGGACGGCGTTCGACCCAGGGCACGGTCCAGCTTCGAGTTATCCGTCGCCGGCGCCGCCCCGGCCTTCCGCAGCCGGCGCCGTACCTTGTGGGCAAGCCGGCCTTCGTCGGCGGACCACTCGACATCGATCTCGCGCCAAGCGCTGACGGTGGCCGCCGCGCCGAAAGCGGTCGCGTGGACGACGTCGTCTGCGACCTCGGCCATCACTTCCCCGTCGTCTCCGCAGAACTGGAGGCACTGACGGGTGGTTCGCACGGCGGCCACCGGGTGCAGCTCCTTTCCAGCCCGCAACCCGGCGGTCAGATCGAGCAACTCTTCGGGCGGCTGATGGCCGTCCTTCAACGACAGACGGAACTCGGTGCGCTCACCGGTATGCGGCCAAGTGATTTGCCAGGCGCCACCGGACGAATCGTCGCGGCGCCGTAACGACCCGCCCCAATGGGACAGCGCAAGGTCTTCGGTGTCGAAGTAGGTCGAGTGGAGGTCGTCGGACGTGCGGCGGACGCTTGCCGGCGCGAGGCCTTCCAGGTCGGGGACGTGGAAGTCCTCGGCCACCTCGAACTTCAATTCTCGCTCTGCCGGTGCTCCCATCAGCGCTCCTTCGGTTGTGCATGGCCGCTATCGAAGGGGTACCACCTCCATGGCGCAGGGAAGCACCCACGGGGGAGATCGTTTCGCGCCGTAGGCCCTCCGTCGATCAGGCGCCCTCGAGTCGGAGCAGGGCAGCCTTTGCTTCGGGGCCGCCTACGTAACCGCCGAGGCTGCCGTCCGTTCGCAGAACTCGATGGCACGGGACCACGATGGGCAGGGGGTTCGTCGCACACGCCGTACCGACCGCGCGGACGGCGTTCGGGTTCCCGACAAGCCCGGCGACCTGTTTGTAGGTCTGCGTGTTGCCGTAACCGATCTGCGGCAGGATCTGCTGGACGGTGCGCCGGAATCCGCTGGAGAGAGCAGCGTCCAGCGGCAGGTCGAAGGTCCGGCGCGTCCCGGAGAAGTACTCGTCGAGTTCGCGAGCTGCCCGGTCAAGACGCATGGGTACCTCGAGGACGCGCGGGCTGAGCCGTACGGCCAAGGTGTGCAGCACGGAGCCGAAACCTTCGCGCTGGTACGCAATACGGACGAGCCCTCGTTCGGTTGCGGCAAGCAGCAATGGTCCGACCGGCGTATCGATGGTCCGATACGCAACGTCGACGAGCCCGTCAGCCTCTGCGCGCTCGACCAGCCGTGCGCGAAGCGCGTCGATCTCCGCTTCCGTCACAGGGACCAGAGCTGTTATTTCCGCCCGTTCCAGGTCGTCCAGGTTCATCGGCTTCGTCCTTCTGCTGCTCGCTCGTCGCTGCACATCCGTCGGAGGGCCTTGACGCCATCAGCAGCTGCACGGCGTACCGCCGCGCTGGTTCCCCCGATGAGCTCTGCCGTCTCGGCGTGTGGCAAGCCGCCGAAGTAGTGGTACGCCACGGCGAGTCGTTGCCGCTCGGGAAGACCAGCCACGTAATCCCAGAGCTCGCTTGCGTCGGACGACTCGATGACACCGGGCGCCGCGGGCGCGTCGGGCAGGTTGTCAACGAGCGTCAGTCGACGCGCCCGAGCGCGGATGACGTCCACCGCCTTGCGCTGCGCAACCCGGACCAGCCACGCCTCCAGGTTGGTGTCGTTGGCGATGTCGGGCCATGCCCGGAGAGCGGCGAGGAACGTCTCCGACCAAGCGTCATCCGCGTCCGGGCCAACCCCCAGAACTGCGCGGCAAACACGCAGCACCGCCGGCCCGTGCCGCCGCGCCGCGTCGTCGAAGAGTTCGGTGGAAGCCATCACCACGAAGACGTCCGGTGTGGATCGGATGTGAGGTCGAGGCGACGGTCAGCTACGCGGCCGCGGCGGGAGTACGGGCTTCGAGAGCGGCTCAAATCACCGGACTAGCCGCCGCGATGCTGTTGCAATCGGCTGCGACTCAACGGGTTTCGTAGTCGATCATCTCGACGAACATCGGCGGCGCCATCACGATTCCGACTTCGGCCAGGATCGGCATGAGCTTCTCGCCAAACGCGTCGAACGCCTCGCGACTTTCCCACACGTCGAAGACGGCCAGGTTCTCGCCTTCGCTGAAACAGGTGTGAAGCTTCATGCCCTCCAACGACACGCCAGTAGCTTCAATTTTGTCGTCTGCGGCCCGGTACTGCTCCGCCGTCATGGATTCGGGTCGAATGTAAACACCAATCACAATGTCCTCCTCGGTCCTTCTCGGATGCGATCTCGTCCGCCCATGATCGACGCTACGGGCCTGGAATCAACCCCGCCGTGAAGAAGATTCCGTGACATCAGAGCCGCCAGTCGACGGGAGTGTCCGGGTCCATCTCGTACCGGCAGACGCGGCCGGTACGCACGGTACGGCGCAGCAGCCTCGCCGTCGCCGGGTCTTCAGCGTCGATCCGATCGAGAGCGGCGGCGATCGCCTTACGCACGGCAACTCGTGCGCGTTCGGCCGAGCCGCTCGTCGTACGTGCGCGACCACCTAGACCGGTGGCACCCGCGAGCTCGCGCAGCAGCGCATCCCGCTCAAGCTCGATCCGCTCGGCCCTCCCCGGATCGTTCCACGAATGTGCTTCGTCGAGATCTTCATCGAGGTCGCGCAATCGGTTGCGGTACGCCATCAGCGCCCGCCGGTCCGACTGCTCGCCAAGGTCGGGCTCGGTGACCGTTGTGCCGTGACCGGCGACGAGAGCGGATAGTTCCAACGCCGCGATGTCTACGTCCGGACGCCGCAGCAACGCGCGTAGGTAGTGCAGCCCCTTCATGTTCTGCAGCAGCCGGGTATCGCCGGCGGGACCGACCGACCAAACCGATTGCCCTGGCAGCGGCCGTAGCTCGAGGGTTCGCTGCGTGACCTGGCGCGCTGCCTTCATCGAAGCCCCAGGTGAGACGTCATGCGGGGCCGTCAGTCGGCGCTGCCACCACGCCGCGTCGAGTCGGCGATACGCGGCCGCCGAGGCCGCACGCCAGTCATCGGCGCGTGGGTCGCCAACTAGGACGGCGGCACGCCACAAGTAGTCCTCGACGACGCCGACAAAAACCACTGCACCCGCGTTGACGATGGCGCGTCCCGCGTACGGCGCCATCAGTGTCATGCCAGCGCGCGCGATGTCGGTGTAACCCATGCCGGCGGCTGCTTCCGTCGCCTTCGACACGGTGAGAAGCCAGTCGACGTCGTACGGGATGTTGTCGAAGCCGCCACCGGCGACCCCCAGAACCAAGCGCGACGCGCGTTCGGTGTCGCCGGCCTGCAGAGCGAGCACGGCAGCTTCGGCCATCAACGACGGGATGGCGTGGCTGATGGCGTAGCTCTCGGCCAACGCGGCCTCATCTCGGAGAACCTCGACATCGTTCTCGTGCCGAGCGACCTCGGCGCGCTGCTCGTGATAGACGGCGAAAGCATCAGCGACACCGATTTCGGTACCGAGTGCGTAACTTGTCTGGACCAGTGTGCGGGCACAGGCGAGATCGTCGATGAGGGTCGCGTGCATTGCCCGTCGCGTCATCGCGAAGTAGCGCACGAGCAGAGAGTCGGTCTCGTCGGCGAGCACGTCGAGTGCGGACAGTTGCCGATGCGTGCCGGTGACGTCGAGGGTCTCGATCGCCGTCGTCAGCCGCCACAGGTGCGCGTCCATGCGGGTTCGCACGTGATCGACGTGCGCCGCGACGTCTTGCAACCGAGCGGTGATGTGGAGCCGCTCGGACAGGTCCTCAGGCCCCCAGCTCGTCGCGAGTTGCGCGTCGAGCGCGTCCGCCAACACCGTCGGATCGCCTGCCTCTTCGGCGAGTTCGACCGCCTCGAGTGCGAACGGTGCCCCACGCTCCGCGTCGTTGCCGTACACCCACGACCGTGCGAGAGCAGCAGCCAATCGCGCGCGGGTGACCCGGGAATCAGTGGCCGCGAGATATGCCTCGTGCAACAGCGCCGGGGTCCGGCCGCCGGGGCCGCCGAAGCGCTGCAGGTTCGCGAGCCCGAGCGCTGCGGCGGCCATCCGGTCGAGGTCATCGGCGTTCCGTGCGGCGACAAATGCTGCGCACTGCGCGGCGCGCGCCGCCTCCCACCCTGTGTCCTCGCGGGGCCCTTCCATACGTGCAGAGTAGGTGCCCGCACGACGCCCGGGCAGCGGTTAGGGACGGATCAACGTCACCGCGGCGGCGTGCTCGGCCCGGCATGCCGCGTCCCAGTCACCGGTGCAATAGACCGCGAGCTGGGTGATACCGGCCTCGCTGATGTCGGCCCGGCACATTTCGCGAGCAGTCCAGTGCTCCCCTTGCCAGTCCCACGCTTCCTCGAACTCAAGCACGAAGCCAGTCGGCGTCGGATCGAACCGCCAGCGCGGAACCGAGCTCGGCCCTTCGTGGCCGGCGCGCCTCAGCGCGACGCAGTCTTCCGGTCCGGACGACTGCAACCGCCAGTTCGGCATCGTGAAGTCGCAGAAGACATCGGGTGCAAAAAGTCCGTCGGGGGCTTCGCCTGTCTCGAGGAACTCGATGAACTTCTCGGCGAGCGCGTGCGCACGAGCCTCGCTTTGGCTGAGTGTCGTGGTCACGCGGACGCACCGCCCGCCGCCGCGGCGAGGTTGGCCCCGAGGACAGCCATCGTCGCGTTCAAGGCGTCGGTCGGGCTGAACTCAACGACCTCGGTGCCATCGGTGACGACCGGGGTATGTCCGGGCGGTGCGTAGTAGGCGTCGCCGGCTGAGTACACCTCGTTGTGGCTGGCATAGCGAAAGCTGATGCTGCCGGTGAGCACGACTCCCCAGTGCGGACACTGGCACCGGTCATCGGGCAGCCCCCTGAAGAACTCGGCCGGATCGACGTCGGCCTTATAGGTCTCGAAAGCGACTGTGTAGCCGTCCAAATCGACGTATCGACCCTCCAACTCGGGAATGTCGAAGCCGACCGGCGCGGATGTCTTGTTGGTGTGTGGCATGAGAGCTCCTCCTATCGGATGCGGACATCCGATAGGCGTGAGGTCGCAGGTCACACCGTGACGTCACTGGTGCAGCCCACCCTCCTCAGATGTCACCTATTCGTGCAGCGGTCCCGTCATCCATAGGCTCCATGACGTGATGCTCCAATCACCACAGCCTCGAGCCATGGCATCACGCCGAGCCCAAACACAAAATTCCTGACAGACTTGGCCAGCACCAGGAAAGCCCGGGCCAAATTCTGCGCGTCAGCTTCCGGTCGGGCCACCCCTGCTGCGACACGCCGTCTCAATCAGACGACGGTCGACTGCTCCCGGCCATGGTTGACGGGCCGAACGCCGAACGGCGTATCCGTTCGGCGCAGCAGGCGGGACATTCAATCGTCAACGTCGTACTTCCCATTGGTCGGGCGAGTCCTAAGTAAGAACCAAGATCGCCGCCAACGCAGATCACCCACCCCTCTTGAGGCACGCGGTCAACAGAGCGTTGACGCCCTAGGCGGAGGTCGTTGCGTCACGTCCGCCCTCAGGCGGTCACGACCCGTCCTCGATAGCCTTGAGGAGCTCCAGGCCTCGCCTGACCGCGGAATCCTTATCAATATGCATTTCGTGCAACAGCGGGGGGAGGCGAAGTATGTAGCGCCAGAAACGCCACGTATCGCGGGGAATAATCGAAGGACCAGAAAGGAAGAATGTTCAATGCGCACATACGCGGTATCAGGGGCAGCATCTGGCATAGGTCTGGCAATTTCGAACTACCTGCGCAACGCCGGGTCTCGAGTCATCGGAGTTGACCTTCATGACGCAGATGTCATCGCTGATCTCTCTACCCAAGAAGGGCGCCTCGGCGCAGCGGCGGACGTGCGGGAAGCCGCGGGCGACGGCCTCAGCGGCATCGTGGCCTGCGCCGGTGTGTCCCCTATGGCCCCCGGTCGCCTCGTCGTCGCCGTGAACTTCTTTGGCGCACGCGACTTCATCACGTCGCTGGCTCCGCTCCTGTCTGCGGACGGGAACGTCGGAGCGGTCGCGATTGCGTCGGCGGCGTCCTCGCATCCCGCCGATCAACGACTCGTCCGCTACTGTCTCGAGGGCTCCGAAGGGCAGGCCGTTGCGGCGGCTGGAGACGACGGGCGAGCGGCATATGGAGCGAGCAAGACTGCACTCGTCAGGTGGGTGCGGCGTAAAGCGCCGTCGGACGAATGGGCGGGAGCAGGTCGCTCGCTTAATGCTGTCTCCCCGGGGCTTGTACTCACGCCAATGATGGCTGAAGTCAACGCGGCGGACGACGCGCGCTTCCGCGAGCGATACCCCATGCCGCTTCATGGACCGGCCGTAGCGGATCAGGTGGCTCCCATCGTCGCTCACCTCGTCGGTCCTGAGAACAGCCACGTTTCAGGTCAAAACATTTTCGTCGATGGAGCCTCGGAAGCTCAGATCCGCGGCGACGTCATTTGGTGATGCCCTACCTCGCCTGACTACCCGGCCTCGAGCGGTGTCGGCGCGCGTAGAGCGGCGACGCGGCGACCACGGGCGGGCCACGCCCTCGCCGCCGGCCGGTTAGCTCTCCGTCGGGACTCACCAGATTCAGCCGACCGCGCCACCGGCGGTGCCGGCGTGGACGCCTGCCTGGCCGACATGCTGCTTCAAGCGTTGCTCGGCTGCGCAGAGGTTACGCTGCGTAGCGTCGCCGCCGCAATGCGGCTCGACATCCGCGCTGGCCGGCTCAGTGCGACGGGATCGTTCGACGCCCGGCGGCCGGAACGCGTTCGAATACCTCCTCGCGCTGCTCGGGATCACCCAGAAGAACGGCCACCCCGAAGCCTCTATTCCTGGCGCATGAGTTCAGACGCGACTATCCGTTTACGACGCTTGTTCAGAACTACCGTTTCATTGGCGCGACCGCGCATGAAGGAGGGGGCGACCGCACAGCACTCGCCGAGCTCTTCGATGGGATCGACTTGGTCATAGACGCAACGGCCGAGGACAACGTGACAGCGCTACTGGCCGACTATGCACGTGAACGTGCGGTCCCATTCATGGCGCTATGGGGAGTCGAGGGATTCGGCGGGGCCGTAGCGCGCCTCGTCCCCCGAGAGACTGGGTGTTATTACTGCCTCGAGCTCCATATGAGTCCTGAGCACGGAGCAAACGTCCCGATGCCGGCCCCTCCCTCGACGATCCGGCGGGTGCAGCCGCGGGGTTGTGCGGATCCGACATTTACCGCACCCTCTATCGACCTACTGCCGATCGCAAATCAAGCTGCGCGTGCGGCGTTCGGGGAGCTATGCAGGGGAGTCGAAGCCGGCTACCCCCGTTACCGCCACGACGTTCACGTGCTCTCAGTGCGTCACCCGGACGGTTCCCTCGTTGAGCCGCCGGAATGGCGGTCATTTCAGTTGTCCATCCATCCGGAGTGTCCATGCCACGACTGATCATAGAAGTCGGCGCCGAAGAATGGACGACGATCGTCACCGAAGCGATCCGCGCGTTACCGCAAGAAACCGGCGGGATCCTTATGGGACGTTGGGTAGGTCCGACAGCTGCGTTAGTGACGGATGTGATTGGCCCGGGACCAAATGCGAGCCATAGGGCCACGTCGTTCGATCCTGACCAGGCATGGCAGGAGACGGAGGTCGCACGCACTTGGGCTGCTCGCCTTGGCGGCGTCGCCTATTTGGGTGATTGGCATACACATCCCGGCGGCTGGCCACGACCAAGCCGAGAAGATCGAATCGCAGCAGATCTCATTGCAGCGTCAAATGACTCCGGCGTACACCGACCGACCATGCTGATCGTCGGAATCCGATCCGACGGCGCGCTCAATCCTGCCGTGTATGTCTGGAGCAAGCGCCACCTCGACAAAGCAAATTTACTAGTGGGGCATGGCAGGCGGTTCCACTAAGAGTCCAGGCCGGCGATCGGGCTGGACCGGCACACTGCGAACTACGACCACGCTCAACAAACCCTGCAAGAGGGCACCCCTCGGAACGTTTCGAGTAGGGCTGCCACGCCCGGGGTTCCTTTCCTTGTTGATCAGCTATATGCAAGCCTGAGACAGGACAACGGCCTAGCTATTCCGATCCGCCATGCTTCGCTGATCCATCACCGGGGATCCTACTTCGCACAACGATGAGGGCCGTCAAGCCTATCAAACAGAATACTCCGAAACCAATTGCAGCAGGCTTTGAATGTGCCACGAAGAGCAATACGGGCACGACCACCCCCAAGCCAATCGCTGCTGCTGCAATTCCCTGCGCAGTCGCCCTTCGCCGATATGCACTACGGTTCGACAGATCGAAGTCGAGTCCCCATCTATTTGTCATCAGTTAGCCCTCCGATGATCCCTCCAACAACGGTCCCGCATGCAAGGCCAGCTGCAAACCCAGCGACTGGGTTTGCAGTCAGTGCGGTTGCCAAGGCGCCGCAGATCGCGCCCCCGACAAACCCGGTGACGGCACCAAATAGGCCAGAGCTCGTGTCGCCGTCGATGGCCCCTGAAACCAGTCCCCCAACGGCTCCACCGCAGGCGGCGCCGCCGAGCACTCCAGTGAATGGGGCGCAGACCACCCCTCCTAGGAAGCCGGTCACACCGCCCAGTAGGCCCCCAAGAAAACTCTGGCCGCTTGGATCCGTGAGATTGATGGGGTCGTTGCCCACGTAGACGTACTTGTTGGCGTTAGCCGGGTCGTTGATCTGTGAGATCGAATCTTGTTGGGTCCAGCGGCCGGTTGCGGGGTTGTAGTAGCGCTGCCCGTAGTGGTAGTTGCCGGACGCGTCTTGGTATCCGGATGCGTACCGAAAGGGGTTGGTTGAGGCCAGCGTGCCGGATGAGGTGAGGGTCTGCCCGTACGGGTCATACGTGTAGAGCGCCGTGTCTGTCGTGCCGGCACTGTTGGTGAGGGCGAGCACGGATCCGAGGGCGTCCATCGTGTAGTAATTCGATCCCCCGGAGGTGTGCATGGCGATCAGGTTCCCGTTCGGGTCCCGCACGAAACTGACCGTCGATCCGGATGCGGTCTGCGCGGTCAGACCGAGTCCGAGCCCGTTGACGAAGTTGGTCGTCGTGCCGCCCACAGTTGAACTGGTGCGTTCGGCGGAGCCGACATCGGCGTAGCCGAGCGTGGTGGTGCTGCCGGACGTGACCCCGGTGATGGTCTGGTTCAGCTTGTTGTAACTAGCGGACTGAGAGCTGCCAGCGGTGAGCTGGTTGCCGTCCCCGTCGTAGGTGTAGGAAATGTTCCCCGACGGGGTGGACGGGCAGCTCGTGGTGCCGTTCGAGCCGGTGTTGGTGCCGGACCAGCACAGCTGGTTGGCGTTGTTGTAGCCGTAGTTGATCGTGGACGTGCCGGTCTTGCTGGCGGTGAGCCGGTTACCGGTCGCGTCGTAGCTGTAGCCCCAGGTCGTGGTGCCATCCGCCGCCGTCAGCAGCCGGCTAAGCGCGTCGTAGGTGTAGTTCGTGGTGACCGAGTTCTGGTCGGTCACACTCTGCCGAAGGTCCGTGTCGGTGCTGCCGCCACTACCCGTGCCGTAGGTGTAGGTCCGGGAGATGAATGTGCTGCCACCGGGCCGTTTTCCGGTGACCGACAGCTGCCGGCCGGAGGTGTCGTAGGTGATCACGACTTGCTGCCCGGACGGGTAGGTCGTGGTGGTCCGCCGCCCAGCGTTGTCGTAGGCGAACGTGGTGCACAGGCTGACGCTGCCGGTGCAGGATCCGCCGTTTTCCGCGAGTTTGGTGACCTGGTTCGCCGGATCGTAGCCGTAGGTGACGGTGCCGGAGGTGTCGGTGTAAGTGAGGATGTTGTTCGCCCCGTCATACGTCACCGAACTCGAGGTGCCACTGATCGCAGGCGTTTTGGACGTCGGCCGGTTGAGCTTGTCGTAGGTGAACGTCGTCGAGCCGGTGACATCCAGGCGGGAAGTCAGGTTCCCGTCGCCGTCATACACGTACTTCAAGCACTTCCCGGCGGCCGCGTCCGTCGTCGTGCAGGCCGTGGCGGCGTTGCCATCGGTACGGAGATACGTGATGCGGTCCATCGCGTCATAGCCGTACGTCGTCGTGGTCGGCGTCGACTTGCCGTCCACCACGGTCACCGGGCGGCCGAGCGAGTCCGGAGTGATCGTCGTCGAGCCGAGCGGCGCGGGCGGCGTGATCCCGGTCAGGTTGCCGCCCGAGTCGTAGAAGTAGGTCGTGGTGTTACCGCGGCCATCCACCGAGGAGCACAGCTGCCCGGGTTTCGCCGAGCAGGAGACACCGCTGTCGCCTTGGTAGTGGTTGGTGATCGCGCTGCCGCCGATCCCCGACGGCGGGGTGATCGTGGCCACGTTCCCGGTGGTGTTGTACGTGAAGGACGTGGCGTTGCCCTGAGCGTCTTGAACTTCGGAGGGCAGGTAGGCGTAACCCGGGATCGACGTGCCGCCCGACTGGCCGGCGACGTTGTAGGCGATCGAGGACGTGCGGCCAGAGCCTGAGCCGCCACCGGCCTGGTCCGGCGCCTGGATCGACGTCAGGTTGTTCAGGTTGTCGTAGGCCAGCGTCGTGATCTGCGACAGGCCGTTCGACAGGGTCAGCGGGTCGTTGTTCGGTGAGTACGAGGTGCCACGGTCGTGCCCGTTGGCGTCGGTCACCTTCGTGATCCGGTTGGACGTGTCGAACTCATACGTCGTGTCGTGCGCGTTCGGGTCGGTGACCACGGTACTGGCCGTGTACGGGCTGCCACTGAAACCGTTGTAGGTAAAGGAGAACTGCGGGCCGGTCAGCAAACTGTTGTTGGTAACGCGGGTGATCACATCGGCCCGGTTCGACCCGTCGTAGCTGATCGTGGTGATATTCCCCGCCGGGGTGGTGATCTTGTCGATCAGATGCCCCGAATAGTGCAGTGTGGTCACCCCGGCGTTCGCGTCGGTGATCAGATAGGTCCGGTCGGAACCGTCGGTGGTGAACCCGACGCTGCGGCCGGTGGAATCCGAATAGCCGGTGATCTCCCCCGACGGGCTGCCGACCGTGATCGTCCGGCCCTGCGTGTCAGTGATCGAGTCCAGCTCGGGTGAGCCGTCGGGGAGGATCGAGCCGGTGTTCCACGTGTAGGACAGGATGTTGCCGTTACGGTCGGCCTGCGACACGAGGTACCCGTTGGCCGAGTTCGGGCCGGTGGAGATCGTGTCGAACGTCCACACTTCCTGCGACTTGTCGAACGTCAAGGTGTACGAACCGCCGCCGATATCCGCCAGGGTCGCGTTCGCACCCGGCGGGGTCACAAAGTTCCCCGAGTTGTCTTTCAGGTAAGCGAAATTCTTGCCCGGCGCCGTCGAAACGGACACCCCGGAAGAGTTCACGAACAGCAGCCGGTCGCGCAGCGTCGTGGACCAGCCGACACCCATGTCGGCCTGCCCATCCGCGCCGAGCGAGTTCCACACCGCCTCCGCCGAGACCTTCGGGCCGACGCCCTGGTAGTTCAGCAGGTTCGAGGTCAGCTGCACGTTCCCGGTCGGTGCGTCCACCGACAACGCCAGGTGGTCATCGAGCTGCGCCGAATAGGCCGGCGAGTTACTCGTCGGGACTTCCCATTCGACGGTCAACGTCGGCCACTTGCCCGAGTCGGCGTCCGTGAACGACGCGAAATCGGCGTAGTTGTCCGACCCCTCATCGGCCGCTTTGAGCAGCAGCCCGTTGTTGTCCAAGTCGTGGCGCACCCATTCCTGGACCACCGACCCGGGGTGGGCGTACAGCCAGTAGCCGTTCGGGTTCCAGCTCAGATCGCCGTAGTCACTGACCGGGTCGGTGCGGAAATCGGCGCCAGCGGTGGGCCAGGAGTTCCAGCCGTCGTAGGTGTTCCAGGTGGCGCTGCCATCCCACGCATGGGTCATCGCGTGCAACTCCGGCACCACCGAATTGCTGTTGATCACGCCATACGAGTACAGGCCCAGGTAGGAGTCGGTCACCGTCGCGTTGGCCGGGATCACCGAGGTCACATCATCGAAACGGACCATCGACCGGTAGGTCGCGTTCCACGTCGAGTCGAATCCGGCTTCCAGCGGCGCCCAGCAGTACCAGCCATTCGGGTCCGCATCAACGATCTCGCAGCTTTCGCCGTCGCTTGATCCGAAATCGACCGTCGGGTCAACCACCACCGGGAACGCGCGTTCCGGTGCCGCCAGCCACTTCTGGTCCACCACCACGCCCAGCTTGTACTGACCCGCCGAACCGGACAGCGCCATCGACACATGCGCCCGCTCGTCCGCCGCAGCCTTCGCGCCCTTCCCCGCGTGCGCGTCCGCGACCGTCGGCGGATCCAACACGTAGGCAACTGTGCCGGCCTCATTCAGCACATCCACCCCGCCGGCCTTGTTCGCCCGCAACGACGTGCCCGCGCTGGTGGTCACATCAAACGTGAACGACGACGGCGCCGACGCATTCGCCAACGTCATCGTTTCCTTCAAGGCGGTGTTCGTCACCGCATACGACAAGCCCACCCCCGGCAGCGCGTTGTCGTAGGTCGCGGTCGAGCCCTTCACGACCGCCGGTGACGACGCCGCGCCCTCCAGCCGGAATGACAACGACGTCCCACCCAGAGACGCCGTCATATCCGCCCCGGCGTTCGCGCCCACCGACGCGCTCCAGCTGTTACCAGCCGAGCGCGCAACCTTGTCCGCGCCCACGGTCAACGTGTTGTTGATCGGCTGCCACGACCCGTCCGCCGCCTTGAAGTTCACCGGCGCCGGATAGAACTTTGTCTGCAACTTCCCGTCCGGTAACCGCGTGGTTGTCGATTTCGCTGTCGACAACGTGGGCACTGCAACCGCCCCGCGGGTCGGCGGTTCCTTGCCAGGATTCGTGCCCAGATGCGAAGGATCCGTCGCCGCCGACGCCGAAGCACCAATCAGCGCGCTCAAACCGAACGAACCGATGAGCAGCACCAACGCCGCAATGAGGCCCGTCAGGCGGCGACCAGCAGACAACGAGCGCACAGCAAACGGACGTCGCGCCATCGCGACCACTCCTCGAAACGGACTCCCACCCCGGCCCCCGAAGCAGGTCAAACAGCCTGCAGCACAGCCGAACTGTGCACAGACCTGAGATAGCTGAGCCCCAACCCGCACCCCGGAATCCCAAAACCGACCCTGATCCGACGATCTTGAGAAGACAAGGACTGGTCGAGTAATTCACCCGAAGGAAGCAATACCCGTCAGCAAGAAAGGGCACTGCCGCGGATTCAGTCCGGTCCGATTCCATAGGAGGCTGTGATCCCGACCGGGACGGCGATCTGCCGCGGGAGACGGCGGTCCAGGGGACGAACGGCCACGCGAGAACGTCGTCGGCTTCGCCTACAGGATCCGATCCTGAAGGGCATAATTACGAGCAGACTGGTTGGCCGTCGATCGTTCACCACGCCCTCAGGCCACACGTCAGCACCTGACCTTGCCGGGCAGTATCGACTTCGGCCTTCATCAAGACCGCGTTTCCAGCTCGGCCATCGGGATCTCGAGCGCGACGGCCAACCGCAGCACTGATCCTTGAACGATGTTCCTCCCCTTAAGGAACGCAGCCTTGACGACGCCACGTCTCGGGAGACACGTCCACTAAGTGACTGTCCCAGCCGTCACGCGGATCCCACGTCCAAACTCCAGACCGGATGTACTCGGTCCATCGGACGACGGGCTCGACGAGAGACATCGGGCGTTGAGCCGATACGGGCATGTCTGGCGAAAGGCCCATGACTTCACCGCGACGGGGATCTTCGGGGCCGCAGTTCATCACGACGACGTCCCATCCCGACATGTCGAATACGGGGAACCATGCCACCGAAGAGATCTCATTCAACTCGACCTTAAGGGCGAGCGTTGTCGAGATGAGGTCATGGACATCGCACGCCTCGCTTAGCGAAATTATACGGAGAGCCGGACCAACCCAGCCCTCCGCTGGAGCAGTATCCGAGGAGCTTACGTAGCCGTCGTGCCAGCCGAACAAGGTCAACAAGTCGTCCGGCGGTTCAATACCGCGTTCGGCCACGCGCGCACGCACCTCGGTTGGCGCAACTCCAGGCTGGAGGCCCCGGGCGAGCGGGTTACAGACGTCGGCAATCGCCCGCTCCAGGGCCTGCAGTGCGCCAGTCAATCTAGGGTCGCCGCTCATCGGTCCTCCGCTCAGAAGCCGGGAGCGCATACAGCCATAGTGGGCGGGCCCGACCTTGTGGCCGTCTCAGTACTATCCAACACCGGCGGGACAATTGGGATGACGAGGTAAGGCGCGCCATTACCCTGATCATAGATTCCGCAGCTTTTGAGGAAGATGCCGAGGCTGGTCCCCTCACGACCATTATCACCGCGGTTCACGAGTCGCAGCGAGGCGTTGGTGAGCGGCGGATCGTTGCCGGGGCCGCCTTCCTGGGCGCTTCGGAATGGATACTCATCGCACTCTCGGCCAGCCTTCTCGGCAGCCGAAGCAATGCTGCAGTTGTTCGGCTTCGCCGCTGCCATGTTGTAGTACCATCCGCCGCTGGCCGCGCCGTCGGGTGTGTAGTGAATCAGCGCTGGCTTACCCGAAGCGATCGCAGCCGCGTCATGCGCAGATGCGAAGAAGGCATCGCTCCCCGGCATAAAGATCGGCAGGTCCCAACACTCCGTCTCGCTGAACGCCTGCGCTGTCGCGAGAGATTGGCATTGCGTTACGACCATCTGAGCGACCGCCCGGCGCTGACTGTCGCTCACCTGAAGGTAGTAATCAGGTGAGTTTGACTCAACTGGTCGACGACCTAGGAAGTCATTAATGCGGTTCAGTAATTCCGGATCTTCTATCGGATCACCCGTAGGCGGCTCGCCCTGATGAAGCAGCGGGATACCAACGGTAGCAGCCAAGACCGCGACAGCGAGCCCAATGATCGGCAACCAGATTGGGACGCCGCCGAGATCGGCAACGGCCCTGACCGGCGTGGCTGCTGGCGCCCGATTCTGAAGTTCTAAGCAGGCGACCTGCAGATCCGTTAGCGATGTGCCGTTAATTCGGCTGCCCTCGGGGAAAGCTTCGACGCAAAGGTCGTGCATGTTTCCACCGAGTAAGGCGATTACGGCGAGGCTTCCGGCGATCGCCTCAACGTTTGTCTTGCCCTGCACGGCGAAGCTCGAAGCTACCGTCCATGGACTATCGGCCAGCAAGATCTGACTACCTGATGAGTCCACTCCATAGAGTGCGGCCCTCATGTAGAGCTGGTCAGGAACACTGTGATTGTCGCCTGACGCAGCGATGGACGCTTCAGTTTGTCCAGACAGAACGAACTCAGCGGCCCCCGGGAATGGTAGTGAGGTCCGCCTAATCACATTGTTTGTGTCCGGCATGCCTCCCTCGAACCTTAGAACGCACGCGGAATACGCGCACGGCGCTCCGTCACCGAGGCCGGTTGCGGTAGCCACCACGTTCACGTCGACGATGCCAGCGCTGCCCGTCGGGCTGTCACCAGCACCGTGGCGCAGGAAGCGAAGCGATGGGAGCAACGTGTCCAGGCGGTCAAACGGGATCGACTCAAATGGGCGGAGAAGGCCTTCGACGGGACGGTGCCGCCGGACATCGCCCAAGCCAAACAGCAACAACTCGCCAGTCAGCTCAGTCAGGCCGAGGCCAAGGTTGCCTCTCTGCAGCTCCTCACCGAGGAGCATAAGCAAGCCCTCGACGCCTTGCTGGACCTCGTCGAGCGCTGTGGGCCAGCGTACGAACATGCCACGAGTCCGCTCCGTCGCGCCTTCAACCAGGCCTGGTTCACGAGCCTCGACCTCGACGAGGATGAGGGCGTCGGCATCCGGGTCGCCGCTCCCAACAGGTCAGGCTTCCTTGAAGCGCTCCACAACGCCGACCCCCGCCCCATACCTCTTGATAAAAGCAAACGCGGCAACCCGTTGGGTTACCGCGTTCACGGTGCTGTCGGTGGTTCTAACGTCGAACTTTTGGTGGAGCTGAGGGGATTCGAACCCCTGACCCCCTCGATGCGAACGAGGTGCGCTACCGGACTGCGCCACAGCCCCGAGCAGGCTCAACAGAGCCCGTCAAGGTCCATGAAACTACCACGCCTGCTGGGTTACTCCCCGACAGCGCGGCCCAGGATCAGGTCGAGCTCGAACTCGCTCGTACGCTCGATTTCCTCGAGTTCGGCGCGCTGATCCGCAACGAGTTCCCCCGTCACGTATGCCGGCATGGTCACCGTGGCAGCAGCTGTCGCCGCCTGCCGCTCGGTCCACTTGCCCGGCTGGGTGAGGTCGACGGTCCGCGTGGCCGCGCGCTGCGGCCGGACCGCCGGCGCCGTCGCCTTGTGCGCGGGCCGAGCCTCGGCAGCGGGCGCCGCAGGCGCCGGGGCCTGGGCAGGGGGTGCGGCCGGCGCGGGCGTAGCCATGACTCGGGCCGCAGCCAGCGTGCCCGCGCCCGACAATCCGGCCCGGCGCCCGGCAGTGGCAGCCGGCGCCGACCGTCGGACCGGAGCGGCCTCCTTGGCGACCGCAGCCTGCGCTGGACGAGGCGCGACCACAGGTCGGGCGTCGGCGACCGGGCGGGCCGCCCGAGCCGGACCCGAGGCCGACCGGCGCCGCGCACGTTCGGTGACAACCTCGGCCCGAAGGTGCGCCAGCCCGGCCAGCACGAGAATGTCGACAAATACCTGCAGGCTGACGAAGAACCCGCCAGCCACCAACGCCAAGAGCGCCGATACGAAGAACGACCCGCCCATGGCCGCCACGAGGCGGCGGCGCTGAGCGAGCTTGCGTGCCCGCTCGCCGGCGCGCTGGGCAGCGAGCGACGGACGCCGAGCGGGCGCCGAGGCCTCCCTCCGAGCATGGCCCAGCTCGGAGTCCAGAGACCCGCCGCCAGAACTGATTCGCGCCGTGAGCGCCTTCGCGTTGGCGACCCGTCGACGCCCTTCGGCCGCGAGCGCGGTGTACCGCGACGGGCCGGACACCTCGAAAGACTCTGTCTCCGTGACGGTTACGAGAGGCTCGTGGTCGACCGACGACCGCGGCGGAGCCATCACGTAGCGCCCGCTGCTCATCGCCGAGGCACGGCGAGTGCGAGCGCCCGTACGACGCGACAGCACCCGCATGGCACCGGCGAAGCGGTCTGCCGACGCGACCTCATTGGTTCGGTCATGACGGCGCAACCACATAGGGACGAGAACGATCGCCCACAGGATGACTAGTGCACCAAGCACCACCGCACTCACGAGGCTTGACGTTAGCTACGGCACTCGCATGAAACGCGCAACCTCACGGCGTGTCACGCCACTACGACAAAGAGGGCCTTTCCGACAGCGCATGTCGACTCGGCACGAGCGCATCGGCGGCGGCCGGACGCCGCTGCAACAAGGCCGCCAACACCCCCTCCGGGTGGTCGTCGATCAGCAGCGCCCAGGAGATGTGATCGCGCCAGTGGCCGTCGATCGCAAGGTAGCGCCGACGCAGACCTTCGTCCGTGAAGCCGAGCTTGCTAACCACCGCAGTACTCGCCACGTTCTCCGGTCGAACGTTCGCCTCGATGCGATGTAACCCGGCTTCGCGGAACGCATGGTCGGCGATGAGCGCCACCGCAACGGGCACGATGCCGCGGCCGGCGAACCGTTGATCGATCCAGTAACCGATCGATCCGGAGCACAGCGCTCCGTGCACGATCTCGCCGATATTGACCTGGCCGATCAGCTGGTCTTCGACGAAAACCCCAAGTGGCAGTTGGGTTCTGGCCCGGGCAGCAGCGCGCTGGCGGTGCAGCAGCTGGCGGTAGGTACTCGACGTGTGCCGCTCGGCCCAGCCCACGACATCGCTCGGGACGATGCTGGCCTCCCACGGCCGTAGCCACTGCTCGTTGTCCAGCCGTGCCGCGACCCAGGCTTTACGGTCGCGACGGGTCAGTGGCCGAAGCTGCATCGTGCCGAGCGTCAGCCGGACTGGCCAGCCTGGGATGCCGCTCACGGACGTCACGAATGCCGGCGGTCAAGCAGCATGGCCGAGGCGCGGGTTCCGGCCGGCAGCTCGGTGACGTGCTCCGGTACGACGAGCAGGGCGTCGGCGTAGACGAGCTTCGACAGCCGGTCCAGGTCGGTGCCGTCGACGGGCGTCGCTTGATACCCGACGAGCTGGTCGTACTGGATCGTCACCCGTACGTACTCGCGCTTGCCGAGAGGCGAATGCCAGCCACTCGTCAGCACCACCTGCACGATCGGCCGGTACAGGTCGCGGGCGCCGATCAGCCGACGAATGGCCGGCCGGACGAACACTTCGAACGAGATCAACGCGCTGACCGGGTTGCCCGGCAATGCGAACAGCGGCACCGCGTCGAGGCCGATCGTGCCGAAACCCTGCGGCATTCCGGGTTGCATGGCGATCTGCCGGAACGCCACAGAACCCATACGGGACAGGGCATCTTTGACGACGTCGTACATGCCCATGCTGGCACCGCCGGTCGTGATGATCACGTCGGCCTGGATCAGGTGATCTTCGAGCGTGGAGATCACGTCGTTCGGATCGTCCGGTACAACCCCGGCGCGATACGGCAGCGCGCCCGCTTCGCGGCACGCGGCCGCGAGCGCATGGGAGTTCGCGTCGAAGACTTGCCCAGGGCGTAGCGGTTGGCCAGGTGCCGTCAGTTCACTGCCGGTCGACAGGATCACCACCCGAGGCCGGGGGTGGATGGCGACGGCGCCGCAGCCGACGGCCGCCAGCAGGCCGATCTGGGCCGCTCCCAGGTGCGTGCCGCCTTTGAGGATGAGGTCGCCAGCGGAAAGGTCTGCACCTTCGCGGCGGATGTTCGCCCCGGCCTTCGGGACATCGTGGATCTCGACGTTCGCGATGCCGCTATCGGTCCAGGCCAGCGGAATCACAGCCTCGGTGCCTGGCGGCACCGGGGCCCCCGCCATAATCCGCGCGCACAATCCCGGCTTGAGGACAAGCTCCTGCGTCGAGCCGGCCGGGATGTCGGCGACGATCGGCAACCTGACCGGGCGGTCCGCGCGGGCGCCCGCTACATCTTCGAGACGAACGGCGTAGCCGTCGACCGTCGCGGTGTCGAACGGGGGAAGTGAGGTCGGCGACTTTACGTCCTGCGCGAGCTGGCTGCCGTGAGCCTCGCTCAGCCCGAGTTCCAGTGGCGCCAGCGGGGAGACGCTGCGCATGACGAACGCCAGCTGTTCGTCGACCGGAACGAGGTCAGTCGGGATGGCTTGCAATGAGCTCACGGAGCCAGGAAAGCAGATCAGGCCCCAGATCGGGGCGTTCGATCGACAACTGGATGGTCGCCTTGAGCCAGCTCAGCCGATCCCCCGTGTCGTAACGACGACCCCGGAAGATCATGCCGCACAGTTCCCCGCGCGCGGCCAGCACGGCCAGCGCATCGGTGAGCTGGATTTCGCCGCCGCGGCCGGGCGGGGTCGCCCGCAGGATCGCGAAGATCTCCGGCGCGAGCACATAGCGGCCGATGACCGCGAGGTTCGACGGCGCCTGGCCCACCGGAGGCTTCTCGATCAGACCGGTGATCGGCACGGTCGGGCCCGTCCGGTCACCGTCGACCACCGCGCAGCCGTACAGGTGCGCCTGGTCGGCCGGCACCTCCATCAACGCGACGACGCTGCGGCCGGTCTCGTCGTACGCGTGCAGCATTTCCATCAGGAGCGGGTCGCGCGGGTCGATCAGGTCGTCGCCGAGCAAGACCGCGAACGGCTCGTCGCCGACATGGCTCGCGGCCTGCAACACTGCGTGACCCAGGCCCCGCGGCTCCTGCTGCCGTACCGAGTGCACCTGCGCAAGTTCGGTTGACCGGCGTACGGCGGCAAGCCGCTCGTGGTCACCCTTCGCCTCGAGTTGCTCCTCGAGGCTGGGTTTGGCGTCGAAATGGTCGACGATCGCAACCTTGCCCCGGCCGGTTATCAGCAGGACGTCCGGCAAGCCGGCCGCGGCGGCCTCCGCAACGACGTACTCGATGGCCGGGATGTCGACGACCGGCAGCAGTTCCTTCGGCACGGCCTTCGTCGCCGGGAGGAACCGGGTGCCGAGCCCGGCGGCGGGAATCACCGCCTTACGAACCGGCCCCGAATACGTGCGACTCACTCAAACCTCCACCCGCCTTGATGACAACGACCCTATTGGTTTGCCACCCCGATCTTCGGAGGAATCCGGAAACGAATTCAGTGACGTGAAGATGAAACCTCGGCGGGGGGATCGAGCGGAGCGGCGATCCGGAAGGTGTCCCGGCCACTGGACTTGGCAGCGTACAACGCCGTGTCTGCGGCCCGGATCAGGCTCTCGGCCGAATCACCGTGCGTGGGCATCACGGCGACACCGATCGAGGTCGTCATCCAGATCGCCTCTTCGCCCGGGCCACCCATCGGACGAACGCGAATTCCGTCGAGGATGCGGCTGCTCAGCAGCCGCGCGCCGGCTAGGTCGGTCTCGGGCAAGATCAGGATGAATTCCTCGCCGCCGTACCGAGCGACGATGTCGACCTCACGGACCACCTCGCGCACGCGCGCGGCCAGCTCGATCAACACCGCGTCGCCGCGCTGGTGGCCGTGCTTGTCGTTGACCTGCTTGAACCGGTCGAGGTCGAGCATCAAAACCGAAAGCGGGTGCCCGTATCGCTGCGAGCGTTCGACCTCTCGTTCGAGCGCCCGGCTGGCGTACCGCCTGTTCCACAGTCCGGTCAGACCGTCGGTGACCGACAGGCGCTGGGTCTCGTGATGCATCAGGACGTTGTCGACGGCGCTCGTCGCCTGGTTCACGAAGTCGCTGACCGCCTCGACATCGGGTTCGTCAAACGGCCGGCCGTCCGTCCGGTCGTAAAGGCAGAGCACGCCCGTGATCCGGCCGGCACTGCGCATCGGCACGGCGAGTACGAGGTCGGCGCGCGGCTCGTCGCTCGCGAGCGAGAAGTCCTGGCCCACCACGCCGCGGACCACCACGCCCGTGGTTGCAACCCGGGCGACCACGCCGTTCCCGCCCGTCGAGACCGTCCACGTCGCGGTGTCGCCGTCGATCCGGCCGTCCAGCCCACGCGCGACTCCGATGTAGAGCGACTCACCGGACGAGGCGGTCAGTAGGAGTACGCCCGCCTCGGCGCGCACGCTGGCCACGGCCGTATCCAAGATGACGGCGAGGATCCGGTCGAGGTCGTGCGTACCCGACAGAACGTTGCCGAGACGCGAGACACCGCGACGGAGTTCTTCGCGGGTCAGCTGCAGGTCAGTCGTCGTCTCGCGTAGCGAACGCGTCAGCTGGTTGAACGCGGCGCCCAGCTCGCCGATCTCCGTACCCGGGGTCTCGGCCAGCGACGGAGACAGATCACCGGCAACCACCTTGCGGGCCGCGCCGATCAGTTCGTTCAGGGAGAACGTGACGCGCCGGGCGAAGTAGGCGCCTGCGGCCAGGGCGGCGAGCAGGAGCACCAGCGCACCCACACCGAAAGCCATATAGACCCCGGTCGGCCGCGCCTTCGGTTCGCTCACTACCAGCTGGGCGCCGCCCTGCAGGGCGATGCCGGACGCAAAGAAGCCGCCGACGGATTTGACCTTGGCGTCGTCCGGTCCGTTAGCCGGGAAATGGGCGGCGAACTCCCCGGCCCGCTCGACGTCGCTGCCCGTCGGGTTGATGCCCGGTAGGAGCAGTGTCGTACGCGCGGCCGTTCCATCCAGCAGCTGATCGAGGATCCCGGGGTTGGCGCCGAACGCCGCGATGCTGACGGCGGCGACCGCGGTGCCCGAGAGGCCGGAGGCGCCCGCAGCCCGGAACGGCTGGCGGGCGACGACGGTGCCGAGGACCGAGGCGACGCGGCCCGCGCGGCAGTCGTTGGCGTTGAGCAGGCGGGCAGCGGCGTCACTCGGAGCACCCGCGGGATACGAACTGGCAACGATCGCCCCGGAGAGATCGAGCCGGGCGATCGCGTCCACACCGGTCGCTTGGCGAATGGCGTCGGGGGTCGCGGGCGAGGAGCCGTCGGCACGCGGACCGCCTGCTGACTCCTGCGCGAGCAGCGACGCCGCCGCGCTGGCCTGCTCGCACGCGGCCTGGAGACGGGCGACCCCGACCGTACGGGCGGCGGCGACAGACGCCTCGATCCGGCGATCAGCCGAATGCGTAACGCTGCCGAGGACCAGCACGCCCGCCAATGCCAGCGGGATGAGGACGGCGATCGTGAAGGCTGCCGTGAGCCGCGCGCGCAGCGACACGGAGCCTCCTCGCCTTCTTTGCCTCAGGCCCCGGGCGGGCTGGACGGGACGCCTCGAAATACTCGATGCTCCCACGGTGATCAGCGCATCGATCGTCCGATTGGCGCACGAATGACGTCGCCGACGGGTGATCTGCAAGCGCAGAAATCGGCGGCCCGAGGACCGCTTCTACAAGCGCGTACCGATCATCCGGAAGCAACCGACGAACAACGCCGGCGAACCTCGGCTGTGCTTGCACACCTCGATGTTCTCGGCGCCCGAACCGTCGCGCTGTATGTCTCGGTTGCCACAGAACCAGACACCGCGGAACTCCGTACGCAGCTTGCCTCGCGCGGCGTCGCGGTCCTGCTGCCGATCTTGCAGGACGATGACACGCTCGAATTCGGCCTCGATCAGGGCCCGCTGCTTCCCGGGCGGCGGGGCATCCCGGTCCCGGCCGGCCCAGCGGTCCCACTGCAGACCGCCGACGCCGTCGTCGTCCCAGCGCTCGCCGTCGACCGCGACGGCGTCCGCCTTGGCCGCGGCGGGGGGAGTTACGACCGCGCGCTGGCCGGTCGACGACGCGGCGCACCTGTTATCGCGCTACTGCGTACGGGCGAACTGCTGGTGAGCCTTCCGGCGGAGCCCCACGACGTCCGAGTGGACGCGGCCGCGCTCCCGAATGGCATCGTCGAGTTACCCGGCCGCGTGTGAGATTCCGACCCCGCCGGCGGTGGTCGCCCCGTACCGTTCGATCTCGCGCTCGAGGTTCAGCGGACCGATCCGGGTCCGCGACGACAGCGCGGTCGCGTCGAGTTGCGCCGCCGGCACGACCCACGCGATTTCGAACTCGAGTCCGTCGGGATCGTGCCCATACAGCGACTTGGTCGTGCCGTGGTCGGAGGCGCCGACCAGGGCGTTCGCCGCGACCAGCGCGTCCCGTATCCGACTGAGCTCGGCGAGCGAGTCGACCTCCCACGCCAGGTGGTAGAGGCCCACGGCCGTCCGGCCGGCGGGCGACGGACCCGCGTTGGCGCCGATCTGGAACACCCCGAGGTCGTGGTCGTTCGTGCTGCCCCCGGCCTGCAGGAACGCGGCTCCGGGGAAGCTCATGACCGTACGAAAGCCGAGGACGTCCTCGTAGAAACGGACGGTCTGGTCGACATCGCGGACGTACAGCACGGCGTGGTTGAGGCGAGTGATCGGCATCTCGCACCTCTTTCGTTGAGAGTTCAACGATACGACACAGGGCGGGGCGGTTCTGTTCCCGTATATCCGGAGCGTAGGCCGATCGCCCAACCCCGTCTGGACGGAATACCTGCCCCTCCCGCATGATTAGCAGTCGACACCGGAGAGTGCCAAAACCGGCAGCACAAGGTTGGAGGAGTCACGCGTGCCCACATATCAGTACCGCTGCACCGAAGACCACGAGAGCGAGGTCGTGCAGTCGTTCACCGACGAACCGCTAACGGCGTGCCCGACGTGCGGCGCCGCGGTGCGCAAGGTCTACGGCAGCGTGGGTGTGGTGTTCAAGGGCAGCGGCTTCTACCGGAACGACTCGCGCGACAAGAAGTCGGCAAGCACCACAAGCGCGGCGAGTGACGTCAAGTCCGACTCGAAGTCCGACTCGAAGTCCGACTCGAAGTCCGACTCGAAGTCCGACGCCAAGCCGGCCGCAACCAGCACCCAGGCCAAGGAAAGCAGCGCGAGTTCCGGCTCGAGCGGCACGAAGCCGACCTCGACCAGCACGTCCGCCGGCTCGGCCGCCTGACCGCGGTGCCCCGTACCGCGGACGTCGCCGTCATCGGAGGCAGTGGTTTCTACTCGTTCCTGACGGACGTCACCCAGGTCGTGATCGACACCCCGTACGGGCCGACCTCGGGTCCGGTTGCGGTCGGGTCGATCGGCGAACGCAGCGTCGCGTTCCTGCCCCGCCACGGCCCCGGCCACGTGTATCCGCCGCACCGCATTCCGTACCGGGCGAACCTGTGGGCCCTTGATCAGCTCGGCGTCCGGCAAGTGCTTGCGCCGTGCGCCGTCGGCTCCCTGCGGGCGGACATCCCGCCCGGTGCGGTGGTGCTGCCCGACCAGCTCGTCGACCGGACGCTCGGCCGGGCCCAGACGTTCTACGACTCAGGCGCGGTGCACGTCGGCTTCGCAGATCCGTACTGTCCGGTCGCCCGCGAGGTGGTCGCTGACGTCGCCGCGGCCCGCGGCGAGCCTTGCCTGGATGGCGGAACGATGGTGGTCATCGAGGGGCCCCGCTTCTCCACCCGCGCCGAATCGCGTTGGTACGCCGCGCAAGGGTGGTCGCTGATCAACATGACGGGCCACCCGGAAGCGGTCTTGGCTCGCGAGCTCGGAATGTGTTACGCCGCCGTCGCGCTCGTCACGGACTACGACGCCGGAGTCGAGGATGACGATTCCGGCGTGACGCAAGAAGAAGTGTTCCGCGTCTTCGGCGAGAACGTCAGCCGGCTACGCGACCTCTTGGAGGCCGTCGTTCCGAGGCTGCCCGGTCAGCGGAACTGCCCGTGCGCTCGGGCGCTCGACGGTATCGAACTCCCTGCGAGGTAACGCCTCGGCCGTCGCCGCGTCGTAGCCCGAACCCGGTCCGAATCGGCGATGATGCGCCGACGGCACTTTTTCGGGAGGCGGCATGAAGCTCGACATCAAGGGTTTCCGCGATTTCATCCTCCGCGGGAACGTGGTTGATCTGGCGATCGCGGTCGTCATCGGTGCCGCGTTCGGAGCCGTCGTGACGGCCGTGGTGTCCGACCTGATCACGCCGCTGATCGGCGCAATCTTCGGCGGCAAGGGAGCGTTCGGAAACCTTCACTTCACCATCAACGACAGCGATTTCTACTACGGCGACCTGCTGAACAAGCTGCTGACGTTCCTCGTCGTAGCTGCCGTCATTTACTACTTCGTCGTCATCCCGGTCGGCCGTTTGATGCGCCGCTTCAAGCCGACTCCGGCCGAACCCCAGCCGACGAAGGACTGCCCGGAATGTCTCTCGTCGATCCCGCTGGCTGCCACCCGGTGCGCGTTCTGCACTGTCGAGCAGTAGGCCCCATCACCAGGATGATCGGCCGTCATGATGCGGTGGTCGATCGTCGTTGAGTCGTTGGTCGTTACCGACGGGTAGTTCGCCCCACCCGATGTCTTCGTCATCGGGTGCCCGACCCGATTCCGTCGCCGGGTCTGCGCTGGGCTGGAGACGCTCTGGCTCCCCGCCGCCGTCCGCGGGCCGGTGGACGCGCCGGCGGATTCTCATGCGCCGAGGCTAGTGCCGCGCTTGGCGGCCGGAAAAGACGTACGCCCCCGGTGCCGAAGCACAGGGGGCGTACAGAAGCGGATGAACCGCTGCGGTGCTGATTCTCTAGAGAGCAGAGACCTGCTGGGCCTGGGGGCCCTTCTGGCCCTGACCGACCTCGAACTCGACCTTCTGGCCTTCATCGAGGCTGCGGTAACCGGAGCCCTGAATCTCGGAGAAGTGAACGAACAGGTCCTTGCTGCCATCGTCCGGGGTGATGAAGCCATACCCCTTCTCAGCGTTGAACCACTTGACAGTGCCTTGAGCCACGAAATGCTCCTCGCGCCTTGCGCTTGCTTGTTGCGGTGGAAGAGCATCCGCACTTCACGGACCCGCCCAACCGCGCGGTAGGCAAAAGCATTGCACACCTCTGCCCCGTTGCGAGCCCCTGGTAGAAGAAATTTTGGTTTCGACTCGCCGTCCACCCGATTTGCGTGATATCCCGCGCGCGGACCGATCCGATCGTCAGACCTCGTTGACCTGGACAACCTCGGTTGTCAGGATGGTCGACGTGGAGAACCACGACGAGGTCTTCGAGCGGATCCGCCAGCTGCGTGCCGCCGCGCTGGAACACGCTCGCCGGGCCCGTGTCCTGAGCTCGCAACGCCGGGATCTGATGCAGCGACTGCTCGCCGATGGAGTTTCGCAAGCCGAGATCGCTCGCGAACTCGGCGTCACCCGTCAGGCCGTCCAGAAGATGCTCGCCTCGTAACGAGCACCGGTCGACTGCCGGACTCCGGACGGAGAAAGTAGCTGTGCCACAACGGGTTCCCGGCCGGAGGTGCTGCTCGCTACGCGGCAGCCACCTGGGCTTCGATGCCGCGCGAAGCGAGGGTCGCCTGCTGCAGCCACTCCCCGGCCTCGGGCCAACGGCCTGGGCACCGGTCAATCGCGTGCACTCACGGGACAACGACGACTTCAAGTTTCGCGTCTCCCCGAGGACTGAGTGAACCAGCAGTCCCGCCGCACCCCCGGACGCGCAAGTCCACCGCCGTCGATGATGAGAGACTCACCGAGCCCGCCCTCGTAGCTCAGGGGATAGAGCGTCGGTTTCCTAAACCGTGTGCGAAGGTTCGAATCCTTCCGGGGGCACTAACAAAACCGCAGGCCAGAGGCCGGTCGCGGCCTGCCCAGGTCTGCCAGGATCGACGAGCCAGACCCTGCGCATACCGCACGAGCGCGTTCTTCGCCGGTGACAACGCTGAAGCGAAAAGACGCGTCGGCGCGTTTCTGGAAAGTTTGGACTTCCGGGCCCCGTAACGCAGGAGGGCTCGACATTACCCACGCCCTTGAATAGGCCCGAGTCTTGCTCGTAGGCCTGGCAACGATGGCAAGGTTCGACCTCGCCCGAGCCGCCGAAGTCCACTGAACTCGCCTCAGCAGCTGCTGACCAAGGTTCCGGAGATGGCCGTGCGCGGTCTGCCTATTGTGGGAGGCATGGTTGGCGATTCGTTGGCTGCGCGGCCGTTGACTGAGCCCGCCGCCGGGCGGTTGCCACCGAGCACGCCGAAGCGGGCGGAGATCCTCGACCTCCACGCGGAGTCCGTGGCTGGTCGACGGGCAGGCTATGTGGACCCGGCATCCGGGCTGTTCGTCCTGTCGGCGTGGTTCCTCGCAGAGCGCGGTTCATGCTGCACACGAGGGTGCCGGCATTGTCCGTATGTCGAGGAGGAACCGCGGTGAGCTCCGATCGGCCGAAAGCATGGATGAGCTGGTCGAGCGGGAAGGACAGTGCTTTCGCTCTGCACGCCATTCGTTCGGCCGGGGAGATAGACGTCGTAGGTTTGTTGACGACCGTCAACGCGACCGCCAACCGAATCGCCATGCACGCCGTACGCCGCGCCCTGCTCGAGGCGCAAGCTGACGCGCTGGGTTTGCCCGTACACGTCGTGGAGTTGCCGTGGCCTTGCCCCAACGAGGTCTACGAGCACCAGATGACCGCTGCGGTGCGCTCCGCTGTTACCGCCGGAGTGGAGCACGTCGTGTTCGGGGATCTGTTCCTACCCGATGTCCGCGCCTACCGGGAACAGCAGTTGGCCGGAACCGGACTGTCACCGGCGTTCCCTTTGTGGCAACGGCGCACCGACGTGCTCTGCCGAGAAATACTCGACTCGGGGATGCGGGCGATCGTTACCTGCGTCGATCCCTCGCAAACACCGCCAGAGATCGCCGGACGGTGGTTCGACGCGGACCTTCTCGACCAGTTACCAGCGAGCGTCGACCCATGCGGGGAGAATGGCGAGTTCCACACGTTCGTCGTGGACGGGCCCGGGTTCTCCTATCCGCTCGCCGTGACCGTTGGAGCCATCGTCGAGCGCGAGGGGTTCGTGTTCGCCGACGTCGTCCCGACGTAGGCAGTCCGTCCCGCCGGCGTCACTGCAGCCATTGACCTTTACGGGACAAACACGATTCAGGCGGCACGAGACAGAGCGTTCCGGAGGAGGCACCATCGCGGCGCTCGTCGACGGAATCAGCCGCTCTCACGCAAGTAGTCAGAATCAGGACCGGGCATCCTCGGCGAGGTTGTTGCTGACGTGGCGCTCCCGCGCATTGAACGTGGCGAGCGCGACATCGGTGTATCGCTCTTGTGGCCGCTTGCAGACGCACGCGGGCTCGGCATCGGCGAACTGTTCCGCTCGACCTAAGGCTGGTTCTCTTAGGCGGGCGGTATCCGGTTGGTTGGTCTGGCTGGGTTGAGGAGTTGGGTTTCGAGGGTGTGGGGGTCGAGGGGGCGGGACATGAGGAAGCCTTGTGCTTCGTTGACTGCTTCGTCGCGGAGTTGGTCGATCTGGCCGGTGGTTTCGACGCCTTCGGCGAGGGTTTTCAACCCGAGGTCTTTCCCGAGCTGGACGAGGGTGTGGATGATGGCGTCGGCTTCGGGTGAGTGGGTGATGGTGTTGGTGAAGGACCGGTCGATTTTGAGGCAGTCGACGGGGAAGCGTTGCAGGTAGGCCAGCGAGGAGTAGCCGGTGCCGAAGTCGTCGATCGCGATTTGGACACCGAGTTCTTTCAGTTCGTGTAGCCGGCGGGCGGTGGTGTCGACGTTACGCATGAGCGCGGTTTCGGTGATTTCCAGGGTCAGCACGGTCGGGTCGAGGCCACTGCTCGTGAGGGCGTCGCGGACGTCGTCGATGATGCGGTCACGGTCGAGTTGCCGCCCGGAGACGTTCACCGACACCATCAGGTCCGAGCCGCGTTCACGCCAGGTCGCCATTTGGCCGCATGCTTCGTGCAGGACCCAGCGGCCGACGTCCACGATCTGCCCGGAGGATTCCAG
>Ga0105248_10000861_pt1 | contig 34162 bp, 28 predicted proteins | sample KBSS34metaG_FD_81524 | JGI IMG/M metagenome (GOLD analysis project Ga0105248, IMG submission 81524) | Switchgrass rhizosphere microbial communities from Kellogg Biological Station, Michigan, USA - KBS S3-4 metaG | ecosystem: Host-associated > Plants > Roots > Rhizosphere > Soil | place...
CGCACAAAAGGTGCTTTATGTGCCTTTTTGTGGCTCATTTTTCTTCAATCAGTTGCTCAACCAATTTACCGAGCAACTCAATCTCTTCTTCGTTCGCGCCGAACGAGATGTAGCGAACCACGCCCTTGCGATCGATCAGATACGAAGTCGGAATCGAAAACACGCCGTAGTTGAATTCGTTCTTGTCATCGTCGGAGACTACAAAACCATACGGCAACCCGTTACGTTTTCGAAAGTTTCGCAGGTATTCAAGCTCTTCACCCGGCGTCACCGGCTTCTGTTCAGCGTGTCCATAGTACTTCGTCACGCCCAGAATCACGAGTCCCTTGCTCTTGAATTTGGCCTGCCAGCGCGCCAGGTTTGGCAGCGTGTAACGACATGGACCACACCACGGCGCCCAGAAATCCAGCAATACCACCTGGCCACGTAGATCCGTCAGCTTCACCGGCGCTTGTTCGATCCACTCATTCGCGTTGAGTTCAGGCAACGCCGTATTTGCCGCCATCAGGCTCGCGTCGAATAGCTGCTCTGGATTCAACGTTGGATCGAGCCGCGCTACCCGCACCGTCGCGTCTCTGTAAAGCTTTGCCGAAGGCAATTTGATCGCTAAACGTCGCAGCTCCGTTACCGCTGCCACCGCGAGCTCTTTCTGATTCGACTTCAAGTAAGCATCTGACAGCAGCACCGCCGACTTCAACAACATCTCATCGCGCCGGAACACCTGGTCGTTGTTCGTTTCGATGAATCGCTTCGACGCTTCCCACATCTGCTTCGCGTGCGCACTCATCGACGCATAGTCTTTCGCGCGCATGTAAGCGTCTGTGATCAGCAACTCCATGCGATAACGATCGTCCGCATTCTGTGGCTGATGACGCTCATACGCCTCGACCGCGGCGTTCGCGTCCGCAATCAGGTCTTTTTTGACCGAGTAGAGCACCACGACGTTACGTGCCGTCTGTGCTTTCTGACCGTCCGGATCTTTCTTCAAGAAAAGACGCATCGCTGCGAGTGAAGCGTCAGAGTCGCCCGCCAGATGTTGCAGCAGGCCGAGGTAGTAGACGTCCTCTTCACTCAAATGTGAACGCGCTTGCAGAGTCGCCGCGTTTTTGAGCGCGAGTTCTTTCTGCTCTTTCTTTGTTTGCGCTTCGAGCTTCGGATCGTATGGCAGTTTCTGTTTATTGAACTCCTGATACTTGCGGCCGAGATAACCGTTTGCGTCTTCGTAAAGCGCCTGAGCCGTGCGGGTATCAGGTTTCAAGTCAGGCTTGTTGCTGGGAGCGAGTCCCTGGGCAAACGTCGACACAGTGACAAACAAAATCAAAACTACAGGCAAAATGGCGGAAATCATCTTTAAACAGACAGTACAGGTTGAGAGCTAAAACGATCGGGACTAAAAGGAGCCAGCAACGGCGAGGATTTCCCCGCAACGATTGCTTCGGAAATCAATTCGGCCGTTAAGGGCGCAAGTAGGATTCCGTTTCGGTAATGCCCCGTTGCATAAAAGAGCCCGTCAATTTCACCACAAGGGCCGAGGACAGGCAAACCGTCAGCGGCTCGCGGGCGCAAACCGGCCCAGGTATCGACGATTGGCAGGTTGGCCACGGCAGGCGAGATCTCCAGCGCCTGCCCCAGGATGGACGCGATGCCACCGGCCGTCACGCGCTTCGCAAAGCCGGCGTTTTCGCTTGTGGAACCGGCAAGCAGACGCCCGTCCTGGCGCGGCACGAGATAACCGCGCGGGCTGAAGATCACGTGGCGTGTCAACTGAGGTTTCGACTCAAGACACACCATCTGCCCGCGCACGGGCACGATTGCGGGGTTCGGAACTGATTGTAGTAGGAAGCTTGACCATGCACCTGCGGCAACCACCACTGTCTGCGAGCTAATCACGCCGCAACTTGTTTGCACACCGTTTATTCGATTGCCTTGGATCCTGAGCGCTTCGACGGTTGTTTCAGTGAATGTCTTCACGCCGAGCAGATTCACACTGTTTGCGAGTGCGGTAGTGAGCCGTCGATTCTCGACTTGAATGTCGTTGGGAAAAAGTAAGGCGCCGAAGGTCGATTCGGAGATGCAGGGTTCTAATTCACGAGCGGCTGTGGAATTCAGTAGCTCCACTGCGAGGCCGGCGCGAGTCTGCCACTGATATCGCTTCTCGATCTCTTCGTAATCGTGTTCGTTGAGTGCGAGATAGAGTGTGCCGGTGGTGTCGAGTTCGATATCGATTCCCGTCTCATCGCGGAGGGCGGCAGCGAGTGACGGATAAAGGTCACGACTGCGGCACGCGAGTGCGAAAAAATCGTCGTGACCATCCGCTTCAACCTGTGGCAACAACATGCCACCAGCAGCCGCCGACGCTTCCGTTCCCAGTCCACCGCGTTCAACCAAACACACATCGCGCACACCACGCTGGGCCAGCGCGCGCGCAATAGCCAGACCAATGACGCCGCCTCCAATTATGACTACCTCTGCGTGCTGCTCACTCATCTTCTTAGAACGGGGGCAAGCCCCTCTTCCTGACTTGTTCTCTTCTACAATCCAAAGCAGATGGAGCAAGTCAGGCAAGTTAGCTAGAACAAGTCAGGAAGAGGGGCTTGCCCCCGTTGTTACAACGACTTATTCTGTGAAAATGCATCCTATCACACTGATTCCAGGCGACGGCATTGGCCCCGAAGTCGCTTCCAACGTAGTGCGGATCATCGAAGCATCAGGCGTTGAGGTTCAATGGGAAACACATTACGCGGGCGCGCAGGCACTGGAAAAATTCGGCGAAACGCTGCCACAGGAACTGCTCGATTCCATTCTGCGCAACAAGGTCGCACTCAAAGGTCCGATCACTACGCCGGTTGGCAAGGGTTTTACGTCAGTCAACGTTGGATTGCGCAAAACATTGGATCTTTACGCGAACCTGCGGCCAGTGCGCTCGTTGCCGAATGTGCCGTGTCGTTATCCCGAACTCGATCTCATAGTCGTCAGAGAGAACACGGAGAGTTTGTACGCGGGCCTGGAACATGTGGTCGTGCCGGGTGTGGTGGAGAGTTTAAAGATTATTACCGAGAAAGCTTCGACGCGTATCGCGCGTTTTGCTTTCGAGTATGCGAAACGCGAGTCGCGCAAAAAAGTGACGGCGGTTCATAAAGCGAACATCATGAAGCTTTCCGATGGTCTGTTTCTGGACTGTTTCCGGAAAGTGAGTAAGGACTACCCCGACATCGAGGCGGATGACAAAATCGTCGATAACGCTTGTATGCAACTCGTGATGCGACCGGAACAGTTTGACATCATGCTGCTCGAGAATCTTTACGGCGACATCGTCTCGGATCTGTGTGCCGGGCTCGTCGGTGGCCTGGGACTTGTGCCGGGAGCGAACATCGGTGAGAAGGGCGCAATGTTTGAAGCGGTGCACGGCTCGGCGCCGGATATCGCGGGACAGGGGATAGCGAATCCGACAGCACTATTGCAGTCGGGAATTCTGATGTTGCGTTACATCGGCGAGCGCGAGGCTGCGGACCGCGTTGAGAACGCGATGCTCGCCGTGTTTAAAGAAGGTAAGGTGCGCACTCGCGATATTGGCGGAACCGCGAAGACCGCTGAGTTTGCGGATGCGATTATTCAAAAAATGGGCCGCGGATGAACACGGATTTAATTCATTAGCGCTTCGATCTCTTCAGCGTGCTTGGGAACCTTGGTTGTTAAGACGCGCGGGCCGTTGCTGGTGCAGAGCACGTCGTCTTCGATTCGCACGCCGATGCCGAGATATTTCTCAGGCACGCCCTCTGTATTAGGCGAGATGTAAATTCCGGGCTCGACTGTCATCACCACGCCCGGTTCGAGCGCGCGTGATTCGGTCCCGTAGTAGTAACGACCAACGTCGTGGACGTCGATGCCGAGCATGTGCCCGAGGCCGTGCATATAAAACTTCTCGTACTTCTTTTCCTTGATCAGTTCCTCAGCCTTGCCTTTCAGTAACCCAAGCTCAATCATGCCTTCAGTCAATATCTCGATCGAACGTTGTTTCAACTGATCATGCGTGACGCCGGGTCGCACCATCTCCACACACGCCATCTGCGCCTTCAACACCAGGTCGTAGATATCGCGCTGAGCCTTAGTGTAACGACCATTGATGGGAAACGTGCGCGTGATGTCTGACGCGTAACCTTTGTACTCAGCACCAGCATCGACGAGGAGCAGGTCTCCATCACGAAGCTCGCCATCGTTGTTGATGTAATGAAGCACCGTGGCATTTGGACCGGCGCCGACGATTGACGTGTACGCCGGAGCTGCCGCGCCGTGCCTGCGGAAGATCTGTTCGATCAATGCTTCGAGCTGATACTCATGCATGCCGGGTTTCGCCGCTTTCATCGCCTCGCAATGAGCTTCGGCAGCGATGTCGGCAGCCGTTTGCATAATCTCAATCTCGTCGGTGCTCTTCACTACGCGCATCTCATGAACGATTGTCGCCGGATCGATGATCGTCTCCGGCGGGTGAATCGGCTTGCGATTCAACGATCGCATGCACGCAATCTCTTTGATGATCGTGTTGTCGAGATCCGGGTCCGTACCGAGGCGGTAGTAGAGCACATCCGCACCGTCGAGGAACTCGGCCAGCTTCGACTCAAATTCCGCGATCGGAAACGCTTCTTCGGCGCCAAAGTCGCTCTTCGCACCCTCCACACCCGCGCGACGCCCGTCCCAGATCTCTCGTTCCGGATCCCTCGGCCGCACAAACAACGTGTATTTCGTGTCTCCTTCGGGCTTGATGACGGCGAGCGCGTCGGGTTCTTCGAAGCCCGTCAGGTAGAAAAAATCAGAGTCCTGTCGAAAACGATAATGGGTGTCGTTTGAGCGTCTGGTGTCGTGTGCTCCGGGAATGATGGCCACTGACTTCGGAGCCATGCGTCGCATAAACTCCTTGAGCTGGGATCTAATCATTAAAACTCTCTCCTCGTTGTGGGTTGGGCTGCAAAAAGGCACAAAAGACACAAAAAATCCTTTTTGTCTTATGGTTTGCATTGTACCCGACTGCTAACTAGATGGATAATCAGCGAGGCAATGAGCACGCAAACGCTTTCACCATCACAAACACGCGAGATCATTTCTCACGATCCTTCGACCGGCGAGGAGAACGGGCGTGTGCCGTTGATGGACGCAAGCCAGGTCGCAGCGGCAGTAAACAGGGGCCGGACTGCTCAACCAGCATGGGCCAAACTTTCCTACCGCGACCGGGCGCGGTTCATCCTCCGCGCTCGCGAGATCGTGTTAGACCAACTCGAAGATATCGCCAAACTAATCTCGCGCGAAACGGGCAAACCCGCGAGCGAAGCAATCTCGATGGAGATCGTACCCACACTCGATTTCATGTACTACTTCGCGCACAACACGCGGGAATTACTTGAGCGCCCTGAGATCGACATTGGCCAGTACAAGTTCATGGCGCGTAGGTCGTACATCATTTATAAGCCGCTCGGAGTTGTTGGAATAATCTCGCCGTGGAATTTTCCCTGGGCCACACCGCTCGACGAAATCGTGATGGCGCTAATGGCCGGCAATGCAGTCGTCGTAAAACCGAGTGAGTTAACACCCCTCACTGCCCTGAAGATTGCAGACGTCTTCAAACAAGCACAACTACCCGAAGGACTGCTCGCGATTGTCACCGGCGATGGAACAACCGGCGCCGCACTCGTCGATGCAGGTGTTAACAAGATCATGTTTACCGGCAGCGTCAGGACCGGCAAGCGCGTTGCCGAAGCCGCTGCCAAACATCTGACGCCGGTGGTGCTCGAACTCGGCGGCAAAGATCCGATGATCGTGCTCGAAGATGCGGATCTCGAGAATGCAGCGCGCGCAGCAATCTGGGGCGCCTTCTGCAATTCCGGCCAGGCCTGCGCTTCGATCGAACGTTGTTACGTACACGAATCCATCGCCGAGAAGTTTACCGAGTTAGTTATTGATGAAACGCGGCGGCTGAAACAGGACAAAGCCTCGACTGATGCGATTGACATCGGCGCGATGACAAACGAGCAGCAGTTGAAGATCGTCGAGGATCACGTTAGTGACGCTGTTGCGCGTGGCGCCCACGTGCGTACCGGAGGTCATCGTGTCGAGAATGGTGGCGGCTGGTTTCATCAACCAACGGTCATGACGGGTGTGGACCACTCAATGAAGTTGATGCGTGATGAAACGTTTGGTCCAGTGCTTCCGATCATGACTTTCAAGACGGACGCAGAGGCAGTTCGCCTCGCGAACGACAGTATCTACGGCTTGACCGCCAGTGTCTTCACGCGCGACATCGCTCGCGGTCGTCGCCTTGCCGAGCAGGTCGACGCCGGCACCGTGATGATCAACGAGGTCGTTTACACACACGCCGTAGCGCAGACGCCATGGGGCGGCGTGAAGCAAAGCGGCTACGGCCGCACTCACGGCCGACTCGGGCTGCTCGAACTAGTCTCGGCGCAGCACATTCACGTCAACGCCTTTCCCGTCTTGTCTGACGTCTGGTGGTTCCCATACACAAGGCAGGCTGGCGAGCTTTTTCGCGGGTTTGCAAGGCGTTTTACGACCGGCTCGGTGCTCAGAGCCTCGCTGCTTTTGCCACAGCTAATCCGCCGTTATCTGGATCGGCGCGCCTAATCGTACTTTACTTGTGTAATGGGCGGGTTGGGAGCTATACTCCCCGCCTCCCACTTACTACCGTTATCCGTAGCTCCCATAGCCCTGATATTTTTTGGAGGATGTGCCCCGTGAAGAAGATTAATGCGTTACTACTGATCGCGATTCTTTGTGGCGTGACCTCAATGCCTTTGCTAGTCCAGGCGCAAAGCGAAACTGCGCTGCAGCATCGGGCCGAGATCAGCTATCCAACCAAGTTCGACAAAACACCCAAACCTCTCCGCGAGATGTTTGATACCGGCGAGCGTCCGGAACCTGCTCGTGGTGGAAAAGATTTCGAGCCGGGTAGGCCATTCCCCGTCTCAAACCGCATAACACCGTTTACCGATCCGCTGGCAGAGAAGAGCGTTGGCTTGCCGTCAGCCCTGGCCGAGATCAAGGCTTCGACAAATGGCACACCGATCGATCCAAATAATCGGGTGGCTCCGCCGGATACCACCGGCGACGTCGGCCCCAATCACTACGTTCAGTGGGTTAACCTGCGTTACGCGGTTTACACATTGACCAGAGATGCGACGAACCAGATCACCGGATTCAACCTCGTGCCCGGGTTTCCGAAAAACGGCAACACCATTTGGCAGGGGTTCGGCGGTCGCTGCCAGTCAGACAACGACGGCGATCCGATTGTGCAATACGATCAGTTGGCCGACCGTTGGGTGCTAACGCAGTTTGCAGTTTCCGGAACTCCGTACACGCAGTGTGTTGCTGTATCGACCAGTCCTGATCCCACTGGAACCTATTTCCGATATGCGTTCTCTTACGACAGAAGCTTCAACGACTATCCTAAGATGGGCGTGTGGCCGGATGCCTATTACATCAGCTACAACATGTTTCGAAACGGCCGTTCGTTCACAGGTAACACCATATGTGCTTTTGAACGCAGCCAGATGCTGCTTGGCCTTTCGGCGAGGCAAGCTTGCGTTAACACAACAGCAGCCGCCAGCATAGAACCAGCGGATCTCGAAGGTACGATATTGCCGCCGGCAGGCTCACCAAACCTATTGATGAGTATAAGCAGTTCGGCAGTGCAATTCTGGCGAATGTCCGTAAACTGGGCCGCCGGCACCGGTACTCTCACCGGTCCAACCACAGTTTTGGGAGTTGCCGCATTTAGTCGCGCCTGCGGCGGTGGTGTTTGTATTCCACAACCCGGCACCACGACTCAACTCGATTCACTGGGCGATCGATTGATGTATCGCTTGAGTTATCGAAACTTCGGCGACCATGAGGCGCTCGTGGTCAACCATTCAGTAACGAGCGGTAGTGGCGTAGGCATTCGCTGGTACGAGTTGCGAAACGCTGTGGGCCAAACCTTTGGCTCGGCGGCACCAGTGCTTTTCCAACAGGGAACCTACGCGCCAACAACTGCTTTCCGCTGGATGGGAAGCGCGGCCATTGACAAAACCGGCGGCATCGCCGTTGGTTACAACATTTCGAGCTCGACGATTGTGCCGAGTATTCGTTATGCCTACCGTGGCCCTTTGGATCCCTTGGGGACACTGGGGAACGAGACTACGGTGCTCACGGGCAGTGGATCGCAAACCGGCTCGCTGACACGATGGGGCGACTACAGCACTATCAGCGTCGATCCGGTGGACGGTTGCCAGATGGTCTTCACCACGCAGTTCCAGCCGGCTAATGGTAGCTTCAACTGGACTACTTATATTCACAGCTTCAAGCTGTCGACCTGTTTATAGAGCGGCAGATTTAACGCGGATGAAGACGGATTTAACTCGTTTTCATCCGCGTTGATCTGTGTGCTAGTATCTGCGGCTCGTGTCACTCTGGAAGAACTACATGCACCAGCGCGAGCGCTGGTATCATCAACGAGACAACAATCGTCTGGTACGCCCATTTGAGTGGGGCATGGACTACATCGTCGACCACGTCAATGGCGACGACCCGCGCGAACTATTCCGTAAACACACTGCGCAAGTAATGCCGGCAAGTGAAGAGTTTTACGCTTTGCCGCCGGTCACGGATTATCGGCTCGCTGGCGATCAACTTACCTGGACGAGCGCCGTTCAAACACCTTCAGTCGAAAACAACACCGCGCACGCCCGGTTCTTTCCAGCCAAAGTTAAAAACGGGAAACGACGAGGCAATGCGGTGGTCGTGTTACCGCAGTGGAATGCTCAACCGCAAAGCCATGTAGAGGCTTGCCGGATCTTCAACATGATCGGCATGTCGGCGTTGCGCCTGACGCTTCCTTATCATCTGCAACGAAAGGGGCCGGAGCTCGAGCGCGCCGACCATCTCGTCAGCCCGAATATCGGGCGCACGATTCAATCCATGAGGCAAGCTGTGCTGGATACGCGTGCGGCGGTGCGTTGGTTGAAGTCCGAAGGATACGAACGCGTCGGAATTCTCGGCACGAGTATAGGTTCATGCGTCGCGTTTCTGACTTTTGCTCACGAACCGGATCTCAAGGCGGGCGCGTTTAATCATGTGTCGGGTTATGTCGCTGATGTGGTCTGGAACGGGATCTCGACGGCCCACGTGCGGGCGAGTTTTGGGGACAAGTTAACGCTGGAGGAGTTGCGCGAGTACTGGGCGCCGATTAGTCCGATGCCTTTCATGCCTCACGTAGCGCAGATGGGTCATCGGCCGATACGCTTCATTATCGCGCGTTACGATCTCACCTTTCCGATCGATCTTTCACACGCAGCGATTGCGGAAGCACGCCGGCACAAATTACCACTCGACGTCGTTTGGCTCCCGTGCGGCCACTACACCACCGGCGAGCTACCCTGGAAAGCAATCGACGCCTGGAAAATCGCGACCTTCTTTCGAAAACAATTTAGCCGCGGATAACACGGAGGAAATCCGGATTTTTTTTCCGTGTTATCCGCGGCTAAATTCTACTTCGCAAGCGGAAAGACTGGCTCGATGTCGACCGGCACATCCTTCAGCCTTTCAAGTGCCTGCTGCATCGGCGGCCTGATCACTGCGTACTTATCCAGTATCGCTTTCGCTTTGTCGTACGATCCCTCAGCTTCGAGCGTGAGCAAGTCATGTGTAAGCTTCGTCACGCCGGCTTTGATCTTAGCGTGATCGACGCTGAACGTGCCTTTAGCCTCATTGAACTTTATCGCGCCTTCATCCGTGAGATAGTTGAACTGCATCGCGACGCCACGTCCGTGTGCTTCCGTAATTCCGAAACGCACTGAACGAAACATGCTGGCGAGATAGGTAGTGTAAAGCGTCCGCTCCATGCCCTTGTCGATGATGCCGTGATCGATCATGTACTGGAGCGCCCACAGTCCGGTCATATCGGCCTTTGCTTCTTCAATCGACGAATAGAGCTCCTTCAACTGCTTGCGCACGGTTGTTTCCTGACCGCCGGCGGTGATGTTGTGCGGTCCAAGTCCGTGCATCAACTCGTGACAAAGAATGTGAGTGAAGAATGAGTCGAACGCCAATGCCGACTGCTCCGCCGGATCCAGTACGACCTTCGAGATCGGAATCAGCGTTTTATTAAACTTGGCGTCCTGGACGTTCTTCAACATCACGCGCTTCGAGCCTTTTTCCTTAACGACACGCTCATCATTCGGGAGGTTAAAGGCCGCGGTTTGCACACCGCTGTTGCCCTCGCCTGAACCGAAGACCTCGTTAACGACTCGAATCGGCGAAGCAGCGCCGAGTTTTGGATTCCGATACTGCGGGTCGATTGGAAGGTTGTTTTCCAGCTCCTGCAAATGACCGCTGAACTTCGCGAGTTTCGCGGTCTCGGCGTCGTCACGCAGGGTCACGTAAGCTTCGAACGCAGCTTTGTAACTGAACAGTTCGTCTTCGTAGGTTTCGTATGGACCCACAGTGACGTCGATTGGCGAGTCGAGATCCATCCACGCGACGTCGCTCTCATAATAATCGTCGGACGCAAACGCGTCAGCGCGTTTGTTGAGAAAATTTTTGAGCGTAGCCACGGTCGTGAGTGCCGCGGCTTCACGCAACAAGGCTGCGGCAGGCCCGAGATATTCTTTGTAAGCTTCGCTGTACGGAACGATCGTCAGTTTCTTGTCTGGTCCACGTCGAATAAGATGAAAGAAGCCGGTGGCCTTTTGTTTATCCGGTTCAGAGAGACCCTGAAGCCACGAATTAAACTCGTCCTTTGACATGTCGTCAGGGTAGTAGTTTGCGTTAGCGGGCTTTTCGTGCGGCACTCCCTCAACGAATGGCTCGTTGTTGTCGAGACGAGACCATGGTCCATCATTGATGTAGAAGTAGTGCAGACGCTCTCGTCCGACCGCTGATTTATCGGCCAATAATTTCTTCTCGAGCGCATCGTTGCCACTCCAAACCTGACGCAGGAACAACGGATCGAGCAGCTTTGCGGCGGCGATGATCTTATCGAGCGCTTGCCGGTCCTTCGGCGTGAGCTTCGACGTATCAGCCGTCAACGTCGTCGGCGCAAAGCGCGCGATCTTACGCGCGAGATCTGAATTGCCGCCGTTCGGCTTTTGTCCGATCAACGTGGTGGAGAGTAGTGCCATTGCTAATGCGATTGAGATGATTAGCTTCAATGAAGTCATCACTTTCCAATAGGTCTAAAGATTTCACTCACCTTACAGGAGAAACCCGGAAGAGTTGTAGTTGATAGAGTGTCTTCATCTCTGAGGGTTTCTAAGAAGACCAAAGACGGTCCTTTGCCCACATACCGCTCCAAAGCCATATTCAGTGGATCTACAATCCAGTATTCAGCAACCCTGTATTTGGCATACAGCTGAAGCTTCGTTACTCGATCGCGTCGGATGTTGGCAGACCCGGGAGACAAGATCTCTATGACGAGAGCAGGCGGTCCAGTCAATCGATCGTTGGTAATGATCGTGTCATACTGTTCCTTAAGAAAAACGACGATATCGGGAATGACTGCGCTGGAATCACTAAGAATCACACCCACATTAGCAACAATCTCTCCGATAGGATTCGTTTCCAGGAAATTTCCGATCAAGAGGATGAGTCGGACTAAAACTCTTTCATGTGTGAGGCCTGGTGAGCAGGACACAAAAAGTTCTCCTTCTATTATTTCGTAGCGATTACCGTCGCCGTGCGGCATGGCTTCCCAATCGGCGATCGTGTGAGTTTGTAATTTTGTAATCATAAGGCTCCGATGCTGGTGAGTTCTCAGCAGTTTACCACACCCTACAGCGCCTGGCGGTTCTTCAGGATCTTCACAAATGACGCCGAGTGCAGCTCTTCCAGCGTCAATCCCGACAATTCAACTGCTTCAGCTTCCGTGATCGCGCCGCAGTTGATCGCACGCAGAAAATAGTTGAGCAATCCCTGTCCGGTGGCCGCGTCGTCAAAAACGTCGCCCACGAGAGTCGCCTTCGCAGCCTTCTCGACAAAATTCTTCAAGCGCTCGGATGCAGCTTCGAGACTCTCGAGGAAGAACGCGTAAACAGCCGCGTAGCGCGTCGGCAATTGCGCTGGGTGCAGATCCCAACCCTGGTAGAAAGCATTCGTCAACGAGTGCTGAACGTGACTGTAGTGCAAACGCCAGGCACGATGGACCACTTCCCTGTTCTCGTCGATCTGCTCCGCTGTCAACGCTGGGCCACCTTCCACGAAGCGATGCGGAGCGACCGGCATGATGTTCGTCGCGCCATCTGACAGCCAGATGCCTGTGCCGGCAAACGAAACCTGCATCATGTGCTTTGCAAAGTCACACGCTGGATGCAGCATGTGCTGGTGCGCCGCAGTGATGTTGCAGCCGGCCGTGTAATCATAAGTGCCAAAGTGCGCGGCGACACAACGCCCTTCACTCGCCGCAAGCAGCAACGGTAAATTGATCTGCCCACGATGATTAATGATCGACTGCGTGGTCTCGATCATCATCTCAAACTTCAAACTACCTTCCTCGATCCCCGTCTGCTTTTCGAGTTGCGCGAGCAGCGCTGCGAGGGTAGAGACTTGTTCCGGGATCGTGATCTTCGGCAGCGTGACGACGAAGTTCTGAGGCAAACGTCCCTTGCTCAACTCCAGCAAAGTCGAAACAAAAATATCGAGGGTGCGAAAACTGCGCGCGCGCAACTCTTCATTGAACGGCTTGATGCGAATGCCGATGAACGGCGGCAACGTGCCATTCTTACTTCCTTCGGCGGTTTCGGCCGCTGCTGAAACGGCGTGTCCGTCTTCCTCATCGTCGGGACGGTTTCCGTAACCGTCTTCGAAATCGATGCGAAAGTCTTCAACCGGTTCGCGCTGAAGTTTCTCGACCACCCGGCGATAGATCGTGTAGGCCAGCCATGCCGATTTGTGCTCTTTGCGCGCCTGTTCGGGATCAGTTTTCAACAATGAGGCTAGTTCGTTGGCTTCATCGAAATCCTCGGGAAGATCGATCGAGCCAGGCAGTTCGAGGGCTCTAGCAAACGTCATAAAGTCAGGCGCAAACTGATCGAGCGAACGGCGGGCCAGTGACCCAAGTCGTTTCGCGGAGTCAGACTTGAACAGGTGCGCGCCGCCATAGACGGTATGCACCGGTTGCCTGCGGCCGGTTTCGCCGGGGTAATGGTGACTGAATTCCTCATTTGCCTGTCGCAAAGGCTCCGTTAGTTCGGTGAGAGAGGCGTCGGAAAGAGAAGATGTCATCAGGTTATCCTCGGTTTTGTGACTCTTTATTTTTAGGGCAGGCTACAAAGTACCAAGCAGCACGCACAAAGAACAAATTCGTTGACACGGCATCGCCGGGTTCGCTATGTTGCCTGTGAGCCTTCCTCGACGGTTCGCCCCAAATTTCTCACCTCAGCCCCGGCAAATTTACCGAGCATTTGGAGAAGCGACATGAAGAACATCCTGCTTGTTTTGGGCTGCTATGCGGTCCTGCTATTTCAATCCGCCGGAGTCAAGCCGCAAACTCAACCAGTCAAACATGGTGGCAAGATCGAGACGAAGTATGACGGGTTTAACTATGAAACGGTGATGCGACTCCGCAAGATGAAAGTCAATTGTGATGGCCTTAAAGATAAGTTCAAAGATGCGTGCGTTAGCATCGAAGTTACATTGCACTGCCCGGGGCAGCAGCTCAATGCTGTACGCCACGTGACGCTTCAAGTCGTGTTTGAAAACAAAGACTGGATTCACTTCCATGGTCCAGATCAAAGAAACCTGTCGTTCGTGACTGACACGGAAACTTTGAAGCTTGGCCGGATGAGCCCGGTGAACACAAACGAGCCGGGCTCGTGGGACACGAAGGTGGAGACGTTGGAAGCAAAGATTTCCTACGCGACGTTCAAGAAGCTCGCAGCGGCGCAGTCGCTTCAAATGCAAGTCGGGAAAGACGTCGTTGAGTTGCGCAATAACAATCTCGCTGCGTTGCGTGATCTGAACAACCGCGTAATCGTGCCTGCAACAACCAGTTCAAACTGAAAGGCTTCGGTTCCCTTCATGGCTGAACGCACATCTGCCACAGCTTGATCGCTTCCACTGGTCGCACCAGCATTAAGATCTGCAACAACAAACTATCGCGAATCCATACAATTAAAAACAGTTCCACAAGCACGAAAACAATCAGCGACCGGCGCAGTCCGAGTTTTCGCGCAATCATGAACCCCGCGAACGCGCACAGCAGATCGCCAATCGAGTTCACGATCGTATCGCCTGTATAACCGAGCGCCGCCGTTTCGGTTCGGTACTTATCGATCACGAACCGCGTGTTCTCAAAAACTTCCCACGCGCCTTCGAGCAACAGTGCCAGCCAGACCTGCCAACTCGAAGTCAATCGCCTGAATAACAACGCGATCAGCCAGAAGAACAAAAATCCGTGCAGCACGTGTGTAAAGCTGTACGGATCAAGCAACTGTTGTGACGTATTCGAGCTACACGTGTCGCTGGTCCAAAGTGCAAAGTGCCCGCACGAGCAAAGAAACATGCGCCCTTCAGCACGAAGTGACACGACCACCAACAGCAGGACCAGTCCGATGGCAACGATCTGCAACACGCCGGGGCGATTAGATTTTGTTGTCATTCGAAGAGAGAAATTACCACATCCAGCGAGTTATGGCGTCTGGGTGAGAAAGTCTTCGATGAGGCGGCGGTCGTTTTCTTCTTTGATGCGGGTAAACAGTTTCGTACCGAGTTTCCTGATCGTCTCCGGTTTATCGAATGGGAGACGATCGTACATCTGTCCGCCGCTGAAGTGGCAGGGCATGCATTTCGACTTGAAGATGGGTTTTAGCTGAGTCTCGAAATCGACTCGCGCTTTCGCGGTTGAGACCTTGCTCGGTGCGACATTCTCGGTCTTGTGCGCGGGTTTCGCTATGCTGCCCGACTCGACCAGCAACAAACCTACCGCAACTACGCCAAGAACCATTCGCATGAGCTAAATGTACGCCTCTGCCTGCGAATAGTGGATGCAAAATGTGACGAACCGTTTGAATTCAATGACGAGCAAGCAAGCGGGCGGCGATAAAGTGAAACCCCGGAGGAAACGTTTCTGCATTTCCGAAGCATATAGAGTAGGAACGACATTGCCGTAGAAAACATTTAACCGAGAGTAGGTTGCGCCGAATAGTGCGTCCCTACTTTGAAAACGGGAAAACTCTCATGTCCACTCAAAAATGCCGCCAGGGGTGCTTGCACACGCTATTTTGCCTTCTTCTCGGTGTGCTGCGTCGTCTCCATGTGATTTCAAGGAATTTCTACCGGAGATACTGTTCATGCGGTTTAAGGTTAGTCGCGATCTCCTTCAATCACGATAGTGCTTCACTGAGTGGCGACGCCATGAACATCAGAAAGAACTTCACTCAGACGGTCGCCGTTCCGGAATGGACCGCAGGAGAGACGTTACCGGCTGACTCTCCGGCTGCGTACGCAATAAGAGAGACGCAGGGTAGGACGATAACTATAAAAGCCAAGTTCATGGTTAGCTCAAACAGTGTTACAAAGGCGCAAGTACGAGCTCGTGGAGGCGGCGTCTTAGGGCAACTCGATCCACAGACAATCACGCTCGCGAACGGCGTTTCAGTACCGGAGTTCGTTTCTTTCGAACTGCGGGATCATTTGATTGGAGCGGACGGGATCAACGTGGAAAACGTCACGTGGGAGTGGGAGTTCAGATGTTGCGGTGGCTGTAAGTGGGAACCGCTCGCAACAACTCGCCATAGAATCTATACCATACTTGAAGAACCCAACCTGCCGTGGACGCAGCAACCCGCTTCAAATACACAGAATCCATGGACTGATGCTTTGGACTATGCATGCGTTTGGGCAGCCGGCCAACAGAATGAAATTGATGCGGCGACAGCGATCACTAAACAAGTAAACGCCAACCTTGGGCTTGTTTATGACAATGCCTCTGGAGCGCCATTTTACGAGCCACAACCATTGTGCGATAAATTCGAACTGACACAATTCCTTGCTTACTTAACAAACGGGACAGGACTCGGGAATATTGTCAATTGCATGGACTGCGCGACGATCACTACGACCTTTTCCAATCTCGTCGGGTGCGATCTACACGCATCCAAAATGGGATCGGGATTCGCTCTTACACCCTTCCGTGGGATTGGATCAGCAATATTCGCCTGTCCAGGTTTTGGTTGTAGCTTCAGCTATCATGAGGTTGCATGGACCGGCAGTCACGGAAATGCCGATCCGCTTTTTGATGCCTGTTTGCGAGTCGATAATGACACCAACCCCTGGGCGCCGCCGCACATTGAGAGCTTTTGTGTGAATATCGTTTTCTCCACAAACCCGGGTGCGCCACTGCCGTTTGCTGTTCCGTTTAATGCGCAAAGCTACAAAGAGAGATTGTGTACTAATGATGCCGCCGGAATTGGAAGTTGTAATCCGATTGGTCCGTGGCCCACTAGCAGTAACGGAAGGAGACCGGTGAAATGAGCGAGAAGTTCTCCGAAGAAGCCTATCGAGAGCGTGTGAAGCAGAACTACGACTTCTATCAGTGGGCGGGCCACACCAGAGAAGGCGATCGCAACGTAAAAATCAGCGGGTTGTTGCTTCCGTCAACAGCGACTGCGTTTCAGGTAATAGAAAAGGAAGAGCTAACTCCGTCGTCCAGGCAGAACCGTGTGACGCGCTATGTCTGTGTATCGCCTACCGGCGACAATCGTCGAATTATTACAACGGTGTTTGAGTGCACGAGTGTTGACGATGCGCATGAAACCCTGATCGATGTGGTCATGACTTACATGGCGCCGAAGCTGCCGAAATGTGAGACCAAAAACCTCACCGTAGGAGACGTTTGTTTCGGTAGCCATGGCACCTTAAACCTGTCGGTCATCTTTGCGCGCTTCAATATTCTCAGCGAGATCAAGAGTGCGACACCTGGCCCCACGTCGGTAGATGAAATCGCAAGAGCCGTGGACTCATTAATCCTCAATCAATACCGGGCCATCCAACCGGGTTAGAGAATGTTTTGATATCGCGTTGGGGCTTAGCGTACAAGATTGCGCTCTTTTGACAAAAATGCCCGGGCTAATCTATTTGCAGCACTGTTGAGATTCAGGCCATTTGCGAGCATAGTCCTTAACCTTTTCTCGCAGACCGTCCTCATTCAGGTTCTGAACCTCCTTCACTGCCGGATCACTGGAGCGAGCGTGGGCTTTTATTCCAGCCTGACCCCTCAGTTCGAAGAGTCCCTGTGGACCACCAGTAAGCAAATAAACATCACTGCCATTTCTGTTTGCATAAAGAAACAAGAGATATTTTTTGCCCTCAAGCATCGGCTCGAAATCGCGCGTTCGCAGTTCGGCGCTGGTTCCATCCTCAAAATCCACTTTCCCACCAAGCAGCGCCACCTTGACAACCGAGTTTTCGGCATGTGTGCCCTTAATCGAGTCTTTTACCCGCACATCAAATTCCGTTACGATCATCTGGCCATCCGAGTCGAGTCGCCCCTTGCTCCTTTCTGGTATGCCAATGACAACGGCGGCGCTGCTCTTCGTAAGCGTCTCAAGATCAAAACTCGCCCAATCCCAATATGGATCCACGGTGCTCACGTAATGGCCTTTGATTTTGGCCGCCTCCCTATAACCGCCGCGCCGGATGGCTTCAGTCATTTTCTTTTGTTCATCGCGATCAGTTTGGTTTTGTGATTTGCCACTCGTAACAGGCACGGAGTAAAGCGCAAACACAACGCTAACGACAGCGAACGAGCAGAGGATCAATACCGACAATCTCTTACGTCTTTTAGGCATTTGTAGGTCTCCTTTGGGCTAAGCAACGTGGTGATTCGTTAACCAGAGCCACTCGCGACCGAAAGCGCCAGCAGGGTTTCGACGCGCTTCGTTCGCCATTTCGACGCTATGAAATTTCCGATCACGATGAGGGCGACAACGACGATCCCCAGGTTGGCTGAGATTTCAAGAAAGCGCCGCAGAGATTTAGTTGATTTCTCCATTTTTATAACCGAGATATCAAGTCATTCCTTCACAGACAATTTTGGAGTTGCTTGGCTCTTTTTCGATTTCAGTTCTTTTGCAAGCACAGCTCCTGCGAATTGAAGTTTCAGCAGAAGTCGGAGTGCTGGATCGCGAACACCGCTAACTATTTGATCGGCGTGAAACCAATCAGTTGTAGCAAGGACCGAGAGCGTTGGCTCAATTCGTAGTTCGCTCACGCTCAGCGGAAAGACGCCCAGTCGCGTTTGCACTTCTGCAATCGCAGTATCAAGCCCAAACGCAAACGGTGGCTTGGTTCGCGCAGAGTCTTTCGACTCGGCCGAGTTAGCGTACCTTACTGCGAGTGACAGCGTTTCGAATGCTCGACGGGAGTCGTCCTTTACCAACAGTGCGGTCGCCGTTAGCGCCAATTCTGCTTTGTATGGACTTGGCGATGCTGCATCCAAAGCTTTCAACGCCTTAGTGATCGACTCAAAACCTAAGACCTTATCCTTTTTGGTGGCCTCGGTTGCTACAGCGAGCAAGGCCCAAGCACGCGTTTCTTCGGAAGAGATTGATTCAGCAAGCTGTTGCGCCTCAATAAACTCTTTCTGCTTCACGAACGCGTTCACGCGAGTAATAGTGAGAAGATCCGTGTAAGCTGATTTCCCGTCTTCGTCGCTAAAAGCGTTGATGGCATCCGCAGCCAGGTCGAACCTTTTCTCAGAGTCGTCCGAGTCATTGCGCAACAGTTCAGAGATTAAGCGATTAAGTCTTAGGTCGCGTCGCCAAGCATCTTGGTCCTTAAGAATATCGCCAAGTCTCTCCTTTGGGTCTGAGAACGTCTCTGGTTGAACTCGTGTTATCAAATCGCGCTTGTTTTCAGGAACAAAAGCGGCCGTTTGGTCCAAAAGCAAATCAAACTCAAGCAACTGCTCCGGGGCATCCTGCGAAATGAGATGGCGTATAATCCCTTTGAAGGCATTAAATCCAGTAATAATGTAATACGTATCTATCCCAGGCTCTTTGACAACGGTTGCCCACGCCTGAAGTGAACGCATGAAGAAACTGGCAAATGCATTCTTAGTCGCTTGCGGCATGTCCTTATCAGCCAAGTCGAGAGTGGAGGCGTAAGTGAGACTGGAGGGATCGAGAGTGACATTAGTTGCCAACACTTGACCGATCCTGTTTTCGAGTCTGTTAAGGAGTGCCCGATTTCCGTTTTGAATCAGTTTTTCCTGAATATGAAATAAGCTGCCTGACACAGTTCCACCTTGAAGACTTTGAGCTACTAACCCCATTGCTCTCTCGGGTTCGGAATCTATAAGTGAAAGGGCAAGTTTAGCAGTCTGCTCAGCAGCAGTTTGCCGATCGCTGAAATGAGTACGCCACGAAGCACTCTTGAAGTTTAGAGCTGTGGAGTTGTTGCTGGCCGCTGTTTCCTCAGAAGCTTGAAACTCTTTCTGTCGAGCGAGAGCCCTTTCAGAATCCACCAGCGCATAGACAGTCAAAGCCTCATTGCGCAAAGTTGCTGCCATATTTCGTTGCCCCCAACTCGCCGCATCTGCGGAACCCCACTCGTTTAGGTCACGCAAGACAACTTCAAGCAGGCGAACGGCTTCCTCTTTTCTTGCGGGTTGTAAAATCTTTGCCGCCTTGATCAGAATTTTTGCTCTTTGCGGTATGTCTGAAAGCTTGGAGGCTTCTGCGGTTATGTCAGCAATGGACGTGATCGCCAGACTATAGTAATCGTAATCAGCAGGGGTAATCTTTTTCTGACCTTCACACCATGGCCGAGGGCAGCACAGGACTAACATGAACAGACTCACTGACTGCAAAATCGTAGGAGTTTTCATACTCATCCTAAATACTCGTTTCGCTGGGTACGTTGAGCGCTGTAGCGCTGAACGTACCCAGCAGGAAGCGATCAATTTGCCGGCGGTTCTGATGGCAATGCGAAGTCCCCCGCTTTGCACTTGGCCTCACACGTCATGCGGTCCGATTCACACTTCTGGAGACAGCCCGCATTTAGTCCGCACCCTCCTGTGCAATTTTGGTAGCCCCTTGCACAGCCCTCGAAACAGGGATTATCGGAAGCAAGAGTGGTTATAGAACTGGAATTGGGAAAAGTGGCAATGACAATCAACAAGATTAACGCAAGAAATCGTAGAGTGAGACGCATCGGATTACCTTTCTGTGAAGACTGCGTTAGTAGTGCAGTCAGGTTGAGTACCTGTGAAAAGTAAAGGTGATCGGGAGTGGCGGCCTTTACTATTCGTGAAGAAGGTCCGACCGGATTCGACCGAGATGTCGAGGGCCGGATGCTATGACAACCAACAAATGTTGTCAAACAATTTGCTCCTTGCACTTACTAATACGGGTTGAAAAAGAGAAAAGGCCGCTTGGGGTAAAATCTAGCGACCTTCATAAACTCGTGGTAGCGCATACGGGACTCGAACCCGTGGTCTCTGCCTTGAGAGGGCAGCGTGTTAGCCGACTACACCAATGCGCCGTAGTAGGACTCGAATTATAGGTGCCGCGTGGCGCTGTTCGCAAGTTCACCGCGTTAGCACCGGTAAATAAGCCTTCCAGGGGCCGACGGCGTCGCCGTATTGCTTCGACATTACGCGAACGATCTGGCCAATGTGGCTGAGATCGTGGACGACCCAGGCCGCGAGCAGTTGGCTAAGTGTAACCGGGCCGAGTTCCGGATGGAGGCCTCGCTTGTCCAACAGTTCAGGTGTCAAATTCAACTCGTCCAACTGTCGCAAACTCTCCGCACGCAAGCGTGCAAACGTCTCGATGAGTTCCCCAATCGGTTTACTCTTCGGCTTTTCGAACATCGCCTCGCGATTGAACGGCGTGAACGCACGGCTTTCACCATCCTCCAGAATGATTCGAGCGCGCGGAATCCAGTCCGTTTCTTCTCCGTGAATCAGATGGCCCACTACGTCGTAAGGGCTCCAGGTGTCCGGACCTTCGTTGGTCGTCAGCCACGGTTCGGGAAGATCCTGTAGCAGGAGACCCAAGGTCGAAGGCGTGCGCGCAAAATATCTCTCACGTGTTCGAGTTCAAGTTTCATGGTTGCACTAAAAATAAACCCAAATTTGCTATACTGCACGCGCTTGAACGCTAGCTGATCCCCACGAATGCGATACTGACCTGTCGTCTATGCCAAAACACGGAGTTGTTGGCGACTTTTCATCCTTCAATCGGAACTTGCTATGAAGATTGTTGTCTTGCGGGAGACACAAGAGGGTGAAGCACGCGTCGCACTCATGCCCGAGTCAGTCAAGAAACTCGTCGGGCTCGGAGCGTCTGTTCACGTTGAAAGTCGCGCCGGCTTGAGTGCCGCACGCACGGATGAGGAGTATCGCGAAGCCGGCGCTGATGTATCCACTGATCGAGAAGCCTTGCTGGCGGACGCTGACGTTCTCGCCGTCGTGAACCGCCCGACCGCCAACGATTTTGGGCGCTTGAAAAAAGGCGCGGTCGTAATCGGATTCCTGCGGCCACTCGACGAGCCCGCTGCGCTCGTACCCGCACTTGATCGCGGAGTCACCACTTTCTCCGTCGAACTAATTCCACGCATCACGCGCGCACAGGCGATGGATGCGCTTTCGTCGATGGCTACCGTTGCCGGTTACAAAGCCGTCTTGATTGGCGCGGCGCACATACCGCGGATGTTTCCGTTATTGATGACTGCTGCCGGAACTGTGCCGCCGGCGCGCGTCCTCGTTCTCGGCGCCGGTGTCGCCGGACTGCAAGCGATCGCGACTGCGCGGCGTTTGGGCGCGGTCGTCGAAGGTTATGACGTACGCGCCGCGGCGGGCGAACAAGTCAGATCACTCGGCGCAACATTCCTCGAAGTCGATCTCGGCGGGATCAAGACAGAAGACGCGGGTGGTTACGCAGTTGAACTTTCCGAAGAGGCGATGAATCGTGGCCGCGCGTTGATTGCGGAACACGCGAAGACCGCGGATGTGATCGTCACGACCGCACAGGTGCCGGGCCGGCGCGCGCCGTTGCTGATTACGAAAGAAGCAGTCGACGGCATGAAGCGTGGCTCGATTGTCATTGACCTCGCAGGCTCAACCGGCGGCAACTGTGCGTTGAGCCAAGCTGATGTAACGGTTGAACGCGACGGTGTGACGATCCTCGCGCCGACAAATCTAGCGGCCACTGTGCCGGTCCACGCCAGCCAGCTTTACTCGCGCAACATCACTTCGTTCCTGTCGTTGCTGATCAAAGACGGACAGTTACAGCTCGACATGAAGGACGACGTAGTTGGACCATCGTGCGTGACGCACAACAGCGAAGTTGTGAACCAGCGCGTCGCCGCTGCACTACAAGCTCAACCAGGGTAGGACCATCGATGTCAGCAGAAACTCTAATCTCCGCACTCTACGTCTTCGCGCTCGCAGCGTTCCTGGGTTACCAGGTGATCTCGCGCGTGCCGCCGCTGCTGCACACGCCGCTGATGTCGGCGACTAACGCGATCTCCGGTATCTCTTTAGTCGGTTCGATTGTGACCGCCGGCGCGCGATACAACACAGTCAGCACGATCCTCGGTTTCATCGCGGTGGTTTGCTCGACTACAAACGTCGTCGGTGGTTTCGTGATCACCGATCGCATGTTGAAGATGTTCCGCCGAAAAGAACTAGTGAAGAAGGACTAGAGCCACGGATTTTCACGAATAAACACGGACCTGAGAACAATCCGTATTCATGCGAACCTACTTCATCGAATTCAGCTATTTGCTCGCTTCAATCTCGTTCATTCTCGGATTGAAGGGCTTGAGCCATCCCGAAACCGCGAAACGTGGGATGCATCTCGCCGAGTTTGGCATGTTGATGGCCATCATCGGCACGTTGATGCATCTCGAGATCGTCACGTACGTGTGGATTATCGCCGGACTCGCGATCGGATCAGTTGTCGGACTCGCGATGGGTGTTTGGGTGCCGATGACGGCAATGCCACAACGAACCGCGCTCTCACACGCGTTTGGCGCTTTTGCCGCAGCGCTTGTAGGTATTTCGGAATTCTACAGAGAAGGCGGTCATCTCCAGAACAGATTCATGATGGGCGCGCTCGGCTTCGAAGTCATGCTGGGCGCGCTTACCACCACGGGCAGTCTGCTCGCCTTCGCAAAACTTCAGGGACTCGTGCGCGGCACGCCGGTGACTTACAAGGGCCAGAACATCTTCAACATGGCCCTGCTTGCTGTGACTATCGGCATCTTCGTTTATCTCATCGTAGTGCCGGGTTCGATGCCGCTGTTCTTCACGATGGTCGGGCTCGCATTCATCTTTGGATTGTTGCTGGTGATGCCGATCGGATCGGCAGACATGCCGGTAGTGATGTCTCTGCTGAACTCTTATGCCGGCCTGGCTTCGGCAGCAACAGGTTTCGTGCTGTCAAACAAAGTGCTGATCATCGCAGGCACACTCGACGGCTTCTCGGGTTTCATACTTTCGATACTGATGTGCCGCGCGATGAATCGCTCGATGGCCAACGTCCTGTTTGGTGCTTTCGGAAGCGCGGCGACAGCCGCAGCCGGAGGCGAGCAAGACGGATCGATGCGAGAAGTCGGTCTCGAAGACATTGCCACACAACTCGCCTACGCGAACAAAGTCGTCTTCGTCCCTGGTTACGGACTCGCCACCGCTCAAGCACAACACGCCGTGCGCGAACTCGCCGACGTGCTCGAAAAACGCGGCGTCACAGTCAAATACGGCATTCATCCGGTCGCGGGTCGCATGCCGGGACACATGAACGTGTTGCTCGCCGAAGCGAACGTTCCTTACTCAGCCTTGTACGAACTCGAGCAGATCAATCCGGAGTTTCCGACTACCGACGTCGCAGTAGTGATCGGCGCTAACGACGTAGTGAATCCGGATGCGCGAGACAATCCCACTAGTCCGATCGCAGGCATGCCGATTCTCGAAGTGGACCGCTCGAAATCAGTCGTGGTTTTGAAGCGTGGCCAGGGCAAGGGCTTCTCGGGTCTCGAGAATCCTTTGTTTTTCAAACCCGTGACCGGCATGCTCTACGGCGATGCGAAAGACACGTTAACGCGTTTGGTGCAAGCGGTACAACACGCATAAAGAAGAGTTTTCACGCAAAGGCACTAAGAAAAGCAAAGGCGCCTTTGCTTACTTTGCGTCTTTGCATGAAAATCCCGTAGTCACCCCTTAATCATTCTAACTGGAGAAAGCATGCGAAGATTTTTTACCGCTCTCGTGCTGGCGAGTCTGCTCGTCACCACATTCCCCGCAACCTACGCGCAACGCGCAACCGACAAGTCGAAAAAGACTGCCGCTTCCGTTACCACTCAACGGGCCGTCGACACGATTGCTGCAAATCAACTCAGAAACTATCTGACGTTCATCGCTTCGGACGAAATGGAAGGACGCGACACGCCGTCGCGCGGACTCGATACCACCGCGAAGTTTCTCGCGTTGAACCTGGCGAATTGGGGCTTTAAGCCTGCGGGTGATGACGGCAGTTTTTTCCAACGCATCGAACTGCGTCGCGATCGTGCTGATAGTGGCCAAACGAAAGTCGAATTAAACGGGCGCGCGTTGACGGCCGGAACGGACTACCTGCCCGGCAACGGTTCGGGCAATGTGAGCGGCCAACTCGTCTTCGCCGGCACTGGGTGGTTTATTAAGTCGAAAGAAGTGGACGCGTACAAGGGCATCGATCCGGCTGGAAAAATCGCGGTCATCTTTGGAACGCCAAACACTTTCCCGCGCAGCGTCGTGCGTAGTGACTACGGAAAGCAAGGCGAAGACTACATGAATCCAACAGACTACGCGCGCAGCAAAGGCGTGGTCGGTCTGATTTACGTTCCCGACTTTCAATATCTCGCAAACTGGCAACGCAACCGCCAGCGCACCCTCGAGCGTGGCTCGACCGTGGTGGCGAAGTTTCAACAACAGTCTGGTCCGTCGTCATTGCCTTCGATCGTGATCTCGCCTGAAATAGCCCAGGCACTCTTCGCCGGCGAGCCACAGTCTGCCTCAGGCATTTTCAATGCTTCTTACGGAGGCAAGTTGCCGGCTGCGTTTGTGATGAGAGACACGAAGAAAGTGACGATGAATGTTGCCAGCAACAGTGAGGCAGTTCCGACTCAGAACGTCGTCGCGATTTGGGAAGGCAGCGATCCGGTTTTGAAAACTGAATACGTTGCGCTCGGCGCCCACTACGATCACGTCGGCAGCGGCTGTCCGCCTGTTGGTAATGACACGATCTGCAACGGGGCCGACGACGATGGCTCAGGCACGACTGCGCTGCTCGGAATGGCGGAAGCGTTGGCTAAAGCGTCCATAAGACCGAAGCGTTCGGTGTTGTTCGTTTGGCATTGCGGCGAGGAGAAGGGATTGTGGGGTTCGCGTTACTTCACTGAGTATCCGACAGTGCCATTGAATCAGATCGTCGCGCAGATCAATATTGACATGATCGGGCGCAGCAAGAAAGAAGGCGACACCAATGCACGTAACTCGGAGCTAACCGGGCCGGACGCGGTTTACCTGATCGGCTCGACGATGATGAGCACCGAACTCGGCGAAATCGTCAACGCAGTTAACAAGTCGTTTCTGAACCTCACTCTTGATACGAAATACGATGATCCTAAAGATCCTAATCGCTTCTTCTACCGCAGCGATCATTACAACTATGCGCGCAAGGGGATTCCGATCATCTTCTTCTTTGATGGAGTTCACGAAGACTACCACCGTCCGGGGGACACTGCGGACAAGATCGATTACCAGAAGATGGAGAAGGTCACTCGGACGATCTACATGACACTGTGGGAGATCGCGAGCCGGCCGGTGCGATTGAAAGTTGATAAACCACTACCAGTGCAGATCTCGACCACAGATTCTCGCGAATAAACGCGGATCAGAGATTTCGTTCTGAGACTAGCTTTCGATAGGCTTCGGCGCGTGAGATTCCCAGCTCACGCGCCGCTTTCTTTAACGCAGCGCGCTGGTCCATACCATCCTGCTCGAACTGATCGACTAAGGAAGCGATAGTTAACTGTGGTTTCGCGGCGCTGATGACAGTGCGATCGATCAGCACCACGATCTCGCCGCGTGGGTCTTCTCGGTCGTAGTGTTCGCTGAGCTCGCTTAAACGTCCGCGGCGGATCTCTTCGTGCACTTTTGTCAGCTCGCGCGCGACAACAGCATCGCGCTCGCCGAGTATCTCGTAAGCGTCTTTGAGTGTGGCGGCGAGACGGTGTGGTGCTTCGTAGAAGATCAACGTGCCCGGTACTGATTGTAATTCAGAGAGCCGAGCGCGACGCGCGTTGGTGCGTGGTGGAAGAAATCCGGCGAAGAAGAATTCATTGGTCGGGAGTCCTGCGGCAACCAGCGCTGAGATGAGGGCACTTGGACCAGGCACCGGCACGACCGGTACGTCGTTCTCAATCGCAGCACGAACAAGACGAAAGCCCGGGTCGCTAACAGCCGGAGTGCCGGCATCGGAAACGACCGCGATGCTATTTCCTTGCCTGAGTTGATCGATTAGCTCAACAGCGCGTTGTTGTTCGTTGTGTTCGTGATAACTGATGGTTTCCGTTGTGATGCCATAGTGACTCAGCAGTTTATGCGTGTGGCGCGTATCTTCGCAGGCGATCAGATCGACGTCGCGTAACACCTGTAAAGCGCGATGCGTGATGTCAGAGAGATTGCCGATGGGAGTTGCGACCAAATAGAGAGTGCCGGGCATGCGGCATATATTAGACAGATTGGCGTCATAAAGATAAAGGCCCCGGCATTTGAGCCGAGGCCTTTGGCGGGTAAAACCAGCAGTTCACTAGCGGAAGTCAGATGCGGGCGATTACTGAGGGAATGGAATTCGTCTCCACCAATCGTTGTTGTTGCGGTCGTTGCGACGATCGTTGCGGCGATAGTCGTCATCGCGGCCATAACCGCCGTTGTATCTGAAACCGTAGGCGTCGCTGATGTAACGCAGTTCCTGTTGGATCTGCGACCACTCTGAAGCAAGCCTGCTGTCATACCAGCGTGGACGCGCAACACGGTCCACCTGTTGAGCTTCCTGCAACACGCGTCGCGCTTCATCGGTACTGCGATTCAGGTCGCGGCCATTGCCGACTCTCGATTTCAAATCACCCACCGCATCGCGAAACTGGTGGACTTCATTGTTGATCTGATCTTCGCGGCGTGAGCCATTCGCTCTGCTGTGATCGAGCGCACGATCCATATCACGCTCAAAATCTTTTGCTAAATTATCGAGACGGTGTACGGAGTCGCGCAGTCCGCGATCGTCGTAGCGTCCATAACCGCGATTATCCGGATAACGATCGCGGGAATTGCCGTCCCATTGGGCACTCGCAGCGACGGGCAAAGCAAGGGCTAAAACACCCGCTGCGAAAATTGAAAATTTCAGTGTGCGTCGGTTAGTCATTTCTGTAATTCTCCTCAGTATCACTTCGGGCCGCCGAGGTATTTGGCAACTGTCGTGCCTTTGCGGGAATGCCGCAAAATTCAGGGTGTTTCGTGAGGAATTGTCGAAAAGGTGCAGGGGTTTACGGAAATGGTTTCACGCAAAGGCGCAAAGGTTACGCAAAGACGCGAGGAAAACCTTTGCGTCTTTGCGTAACCTTTGCGTCTTTGCGTAACCTTTGCGCCTTTGCGTGAAATATTAGCGATGTTGGTCGAGCAGGATGGCGATGTGGCGCCTCATGTGCGACTCATGCAGAGATGGGTGTTTGAGCGACTTCCAGACTGGCGTTCCGTTGTGAGATTTGGTGAGTAACAACTCTTCGCTCGCTTGTCGAATTCCCAGGTGACGAATGTTCGCGCACGCGAGACCTCCCCCTCGCACGACCCCATCGCGAGGCACGCGCGGCCATCCCGCTTCGACATACAACGTCCGCACGCCGTTAGTAAACGTGAGCAGATGCCCGACCATCGTTGAAGCTCCGATCTTGAAACGATGCCCTTCCTGTTTCGAGATCTGAATACTCGCCCCCGCGCGATTGGCGTCGGCCGCCAACGACGTGAACTCAGCCAGCAGCCACTCAACCCCCGCTTTACGCAGTAAGTCGTTCGAATTTTTCAGTGATAAATACTCGGCGATATCGCTGCGGCCCGCCAGTTTGGCTCTGCGTTCAGCCTCGGACAACGCCGCTGCCCACGCTTCATCTAGTTCGCTCATATCAGGTTGCCGATGGTATCATGAGCGCCGAATCGTCCCCCCACATCCTGAGGCGGAACTAATCGACAAATGATCCCATCATATCGACTCCTAACACGACTGTTGACGCTGGTTGCGGCAGTTGGTTTGTTTCTAGTGGTCAGTGCGAACCCGTTTGCACAATCAACCAAACTACCTGCTCCGAGCACTCACGTAAGCGATTTCGCAGGCGTCATCGATAATGAAGCCAAGAGCCGGATTGAAAGTCTGCTGCAAAAGCTGCAGGAGAAAAGCAAGATAGAACTGTACGTCGCGGTTGTAGACAGCACCGGCAGCAAGGACATCGCTGATTTCTCAAAACAGCTTGCGAATGATTGGAACATCGGCTCCAAGTCCAGCCGCGCTAAGAGCCTGTTGCTGGTTGTTTCAGTCGCGTCGAAAACGTCCTTCACTCAAGTTAGCACTACCATTCAGAGGAGCCTGCCTGAAGGTATTGTAGGTGAAATGGCTTACCGCATGAATGGACCACTTGGGGAGGGACGTTTCGCGGAAGCAGTAGACAGTGGCGTACGAGTTTTTGCAAGTGCACTCGCTTCGAGGATCGGACTTAAGGTCTCGGATCTTGAAGCGTCTCCGGTTGCGTCGAATAGTTCTGAAGCTGCAGTCGATGCGCCGCAACAGGTGCTCGTAAGCGCTAAAAACGTGAAGCGAAGTCGCCGTGTCGCGAGCGAGGAGGCGAAGTCAGTGCCGCAACCGACGCCGCCTGACGAAGCACCGCGAGTTGAACCAACGCCGGCTGAAACTCCAGTCGCTGAACCAACAGCGACAGAGACGCCCAAGTCAGAGCCGGTTGCGACTGAATCACCAAAGACCGAAGAGAGCCCGGCTCCTGCAACTCCGAAGACTACCGGAACTACGACTAAACCAACCAGTAAGAAACCCGCGTCGGCTGCAAAAACGAACACGCCGGTTAGGAAGATGACCGCTGCCGAGCTCGCTGAGGTGGATCTCGACGAACTCGATGAAGTCGAGCTGACGTTGACCAAGCCGCTGCCTGAACGCGCAGTCAAGTTGAAGGAATTCCTCGACACCCATCCGGATTCGAAAGCGAGGCCACGCGCGACCGAGTTGTTGATCAGCACACATGCTGCACTTGGCGATCAGAAGTTGAAAAACGGCGACAGTGTCGGCGGTATCCAACAACTACTGCGCGCCATAGATGAAGCAGATGTCAGCATTTCCGAAAAACTGTTTACGGGTGTCATCGCCCAGATCCCGATGAATCTCTACCTGCGCGGTGAACGTGAAGCGGCGCTCAAAGCAGCGCAGAACATCGAGGCGAAGTTTGGCAACGATCCGAAGCGCTTGCTGGCAATGGCCGGTTTTTATCTCGGGATCGAACGTGCCAACGACACTGTGCGACTCGCTGAAAGTGCAGTGAAACTCGCGCCCGACCTCGCCGAAGCACATCACCTGCTCGCAGTCGGGCTGCACATCTCTTTGCGACTCGATGAAGCCATCGCTGAATACAAGCGAACGCTTGAACTCGATCCAAGTTCGAAAGTGTCGCGCGGCAGTCTCGCGGATCTCTATCGCGCCGCGGGCAAGACGGAGCAGGCACTCGCGCTTTATAACGAACAGCTCGCTGCCGAGCCGAAAGATAAAGCAGCACGCGCGGGCAAGGTGATTTCACTGCTCGAGCTCAACCGCAGCGAAGAGGCGAACAGCGCGCTCCAGACCGCGCTCACTGAAGAGCCAAACAACTTACCGTTGCTCGCCGGCACGGCGTACTGGTTCGCAGCACACGACAGTCACGAAAAGGCTTTCGATCTCGCGCGTCGAGCGATCGGAATCGAGCCGCGTTACACGTGGGCCCAGATCGCATTGGCCCATGCTTATCTCGGTTTGAAGAGTCCGCTCGACGCAGAACGCGCGATTCGTTTCGCACGTCAGTTTGGAAAGTTTCCGACGTTGAGTTATGAGCTCGCGAGCGTGCTGGCGTCGATGGGTTTTTATGATGAGGCAGCCGAAGCATTGCGTGAGTCGTTCGCGCTCAAGGACGATCAGATTCAAACGTATCTTGCCGGCACTCGCGCCGCGAGTGATACGAGCTTTATCGAGCTGCTCGCACCCGAACGGCGCGCAGGTATTTATCAACCAACTCCGGCGGACAATGCCGCAAACGCGAAGATGTTGAAAGCGTTGCTCGCTTTGAGCTTCGCTGTCACACCCGGCGCTGACGGCAAGATTGACGAAGCGGCGGCGGTTGCGGCTGCGAAACATTTTGCTTCCGGCACTGACAGCATGCGCGGCTTTAGACAGGTTTATGCCGCGAATCGACTGCTGCGAAATGGAGTCGGCATCGTGCCTGCATTGGAAATGGTGGCGGCAGCGAGAACAGCTTCTGACGAAGCGCTGAAGGTGCCTGTAGCGACGATGGCGGCCCAGGCTGAGGAATTCCGCGACCTGCGTGCTCGCGCACTCACCGGCGGCAACGTGCCGGACATCGCACCAGCACCTCCGGAAGTATTGGCCAACATCTTCAAGGGTCGCCTGGAAGATCTCGAGGGTTGGGGCTTGTTCAACCAGGAGAAGTATTCGGAAGCGATTACTCACCTGAAACAAGCTGCGGAGATTTCCCCCGCGGGAACGCCGGCGTGGCGCAGTGCGCTCTGGCATTTGGGTGTGGCACTCGAACAAGCAGGACAAAAAGAGCAGGCTCTCGACGCGTACATCAAGAGCTATCGAGCCGGACCACCGGAGTCTGTTCATCGTTCCACCATCGAGCAACTCTATCGCAATATCAATGGTTCAACGAACGGTCTCGAAGAACGACTTGTAACAGGCGCCGCGGCGGTGGCTGTATCCACTCCAGGTCCCGCAGCAGCAGAGACACCGAAACCAGAGTCGACCGCCCCGTCACCGGCGCCGGCAACTCCTGAACCAACGTCTGAAGACGCATTGAAGAGTGTCGCAGCGCGACTGCGTTCCACCGTCAAAATCACTGGCCGGATTGTTGACGCAAACAAGGTAGGAATTCCTAATGCGACCGTTGTTTTGATAAGTCCGTTGGGAACTGTGATCACCGCGACGACTGATAAAGAAGGTGTTTACACCTTCAGAGTGGCGCCGTCACAGAAGACGTATCGAATGATTCCATCGGCAGATGGTTATACGTTTACGCCGATCGATCGCACGCTTCCGAGTTTATTTGATGATTTGAAGGATATAGATTTCGTGGGAACCAAACCTTAACCGCGGATTCACACAGAAAAACGCGGATCAGAAAAATATTCTGATCCGCGTTATTCGTGTTTATCCCCCGACTAATTCGGCAGGACGGGTTTTCCTTCAGCGTCGTACAGTTCAACTTTCCCGTACTTCGCCAATACTTCGCGAGCCTTCGCCGCATCGCCGACGGCAACTACCTGCAAGTGGCCCAGGTCGATGTACTGCTTAGCCGCGCGCTGCACGTCCGCAGTAGTGATCGCCGAAACTTTCTGTGGATACGTATCCCAGTAATCCGCCGGCAGGTTGTAGAGCTTCTGCGTGATGATGTTTTGCAGGAGCGCCTGTGGCTGCTCGAGCGAGAGTGCGAAGTTGCCGATGATCGCGCGCTTCGCATTGTCCAACTCTTCCGCAGTCACCGGTTCGTCACGCATGCGCTTGAGTTCATACATAAACTCCTTCATCGCACCTTCAGTAACGTCTGTCCGCACTTCCGAGCTCGAGATCCACGTTCCTTTGAACTTTGAGCCACCGAAGTTGCTGTAAGCGCCGTAGGTGTAGCCCTTGTCTTCACGTAAGTTCATGAAGAGCCGTCCTGATGGACCACCACCGAGAACGCGATCTGCCAGCAACACAGCGAAGTAATCCGGACTGGTGCGTTCGATACCGAGCGTGCCGAGCTGTATAACAGTCTGCACTGACCCCGGACGATCGATCAGGTAGATGCGCGAATCAGTTTGCGCCGGTGCCGCCGGAATGGTCGTGGCCGGTACCGTGCCTTTTTCCCAATCACCGAATGCTTTCTCGAGCTTCGGCAGGATTTCCTTCATCGTCACGTCGCCGACAATCGCAATAATCGCGTTGTTCGGGCGATAGTAAGTCGCGTGAAATTCGGCGAGATCTTTGCTGGTCAACTTCTTGAGCGACTCGGCCGGCGGCGCCACCAGCGAAGCCGGATGGTCCGCGCCGTAAATCGCTCTTTGAAACTGTTCCGCAGCCAGGAACTGAGGAATCGAACGCTGAAACTGAAGTTGTGCCAGCGTGCGTGTCTTGTACTTATCGACTTCCGGCTGTGGGAACGTCGGATTGCGAGCGACGTCAGCAAACAGATCGAGTGTCTGGTCCAGGTTTTCAACTAGACCACCGGTGTTGACCACGCTCGTCATCGACGAGAGGCCGGAGTTTGCCGTGAGGGTTGCGCCGAGAGCGTCAACCTGCTCGGCGATGTCCTTGCTGGATCGTTTGCTGGTACCCTCACGCAACAAGGCCGCGGTGAAAGTTGCCAGACCACGATAGTCCGATTTGTCAGACAAGCCACCACTCAACACCACGAGCTGCATGTTGAAGGTGGGAACCTTATGGGACTCGAGCAGGATGACTCGAAGTCCATTCTTCAGGGTGGCTTCCTGAGCGCGAGGAAGTTTCACTTTCAAAACTTCTTTGTTGACCGGCGCTTTGCCTTTAATAACAGCGCCCTTGGTGGTTTGCTGCTGAGTCGGCGCGCCACCCTGCTGGCCGAAAGCCAGAGACGACACCAGCGCGATCAGCAGCATTGCGACAATAACGTTGTTTCTCTTATTCATGATTCTCATGTGCTTAACTCCTTTACTGTCCCGACGCGCCGGTTGCGGGCCTGGCCTTTGCCTTCGGCATGGTGATTACAACGGTGCGATTCGTGTCGAGCAGATACTTGTTCGCAACACGCTGCACATCTTCCTTCGTGACCGCCGCGACTTTGTCGAGGCGAGTATTAATAAGGCCCGGCTCGTTGTAGTAGGTCGTGTACTGGCCCAGCGTGATCGCTCGAGAGAGTGAGCTTTGCAGGCTGTTGATCAGACTTCGTCGCGTGGAGTTCTTTGCTTTCTGGAGCTCCCAGTCAGCGATCGGTTCTTTCTTGAGACGTTCGATCTCAGCGTAGATCGCTGCCTCGACGTCTTCAGTCTTCACTCCGGGACGAAGCGTTGCGGTGGTATAGAAAGCGCCGACGCCGCGCTTCTCATCCATGAAACCACCGACGCCCGTAACCATCTCTTTCTCTTTGACGAGCTTCTGATAAAGCCGCGAACTCTGACCGCCTTCCAGCACTGCCGTCAGCACTTGCAGCGCGTAGAAGTCGGGAGTGTTGCCTGCAACGGCTTTGTACCCGAGATCGATGCGTGGCGCGCGAGCGAGCTGATCGTCGACGTTCGCACGTCGTTCGGCTTTCTGCAGTGGCTCAGCCATATCAACTGGCGGTGGATCGGGTTGGCGCGGAATGCCCTCGAAGCTGCTGCGAATCTTCGCAAGCGCTTCTGAAGCCTTGAAGTCGCCGACGAGCACGAGCGTGGCGTTGTTTGGTGCGTAGTACATCTTGAAGAAAGCGGCGACGTCTTCAACACTTGCCGCATTCAAATCTTCCATTGAACCAATCGTCGTGTGCTTGTAAGCGAAGTTGTCGTAGATCAACTCCTGCTGCACTTCGCTGCTCTTGCCGTACGGCTGGTTATCGACGCCCAGTCGTCGCTCTTCCTGAACGGCGTTGCGCTGGTTGTCGAGGTTCTCTTTGGTGATGGCCAAACTCTTCATGCGATCCGATTCGAGGAAGAGGGCCAGGTCGAGTTGGTTCGCGGGCAGCACTTCGAAGTAGTTGGTTCGATCTTCGTTCGTGGTGCCGTTCATGTTTCCACCGTTGTTGAAAACGAGCAGGAAGTGTTCGCCCGAGCCGACGTTCTCGGAGCCTTTGAACATCATGTGCTCAAAGAGGTGCGCGAAGCCGGTGC